>Ga0304729_1000975_pt1 | contig 19586 bp, 21 predicted proteins | sample C_131016_MF_Meta_FD_190475 | JGI IMG/M metagenome (GOLD analysis project Ga0304729, IMG submission 190475) | Freshwater microbial communities from Lake Croche, Canada to study carbon cycling - C_131016_MF_MetaG (v2) (version 2) | ecosystem: Environmental > Aquatic > Freshwater > Lake | place... | reverse complement strand
GCCGACTGCAAACATAAGAAGTATGTCTCTGAAACTTGAGACATTGCCAAAGGCTAACTGCGCGAACCAGAAACCAAGGGTTGCAACTACTCCTGAATATGCATCGGCAATCGAGATAATTGCCATTGCGATAAAGACGGCAAGGCTCGCCTTGGCTATTCCTCCCGCCCTCTGTGTCTCATTGGCGGCAACTAATCCCCCGATAAATCCAATGATTGGCAGATATGCATAAACAAACTTTGATGCACGGTGAATAAGTTCGCCCTCGCGAATGAGTAAGAACTTAAAGAGTGAAGTTTCAAAACCAGCGATTGCTTTTACTCGAGTGTTATACGGCAAGTTTTTAATGCGTAACAGAATGGGTTCTTTTGGCGGTTTACTTTGATAGGCAAGTGATTGCTTAGGAATTGATTGTGAAGATTGAAATGACATCCGCGAGTACTTCTTAGCGCGAATAGTCGATGCCACAGCGGTGATAAAGACAAGGATTCCGACAATGAAGGAGAGGTCGCGCGGAACTGCAGTTACCTTATAAACATTAGTGCCAAGTAAGAGAATCGTTGCTACAACTTTTATCTGCCCACCTGGCTTTACGGCTGCAACTAAATATGGGCCTCGCGGCGTATCTGCTGGAATAAAGAGTGAATAGACAAGGTAACCACCTGCCGCCTTTTCACTCTGAGTGAAGTTCAGCGGAGTAATTCCATTGCCTTGCAACTGGATCTGCCAATTGTTTTGTGCGGCTACTCCACCAAGTACAACCTGTTGCACCTGTCCACGTTCCCATTTGAGGTATGGAACATCGGCAAAGGCGCTAGAGACAGGAAGAAGAGCTATGAAGAACAGGGCAAAAAAAGTTGCGGCTCTTTTGAATCTAGTCATTCTTAATTCTGTCGATGACAAGCCATAAAATAAAGATAAATGGAATGAGGGTGAATAAGTTCTTTGGGGTCAGGAATTGGCCAATGTATGGAAGAACAAAGACGACTTTTCCGACGATATCTTCACGCTTTACCTGCTGTGTATCGGGATTTGTATTGGCATCACCTTTAAGAACGTAACCCGTCTGCGCATCCCCGCCCACAATTCTGTGGGTAAATGAACCAACCGCGGTGCCATCAAAACGACGACCGGTGTATGTAACGATGTCATTCTTCTGCACTGCAACTGTCTTAGACGGGTTTAAAAGAACGATATCGCCAGGATTAATCGTTGGCTCCATCGATCCAGTAAGAACTACACGAGCCTGCATCTTGCCTGATGAACTCAAGAGCACAAAGGTCGCCAAAATTGCGATCATGATGTAGCCGGCAAATGAAAAAATGGTCGCTATTCGTTTCTTGGTTGCTTGGTTCTTAGGGGTGATGCGCTCAGGTGGTGCCTTTACATAATCTTTAGATTGAGCGTCGTAAATCTGCGTTGGAGTTAAGACAATACTTCTCTCACCAGTTGGGCTGGAGATCGTAATCAGAGCTTTTGAATCGTGATGTATTGAAGTGCCCTCGACCCACATCTGACCTACATCATCGCCTTCAAATATAACTCGCGACATCAGTAATTCCCTTTGTAAGGATATTTATGGGTGAGAAGATGAATCTTCCCACTGAGCCGGTAGTAGAACCAGCTCAGTGGGAATAATTCAATTAGCTAGCAGAGCTCTCTAGAGTGAACTTGTATGTGTTGGTTGCTGAAATTGTTCTTGTATCAGTCCATCCAAGATCAATCGTTCCGTTAGATCCAGTTCCTGCACTGTAGTTTCCAGTGTTCGCATTAGAACTACGGTTGCTCGCTGAAGGTGTTGTGAATGTGAATGTTGCGTAGTTCCAAGTAGTAGGACCGGCACCTGTTGTAACAAGAGTTAGAGGTGCTGAGTTAGCTACGTTGTCGTAAGCCTTCAATGTGAAAACTTTTCCGGCACATGTTGAGTCAATTCCTGAGAAACCAATTGTTCCCAAGTTAAATGTTCCTGTACCAACTGCATTTACGAAAGATGCTGAAGGGGCCATTGTGATACCGCCTGTTACATCGCAAGCAGCAGTAACGCTGACACCCTGACCGAATTCAACTGATTGACCACTGTTAAGTGTGATCTGACCTGCAAGAGTTGTTCCGAGGGCTGCAAGTGCTACCACTCCAACGATTGCGAATAATGATTTATTCATAGACTTATTACTCCCACGATTTTGTCGTGGTGCTGGATCGAACTTTAAAATCTCCACGATGGACTCCTTGTTTGTTTGTGTTTTCTAAATCTTCAAAGATAAGGGTCTCGTGAGAGTCTTCGAAGGTTTATCTTGATGTCGAGTCTACATACAACGGGCAATTTAGGGAAATAAAGTGAGGGGTTTTCCCATTAATTCTTGAGGCTTAAGCCTTGGGGTTATTGACCGTTTCAACGGTAGTTCTACGCACGATTTGCCCGTCGATATTGACTGTAGTGGCCGCTGGGTCGAGATAGAAGGTGGCGTCGGCATTTGTCGGACTCAAAGTGGTGCCGTCATAGACCGCGGTGCCTGCAATCGAGAGAGAGACGGTGGCCAATAACGGGGTCGAGATTGGGGTCCCGATACCGGTCAGATAGGAAAGGCCGAGAACGACTGGGTCGCTGATATTTGAAGTCGGTACCTGATCCGGTAAAGAAATTTGGAGAACTTTTGAGTCAGCCGTTGGGCCTGCTGTTATTTCAGCGCTATTGCCATCGATCAAGCGCACGCGCAACTTCTTACCTGCGCAGGTTGTCAGATCTAAATTTGAAATTGTCACTGCACGTACACGGAAGAATCCGTCGGAAGTATCTTGCACACTTGGATTAGCATGCCATTCTTCGCTCATAGCTACATAGACGGTGCTATCGCATGCAGTTGCTTGCTGTGAACCTTGTCCGAATTCGAGTGACCCAGTTCCGACAGTTACAGTTGCAGCAAATGTTGAAATGACAAGTGGGACTGCTCCAAGAACAAGAGCGCCTAAAATAAATTTAGATTTGCCGCGACCTGAACGATTGAAACCCGATGACATGTTGGAATCTAAAACCGATCGCACATCATCTCCAATCGCACTCGAAAAACATTACTTCTTGAGGGTGCCTTGACCCTTGACAAGCCCCAAATCTATCTGGAGAGGGGAAAAAACGGAAGTTGACGTGGCCTTGGCTGCGTCGCAGTATTTCTGGTCGGTTGCTGCGCGGTTCAGCGCGGTAAGGGTTAGGGACAATCCTCGTCCGGCGATGCTCCCACTTGAAGTGAATATGCGAATACCGCCTTGAGCGCGAAGTAGGGCTTTGATAGCCGCTGCCGTTCCTGAAATCACCAGATGGGGGGTTCGATCGCCTTCCACAATAAAATTATCACCCGCCAAATTATCCAAGACGCCAACGGAGCCCACATCTACTCCTACGCCGTGACCGGTAAAGCATGCTAGATAAATTTGCGCCCCCCAGAAATCAATAGAGCCCATTTGATAAGAATGTGAACGCGGATCTACGCCAACTGAAAGCGGCATATGCAGTGTGATGCGCGGTTGGGGGTCGATAAGAATAGGGACCGTCGTTGTATCAACGACTTCCCCCGTTGTCTCATCGATAGTTGGAGAAGCAGATGGTGCTGGTAATGCAATCCGGCTAGCGCCAATTGTTTGTGCTGCTGTCTGTGTTTCGAGTGGCATCACAATGGTTGGGGTCTCAGGAAGACTATCGACAACCGTTTGTGTTTCATCAATCGGCGCAGTTGGCGCTTCTGTAATTGAATCTTGTGGAATTAAATTATCTGCAAATGCAGCACTGAGGCCCAGAGCAACGACTCCGCTGAGGGCGATAACAACCGTCCTGGTGCGCAGATTTCTAAAGGCCACGAGACTTAGCCTATCTGAATTCTTTTCACACCCATGCGCGCAAGTTGTCGTGCGACAATCGCCTGCAGCTTCTCATCGCCAGCCTTCACGGCATAGAGCGTGGCGATATCAAGCACCTCTCTTTGTGCGGGCGTCAGGCGAATCAAGATGTAGACGCGCTTACGCATCTCCTTGTAGTCCCCCTTGTTGTAGGCAAGGACTGCCAACATCTTCTGTGCTTCTTGGCACCGTGGATTTACGGCAACTTGTGCACGACTTAACTTCTCCAAAGCAGAATTTCCTCGAGGAGATATGTAACCAGCTAGATATGTGAAGTAGATATGGCAGGGAATGAATGGGGAAATTTTAATATTTAATATTGCGTTCTTATCGGATTTATTGGCTTCCCCCCAGCGCATGAAGTTCACTTGACCTATTCCGAAACCAACTCCGACGAACAACGTTACGGCGGTCAATGCAGAAACGAGTGTGATCACAGGCGATTTAGGAGCTGGCTTCCAAATCGGTAGTTCTTCGGACCGAAGCGCTGTGAAGATCAAGAAGCCACTGACTGCCCAGAATAAGTATTTATGTTGTAAGACAATCGGGCTGATTGTGGCATTTGTAACGTAGATAAAGAGGAACAAGGCCAGCGCATACGTGGCTTTCCTATCTAACTTCTTCTGATCAAGAATTACCAAAATAGATCTGATCACGTAGGCAATCAAGAGCAAGAAGAGCAAGCTTCCAACAATGCCTGTTGTGGCAAGTGTTTGCGTAGTCATTGAGTGAGCATCATTGGAGGTATCGCCTGCCAAGACCACTGTGGAATTTACTGTTCTAAACTCTTCGTAATAGTTTCCGTATTGATCAGGTCCTACGCCAAGTAAGGGGCGGCTTAAGAATTGATTTACGCCCGCCAGCCACATAACACCACGAATTGCTACTTGCGGATCATCGCCAATATGTGGAATTGATTTACCAATAAATGGAATCATGAAAATAAATTCAAGCCAGAGGAAGATTGCAAATGTGTAGAGAGTCGTCTTTACGCCGAGTGAGAACTCTTCGCCATCTTTCTGCCTTCTAAACTTTCTATAGACAAGTGCAAGGACGACTAACACAATGGCAATTAAGAAATCTAGGTATCCCTGCTTTGCATCAGCCATGCGTAGACAGATAAGTGTGAGAACTCCAAGTGCTACAGAGAAACGTTTTCCGATTGCACCACTTGTGAGAAATACATAAAGGATTAGTGGGAATGAGGTTCCAAGATAGGCAGCATAGAAATCAAGATTTCCAAATGTTGATGCTGGATTCCCTTGAATCCCAGGAAGTGTAATCAGCTTAAAAAATTGCAGCACGGCTAAGATCTCGGTGAGAAATAGAACAGATAAGTACCCCTTCATCAATAGCGGGAACGACTGCGCAGTAAAGAGCCCATGGAAAAGTGCAATAAGTAAGAGCGCAACGGTAGAAGCGATTCCGGCATATCTAAATGAGTCACCAGTGAGCGAGGAAAAGAAACTCTTACTCATAACCGCAGATGTGAAGAGTGCAACAAGTAACGCCCCTACTAGCGCAAAGAGTGCTCGGGGTATACGAAGCTCATTTCGCTTTTGCACGATGATGGCTCCAAAGAGAGTGGCGACCATTAAGACGTTAAAGAATTCAACTGCCTGATTCTTATCGAAGAGGGTGTTGAAGGTGCTTAGCGGAATATGGCCCAAAGTAAGAATCGCGTAGGCAAAGGTCGAGATTGCAATCAGTTTATGTGCTCTGATCAAACCGACGAGCTTCTCTATCTGTTGGGGCATCCGCTCAGTTTACGGGTAGAGCAATCTTTCAGACGGACTCTGCATAAAACTGCAAAAGATTTCATTTGTGTCACAATTTGCTCTTTTTTGCCCTACTCTCGTGATTGCTTCCGTAGAGTACGGCGCATGTCAAAGACCACTGGAGTCGCCAAGAAAAGCGGGCTTTCCAAAGATAAAAATTGGTGGCGCCAAGCGGCGATTTATCAGATCTACCCGCGCAGCTTTGCCGATTCAAATGGCGATGGAATCGGTGACCTCCAAGGCATCATCTCTCGAATCCCTTATCTCAAATCCCTAAGTCTGGATGCGGTCTGGCTCAGCCCCTTCTATCCATCGGCGCTAGCAGATGGCGGATATGACGTTGATGATTATCGTGATGTAGATCCAAAACTTGGAACCCTCGCTGATTTTGATCAGATGCTAAAAGAGTTACATAAAATTGGTATCCGAGTATTTGTAGATATCGTCCCTAACCATTCTTCCAACTTACATATCTGGTTTAAGGAAGCGATTGCAGCAGCCCCAGGTTCTAAGGCTCGCAGTCGATATATCTTCCGTGATGGTCGTGGAATAAATGGCGAACTGCCGCCAACGGATTGGGTGTCACACTTTGCGCCATCTGCGTGGACTCATGAATCAAAGATGGGTGGCAAGCACAACCAGTGGTACATGCATTGGTTTGCACCCGAGCAACCTGATTTCGACTGGGATAACCCTGAAGTTGAAAAGGAATTTCTTAAGACTCTTAAGTTTTGGTCCGATCGCGGAGTCGATGGGTTCCGTATCGATGTGGCGCACGCTTTAAAGAAAGATTTATCTGAACCCCTTCGAAACCTTGATGTCTTTGAGGATTTGCCAGAGCGTGGCAATAAGGGCAAGGGAATTCTCGCCGACCGTGATGAAGTATTTAAAATCTACAAAGGCTGGCGCAAACTATTTGATCAATACGATCCTCCACGCGTTGCAGTGGCCGAAGCAAACGTCCACTCAAATCGTCTGCCGCTCTATGCAAGTACTAAGACTCTTGGTCAGTGCTTTGATTTTCGATTTATCGATACGCCTTTCGAGGCATCTGCCTATAAGACAAATGTGCAGGACGCTCTCGCACTTGCTGCAAAAAATAAATCATCATCAACCTGGACAATTTCTAATCACGACCAGATTCGTCATGCGACAAAGATGGGGCTTAATCCTGCTGTAGATCGTCGTTCCTGGATGCTTAGCAATGGAACTTCTCATCCTCTTGATATGAAATCCGGATCGCAGAATGCACTTGCTGCAACACTATTTCTTTTGGCTCTGCCTGGGTGTACATATATGTATCAAGGCGAAGAGCTCGGGCTGCATGAAGTAACTGATATTCCTGAAAGTCAGATTCAAGATCCGCAATATTTAAAGAATAATAAAATTGAGAAGGGACGCGATGGATGTCGCGTTCCGCTTCCTTGGACTTCATCAGGCTCCTCCTTCGGCTTCGGATCAGGCGGTGCGCACCTTCCACAACCTCAGTGGTTTGCCGACTACTCAGTTGAAAAAGAAGAGAAGGATCCGCTATCAGCGCTATCGATCTACCGTAAGGCTCTAGAGCTTCGCAAAAAGTTGGTAACTAAAGAAGAGATTAAGTGGCATAAGACAAATGACCTTTCTGTACTTCATTTCTCTCGCCCTAATGGATGGCACTGCATCACCAATTTCCGCGCAGCTGCATATCCAATGCCAAAAGGTGAAATTTTGATTACTTCTCATCCACTTGTGGAAGGAAAAATTCCTGCAGGAACTACAGTCTGGTTTACTAAGAAATAATTAAGCTTTACGCGACGCCAATAATGTCGACTGTAAAAATAAGAGTTTCATTGGGACCAATAGGTCCTGCACCTGCTGCGCCGTACCCCATAGCAGGCGGAAGAATTAATAAACGACGTCCGCCAACTTTGGCGCCGGGCAAACCTTTCTGCCAACCTTCAACAACTTGAGCTAATGGAAATGTTGCAGGCTGGCCTGTCCAAGAGGACTCGATGATCTTTCCGGTAGACCACGCCATCAGCGTGTAGTGCACTGTCAGAGTTGAAGTCGGAAGAACCTCTGCGCCGGTGCCGACAATAATGTCTTTCGTTGTTAGTTCAGCAGGTGGTGTACCTGATGGCTTAGAAATTGTTGGGGCTTCACCTGCGACTGCTGAAACAACGGGTAGAACTGTTGCATCTGTTCCTGACATCTTTAATCCCCCTATGACGGTAACTCCGATAAGTACAAGTACAAAAACTGCTGCTAAAACTTTGCGAACGTTCTTATTAATTTTCTAGCTCCTTAAAGAGGTTGAAATCCCCACCACCAAGTTGGCCTTGATCGCGATACATCTCAAGCTTCTGGCGTGTATCTGCAATATCTAAATTGCGCATAGTCAGTTGGCCGATGCGATCGGTGGGACCAAATGCGGCATCTTCTGTGCGCTCCATAGATAATTTATCTGGATGGTAACTAAGTGCAGGACCAGTCGTATTTATTACTGAGTAATCATCACCACGACGAAGGCGCAGAGTTACTTCACCTGTTACAGCGGATGCAACCCAACGAGTAAGAGATTCACGAAGCATCAGACTTTGTGGATCCAACCAACGGCCTTCATAGAGCAAACGTCCGAGTCTGCGACCTTCTGCGTGATAGTTAGCGATGGTGTCTTCATTATGGATTGCAGAAATCAAACGTTCGTAGGCAATAAAGAGAAGCGCCATTCCGGGTGCTTCATAAATTCCACGAGATTTTGCTTCAATAATGCGGTTCTCAATTTGATCAGCCATTCCAAGACCATGGCGACCGCCAATTTTGTTTGCTTCATTCATGAGAGCAACAACATCAGCGAAATCTTTTCCATTGATAGCAACAGGGCGACCTTGGACAAATTGAATCTTTACATCTTCAGATGCGATTGCAACGTTTGAATCCCAGAACTTCACGCCCATAATGGGAGAAACCAATTCGACTGAAGCATCGAGGTTTTCAAGATCTTTAGCTTCGTGAGTTGCACCCAAGATATTTGCATCAGTCGAATAAGCCTTCTCAACGCTATCGCGATAAGGGAGCTTATTTGCAACTAACCATTCAGACATCTCTTTACGCCCGCCGAGTTCACGGACGAAATCCGCATCTAACCAAGGCTTGTAGATACGCAAGTTTGGATTAGCAAGGAGTCCGTAACGATAGAAGCGTTCAATGTCATTGCCCTTATATGTCGAACCATCGCCCCAAATTTCAACTTTATCTTGCAACATGGCGCGAACAAGGAGAGTTCCGGTTACTGCGCGGCCCAGTGGAGTTGTATTGAAATACTGCTTTCCGCCAGAACGAATATGGAAAGCTCCACAAGCAATTGCTGCCAGTCCTTCTTCAACTAATGGTGTTTTGCAATCAACAAGTCGTGCAATCTCTGCGCCGTAATCTTTTGCACGATCTGGAACTGAATCAATATCAGGTTCATCGTATTGGCCAAGATCTGCAGTGTAGGTACATGGCACTGCGCCTTTTGCGCGCATCCAAGCAACTGCAACGGATGTATCAAGTCCACCCGAAAAGGCGATTCCGACTTTTTCGCCGACTGGGAGTGATGCTAGAACCTTAGACATGTTGCGAAGTCTAACGGCTGATAAGTGATGCTAGTGCGGGTTTTACTTTCCAAAGGCTGAGCATCTGCTCATATTTACCCTCTTCATTCTTATCGGCTGGCGCACCAGTCTTTACCGCTCGAATCATGAGATTTCGTGGGGTGTGTTCTCCCCCAACAAATTCAATTGCTTCGACTCGATAGCCACGCAATTTCATAATTTGCATACGTAGGGCATCGGTAAGTAAATCTCCGAGACGTTCCTTCATAATGCCATTTCGCGTGATGAGTGACCATGGTTCTGGGATCTCATTCATCTGCGCCTGTATATCGTGATGACAGCATGGTGCAATCAGCGCTAACTTGGCATCTGAATTTATAGCCCATGCGATTGCATCATCGGTTGCGGTATCACACGCATGAAGTGCAATTGCTACATCAGCTGTTGTTAAAGTCGTATCTGCAATCTCTTCAGCGCGAAATTCAATTGACGATGAGATCCCAAGTTGTGAGGCGATTTCATTATTTCTATCACGTGCAGCGGGCCGAATATCAATTCCAATAACTTTCACTGGAATACCTTGGCCGCGCAGATATTGATGAGCTGCAAAAGTTAGATATGCATGACCACATCCAAGGTCCACAATTGTTAAGGGCTTACTTTCTGTTGGTTGGTCAATGTGACCGGCGCTTATGGCTCCCGCCAGAGTGGGAGCAAGAATTCTTAAGAATTCCTCTACCTGCATATACTTATCAGATTTGCTGGGCTTGACATCACCTTTTGCGTCAGAAATACCAACAGCAATCAAAAAAGGATCTGATGCATCTAGCAAGCGCGCCTTGCTTCGATCGTGTGAGAGCTCTTGTTCTTTACTTGATTTCTCGCGATGAACTAATGCTTCACCTTTCTTGGTTATTCGAACGTTAAGTGTTTCAGAAGTTCCCTCAAGAAGAATATTTGCGTAGCCAGAACGTATCAGTTCGGCGAAGGGGGTTTGTGGGGGAAGATAATTCTTAGTAGTCATCTGTCTGCCATCGCTATGGCTCACTTGGATATGTAATACCTCTTTAATTAGTACCGGGCGCATATCAACACGTTCGTGCAAGGTCTGCATATTTCTGCGGCGGCCTGAGAGAACCACTCGAACGAGGTTCTGTGAATCTAGAAATTTGCTCTCGAGCGCTGAGAGCGTTTGCTCTAGATCAGTTTCGGCCACGCTCGCAAGTTTAGTCTTTCGACAATGGAAGGTCGACCACAACTGCTAGACCACCCAAAGAACTTTGACGAAGTGCGAGCTTTCCGTGAAGTTTTTCAATGACTGCGGACATGATGCTCATTCCTAGACCCGATCCACCATGCTCGCGTGAACGTGATTTATCGAATCTATTGAGTGAACGTAGATCTTCTCCATATGCACTATCTGGTAGCCCAGGGCCAGCATCTTCAATCTGCAAACGCGCATACTTGCCACTCTTGGAGCATGTAATCCGAACTGAAATATCTTGCCCTGTATGTCGCATAATATTTGTTAAAGCATTCTGAATGAATCTTGCTAAATAATCACGGGATCCCATAATCTCTACATCTGATTCAATAACTAACTCCACTGATCGCACCGGGTTGAGAGTCTTAAAATCGGTTCCATGAGCTGTAAGAAGCTCACTTACATTTATCGCTTCAATTTCGCGACTGCCACTTTCTCCCAGTTCGGCAAGAAGAAGAAGATCCTGAATGAGGTCTTCCATCCGATTAATCTCATTTCCAACTCTAAGAAATGCGCGCTCTTGGTCTTGCTCGCTCACCAATTGCTTCTTGCTGAGCATTTCGACATAACCCTTTACAACAGTTAATGGTGTGCGCAACTCATGTGATGCGTCGCCTAAAAACTCTTGCATGCGCTCTAGGGACGCAACTTGGTCACGGCGATTAATACGCTTGAAATAGAAGAAGAGGATCAGGGCTGCTGCGCCATCCAAAAGAAAGGTAAAGAGTGCAAGAGAACCAACGTTTGCTGCAAAGTGACGATCAATGAGTCTCGTACTTTGAGCCATGATGATGTAGTCACCTGTTGAAATTAAAATTGAACGCATTTGATACGGCGCTTGGCCAGCGATGTGAACTGGGCGAGAAGCTGCCTTTTCAACGACTTTCAGATCCGGTGCGCCTGTATATCGCAGCGAGGATTCGTTAATAAAAGTTTCTTGTCGATCTCTGGTGAGCAAAGTGAGAGTCACATCAAGCGTTGACTGCTCGATTGCAAAGAGGGCTGCACCTACTGGTTGTTCTGGATTCTCAAAAACTGATTGCGCAACAAAATTGAGAGAGGCATTTACTTCAGAAATTTCTGCATTTCGAGTATGGACCGCCGAGTAGCCACCAATACCCACGGTCATTAAGGTAATGAGAAATACGACAAAAATACTTGTCCGGGAAGCGCTAGAAACTTTCACTTCTTCTCCGCTTGAAGCTGGAAGCCAACTCCTCTGACAGTGCGAATACCTTCAAAGCCATCCTTGTGAAGTTTCTTTCTTAGGTATGAAATATAGGTATCAACAACGGTGCTCTCAGATTCAAAAGTTATTCCCCAAACTTCATCAAGGAGATAGGTCTTGCTGAGGACTCGTCCTTTACTTTCTAGCAGCACATGTAGCAATCGAAATTCTGTAGGTGAGAGATCGACAACTTCTCCCGAAAATGTAACTAGGTGTGAGTCGCTATCCAAAGTTATAGGACCACAAGAAATCGTCGCTGAAGTTTCAACAGAAAATTGTGAGCGCCGTAAAATAGCTTTAATGCGCAGAACCAACTCTTCTAAGCCAAATGGTTTGGTGACATAGTCATCTGCGCCCAAAGTTAAACCTCGGGTCACATCTGCGCGGTCCCCACGCGCACTCAACATTAACGCCGGAGTGTTATCGCCATTACTGCGAATTCGTTCAATGAATTCAAAACCATCCATCATCGGCATATTGATATCTACAATCAGCAGATCTGGCTTTGTATTTCTCAGTAGTGTCTGGGCAATCATTGCGTCCGCGGCAGTTATGGTCTCGAAGCCGGCAAGTTTGAGAGCATCGCCCAAGAGGTCGCGAACTCCCGCTTCATCATCAATGACCATAATCAGCTGCGCCATACACGTACCCTGCCATGCGTGAGCGATGATTACTACCAAAATCCCGACATGCACACGGAACGTCTAATAAGTTCACAGAGAATTCACACCGCTATCGAATTACCATGGTCACATGAGAAAAGGTGCAAGAGCTCCCCTAGTTTCTGCCCTTGTCATTTTTTCGGTGATGTCAGGCAGCGCCTATGCTGATGTTCAACCTTCACCTGCGCCAAGTGCACCGACACAGTTGGATGCATACAAAATGGCTCTCGAACAATTTAAACAGCAACGAGATCTCTACACCCAGGCAATGCGCGATCGCGAACAGCAGATTCGTGACATCAATCAAACTTTCAATATGGCGGTAAATAAAGCATCACAAGATGCACGCACTGCGATGCAAATTACTACTGGACCTGAGCAGAAATCAGCGGCTACTAACGCAAAGCGATCAGCAATTGCCAATGCCATTATCGCTCGCGAAAACGCAATCAACGCTTTAGGTCAACCTCCATTACCTCCGGTTGAACCTACTCGCCCACAAAAAAATATGCCAGTGATGAAAGATAGCGGCGGAGGCAAGAACCGCCGCTAAGAAGTTTTAGCTTTAATTCTGGGTTTTAATTTTCATCGTGCGCACTGTATTTCGGTCATGGCTCTTGTTGCGCTCGTGAATTTTACGGATCTGCAGCTCGACGCTCTTGATTGCTCCATCAAAAGCAGCTAAATCATTGAAACCAGTTGCCTCAGCTCGAAGTAGCGGGCCAGATCCATGAGAAGTTATCGCAACCTTATGTGAATTCTTTCCCTGACGAGGATTAGCCTCGTGCAATATCTCAACTTCGATGCGATCAATAGTTACGCTAAAGCGCTGCATCGATTGAAGTTTCTCTTCAGCAATTGCTTTGAAATCACTTGCGAGTTCTGCATGACGAGTATGGATAATTATTTTCACTCATGAAGCATCCCACTCATTGAGAGCAAATGTAAGAGGTAACTTGTAATCTAATGAAGAGGTAAGAGATAGACAATAAGGGTCAGCACTGCCGCGAGAGAAAGCGACTGAGACAAAACCTTGAGTGCCATTTTTCGATCTGCGTTGAGAGATTCTTTATCACGGACTCGCGAGAGTTCACCGAGCTTTCCAAAGTTAAAGGTCCCCATAAATCCATATGCAAGGCAGAACTTCTTACGGGATTGAATCCAGCCTATTGCTGCCACCGAGAGAGGCAAGAAGATTCCTAGTCGGACACTTGGGTCTGCGTGCGTGGTAATAAATCCTGTTAACGCGCTTAAGCTGAGTACCAAGCCGATGAGCGCAACTATTTGCCTTCTTCTAATTTCGCCCTTACCAATATTGCATGTACCTGCGATGTACTGCGCTTGTGACATTTAAGCTTCTTCGAATTCGTCTTCGTCAATCCACGCATCTGTCTCATTCACATCTTGCTTTTCAACCCATGACAAGAATGAGCCCACCGCTTTAAAAGCCAAGAGCGCAACTGTGATTGCTGCAAGGATTCTACGGAGCGCTTTCATATGGCTAAAAATACTCCACTTTGAATCAAAGCGCCTGATTTAACCTCGGGCTAGAGCGGTGTCGATATCTCGCCAGAGATCTTCCACATGTTCGCAACCAACGGATAAACGGATTAAATTCTCAGGGACGCTCTTGCTCTCAAGCTCCCAGCGGCGGCGGCGCTCCCATGTTGATTCAACGCCCCCAAGACTTGTCGCATGCGCAATCAGATGGGAAGCGTTGCAAACCTTTTCGGCGCGTACAGCATCTCCGACTACTTCAAAAGAGATGATTGCGCCAAATCCGGGATAGCGAACATTGGTCACAGCAGAATGGCCAGCCAGTTTCTTCACTAAGGCAGCAGCGTTCTCTTGTGCGCGCATAAATCGAAGCGGGAATGTTCGAAGTCCCCGTAGCGCAAGCCATACCTCAAAAGGTCCAGCGACTGCTCCGTAAGAGGTGCGGGCATCTAGCAAGCGAGCATGTAGCGCAGGATCTTTAACCGATAGCGAACCAAGTACAACATCGCTATGCCCAGCAAGATACTTAGTAACAGAGTGCATGACGATATCTGCGCCAAATGTAAGCGGCTTCTGATTCAGTGGAGTTGCAAAGGTATTATCGAAACCAACGCCCATATTTCGCTTCTTAGCTTCGCCAATAATTACAGCAACATCTGCGACACCAAGTCCTGGGTTTGTCGGAGATTCAACCCAGAGAAAAGCTGCACCTTGCAATTTCTCCAGAACTTCCTTCGTATCTGTGATGTCAACAAAACGTACTTCTAATCTACCTTCGGCGTGATATCTCTTGAGTAATGACATCGTTCCGCTATAGCCCTCGTGAGATGCAACTACAGAAGCCCCATGAGGAAGGATTGAAAATGCCGCCGTTATTGCAGACATTCCTGATGAGAAGATAAGAGTTGAGGCTGCATCTTCTAAATTACTAATTGCACCTTCGAGTTGGCTCCATGTTTCATTTCCAAAACGCCCGTAGTTAATTGGTCCATCGGCTGTGAAGGTTGAATTCAAAGAGATTGGAATATTGATTCCAGCTCCTGGCTCTGGCTCTGGGCGACCAGCAGATATCGCGATTGTCTCGGGGTACAGATGCTCAGATGACATGGAGTAAGAGTAATCGCTTAGCGAAGAACTGGCGAAATACGCTTAAATGCCTCTTCGAGTATCTCTGGGCTTGTTGCGAAGTTAAGGCGTACAAATTGGGAAGACTGCTTGCCAAATCGTGCACCTGAGGAAAAAGCAACTTTTGCCTTTTCGACAAGTGTGGCGGCCGGATCTTCACCCAGATTGAATGCACTCAAATCTAGCCACGCTAGATACGAACAATGCGGAAGATGATATTTCACTCCCGGTGCGTACTGAGCAATCAAATCTGTAATCAAATGACGATTGATATCTAACTCTTTTATTACTTGATTCAACCAAGGTTCACTCTTTTCAAATGCTGCAACAGTTGCAAATGCACCGAGAAGAGATGCCCTGTAATGAGTTGCCGGAGCAATGCCGCCAAGTAATTCATTGATGCGAGTATTTTCACTTACGATGATTGCGCACTTAAGTCCTGCGATATTCCAACCCTTACTTGCTGCCGTGATTGTGATTCCCACTTCGCGCGCAGAATCAGAAATCGAAAGGAAAGGAATAAAGTCACCTTCCAGATAAGTTAATGGTGCATGGATTTCATCGCTGAGAATGTAAACGTCATATTTCTTTGCCAAATCGGCAAATCGTGAAAGTTCTTGTCGCGAAAATAGACGGCCCAGCGGGTTATGAGGATTGCAGATCAAATGCACTTTGATACCGGCTGCATACGCTTTCTCGATTGCGCTCCAGTCAAGAATCCAATGGCTTCCATCAATTTCGCTATCGCTATGAAGCATCGGAACATCTACCTCAGTTAGATGAGTTTCCTGCATCCACGTCCAGAAATTTGGATAGACCGGTGAATTAATCATTATCTTATCTCCGGGTTGAGTGATAACTCGTAACACTTCAACAACACCTACACCGACATCAGCTGCAATGCGTACCTGTGATGGGTCAGCGCTCCACCCCCATCGACGTTCTGCGAAGTTTGAGAATGCGATTCCCATCTCAGGAATGTTTCCGAGATATCCCAAATCAGATTTTTCAACCATCTCTTGCAAAGTTTTACGAATTGGTTCAGCCACGGGAAAATCCATCTCGGCAACAGGTAATGGCAGTACATCACCTGGAAACTCGCGCCATTTTTGACTTCTGTGCGTGCGAAGTTCAGATAAGTCGAGCGCCTTCAATGGCTTTGAACTTTCTTCGCTCATGGACGAAGTATGTCACTGTGCATATTCTTTATCTATGACCCAGATCATCACCGAAGCTGCGATGAAGAAGATTGTGAATGATTTATCGGCCCGTGATGCTCGTTTTGCAAAGGTCATTGCAGAAAATTCACTCTGCACGGTCGGTCGAAACCCTAAACCTGTAACTCACTTTGAAGCGCTAGTGGAATCTGTCATTTCTCAACAGCTGGCCGTAAAAGCTGCAGATACTATTTTTCTTCGGGTAAAGAAACTGGCTGGGGGACGAATCATTCCTTCTCGGGTCGCTGCAATCACTGAAACTTCAATGCGTGAAGCAGGTGTATCTGGTGCAAAATATAAAACAATTCAGGGCCTTGCAGATGCTGCCATAACGAAGAAGATTCGTATAAACCAATTACAGGAAATCGAAGATGACGCAGAAATTTTTAAACAACTTACCGGACTATGGGGAATCGGTCCCTGGACAGTAGATATGTTTATGATGCATCAACTTGGTCGACTTGATATTTGGCCGACCGGAGATTTAGGAGTGCGCCGCGGCTGGGAGAAGATTTACGGGCTGAAAGAGGAGATCGAGCCAAAGGCGCTTGAAAAGAAAGGGGCGAAGTTTGCGCCATATAGAAGTGTCATTGCTTGGTACTGCTGGCGAGCGCTTAGCTAACTACGGCAGGAAATTGCACACCGGTGCTTGAGTGACAATCGTAGCCATTGGGATTCTTCTTCAAGTATTTCTGGTGGTACTCCTCGGCTAAGAAATAAGGCACACCTTCCGCACTCTGAATCTCAGTCACTATCTGATCAATACCCGCGCGAGTGAGCGCTGCCTGATAGACATCCCGAGTTACCTCAGCTTGTAATTGTTGCGCCTCAGACGTTGTGAAGATTGCGCTTCGATATTGCGTTCCAATATCTCCACCTTGACGATTCAGTGATGTTGGATCATGCATTACCCAAAACTCTTCTAGAAGTCTGCGATAGGTGATTACTGAAGGATCAAAGATAACTTCAACCATTTCTGCATGGCCCGTTACTCCTGTGCACACTTGTTCATAAGACGGATTTGGTCGCGCTCCTCCCATATATCCAACACTTGTCTCGAGCACGCCTGGCAAATTCCATAATCTGCGTTCAGCGCCCCAGAAACATCCAGTTGCAAAATATGCTTTCTCCGAATTACTCATAGTCAGATAATCTACCCTTCTACATGCGCCCCCGTAGCTCAGGGGATAGAGCACTGCCCTCCGGAGGCAGGTGCACAGGTTCGATTCCTGTCGGGGGCACGCGATGTAAATCACCTTCCAATTTGAAATCTCTTTGCCTACCTTCTTGTTTATATAAGTAACACAAGGGAGAATTACCTTCTTGTGCGACTAGTTCGTACACATTCACATCAATTTTTAGGAGGCTGAGTCATGGACTGGAGACATCAATCCGCGTGCCGTGATGAAGATCCTGAGCTCTTCTTCCCAGTTGGAAACACTGGCCCAGCAATTACTCAAATCGAAGAGGCTAAGAAAGTCTGTAATCGGTGCATCGTAAAAGAGCCATGCTTGGCGTGGGCTCTCGAGTCTGGTCAAGATGCAGGTGTCTGGGGCGGGCTTTCAGAAGATGAACGTCGCGCGCTGAAGCGTCGCGCAGCCCGTAACCGTGCTCGTTTGATTGATAACGCTAACTCTTAAAAAATATTTGCAACTATCTAGCGGTTGGAAATTTTAGAATCGCTTGAGTCTGCACATCATCTGAAATCAAAGTCAGCGTTCCTCGCAACTCATTCTCAGTCAGGGTACGAACAATCTGAAGTCCAAGATTGGGCGATGTAGCAATATCAAATCCGGAAGGCAGCCCAACCCCATCATCGGAGATAATCACAGTTATCTCTTGGGCCTCGACCTGCGCATGAATTCCTAAGGCCGAACCCTCTTCAGCTAGCCCGTGTTCCAGAGCGTTATGCATGAGCTCGGTAATAACAAGTGCAAGTGGCGTTGCAATACGTGGCTCAAGGGAACCTAAAGTTCCAGTCCGCTCAATCCGTAATTCACTCATGCGCGGACTCAGTTCAAGTGCATGAGATATCAAGCTATCGAGAACTTGATCAAAGGCGACCGATGCATCTGGGCTGTTTGAAAGCGTCTCATGAACGAGTGCAATAGAGGCTATCCGTCGGACCGCCTCATTAAGTGCAGCACTTGCCCCCGGATCTTCAATACGTCTTGCTTGCAAACGCAACAATGCAGAAACTGTCTGCAGATTATTTTTCACACGATGGTGAATTTCACGAATAGTCGCATCTTTTGTAACAAGCTCGCGCTCACGCCTTCGGAGCTCAGTAACGTTATTTAGTAAGACAATTGCGCCAATTCGATTTTCGCTCTGCATCAGTGGCAAGACTGTGAAGTCAATCGTTCCGCCAATGTTCTCGATTTCAACTCGCTTCAGCGCTTTGCCAGTCAGACCATTTGCAATAGTCTCTTCTTGTGCATCTGCACTAATACGCGACAATGATTGCGCGACTTCACCAAGTTTGTGACCCTCAAGCTCACTCATCCACCCCAATCTGCTAAACGCTGAACGCGCATTGGGGCTTGCATACGAAACTACGCCGTTGACATCAAGGCGAATCAATCCATCGCCGACGCGTGGAGCGGGATCAAAGAGTGAACCTGAATTGGTAAATGGAAATGTTCCTTCGGAAACCATTCGATATAAATTATGTGCGATCTCGCGATAGTTAAGCTCGAGTCGGCTTGGTTGGCGCATCAGCTCAGAGTCGCGATGTCTAGAAATTACAGCTACAACATGGCCATCGATTAAGACTGGGATTGTCTCTTCTTTAACGAAGTGATCTCCCATTGGTTCTGGTTGTGTGTCACGAATAATTTCTGCAGCAGATAGCGCTTCATCAATGTGAGGGCGTTCTCCATGTTCAATCTCATCGCCTATAACATCAAGAGGGAATAAAGTTGCCGCAGTTGTGGGGCGAATATGTGCGACTGCCACATAACCGGTCGGCCAACTCTTGAAATCTTTTCGCAGTGGTACCCAAAGAATTAAATCGGCGAAAGAAAGGTCGGAAAGCAGCTGCCAATCAGCGATTAATTCACGTAGGCGATGGATATGTTCTGCAGAGAGCGGGCTACGGTCTCGTACGTACTCTTCAATGGATGCCATCTAGATCACTGCACCAACCACGTTGAAAGATTATTTGAAATCTCTTGAGTCGCAAACCAAGTTAGCTCTTCCCCATCATCGGAAACTTCAAAGAGGCACTGGACGTATTCCCACAAAATCGATGATGAGACAGTGATTGAAATCTCGTGAAATTCTTGGATCATTGAATCAGGCAGTTCAAATGCAAGAACACATGCAGCCCCTGGTTGATCGCTTTTTA
>Ga0304729_1000974_pt1 | contig 19617 bp, 17 predicted proteins | sample C_131016_MF_Meta_FD_190475 | JGI IMG/M metagenome (GOLD analysis project Ga0304729, IMG submission 190475) | Freshwater microbial communities from Lake Croche, Canada to study carbon cycling - C_131016_MF_MetaG (v2) (version 2) | ecosystem: Environmental > Aquatic > Freshwater > Lake | place... | reverse complement strand
AAGGCGCAGTCATCGCTCAGATTTTGCAAAGCGGTGCAAAGTTTGGCCATGGTCAGGCTCATGCTGGTGTGAAAATCAACTTGGAATTTATTAGCGCAAATCCAACTGGGCCACTTCACCTTGGTCACACTAGGTGGGCGGCAACTGGTGATGCACTAGGTCGCGTACTTAGTGCTGCGGGCGCACAAGTGACTCGTGAGTTTTATATAAATGATCGTGGAAATCAGATGGAACTCTTTGGTGACTCGCTTATGACTTCAGCCCTAGGTCAGGTACGCCCAGAAAATGGCTACCACGGTGCGTATATAGATGAGCTTGCAAAAGAGATTGTCAGAGCCCACCCAGAAGTTATAAAACTAGAAGAAGCGCAAAGGTCAGCAGCTTTTCGTGACTATGGCTATAAATTGCAATTAGATCAACAACGCTCGGTTTTAGATGCATTTGGAACTCATTTTGATGTTTGGTTTTCTGAGAAGAGTTTGTATGAAGGCAATTTTTTCACTCACTGCCAAGAAGTGCTTAAATCAAAGGGGCATGTCTTTGATTTAGAAGGTGCCACTTGGCTTAGAACAACAGACTTTGGTGATGATAAAGATCGCGTAATGGTTAAGTCAGATGGAACTTTGGCTTACTTTGCTTCGGACTCGGCTTATTACATCTCAAAACGTGAACGCGGTTTTGATATCTGTATATACATGCTTGGCGCAGATCACCATGGATATGTCGGGCGCCTAAAGGCTCTAGCTGCATGTAATAACGATGATCCGAACTACAACATTGATGTCTTAATTGGCCAGATGGTGAAAATCATGGAAGGCGGGGAAGAGGTAAAGCTCTCCAAGCGCGCTGGAACCATAATTACTTTAGAAGAGTTAGTTGAAAAAGTTGGTGTAGATGCGGCCCGCTATACCTTGATTCGTTATCCAGTTAATACCCCAATGGTTATGGATGTGGACATCCTTCGAAGTCGCACCAATGAGAACCCGGTTTATTATGTGCAATACGCTCATGCCCGAATCTGTGGCGTCTTGCGCAATGCAAGTGAATTAGGAATTAAGTTTGGCAGCGAACATATCCACCCAGAATTACTAGTCCATGAGCGAGAGCGCGAATTAATCGGTGCTATCGGCCAGTTCCCAGGTGTTGTGGCATCTGCTGCTGAACTTCGTGAGCCACACCGCGTTGCTAGATATGTTGAGGAGTTAGCAGGCGTTTATCATCGCTTCTATGCTGATTGTCGAGTCTTGCCACTAGGTGAGGAGTCGCCAGGTGACTTACATGCTGCCCGGGCCACCCTGTGTCAGGTGACAGCGCAAGTTATTGCAAATGGTTTAGAACTACTAGGCGTAAGCGCTCCGGAGAAGATGTAGCCATGAAATTTCTACCTAACGTATTTTCAATCAATTCTAAGATGGTTGCGGGGCAATTAAATATTGCCGATTGCAAAGTAAGCTCCTTAGCAAAGGAATTTGGAACTCCACTATTTATTATTGATGAGAATGATTTTAATTATCGCCTAAATGCCTGGAAGTCAGCCCTAGAGCGTCACTTTGGGGCGCAAGCAGGAAGTGTTTACTATGCCTCTAAATCATTTATCTCAGTAGAAGTTGCTAAATGGATTAGTTCTTCAGGAATCGGTATAGATGTCTGTACTGCCGGTGAATTAGCTGTTGCCCTTGCTGCAAATTTTGATCCATCTAAAATTGAACTACATGGTAATAATAAATCTGAAATTGAAATTCGCGCCGCGATAAAGGCCGGAGTAAGCAAAATCGTTATTGATTCACACCAAGAAATTGAGCGAGTAAATCGCCTAGCTAATGAAGCTGGCATTATCCAAAATGTACTTATTCGCCTAACCCCTGGTGTTGAGGCTCATACCCACGAATTTATTTCAACCGCTCACGAAGATGTGAAGTTTGGTTTCTCTATTTCAAGTGGTGATGCAGCAAAGGCTGCGCAAGGTGTTGAGCAGGCAGCCAATCTTCGACTTAACGGCGTTCACTGTCATATCGGTTCGCAAATCTTTGAATCCGAAGGCTTTGAAACGGCTGCCACTCGCCTAATCGAATTCTTATCTGAGTTTAGAGATCGCAATAGTCGCGAACTTGCCGAACTTGATCTTGGTGGTGGCTATGGAGTTGCATACGTGGAAGGGGAGATCACCTACGATCCAGATGTTGCAATGTCAGCAATTGCCAGCCTTGTAAAGGTGCAAACAACTAAACATAAATTGGCAATGCCTGTAGTTTCTATTGAGCCAGGCAGAGCAATTTCAGCACCAACTACAACAACACTTTATGAAGTTGGTACAACTAAAAATGTTACTTTGGACGATGGTGGAATACGTAGATACATTGCAGTTGATGGCGGTATGAGCGATAACATTCGTCCGGCACTCTATGGCGCTCAATATTCAGCCATCTTGGCAAATCGAACATCAACTCAAAGTGCAATCTCATCTCGTTTGGTAGGAAAGCATTGCGAGAGCGGTGACATCATTATTAGAGAGATAGATCTGCCTTCAGATATTGCTCCCGGAGATTTAATTGCCACCCCAGCTACTGGCGCATATGGTCGAAGCATGGCAAGTAATTACAACCATATGCCGCGTCCGGCAGTAATTGCAGTAAAAGATGGAACAGCCCGCCTAATTGTGCGCCGCGAAACCCAGGAAGACCTGCTCGGACTAGATGTTAGTGAGCAGCCGCGCACAATTAATTAGTCCTTAGCGCGTGAAAAATAGGGGAGAATATCCCTATGGCTCATTCAGGTAAGACGCTTCGGGTAGGGATGATTGGCTGCGGTGTTGTCGGCAGCGAAGTCGCTCGCCTGCTTGTGGCAAACGCCGATGACTTATCTGCTCGCTCTGGCGCCAAACTAGAACTAGTGAAGATCTCGGTGCGCGATATTTCCATTAGCCGCCCAGGGATTCCAAAAGAACTTTTCACAACGGACTCAAAAGCAATTGTTAATGATCCAAATATTGATTTGGTTATTGAAGTCATGGGTGGCATCGAGCCAGCCTATGAATTAATTCTTACTGCCATGAAAAATGGCAAGGCAGTTGTAACAGCAAATAAAGCCCTGCTTGCTAAGTTTGGTAGCGAGCTATTTCACGCATCTGATGAAGCTGATGTGGATTTCTATTATGAAGCAGCCGTAGCTGGTGCGATTCCTATCTTGCGACCACTGGCTGAATCCTTAGTTGGCGATCACGTTGAGCGGGTAATGGGAATTATTAATGGAACTACAAACTACATTCTGACCAAGATGGATGAGACTGGTGCATCTTTTGACTCTGCACTCAAAGAGGCTCAAGGCCTTGGCTATGCCGAAGCAGATCCAACTGCCGATATTGAAGCATTTGATGCTGCTGCCAAAGCAGCAATTTTGGCTGGCCTGGCTTTCCACACAGTGGTAACTGATGCTGATGTTTATCGCGAAGGAATTTCTAAAATAACTTCCGATGACGTTGCCGTTGCTAAAGAGATGGGATTTACCATCAAACTCTTGGCTGTTGCTGAAGCAAATGATGATGAGAGTATTACCGTAAGAGTTCACCCAACCTTAATTCCGCGAACCCACCCACTTGCAGCAGTGCGTGAAGCATTTAACGCAGTCTTTGTTAAGTGCGAATCTGCCGGAGAATTGATGTTCTATGGTCGAGGAGCTGGTGGAACTCCAACTGCGTCGGCAATTCTGGGCGACTTGGTTGCTGTTGCTCGTAATCGAATTGAAGGAAGCCTTGGGCCTACCGAAACCGACTATGCCCATCTCAAAATTGCACCAATTGGTTCAACTCGTACTCGCTATTCAATTCGCATGGATGTGAAAGATATTCCAGGAGTTTTGGCATCGGTGGCTAATGTCTTTGCAGCTAATGATGTTTCGATCCTCACCGTTCGCCAAGATGGCCGCGGAGCCGACGCAGAATTGATCGTTTTAACTCACTTAGCCACTGAATCTTCACTTGCCGATACCGTAAAACAACTTCAGAAATTGGATACGGTTAAGCACGTGACAAGTGTTATTAGAGTAGAGGGAACTGTTTAATGAGCATCTTCAAGAAGAAGGGTGCCCATCAATGGCGCGGTGTGATCGAGGAATATCGCCATCGCCTGCCAGTTTCTAGTAAGACACCAATAATTTCGTTGTGTGAAGGTGGAACACCACTAGTTCATGCGCAAACGCTTTCTGAAATGTTAGATAATGATGTTTGGCTAAAAGTTGAAGGTGCTAATCCAACTGGTTCTTTTAAAGACCGTGGAATGACAATGGCAATGTCTAAGGCTGCCGAAGATGGGGCCAAGGCAGTTATTTGTGCATCTACTGGAAATACTTCTGCATCAGCTGCTGCATATGCAACGAAAGCAGGAATGCGTCCAGTTGTATTGGTACCAGATGGAAAAATTGCTATGGGTAAATTGGCACAAGCCATTGCCCATGGCGCAGTATTACTGCAAGTACAAGGAAACTTTGATGATTGTTTGAATCTAGCTAGAGAACTTTCAGATAACTACCCAGTTGCCCTTGTTAACTCAGTAAACCCATTCCGTATTGAAGGACAGAAGACTGCTAGTTTTGAAGTGGTAGATATGTTGGGCGATGCCCCAGATCTGCACGTATTGCCGGTAGGTAATGCTGGAAATATCACAGCTTACTGGAAGGGTTACAAGGAGTACTACAACGATGGCATGTCTAAGAAGTTGCCACAGATGTGGGGCTTTCAGGCAGATGGCGCCGCGCCAATTGTTCGTGGCGAAGTTGTAACTAATCCAGAGACAATAGCTACTGCAATTCGAATTGGTAATCCAGCCTCATGGCAACAAGCTGTAGATGCTCGCGATTCTTCTGGTGGTCTAATCGATAGCGTCACTGATGAAGAGATTCTCTCGGCTTACCGATTTGTTTCCAACAAAGAAGGTATTTTTGTTGAGCCATCTTCTGCTGCCGGAATTGCTGGCCTAATAAAGAAGCAATCAGAAGGAAAACTTCCTAAGGGCAAGAAGATTGTCATCACAGTAACTGGCAATGGCCTAAAAGATGTTGCTTGGGTACTAGATCAAGCTGCGCCGCCAACAGTTATCCCAGTTGATATGAAAAAAGCCGCTCAAGTGATTGGACTTGTCTAATGTCTGCTCGCCTGAGTTTTAAAGCTGCCATGGTGCAAGTTTCTATACCAGCAACTAGCGCAAATCTTGGACCGGGCTTTGATTGCCTTGCCCTAGCATTAGAAATGCGCGATCGCTATGCGGCGCAAATTCTTGACACGCCAGAAATTGATATTGATATTACTGGTGAGGGCGCAGATGAAATCAAACGAGATAAATCAAATTTAGTAATAAAGGCAATGATTCGTGGCTTTGAGCATATGGGCTCTAAAGAATTCTCTGGCAATAAGGGGCGCGGAATTGCTCTTCGTCAATTAAATGTCATTCCACATGGACGAGGCCTTGGCTCATCAGCTGCAGCAATTGTTGGTGGTCTATACCTAGCTCGTGAATTAGTTCTAGGGGGAGAACAACTCCTTTCAAATGAAGCAATAATTGCTATTGGAACTGAATTAGAGGGACATCCAGATAACATCGCCGCTGCAGTTCTTGGTGGAGCAACTATTGCCTGGACTGAAAATGAAGTCGGCTTTGGCGTTGGAATAAAAGTTGACCCTAAAGTCAAAGCTTTGGTTTTCATCCCAGAAGCACACCTTTCAACTTCAAAAGCTAGAAAACTTCTGCCTGAAACAATTCCACATCGTGAAGCTGTGCTTAATTCAGCCCACACTGCGCTCTTAGTTCATGCCATTGGCTCACGACCTGATCTGTTGCTAACTGCAACACAAGATTTCTTGCACCAGCAATATCGCGCTGAGGCAATGCCAAAATCGATTGCACTTGTTAATAAATTACGGGCAGCCGGAGTTGCAGCAATGGTTTCGGGAGCTGGTCCATCTGTACTAGTTCTCCACACCCTTGGTGATGTTGAAGTAGAAGAGGTAATAAAGGTTGCTGCGGGCTCATTTACCGCACAAAAGTTGGCTATCTCGGCGCGCGGAGTTGGCTCTAACCACTAACTTTGCTGGCTTTGCCCAGCCTGTGCTAGATTCATCCCATCAGGTAGCCGAGAAATCTTCGGACAGCAAACCTCGATAAATCCCAAAAACGCAAAATATTTAAATTTGCGCTAAATCTATAGAAATGAAGAAATAAATAAATATGGCAACAGCAAAAGATAACGGCGAACTTTCAGCGATGCTTCTTCCTGAGTTGAAGAAGGTTGCAGGGCAATTAGGTATTGAAGATGCCGCCGCAATGAAGAAGGCAGATCTAGTAACAGCGATCGCAGACCTTCAAGCATCAAATCGCGAAGCCGCAAAGGCCGAACGCGAAGCAAAGCGTGCTGAACGCGATGCCCGCCGCAAGGGTGGCAATAAGAATTCAAACAAGAACACAAATGACTCAGCTAATGATGAGTCTGATGAAGATGAAGAAGATCAGGGAACAAACCCTAATGATTCTTCAGGCTCAAATAATGATCGTAATGACCGGGGCAACCGAAATGATCGAAATGATCGAAATGACCGTGGAAATCGCCGCGACCGCGGAGATCGTAATGATCGCAACAATCGTTTCCGTGACCGCGGAAATCGCGAAGAGCGCGAAATTCAAATTTCTGAAGATGACGTCTTGCTACCAGTTGGTGGTCTTCTAGATATTCTCGATAGCTATGCATTTATTCGCACCGGCGGATACCTAGCTAGCTCAAATGACGTTTATGTTTCACTGCAACAAGTTCGTCGCTATGGCCTTCGCAAAGGCGATGTGATCACCGGCTCAGTTCGCCAACCACACGAGGGAGAGCGCAAAGAGAAGTTCAATGCCCTTGTCCGAGTGGAAACTGTTAACGGCGCAGATCCAGAGACTTCAAAAGAGCGCGTTGAGTTTGCAAAGTTAGTTCCGCTATACCCACAAGAGCGACTACGTCTTGAGACCGAACCAAATATTCTTACCACCCGTGTTATTGATCTGATCTCACCAATTGGAAAGGGTCAGCGCGGACTTATCGTTTCTCCTCCAAAAGCTGGTAAGACAATGGTTCTCCAATCAATTGCCAATGCGATAACTGTTAATAACCCTGAGTGTCACTTGATGGTTGTTCTAGTTGATGAGCGTCCAGAAGAAGTTACCGATATGCAACGCTCTATTAAGGGTGAAGTAATCGCCTCCACCTTCGATCGTCCAGCTGATGATCACACCTCAGTTGCTGAACTTGCAATCGAGCGAGCAAAGCGCCTAGTTGAACTTGGCCATGATGTTGTAGTACTCCTTGACTCAATTACCCGTCTAGGTCGTGCCTATAACATTGCCGCCCCAGCATCTGGTCGAATCCTTTCTGGCGGTGTTGATTCTGCAGCGCTTTATCCACCAAAGAAGTTCTTTGGAGCTGCTCGAAATGTGGAAAATGGCGGATCACTAACAATTCTTGCAACGGCCCTGATTGATACTGGCTCAAAGATGGATGAAGTTATCTTTGAAGAGTTTAAGGGAACTGGAAATATGGAACTTATTCTTAACCGTAAGTTCGCTGACAAGCGCATCTTCCCAGCAGTTGATGTTGTTGCTTCTGGTACTCGTAAGGAAGAAATCCTTATGGGAACTGAAGAGCTTTCAATTGTTTGGCGTCTGCGCCGCGTACTTCACGCACTTGAGCCACAGCAAGCACTTGAACTATTGCTAGAGCGTATGAAGGGCACTAAGTCCAACGTTGAATTCTTGATGCAAATCCAGAAGACAACCAGCGCAGAGGGCGGCCTTGCTGCTGCTTCAGGCACAAAAGAGGCTTAATTTTCTTTAATTAGCCGTGCAGGCTAAACTTTCCATCCGAGATCAAACCGGACTGGTTCACGGATAAAGCCGACCCAGTCACACCTAGGAGATAAAAATGAAGTCAGAGATCCACCCAAATTATTTAGAGACCACAGTTACTTGTGGTTGCGGTGAAGTTTTCACTACCCGCAGCACAAAGGAATCTGGCTCAATCTATGTTGAAGTTTGTTCTGTATGCCACCCGTTCTACACCGGCAAGCAACGTATCCTCGATACTGGTGGGCGCGTAGCTAAGTTCGAAGAGCGTTTCGGTAAGAAAACAGCTAACTAGCTTTCTTAAAGACCGTACCCAGTTCGCTAAGTGCGAGCTCGGTGCGGTCTTTTTATTTTAAGTATCGACATAAAAGTATTAGAAAGGAGTGATGATGGCAGTTTCTGAAAGTAGATTCCCAAATGTTCCGGCCCTATTGGCTGAGTATGAAGAACTTGAAAAGGCGATGGCTGATCCATCAATTCACTCTGATCAAGGACAAGCTCGCAAACTTGGAAAGCGCTATGCCGCACTTGGTCCAGTCATTGCTGGATACCGCGCTTGGGTATCAGCGCAAGATGATCTTGCTGCAGGAAAAGAGATGGCTGGCGATGATCCGGATTTCGCTAGTGAAATCCCAGCCCTAGAAGAGAATTTAGCGCAGGCGGAATCAAAGCTAGAAGAGTTGTTACTACCACGTGACCCTAATGATGATCGTGATGTTATTTTGGAGATAAAAGCAGGAGTGGGCGGGGATGAGTCAGCACTATTTGCTGGCGATCTTTTGCGGATGTATCAACGATATGCCGAGAAGCACAATTGGAAATGCGAAATCATTGACTATGCCGAGTCTGAAATGGGCGGCTATAAAGAACTTTCTATGGCGATAAAGTCAAAGGGCGTTGCCGAACCTGGTCAATCGCCATATGCCAAACTAAAGTTTGAAGGCGGCGTTCACCGCGTCCAGCGAGTTCCAGAAACTGAAAGCCAGGGACGTATTCATACTTCTGCTGCCGGGGTTTTGATCTTGGCTGAAGCCGATGAAGTTGATGTTGAGATTCGCCAACAGGATTTACGAATCGATGTTTATCGCTCTTCTGGTCCTGGTGGGCAGTCTGTAAACACCACTGACTCAGCCGTGCGTATCACTCACATTCCTACGGGTGTTGTGGTCTCATGTCAGAATGAAAAGTCGCAATTACAAAATAAGGAATCAGCAATGCGTATTTTGCGCGCCAGACTGCTCGCCCATGCTCAAGAGCAGGCAGATGCCGAAGCAGCAATTGCCCGTAAACAGCAAGTTCGCACCGTAGATCGCTCCGAGCGAATTCGAACCTATAACTATCCAGAAAATCGTCTAAGTGATCACCGAGTTAACTTCAAGTCTTCAAATCTAGATGCGGTCTTAAATGGCGATCTAGAACCAGTAATTGATGCTCTTCTTGAAGCAGACAAGGTCGCAAAGCTAGCTGCGAATTAAGATGACAGTTAAAGAACTTTTGAAGTTTGGCAAAGAACAACTTGCCACAAAGAATATCGGCCCAGTTGATGCGGAATTATTGCTTGCCAACATACTCGGTGTTAACCGGATGGAACTCCATGCTAAGACCATTGAGTTAGATGATGAAAGTGAAAAGGAAAGCAAAGAACTCTATTCCAAAGCAATTGCACAACGGCTTACCGGAATGCCAACGCAATATATTGTCGGCAATGCCCCATTTAGATACTTGGAATACGAGGTGGGCCCTGGAGTATTGATCCCTAGGCCAGAAACAGAATTGTTAGTAGATGAAGTACTCCATCAATTAAATACCTTTGCCGAGCCAGTAAGTGTGGTCGATCTTGGCTCAGGCACTGGAGCAATTGCAATTTCTATTTCCTCTGAAACTGCGGGAAAGAAAGATGTCCACGTAGTTGCTGTGGAGAAATCTCCAGATGCTCTTATTTGGCTAAATAAGAATGTTGCCAAGCACGATGTGAACGTAAGAATTGTTGAAAGTGATGCCAAGAGCGCTCTTGAAGGAATCAAATGTGATGTGGTTGTGGCTAATCCGCCTTACCTGCCAGATGGTGCAAGAGTCCCACAGGAGTTAATTTTCGAACCAGCGATGGCGCTATTTGGTGGACCAGCAAATGGAATGTCGGTTCCAAGTGAATTTATTGAGGCTGCTGTCAGATTGTTAAAGAGTGGTGGGTTATTCGCCATCGAGCACAACGAGGTCCAAGGCCCACTCATTGCTGAGCAACTAGCAAGAGATTTTGAATCTATTGCCTTGCATAATGACTTAACCGATCGCCCACGCTTTACGACTGCTCGTCGTAAATAGTTAAGGGGTAGGCTTAGCCATATGACCGCTACCTTTCAAGCCGCAGATCCAACAACTGGCCAAGTCTTTGGAAACTCATTTAACGAGAGTTCAGTGCAAGATGTATCAGCAGTAATTGCTAAAGCATCAAAAACGAAGCACACATTTGGTGCAACCTCACCAGCAAAGCGCGCAGCAATCTTGCGAGCAATTGGCGCGGCTATCGAATCTCGGCGTGAAAAACTAATTGAAGTAACTATGAAGGAAACTGCCCTTCCTAATGGCCGCTTAACTGGCGAACTATCTCGCACAGTATTTCAGCTAGAACAATTTGCGCTTATGGTCGAATCCGGGTCGCATTACCAAGCAATTATTGATCTGCCAGATAGTAATTGGGTCCCAGCAGCTCGCCCTGATATCCGAAAGGCGAATCAAAGCCTTGGCGTCGTTGGAATCTTTGCTGCCTCTAACTTTCCATTCGCATTTTCAGTAATCGGTGGTGATAGTGCATCTGCTCTGGCCGCAGGATGTCCAGTAGTTGTTAAGGCCCATCCATCGCATCCAAATACCTGTCAATTAATGCACGAAGCTGTTATTGAAGGCTTAGCAAAAGAAGGAATCAGCGCTGATGTATTTGGCATGGTGCAGGGTCTTTCTCCAGATATTACGCATGCAATTGTTAGCCATCCAGAAATTACTGCCATTGGATTTACTGGTTCTGGACTTGTTGGAAAGATTTTGGTTGATGCAGCAGCAAAGCGTGAAGTACCAATTCCAGTATTTGCCGAGATGGGCTCACTAAACCCGGTCTTCTTTACTCCTAAAGTTTTGTCAGAAAAAGTGGCTGATCTGGCTAAAGCTGCACTTGATTCAGCAACCCTAGGTTCTGGACAGTTCTGTACCAAGCCAGGAATCTTGGTCATCCCAACTGGGGCTGAGGGCGATAGTTTTATTGCTGAAGTTGAAAGTTACTTAGGAACTCTTTCAGTAGCGCCACTTCTAAATAAGGGTATTGCTAATCGATATGGAACATCGATCACAGCACTTGCAAAGAGCAGTAGCCTTAAAGTTATTTCAGGTAAGACCACCGAAGGTGGATTTGGCGTGACACCGACTGTATTTGTTGTCGATTGGGCCAAGGCAACTCCAGAGCTTTTGGAAGAGCATTTTGGACCAACAACTGTAATTATTCGTGCGCCCTATCAAGACTTTGTTTCAGTAGCTAGCAATATGGAAGGTCAGCTATGTGCTGGCCTGCATGCAAGTGCGGGAGAGCAGGTCAATGAATTAACAGCTGCCCTAGCTGAGAAAGCTGGGCGCGTAATTTTGAATGGTTTCCCAACAGCAGTTGCAGTAACTGCTGCGATGCAACATGGTGGTCAGTGGCCATCATCATCTAGTCACACCACCTCGGTTGGCATAGATTCGGTCTATCGATTCTTGCGCCCAGTTGCGCATCAAGGATTTGCTGATGAACTTCTTCCACCAGCGCTTCAAAATTCGAATCCATGGAATATTTCGAGAACAGTTAATGGAAAAGTAAGCAAGGAGTCGATCTAATGGCTGATTTAACTAACGCATTTGCTGCAGCAAGAAATGCGCTCACAACCGAGATTGCCGCACTTGAAAGTTTTTCTAAGGATTTAGATTCCAAAATCACCGATGCTCTTGAAATATTGGTTGCTTGCAAAGGGCATGTAATAGTCACCGGGCTTGGAAAATCTGGCCTAGTAGGTGCAAAGATTTCAGCAACTTTGGCGTCAACTGGAACGCCTTCCTTCTTTATTCACGCTGGAGATGCATTGCATGGTGATTCTGGAGCTATTACTGAAGGCGACGTTGTTATTGCAATTTCCAACTCTGGTGAAACTGCTGAAGTGATTGCCGTTGCCAAGATGGCAAAGGGCTGGGGCAATAAGGTTATTGCTATTACTAGAAAGCATGCTTCAACTCTTGCAACTAACTCTGATGCGCTTTTAGATATTGCATTTGAGAAAGAGGCTGATCCACTTAATTTGGCACCTACAACTTCAACAACCTTAACTATTGCTCTAGGTGATGTCTTGGCTTCAGCGCTTATGGCTTACAAGAATTTCACAGCAGCAGATTTTGGCAAACGTCACCCAGGTGGCTCACTTGGCAAGGCAACCAATAGGTGAGTGCTTTGGTAACAACTTTTGGTTCATTCATGATGGACCTAGTTGCATACACACCGCGTAGACCAAAATCGGGTGAAACTCTTCGTGGAACAAGTTTTTCGATCGCACTTGGTGGCAAAGGATTTAACCAGGCAATTGCTGCTGGCCGAGCTGGAGTTAAATCGGCAATGCTAGGAAATCTTGGAACTGATTCTTTTGGTGATGAGTTTATGGCTGGTTTTAAGGCCGAAGGAGTTCAAGCTAGCGATATTGAAAGATCAAAAGATCTTGGAACTGGCGTTGGACATATCTCAGTTCAGACTACAGATGGTGATAATTCAATAATTATCATCCCGCAATCAAATGATTTAGGTGATGCCGCCTACATTGAGCGCCATAAGCAAACCATTATTGACTCCGATATCTTGTTATTGCAGCTAGAGCTTCCAATTGAGGGAACAGTTCGCGCTGCGCAGATTGCTAAGGAAAATGGCGTGAAAGTAGTTTTAACTCCGGCGCCTGTAGCATCCCTTGATCCATATGTTGGTTTAGTTGATGTTGTGGTCCCAAACGAGGGAGAAGCGGCAGAGCTAACAGGTATTACTTCAAGTGTTCAAGAGCAAGCAAAGGCTCTTGCCAAGATGATGGGCTGCAAAGATATTGTGATAACTCTCGGGCCAAAAGGTGCTTATGTAACCGACGGGTCTAGAGGTGAATTCATTTCTGCGCCCAAAGTAGAAGCAATCGATACCGTTGGAGCCGGTGACACCATGTGTGCCAATCTTGCTGCTCGTTTGGCCCTAGGCGATGATATTTTTACTGCCGCGAAGTTTGGGATTTATGCCGCTACGCTTAAAGTCACAAGAAAAGGCGCCGCAATGGCTTCACCAAAGCCAGAAGAAGTTCTAGCATTCATCAACTCAAGTAACTAAGGGGAAATAAATGAAATACACCGGAATCATCAATCGCGACATCTCTTCAATGGTTGCCCGCACAGGTCACTTCGATCGCATTGTTGTTTCAGATGCAGGTTTTCCTATTCCAGCAGGTGTTGAGTGCATCGATCTATCAATGGGACCAAATCTTCCTAAAGTGGTGGATGTTTTAAAGATGCTGACCCTAGAGCTTCCTATTGAACAATTTTGGTTTGCCGAAGAAATTCAACCAAGCAAAGATGGACGTGCCAAAGAACTTTCAGCAATTATGACCAAGGCTGAATGCATTCCGCTGCCACACGCTGAGTTCAAAAAGCTTGCTTATGGCGCTGTTGGAGTTATTCGCACCGGTGATTACCTTGCTTGGGGCAATGTAATGATCGCTTCAGGCGTTGCTTACTAAAAACTACCCTTTGTAGTTTTTGAAGTGGTTGGTGATCTCACCAATTCCTTCTATTCCTGTTACGACTTTCTCGCCACCTTTTAGATATCTAGCTGGCTTAAAGCCCATGCCAACTCCTTGTGGTGTTCCGGTATTGATGATGTCGCCAGCGCATAACTCCATTACTTGGGAGATATACCAAACGCAGTATGAGATATCAAAGATCATGTCATTCGTATTTGAATCTTGACGAGTTTCACCATCAACTGTGCACCAAAGCCGCAGATTTTCTGGATTTGGCATTTCATCAGGCGTGATAATCCATGGTCCAACTGGATTAAAGGTTGGGAATGACTTTCCCTTGACCCACTGGCCACCACGTTCTACTTGCCAATAACGCTCTGAAACATCTTGGGAGACGGTGTAACCAAGGATGTACTCCTTAGCTTCAGCTGGTGACTTTAGATAAAGCGCACTCTTTTTCATAACTACACAGATCTCAACTTCATAATCTGTCTTCTCTGAATTTGGCGGAACTATTACATCATCGTTGCCACCAATAACAGTGTCCGGTGCCTTCATGAAAATGATTGGTTCTTTAGGAGATTCAGCGCCTGTTTCAGCTGCATGCTGGGCGTAATTAAGACCAACGCAAAGTGCCTTAGTAGGGCGAGCTACTGGGGAGCCAAGTCGGAAATCTGAAATCTTTACTCGTGGGCGCGAGGAGAGGTCTAATTTTGCAACCTTCTCATATGCACCAGCTTCGAGTTCTACGCGGTTCCAATCTGCGATCACATCATCAATAAATACCGCCTCAGTATCGCTGACTATTACAGCAGGCTTCTCACGGTTAAATTCACCAAGACGTGCGATGCGCATCTCATTCCCTTTCGACTATGTTTCTAGTAGATTTCACTTCAGATTGATCAGCCTACCAAAGTTTAAATACACAAGAGACCCGAAAGAGATTGGATATCCGTGAGCGAGAAGGTATATGCCCGCCGAAGTGAAAATTGGTTTAAGGCAGAAGGAAAGCACGGATATATCTACCGCGAACGTTTTCGCAATATGGGCTTTGGCTCGGAGGTCTTCTCCGACAAGCCAGTAATCGGAATTGCCACAACTTGGTCAGAGCTAAATCCTTGCAATGCGCATTTAGATCGAGTTGCCGAAGCCGTTAAGCGCGGAGTTTGGGAAGCCGGTGGGTTTCCACTCGAGTTTCCAACCATGTCACTTGGCGAACCCGTCCAACGTCCGACCACAATGCTTTGGCGAAACTTACTTGCCATGGAAACCGAAGAGTTAATTCGTTCTAATCCATTAGATGGCGTAGTACTTCTTGCTGGTTGCGATAAGACGCCGCCAGGAATGTTGATGGGCGCGGCATCTGTTGATCTACCAACTTTGATGATTACCGGCGGCCCAATGCTAAATGGTCGCTATAAAGGTGAAACTCTTGGATCAGGAACTGCAGTATGGAAATATTCAGAGCAAATTCGCGCCGGCAAATTAAGTATTGAAGAGTTCTTCCAGATGGAATCTTGCTCAGCTAGATCAAATGGATCTTGTATGACAATGGGAACTGCCTCCACTATGGCTTGTGTTACTGAAGCCCTTGGCGTGCAATTGCCTGGCTCTGCTGCAATTCCTGCAGTAGATGCTCGTCGTTTCTCAACTTCGCAAGAAGCTGGTCGACGTATTGTGCAAATGGTCTATGACGACCAAACTCTCTCTAAAGTTCTAACTCGCGAAGCATTTGAAAATGCAATCAAGGTAAATGCGGCAATTGGTGGCTCTACTAACGCAGTTGTTCACCTACTTGCCATCGCTGGTCGTATCGGTGTTGATCTTGAGCTAGATGATTTTGATCGTTTAGCCCGCGAAGTACCAGTTCTGGTTAATTTAATGCCTTCTGGTAAGTATCTGATGGAAGAGTTCTTTGATGCCGGCGGACTTCCAGCCGTTATGAAGGAAATCGAAGGCATGCTCCACTCAGAGCACATCACAGTTTCAGGTAAGTCTGTAAAGGAAAACATTAAGGATGCTGAGTCTTGGAATAAAGATGTAATAACACCGGCATCAGCGCCATTCCAAAAAGCAGGTTCTGGCATCGTTGTTCTAAAGGGCTCTCTTGCCCCTAATGGTTGTGTTCTAAAAGTTTCAGCAGCAACTCCAGAATTAATGGTTCACACCGGACCAGCTCTAGTCTTTGAAGAAATTGAAGAATATTTAATAGCTTCTGAAGATATGAATCTTGCTGTAACAAAAGATACTGTGCTTGTTCTAAAGCATGCCGGTCCACGTGGTTTCCCAGGTTTCCCAGAAGTTGGAAATATGCCAATTCCACGCAAACTACTTGAACAAGGTATTACCGACATGGTTCGTATCTCTGATGCACGCATGTCAGGAACGGCTTATGGAACAGTTCTATTACACACTTCACCAGAAGCAGCTGTTGGTGGACCACTTGCCCTTGCTAGAACCGGTGACATGATTGAACTAAATGTGCCAAACCGTTCAATTAATATTCTGGTTTCAGAAGAAGAGATGGCTAAGCGCAAAGCAGAGTGGAAAGCACCTGAACCTAAATACACCCGTGGTTGGGGCAAGTTGTATTACGAGACTGTGGAACAAGCACACCTCGGAGCTGACCTTGATTTCCTTCGTGGATCTTCTGGCAGTTATATTCCTCGCCACTCACACTAATAAATTAGAACGGCTTTGCAAACTCTGTTTGCTCAATTGCTTCTAGTTCTAATAGACGATTCCACTTTGAAGTGCGATCTGCGCCATGAGTTGAACCAACTTTTATTTGCTCAGCCCGCCATCCAGTTGCTAAATCAGCAAGCCATGAATCCTCAGTCTCACCGCTTCTAGCGCTTACTACAGTTCTAAAGTTCGTAGCTTTTGCTGTGCGCAAAACATGATGGGTATCGGTTACCAATCCGTTTTGATTTGCCTTGATCAAAATGGCGTTTGCTGATCCTTCAGCGATACCTCGATCTAGTCTTTCGTGGTTTGTTGTAAATAAGTCATCACCTAATATTTGAAGGGAATCTGGGACTAGCGAAGTGAACTCAGCCCAAGCTGGCCAATCATCTTCTGCTAATGGATCTTCAATTGAAATAATTGGCTGATCCTTTACTAGTTTTGCCATAAATGCCACAAATTGGGAGGAGGTGAACTCTTTACCTAAAGTTGGAAGTGAGTACTTACCGTTTTCAAAAAATTGTGTTGAGGCAATATCTAGCGCCAAACTAACCTGGGAACCTACTTGTAATCCGACTTCCTCAATAGATTTGGTTACAAATTCACACGCAGCATCAATTGATTCAAAGGCAAGGCCAAGGCCACCTTCATCTGCGATCAAGTGTGATGGACCAATTTTGGCGCCGCGCTTTGCCGCGTTCTCTCTAATTGCAGTGATCCAAGTAATTGCTTGGTTAAAAGATGTGGCGCCATTTGGAAGAACTAATACGTCTTGAATATCCATTGTGCGATTGGCATGCGCTCCGCCGGAGAGGATGTTTACCATTGGCATTGGAATTAAAAGCGGCCCCTCTGGTTGGAAATATCTTGCTACCGATTGCCCCTTTGCCGCAGCAGCAGCTTTTGTAACTGCAAGTGAGACTGCCAAGGTTGCATTGGCCCCAAGCACATGATGATCTTGCGATGGATCTAGATTCTTTAAAATCTCATCCGCATGTGAAAGATCGGCCTCTGCGCCAATTAGTTTTGGTGCAATTATTTCATTTACATTGCCGCAGGCCTTTAGAACTGAGCTGCCATCACTATCGCGCAATTCTTTTGCTTCATGCTTTCCAGTTGAAGCACCCGAAGGGACTCGGGCGGTATGAACCGACCCATCGGCTAGGGTGATTGTCACAGCAACTGTTGGGCGGCCACGAGAGTCTAGGACTTGGTAGCCAATTAAATTATTGATGATCATAGGAACAACTGCGCATAAGTCATCTGTGAATTTTGCAGGGCTTTTGCCGTCAAGTCCAGCACTCGGGTCTTAGCCGCCTCATCTAGATAATTTACTAGGGAGACTCCTTCAACTCTTGCCCGAGCAATTAGTGCCACATGCTTAGGTAGAGAATTGGCAACTGGAAGTTTTGAATTTTTAGAATAAGAATCTAGGAAGTTAAGAGCCGTCTGTCGAATCTTGCCTTGAACTTGCAAGTCAGTAGTGCGCAAGAATTTGCAAAGCAAGTGCGCACTTACAAATGCCAAATCAAAGACTGGATTACCAGTATGGGCGACTTCAAAGTCCAAAACTATAGGTTTAATATCTTGCGTAATCATGATGTTCTTAGGTGAGAAATCTCCATGCACAATGGTGGTCTTTATCGTCGTGATCTCTTCAATAAGTTCATTAATACTTGGAGCTAGTTGCTCATTTTTGCTCGCCACTGATCGATAGAAAGGCGTTACGCGCAATTGTTCAAATAGTGAGTCTTGCGCAAAGTCATCTCTAACACTTTGTGTGATGGCGCCATAGTTATGCCAGGTGGCCAAGATTTCACCTAGGTCACTACCAATACTTGGGTGGATTACTCCTGCCAACATGTCTACCTTCCAATTGGTGCAGGTAATTGGTAGACGCGACATACTCAAAGTGAAATTATCTGGATCAACATCAATTAAATCTGGAACACTATTCGGGGTCAGGCCGTGCAATAATTTCATGGCATTTGCCTCAACAATTGCCCGGCGCTGATCTGCCTTCCATACCGAAGCAACTTTCAATTCAGGCAGAGCTTGCTTTAGAACCAAACTTGTTTGACCGGCGCTAACGGCCAGCACAACACAGGAAACACCTCCGGTGAGTTCTTCAACTTGGGCTGGGCCAGAAATTAAACCCCGTGAATTTAGGTAGTTAACTACCGTTGTTTCATCAAGGAGTTCTTGGCTCATGTGCCCTAGATTGTTCGCGCAATGGTGAAGCCACGATCAACAAAGATTCCTTGGCCAGAAATCGCCGTATTAATTGGGCTACCGAGCATGAAGATTGAATTGGCAACATCCTCTGGTGTTGGGAGCTTTCCAGACGGGGTTTGATTTAAAACGTTAGCAATTTGTTCTGGCTTTAATGTGCGGGCAACCATTGGACTATTTACAATTCCTGGCAGAACGCTATTTACCAAAATTCCTTTTGCCCTACCTAGGTCAACAGCTAGGGAGCGAACTAGGCCGCCAACTGCCGCTTTGGTTACAGAATAAGCAAACTTTTCTTGACGAGTGTATTGCTCCCAGAGTGAGGAGATAATTACTACTCGTGCGCCCTGGGAAATTAAATCATGGGCCATTAGGGCAGAAACTGTATTTGCAATAAATGAAACATTGGCTTCAAATAACTTAGCTAAATCCTCAGGCTTAGAGTTAATAACTGAGTCATTGACGTTATCTCCCTGGGCAAAGACCACGGCGTCAAAGCTCATGCCAGTTAATTTAGGATCTAAGTTATCTTTTGTGATTGGTAGCAAAACATCGCAATCATTAACGACCTTTCGAACACCACAAATTACATCCCAGCCCTCATCTTGATATTTCTTTTGAGTTGCCCCGCCAAGTGTTCCGGTGGCGCCAAAGATAAGAAGATTAGGCATTACTTTTCAAATCCATAACGAGTAAGCATTGAATGACCAATTGCTGCTCGGCGAACACGCTCACGCGCTGTAGATTCAATAACACCTTGAATATGACCACCGGCTGGATAGAGACCAGGGGAGTTACGCACTGTGAACTTTAGATAGACCGGAGCGGCAACTCGAACCAAGTCAGGTACTTCATAGTGACGAACTGCGCCACCAAAGTCATCTGGTGCTTCGACATAAACATCTACTGGAATATCTACTTGGGCGCGAATAGCCGCAATTTGTTGGAGTGAAAGATCGGTAGAAAGATTCAAAGTAGAAGCGCCAAGATCTTGCATCAATTTAGCAGTTGCTGGGTTGTTGCAAGTTAGGGCAACTGAAGTCTTTAGGATGAAATCA
>Ga0304729_1000972_pt1 | contig 19636 bp, 18 predicted proteins | sample C_131016_MF_Meta_FD_190475 | JGI IMG/M metagenome (GOLD analysis project Ga0304729, IMG submission 190475) | Freshwater microbial communities from Lake Croche, Canada to study carbon cycling - C_131016_MF_MetaG (v2) (version 2) | ecosystem: Environmental > Aquatic > Freshwater > Lake | place... | reverse complement strand
GCAATTTGTAGTCCGGAATATGTAGTGAGTGCGTAAGGGGCAATCATGGATACGTTAACTCGACGAAAGTTTCTAAAACTTTCTGGTGCGGCAGCAATAGGTGCAGCGGCCCCAATATTAACTTTAGAAGATATTGCAGCTGCTGCGAATACTCGCCCACTTCCCGCCGGAACACCTATTTTAATTTTAGTAACTTTATATGGTGGCAATGATGGTCTTAATACAGTTATCCCGTATAACGATTCAATTTATTATTCATCTCGACCAGATATCTCCTATTCGGCAGATAAAGTTTTGAAATTAGATGAGCAATTAGGTTTGAACCCGGCCATGACCGGAATCAAGTTGATGTGGGATCAAAAGAAGGTAGCAATTGTTCGTGGCGTTGGTTATCCAAAACCTGATCATTCACATTTCACTTCGATGGCAATCTGGCAAAGTGGTGCACCTGTTTCCAGATTAAATAGTGGTTGGTTGGGTCGTTGGGTTGAATCACAAGAGTTAGATCCAATGTTGGCAATAAGTTTGGGTTCGGTATTGCCCCCTTTGCTTGCTGGCGAAAAGAGATCTGGATCAGTTCTGCCACTTGGCGGTTTAGTTATTCCTACTGGCAATTTTGGTAAGGATTGCCAAAAATTAAGTCAGGTCGTATCGACTGACAATAAATTAATGGCCGCAGCTGCTACATCTATGCGAGATCTATTTACGGTTTCCAGCACTGTTACCCCGATCTTAAAACAACCCGCTCCTGTCGCTGATGATTTACCAACTGCAAATGGCGGAAATGCGGGCGGGGATTCAAATCTCTCTCAGCAGTTAGATGTAGTCGCCAAACTCATCGCTGCAGGCTCACCAACGCGGGTTTGGTCGGTTTCCCTTGGCGGCTTCGATACTCACGCCAATGAAGCGAATGCACAAGCAGCACTTCTTGGAACTGTTTCGTCAGCACTAACTAGGTTTGCTAGCCAGATGAAAAATACTTCACGCGGAAAAGATATTGTCACGATGGTTTATTCCGAATTTGGGCGCCGCGTTAAAGGAAATGCTTCGCAAGGCACCGATCATGGCACTGCTGGCCCAGTATTTTTAATTGGCGATCGAGTTAAAGGTGGTTTCTACGGAGATCAACCTTCACTATCAAAACTAGTTGGTGGTGATCTCGCGGTAACTACCGATTTCCGAGATATTTATGCTGCTGTACTCAAGACTTATTGACAACTCCCACTGAAAAAGTTCTAGCGGGTTGGAAAAGTAAAGGCCAGTACTTCTAACTATTTATCTTCTTCATAAAGAATTATTGGTTGTTCTTTACGAATAGTTATTCCCTTTGGTGGATTAGCTTCCAAAAGCGCATCAACTTCGATTCTTAATTTGGCAACTTCCATCGCCATATTTGCCATAGCGGATTCCAATTCGATTATTCGTTTGATGCCCGCATGATTAATTCCCTCACCTACTAATCGCTGCACCATTCGAAGTGATGCGATATCGCGCAATGAGTATCTGCGATTACGACCACTTGTGCGATCTGGCGAGACTAGTCCCATGCGATCGTACTGGCGTAATGTTTGTGGATGCATTCCGGATAACTCTGCAGCGACGGAGATTACATAGACACCTGCATCGTCATCGGGTTGATTCTTATCGGTTTCGTTGCTCATGAGTTTGCCTTGCTATTAAATTCAGCACGAACATCTTCGCTTTCGGTCGCACTCGCAAAGTTCTTTAACGCTTCTTCAGCTTTGTGTTCTAACCGTTTTGGTACTTGCACCTCGACTGTAACTAATAAATCTCCGGTAGTGCCACCTTTGGTTACTCCGCGACCTTTTACGCGTAAAACACGGCCATTTGAAGTCCCTGGAGCCAATCGAACTGTTACATCATCACCAGATAATGTTGGCACTTTTATGTCGGCACCAAGTGCTGCTTCTGGGAAAGTAACTGGCAAAGTAATTGTTAGGTTCTCGCCTTTGCGCGCAAATACTTGGTGTGGCTTTACGTGAAGCAAAATAAATAAGTCGCCAGGACCAGCTTCGCCAGGCGCGCCTTTTCCTTTAACGCGGATTTTTGCTCCGTCAATCACTCCGACTGGAACTCGAGCTGAAATATTCTGCGCTGGGCCGCCATCGGTTGAAAGTCTTAAATCTAGCGTTGTACCAAAAATAGCTTCTTTGAAAGAAATTGTTGCTTCGGTTTGCAAATCTTGACCTTTGCGTGGTCCTCGACGTCCCCCGCCAAATAAATTTGCGAAAATATCTTGTGGGTTTCCGCCGCCAAAAATGTCACCGAAGTCGCCACCCTGGAAGTTTCCGCCACCCATAGGTGCGCGCATTCCACCTTTTTCGTAAAGCGAACGCGCTTCATCGTATTCCGCGCGTTTTTTATCATCACCCAAAATGTCATAAGCTTCAGAAACTGCCTTGAACTGTTCCTCGAGTTTTACGTCGCCTTTATTTTTGTCTGGGTGTAACTCGCGAGCTAGTGAGCGGTATTTCTTTTTAATTTCATCGGCTGGCGCATTTTTAGATACGCCAAGGATTTTATAAAAATCCTTTTCATATAAATCACGCGCCGCCATTTCCTACTCTCCCGCTGGATCGGTTACTGCAACACTCGCTGGACGTAGTACTCGGTCTTTGAACTTATAGCCGGCTTGCAAAATCTTGCTGGCTGTTGGAACTAAGACATCTGCTGAAGTTTCATGCATTAGGGCATCGTGAATCTGCGGATCAAACTCGGTGCCGGCTTCGCCGAATTTTTCTAGCCCGATTCGAGAAGTTATCGAGATTAATTGGTCGGCAATTGCCTTAAAACCACCAGTTAGCTCTTCATGCTCGGCAGCTCTATCAAGCCCATCTAATAGAGGTAATAGCTCATTTAGAACAGAGGCGATTGCGATTTCTGAAGCGACTGCACGGTCACGTTCTACGCGCTTTCGGTAATTTGCATACTCTGCTTGTAGGCGTTGTAGGTCAGCAGTCATCACAGCAAGCGGGTCAATTTCTTGACCCGCTTCTGGATGTTCAAATCCAACCTCTTCTTGTAACGGAGGCAGTTCGCTCTCTGTTGTCATTTAGCTACACCAATTCCAATGCTCGACACTTTTGTGTCTCACTCAACGATTTCAGCATCTTCGACGCCATCTTCGTTTGGAGTTGTTGCGCTTTCAGTTGCAGCAGTTGCTGCATAAAGTGCGGCACCGAGAGCTTGGCTTACGGTTGCAACTTTCTCAGTAGCTGCCTTAATTGCATCAAGATCGTTACCTTCGAGTGCGCTCTTAAGAACTGCAAGTTCGGTTTCGGTTTCCGCTTTCTTTTCGGCAGCTTCGCCTTCGGTGAACTTGTCCTCGTTATCTTTTAAGAACTTCTCAGTCTGGTAAAGAAGTGAATCGCCGTTATTGCGGATCTCCGCTTCCTCTTTGCGCTTACGATCTTCTTCAGCGTGAGATTCGGCATCCTTCATCATGCGATCAATCTCTTCTTTAGAAAGAGATGATCCGCCGGTGATAGTCATTTTCTGCTCTTTGCCAGTACCAAGATCTTTGGCTGAAACGTGCACGATTCCGTTAGCATCGATGTCGAATGCAACTTCAATCTGTGGAACTCCACGTGGTGCAGGTGGTAGACCAGTTAGTTCGAACATGCCAAGCTTTTTGTTGTATGCCGCCATTTCGCGTTCACCTTGGAACACCTGAATTTGTACTGCTGGCTGATTGTCATCGGCGGTTGTGAAGATCTCGCTGCGCTTAGTTGGGATAGTTGTGTTGCGCTCGATCAACTTCGTCATAACGCCACCCTTGGTTTCAATACCAAGTGAAAGTGGTGTTACATCTAGAAGTAGCACATCCTTAACTTCACCTTTTAAAACACCAGCTTGAAGTGCTGCTCCGACAGCTACTACTTCATCAGGGTTTACGCCCTTATTTGGCTCTTTTCCGCCAGTAAGTTCGCGAACTAGATCAACTACTGCTGGCATACGAGTTGAGCCACCAACTAGAACTACGTGATCAATATCTGCAATTGGAATTCCGGCATCTTTTAGAACTGCTTGGAAAGGCTTCTTGCAGCGATCGAGAAGATCAGCTGTTAATGATTGGAACTGTGCTCGAGTAATTGTTTCATCTAGGAACAATGGGTTCTTCTCGGCATCAACCGTGATGTATGGCAAGTTAATTGAAGCTTGTTGTGAAGATGAAAGTTCGATCTTTGCTTTTTCAGCAGCTTCACGAACTCGTTGCATCGCCATTTTGTCTTTAGCTAGATCAATCCCTGATTGGGCTGCAAAAGTTTTGACTAGGTGTTGCACAAGTGCATCGTCCCAATCATCGCCACCGAGATTGTTATCGCCATTTGTTGCTTTAACTTCTACAACACCATCACCAATTTCAAGAAGTGATACGTCAAAAGTTCCACCGCCTAAGTCGAAAACAAGAATTGTTTGTTCGGTATCACCTTTATCAAGACCATAGGCAAGTGCGGCAGAAGTTGGCTCGTTAATAATACGAAGCACATTTAAGCCAGCAATTTCGCCAGCTTCTTTTGTCGCTTGACGTTGCGCGTCATTGAAGTAGGCCGGAACTGTAATAACTGCATCAGTAACGGTTTCACCAAGATAGGCCTCGGCATCACGCTTTAACTTCTGAAGTACGCGCGCTGAAATTTCTTGCGCTGTGTATTTCTTGCCATCAATATCGATTGTCCAATTAGTACCCATGTGACGCTTTACTGAACGAATAGTGCGATCAACGTTTGTAACTGATTGACGTTTCGCAACTTCGCCAACGAGAACTTCGCCATTCTTAGCGAAAGCCACGATTGATGGAGTTGTGCGCGCACCTTCGGCATTTGCGATAACTGCTGGCTCGCCGCCTTCTAAAACGGAAACGCAGCTGTTGGTGGTTCCGAGGTCGATTCCTACTGCTCTGGCCATTTTCTTGCTCCAATTTCTACTTAACTAGTAACGCTTAATACGGTCTTTATTCGAGTCTTTTTCGGCTCCAGGCTCCGCTTATCAGCGGGACATGAGTCGATCATACCCAAATACCTGAGTCGAGGCGACTCAAGTTTCCATAGGGTGTAACCCACAGCCCTAGAAACTTATTCCCGCCCATTTTTCCCTTTACCCTCTCCGTATGACGCTCACGCTCGCTTTGATGATCGTTGCCTATGGCATCACGGTCACCGCTCTCGCCCTTTTGGTTATTCGAGTTCGCCAACTAATAGGTATTTACAAAAAAGGTGCGGCCGATCCGACTCGTAGCGGCAATCGTGGTGCACGTTTCAAGAACACCTTAAAAGAAACTCTTGGCCACACCAAGATGCTCAACTTCACTGGAACCGGAATTGCACACTGGTTCGTAATGATTGGTTTCGGAGCTCTCTTCGGAACATTAATTCAAGCTTACTTCTTAATTGCCAACCCACGTTGGTCACTTCCGGTATTAGGCAACTTATGGCCATATGAATACTTCGTAGAATTAATTGCTTGGCTTACTGGCATTGGCATCGTTACTTTGATCGGTATTCGTCAAGTAACTCGTTTTATACATAAAGGTCGGACTTCGCGTTTCCTGGGTTCAGGCAGCTGGAAGGCGTACTACGTCGAGGCAACAATTTTGGCAGTTGTATTTTGCGTTGTTGCTTTGCGCGGATTTGAGGGTGCGCTATCTCAAGAAACTTCTCGTAATCGCCATTACATAACCACATGGTGGATTGCAGAAATGTTTAAGCAAAAATCACTCGGGCAAATTACAACTTCTATTCAAGTTATTGCCGCAATCAAAATTATTGTATCGATGCTGTGGTTCATTGTTATTGCTTCCAATTTAACTATGGGAGTGGCATGGCATCGATTCTTAGCTCCTATAAATATTTTCTTTAAGCGAAATGCAAACGGCAAAAATTCACTTGGCCCATTGCCCGAAATGTTGTCACATGGCAAACCGATTAATTTCGAGGATCCGTCTGAAGATGATGTCTTTGGTTTAGGAAACCGTGGCGATATTTCCTGGAAGGGTCTGCTTGATATGACTTCGTGTACCGAATGCGGACGTTGCCAATCGCAATGTCCTGCTTGGCACACAGATAAACCACTATCACCAAAGCTATTAATAATGGCTATGCGCGACCATGCCATGGCTAAAGTTGTTGAAAATGAAGTACTGGTTGGCGAGAACGCACCAATTTCACTCGATGTACTTTGGTCTTGTACAACTTGCGGTGCATGTGTAAACGAATGTCCAGTTGATATTGAACACGTGGACCACATTGTTAATATGCGCCGCTTCCAAGTTCTAGTTGAATCCGAGTTTCCAACTGAACTCGGCGGAACTTTCCGCAATTTAGAGAAGGCTGGTAATCCTTGGGGTGCCAATCGCAACGATCGCGAAGCCTGGATCGCAGAATGTGATTTCCCAATAAAAGTTGTCGAAGGCGTTCTCCCTGACGAGGTTGAATATTTATTCTGGGTTGGCTGTGCAGGTGCATACGAAGAGCGCGCCAAGAAAACCACAAAGGCAGTTGCTGAATTACTTCACATGGCTGGCGTAAATTTTGCGGTACTTGGAAAGCGCGAAACTTGTACTGGAGATCCAGCTCGCCGAAGTGGCAATGAGTTCCTCTATCAAATACTCTCTCGTGAAAATATCGAAACCTTTAACGAAGTTTTTGCTAATCGTGATGTATCAAAAGGCAACAAGAAAATTGTTGTCACCTGTCCTCATTGCTTCACCACGATTGGTCGAGATTATGCCCAAAGTGGTTTTGAACTCACCATGGTTCACCACACTCAATTGTTAAATCAGTTGGTTCGCGAAAAGAAATTAATTCCGGTTAACAAAGCAACTACTTCACTCACTTATCATGACCCTTGCTACTTGGGTCGTCATAATGAGATTTACCAACCGCCGCGCGAACTTTTAAACGCAACTGGCGTAAAAGTTACTGAGATGCCGCGCAATCAGGAAAGATCATTCTGTTGTGGCGCCGGTGGTGGTCGTATGTGGATGGAAGAGAAAATTGGCGAGCGCATAAACTTAAGTCGCGTCGACGAAGCCATTGCCACCGGGGTCGAAGAAGTTGCCGTAGCTTGCCCGTTCTGCCGAGTCATGGTTACCGATGGCATGACTGCACGTGAGTCAGATGTTGAGGTTCTAGACGTAGCTCAAGCTCTATTACGCGCAGTAAAGCCTCAGTAAGACTAGGGTCTATCCTCAGATAATTCTCAGCAAACTTGAGGATCCTTCTCTCAGGCCAGTTTGCTGACCGCGGAGAAACTCTAGGAGTCAAAATGAGTAAGAACGAGAGCAATAGCCAGCGCATTCTTGTTGTCGATGATGAATCAAGCATTAGCGATCTGATTTCAACTAGCTTACGTTTTGTTGGTTTCGATGTGCGAACTGCTAGCAATGGTTCGCAAGCGCTGCTCGTTGCCGAAGAATTCAAACCTCACGCCATGGTGCTCGATGTAATGATGCCCGATATGGATGGCTTCGAAGTATGTAAGCGAATTCGTAATGAAGGTCAAAACATTGGTGTTCTATTTCTGACGGCTAAGGATGGCATGGAAGATAAAGTTGCCGGTTTAACTATTGGTGGCGACGATTACATGACTAAACCATTTAGTCTCGAGGAATTAGTTGCCCGCCTTCGCTCGTTGCTGCGGCGTACTGGCGCAGTTGAATTACCTAATGATGAAGAATTAATTAAATTTGCTGATCTCGAACTTAACGAGGCAACTCACGAAGTTCGCAGAGCCGGAAACTTAATTGATCTCTCGCCTACTGAGTTTTTATTACTTCGTTACTTGATGATTAATGCCGACCGGGTAGTTTCTAAGGCGCAGATACTTGATCATGTTTGGCAATACGATTTCCGTGGTGACGCCGGCATTGTCGAAACTTACGTATCTTATCTACGTAAGAAAATTGATTCATACGAACCTGCATTAATTCATACAGTACGCGGTGTTGGTTACCGACTTCGGATCCCGCCAAAGTAATTTATAAATGACAAATCACAATCCATTATCTGGCGCGAGTTTACGTAATCGACTGCTTGTTGGCGTACTCGTTTTATCAGCATTTGGTTTTGCGATTTCAGATTTTGTTGCCCAAAACGCAATGCAAAAGTTCTTAGTTAATCAAGTTGATAACCAACTAGTTAGCGTGGCAGATGGCGCGCTAATGCGAGTTGATCGAGCTGGTATTCAAGATGATCACGATGGCGATACCTCTGGTTCGGTAGTAAATGGCTCAAAAGTCAAAGCTTCTCCGCTTCGTAGCGTGCCAAGCTCGGTATCAATTACCCTGCTTGATCCATTTGGTAATTATGTTGGTGGCGTTGGCGGAGACTTAAATGCCCAGAAAATTACCGAGTATCTGGTTGGAACTCTGCCCGCGAGTGCTGCTAAGTACGGAAACAAGCCATTCACATTGCAAGTGCCAGGTTCAGATTTCCGAGTATTAGCACGTGTTCTACCTTCGGCTTTAGGTTCGATCTTTGTCGCACAATCTATGACTGGGGTTGACCAAACTGCAAAACGTTTACGTTTCATATTTATTTTTATTGGTCTGATCGCACTCTTGTTTATCGCAATTGCTTCAAGAATTGTAATTAAAGTCGGCCTAAGGCCACTAGCTGCTGTAGAACAAACGGCCGAAAAAATTGCAGCTGGTGATTTATCTGCACGTTTACCAGATGCCAAACCTGATACTGAAGTTGGGCGCTTAGTTACTTCACTTAATACGATGCTTTCGCGCATCGAAGAGTCCTTTGCTGCACGCACCGAGAGTGAGAATAAGTTACGTAGATTTGTCGCCGACGCTAGTCATGAATTACGCACTCCGCTTACCGCTATTCGCGGATTCGCTGAATTACACCGACAAGGCGCAGTTAAAGGCGAAGCAGCAACTTCTGAATTGGTCGGACGGATTGAAAACGAATCAGTGCGAATGGGTGCTCTTGTTGAAGACTTATTAACTCTCGCGCGACTTGATCAAGCCCGCGAAATTTCTAACGTGCCGGTTGATTTGGCACATTTAGTTTCTGAAGCCGTTGAATCTGCACGCGCTGCTGGTCCAGATCACCCAATCACCATTGATTTGCCGGACGAAGCATTTGTTTTGGGTGACGCTCACAAAATCCATCAAGTTGTTTCAAATTTATTGGCCAATGCCCGAATTCACACTCCGGCTGGAACTCCAATTGCCGTTTCTATTGAAACTAATGACGAAGGCACCACAATCTCGATCGCCGATTCGGGTCCTGGGCTATCTGAGGCTGATCAAGCCCGTATTTTTGAGCGTTTTTACCGCGCAGATCCTTCAAGAAATCGAGCCAAAGAAGAAGGGAGTGGCCTGGGCTTATCGATTGTAGATGCCGTTATGCAAGCACACGGTGGTCGAGTCGGCGTTACTTCGGTTCTAGGCGAAGGTGCAACCTTTACCGTTTTCTTCCCGCTGGCTGCTAATTAAGTGATTCCATTGCGCGCAGTGTTGCAATGCGCTCCTGAATTGGCGGATGTGAAGCAAACATTTTAGAAACAGATGACCCATCGAGTGGCGATTCAATCCAGATGTGCGCAACTGCGGTTGATTTCTGATGAACTACTGTCGAGTCTGCAGCTAAAACTTCTAGTGCGCTACGCAATCCCGCTGGATTTCGAGTAAATGCGACTGCTGTTGCATCGGCAAGTGATTCACGTTTCCGAGAAATTGCAGACTTCAACATCATCGCAGCAATTGGTGCCAAAATTAAAACGATCAGCGAGGCAACCAGCATTAATGGATTTCCATTGTTGTCACGATCACGACGTCCGCCACCAAACCACATTATTCGCATCAACATATCGCTGATCAGCGCAATTGCACCGGCAGTTGTTGCAGCTACTGCTGATACCAAAGTGTCCCGATTGCCAACGTGTGCCATCTCGTGGGCGATAACTCCTTGCAGTTGATCGCGATCCATGGCGTCGAGAATTCCAGTCGTGAAAGCAATCAGCGCGTGGTCTGGGTTGCGTCCCGTTGCAAAAGCATTAGGTGCGGAATCTTGCACGATTGCAACTTTTGGCATTGGTAAGCCGCTAGCAATAGTGACCTCTTGAATTAGTCCAAAAAGTTTTGGGTTATCACTCTCTTGAATTTGCTTAGCACCTGTCATTGTTAAAACTAATTTATCTGAACCGTAATACGAACCCCAAACAGAGATCAAAGTTAATCCGACAGCGAATGGAACAATCGCCGCGCTACTAGTTCCAAGATAAGTAAATATTGCCAACAGGACTAACCAGGTGAGCGCACCCATTGCTCCCAGCAGAAGAAAGGTTTTTCGCTTGTTTGCGCTTTGTGCAGCGCGAAATGAAACTGTTGCCATCAGCCTTTAGAAGCTTACGTTTGGAGCGTTTCGGTTAGCCGCGTCATCGACTTCGTAGAACTCGCGCTCAGTTACTTTAGCGAATCCAGCAAAGAAGTTGGTTGGGATAGTTTTCACGGCAGTGTTTAGTAAGCGCACGTTGTCGTTGTAGAACTGGCGAGCAAAGGCAACTTTATTTTCGGTTGTTGAAAGTTCTTCTTGCAATGACATGAAATTAGCTGATGCTTTTAGATCAGGATAAGCCTCTGCAACAGCAAGTAGTCCGCGTAAAGCTTGCGTCATTGCACCATCTGCAGCAGAAACATCTGCCACAGTTGTTGCAGTAGTCGCTTTAGCTCGGGCAGAAATCACTGCATCGAAAGTTGATTGCTCGTGTTTGGCATAACCTTTTACGGTTTCAACTAAATTGGGAATTAAATCTGAACGACGCTTCAGTTGAACTTCGATCTGCGAAAACGCTTCGCTCACTGCAACATTCAATCTGATCAAACGGTTGTATTGCGCAACAAAGAAAATAATTAGTAAAACAGCAATTCCGCCGAGAATTAGAGTTGTCTTCATTTTGACTCCCTATTAATTACTACTGAATTATGGTTTGGTGAAAATTAATCCAAGAACGGCTAGCGGTTGGTCCCCGCTGCCCTTGATATCTTGAAGCATAAACGGCAGAACCGTAAGGATGCTCAGCAGGAGATGAGAGTTTGATTAGACAAAGTTGTCCGATTTTCATTCCTGGAAATAGTTTTACTGGCAAATTTGCCACATTAGAAAGTTCAAGTGTGATGTGTCCAGAAAATCCTGGATCAATAAATCCAGCAGTTGAGTGAGTCAGTAAGCCAAGTCGACCGAGTGAAGATTTTCCTTCAAGCCGGCCAGCAATATCGTCCGGAAGTGTGATCACTTCGTAAGTAGAAGCCAAAACAAATTCACCTGGGTGCAGGATGAAGTGCTCATTTGGTTCAACGATTACTTCGCGAGTGAGTTCGGATTGTTCAATCGATGGATCAATTACCGAATATTTATGGTTTTCGAAGACCCGGAAGAAGCGGTCTAACCGAACATCAACACTGGAAGGCTGAACCATTGACTCAGCGAAGGGTTCAACTGCAACCCGGCCAGCAGTAATTTCAGCTCGAATATCGCGATCACTTAGTAGCACAAGCGTGAGCCTATAACTATTTTCAGCGATTTAGCGGATCATCGGCCCAGAGCCAGATATTTCGATCCTTGGCTTCCCCGGACATTTGATCTAGATCGAATGGGCCTTGGGTCTGTCGTTGCCAGTCATTTGATGCAAGCAAACGAGAAAGCCCTGCCAACGCGATTGGGTCTGCTAGCTCATCTGCCAGCCCGTGAAAATCAACTGGTCCCGCATGATCGAAAACAACGGTGCCAATTGCAATCTTTTGGTTCGCAGTTTTAACGATCTCAATCACTCGCGATTGTTGTGGCCAATCAATATGTGATCCAGTTCTAATTTCCCAGATCAGCGGTTGCCCATTCTCAAGTTTATGTTGGGTGATTTTATGATCGTGAACATGTCCAGCAAACCACAGAATTACATTTGGATTAGCAGCTAGCAAGTCTCTAACTTCCGCCTCTAGTGCTGGAGCGTCAACACCTTCTGGTGCATACCCGTTGAATAAACACTCGAGTGGATGATGTGAAGACAAGACAACATATTTATCGGTAGATGCTTCAAGTAACTCGCGTAACCAATCAAACTGTTCGCGGTGAAGACATCCTTGCCAACCACCGTAGCGATTTACGGTATCAAGACCGATAAGTCTTACGTCTGAATTAATGTCACGGTACCAATAGGCAGTATCAGGATTTGCTTTTTCTAGTCCGTGATCGTGTCCGCAATTGGTATGGATTTCAACCCAATTTTCCATCTTCACTAAAGCGCGTTTTGCATCGGAAGTGATTTCGTTCGTTTCTAAGTTTTCAATTCCCGGATAAAGGGCTGGACCAACTTCTCCGAAACCTGAAAATAAAGTTGAGAGGTCAGCTGTTTCGCTTAATTTAGCAAGTTTGTTGGGACCAATAGCTAAATTATTCAAATCGTCAGTTGGCGCAGCAGTTCCTTGCAAAAGTGCATCATGGTTACCATGAACTGCAAGCCATTTGTGTTTTAAACCTTGTGCATTAAATGGCCGCTCTGATGCTGCAAGCGCTCCTTTAAAGTGTGGGAAATCGTGCAGTGTATGTGGGCGATCTGCCGGCATTCCTGCGGGTGGGCCGTCTGGATGGTAATAATGAATATCGTAAAGATCCGCATTCGATGAGTGCGAAGCTTCTGAACGTTTTGGGTCACCACTTTTTGGTTCAACTAATCCACCATCAAGAATTGTTTTGTACCAAGTTAATTCATTTAGTTGTGCATTATCAGTTACATCGCCAGTAATAACTACGGCATCTATTGGAGCCCCAGTTAGTGGTCCGCTGGTAATCTCGTTCGCCGCTGAAACCATTGCCTCGAATACTTGGGTAGTTAAAAATTCTTGCGCTCGATAAGTGCCAACGTAAGGTACAAAGGCGGATAACGGATTGTCTGGATCTGCTATGCGATCTAAAAACTCTAGCCGCGCAGGCGACGCTGCATCACAGATATGAATGTCACTTAAGTGAATAAAGCTGCAAATAACTTCGGCATTTAGCGGTTCTTCACCAAGTGGTTTTTCACCCGGTGCTAATTCTAAATTGCGCCAATGCGAATCAGCAACTTTTTCTTCGCGAACAATTCGCTCATTAGACGTACTAGGCATTAGCTACCATGATTTCTTTACTTAAAATTTCCAATTTAACTTTTTCGCCTGGGTGAAGCTCTTGGCTGTATTCATTACTCATTAGTGAATGAACAATTGTTCCGTCGTTTGTGCGGCAAATTAAGCGCGAATTTGCACCTAGAAATGATCTAGTTAAAACAACAGCGTTTGCGGATGTTTCATCGAAGGAAACTTTAATTGATTCTGGTCGAATCAATGCATTCACTTTGCCACTTTCATTTCCCGTCTTTTGGGTAGGAAATTTTTTGCCAAATAACTCAATGGTCCCATTTACTAATTGGGCTGGTAAATGATTCATTGTCCCTACGAATGAGGCTACGAAGTCATTTGCAGGCTTGTTATAGAGAGTGTCTGGTGTATCAATCTGTTCGAGCCGGCCCTGATTCATTACTCCTACACGATCCGAAATTGCCATTGCTTCTTCTTGATCATGGGTCACAAAAAGTGTGGTTGTACCAAGTTCGATTTGTAGGCGGCGAATTTCTTCGCGCAAGTTTGTTCGAACTTGTGCATCTAGAGCTGAAAGGGGCTCGTCAAGCAATAGAACTTCTGGTTCAATTACTAGAGCTCGAGCAAGTGCAACACGTTGCTGCTGCCCACCAGATAGTTGATGTGCAAATCGTTTGTGATGGTGGCCAAGGCCAACTAGATCTAAAATTGTATTTACGCGCTTGGTGCGTTCTGATTTAGAAACCTTACGCATTTTTAATCCGAAAGCCACATTTTCAGCAACATTTAAATGGGGGAAAAGACTATAAGCCTGAAAAACCATTCCCATATTACGTAAGTGTGCTGAAACATTTGTAATGTTTTTATCGTTTAAGTGAACTTCGCCAGTATCTGATTTCTCTAGCCCCGCAATTATTCTCAAGGCAGTCGTTTTTCCGCAGCCAGATGGCCCTAGCAATGAGATTAATTCACCTTTTGGTACTTCAATCGAGAAATTATCTAGCGCGTGAACGGTACCGAACTGTCGGCCTAATCCTTTTACTAGAAGTGATGTATTAGTCATTTATTCCTCATTCTTGGCGCTATCAGCTTTGTTTGAACCGAAAAAAGTGAAACTAAAAAGTAAAAGCCAAGCAAAAAAGAGGGATCCGACCGAAAGTGCTGTTGCGCCAAGAATATTTTCCTGCGAAACATTAGATACCCAAGTAGGGAAAGTATTCCAATGAAGTAGTTGTGCCAAAGTAAATTCACCTAGCGAAAGGGCTATGGTTAGAAATAGCGCAGCAAGAACTGATGGCCAAATACTTGGGGTAATAACCGAGAGCAATACTTTGAACCAAGAAGCGCCGAGATTTCTAGCGGCTGCCACATAGGTATTTAGCGGCTTTCCGGACATACCAATATCTAAGGCGCGATAGCTATATGGCATTGCTATAACAACATACATAAATGAAAGTTCTAAAACAGTGTTGTGCAGAAAAGTTGGCAACGCAGTTTGTGCACCAGTAGCTAATGCGACAACTGGGATAATTAGCGGCAAGATGGTTACAACTTCTACAAGGCGTCGATACTTCTGTCCACTTATGTGCAACCAGGTAACGGTTGGCACCATTATTAGCAAGTTTAAAAGCACCGCAAGTGTCGTAACCTGAATAGTTATGCCCAGATTTTCTTTAAATCCTGATTGTTCAAATATCCATTTATATGAGCGAAAACTGTGTTTGTCGGGACCGCCATCACGAAGTGAAAATTCAGTAGCGCCTAATAAAGGCAAAAAGAGAAATAGGGCCGAGACCAACAGAATGCCGGCTGAGAAAACGTTTTTCTTTGCAGTGCTAAATATTTTATTCATTTACTGCTGCCACTTTGAAGTTTTAGACTGAATTATCAAATAAGGAACCATTGCCAAAATAGATATCACGATCATTCCGAGTGCTAATGCGTAGCCTAGATTCGCTTGATTGATCGTTACGTTGCCATCGAGAAGAGAGCCAATCACTAACGGAACCAAGGTGATATTGCCGACGGTCATTGCTCTCGCAGTTGCATAAGCTGAAAATGCACTTGCGAAAAGTAATAAGAATGAGGCTAAAAACGAAGGTAGCAAGATTGGAATGCCAACTCGCCGCCAGTATTCAAATCGAGAAGCGCCTAAATTTTCAGCTGATTCTTGCCATTCTCGACGCAACGAAGATACTGCAGGCGAGAAAACAATAATCATAATTGGGATTTGGAAATAGGAATAAACAATTACCAAACCCGAGAATGAGAAAAGTGTAAATCCCCATTCGTACAAATTCACACCGAGTACTTTTAGGAATTTGATCATTAAACCTTCGGGGCCAAAAGCGGCAAGAAACATGAATGCAAGTGGCACGCCACCAGTGTTTGCTAAAACGCCACTTATTGACGCCACAAATTTCTTTAGCTTGTCGCCACCGCGTTTTTCAATGGCGATTGCTATTAATAGTCCGATAACTGATCCAACTAGGGCTGATATTAAGCCGAGTGAGATGCTATTTCTGAAAGCTAAACGATATGGATCTTGAAATAACAATCGAATATTTGTAAATGTGTAAGCACCGTCATTATCTTCAAATGCGTTTAACGCAACTTTCCCAATCGGTAAGAAGAAAAAAACTGTCATGAAAATAAAAAGGGGAACCAAGGGAAGCGGAATTTGTTTTACGAGACGGCGAAGGGCGCCTCCGGAGGAAGAGGCGCCCTTCACCACAACGGTGAAATCCGTTGTATTGCTCATCTATAACAAAGCTCTAATTAGAGCTTTGGCCATTCGGTGATAACAATTGCCTTTTGAGCTGCTTGTTGATCTGGGTCTGGCGCAATGCGCTTCGCGCTCTTAGGGATTGCGAAACCTTCTGGAGCTGCAACGATTGTCTTCTTCTTAATCATCGCTGCTTCAGTAATTGGGTGAGCTGCACCTGCTACCCAGATGTTTTGTCCACCCATAATCAAGTTCATTAACTTTGAACCTGATAGCTTGACATCGGCTGCTGTGAGCTGTGAGCTGCTCTTGCCAATCTTTTGTGAGTAGAGGAATTCTTCCCATAGACGCGCTGCTGCACAGTGTGGTGCCTTAGCGTTGATTGCTTGTAGGTAAGGAGTTCCTTGAAGTGCTACATCTGATGGCATTACAAACTTAACTGTCTTGCCAATTGACTTCGCGCCTTCGATACTTCCTGGGCCATTGAAGTCCCAAGTAATTGTGGTCTTGTAAGCACCCGCTGCGAAGTTTGCAGAGTTGCCAATTACTGAAACGAAGTTGCCGTTAGCTTTTGCAGCCTTTACAGCTTCGATTCCTGGAAGAATATTGTCAGCACTTCCGCCACTTGCGGCCGCAATTGCAAAAAGTCCCATCAATGCTTGTTGTGATCCAGTTGGATCACCTGAGAGTGCGAATGCACCCTTAAATGCTGGATCTGTTAGTAAATCTTTGATTGAAGTTGGCGCCTTTGGAAGTGAAGCGTCATATGAAATCGCCATAACGCCGTAGTAGTCGCCGTACCAAAGTCCGGTTGAATCTTTCCATTCTGATGGAATGTCATTCCATGCTGCAACCTTGTAAGGAGTAAATAGGTTCTTGCGTCCGATACCAAGTGCATCTGGAAGTACAGAAATACCGATATCAACTACATCTGGTTGCTTTGCAGCTGGCGCTGTTTTAATTGTTTGAATTTCATATGCTGATGAACCTTCAGGATTGTCATCGTTGATCTTGATGCCAAATGCCTTTGTGAAAAGGTCAATCGCTTCGCCGTAGTTTGCCCAGTTGCGAGGCACTGTGATGATGTTTAATTCTTTTTCAGCTTTTGCAGCCTTTACAAGTGCATCAAATCCGCCAGCAGACTTTAGGTCTGTCACTGTACAGAAGTTAACTGCTGCTTGAGCGGGTGCAGAGATTGTAATTAGCCCCGAGATTAATGTTGCCGCAGCTACAGATACTGCGACTAGACGCATTTTGCGCATAATGACTTCCCTTCCTAAGGAATGTGAGCGAAACCTCTCAATTAATTACTAATGGAAGGGATGTAATAAGTAAAAACTTCAATACTAAAATGTGAAGAGTGAATTACTTATTGGTGTTAAATAAGTGAAATCAAATCTGCAACTGAGTTAATAACAGATGTCGCTCCAGCGTCGTGGAGAATTCCTTCTGAGTGAGCGCCACTTAAAACCCCAATTACCCGATTTGCACCAAATGCGATTCCAGCCTGCATGTCAGAGGCGGTATCGCCAACAACCATGACTGATTCGGGCGACTGAATATTCAACTTGTTTGCAACATAGTTCAACATATCTGGATGTGGCCGACCTCGACCCGCTTCTCCTGGAGTGGCTGAAGCATCAATTAATCCGAGCCAACCAAGTTCAAAAAGCATTGGGTCAAGCGTTGTGCGACTGAAACCAGTCGTAAGGGCTACCGCAATACCGCGCTCTTTTAACGCTGCAAAAGTTTCCAAGGTTCCTTTAATTGGCGTGATGCCTTGTTCAGCAACTTCATTCATGTAGGCCTCTTCGAACGCGACGTTAGCTGCGCGCGCTTGCTCGATATCACCTAATAATTCAGTGAAGACATGAATCTTAGATTGACCCATTGTGTCTAATGCATACTTTGTCCAGAGCTCACCTTTTTCTGGCCATAACTCAGGTTGAGACTTCTCAAATGCAACTTTAAACGCTTCGATCACTAATCCATCATCATTAACTGTTGTACCGGCAACATCAAAGGCTACTAGCTTGATTGAAGTAGTGCTCACGATAACCCCTTAATGGTTTCTTCAGCTATGGCAGGCGCCAAGGTATTTCCACGGCCACCAGGACCAGTTACGGAAATAATGTTTGTTGCTATTTGGCGACGATCACAAATTGCTTGGTCAGTACGTTGGCTATAAACGCCTGACCAGCGTTTCGCAATTGGGGGTAATTTATGTCCAATAAGTTCGCTCGCCAGATTGTGTAAATATTGATACGGCTTTTCATCTAATTTAAAATCAAATGGTTCGTCATATGCATGCGTATCGCCAATAGTTAAAGTGCCGTCAGCGCGTTGCACTAAGAGTAATTGCATGTGGTTATCTCGAGCAATCGGATGTTGTTCTGGAAGTTCTTCCAATGTTGATACTGCATAGCCAGGGTAATAACGCATTGAGTCACCGTCGGCAATTGAGGTGGTTAGTTTTTCTGAGAAAACCTCAGTGTTCATCATTTGCAAATAAACTCGACGAATTGGTGCACTATCAAACTGTTCTTTAAATAAAGATGAGTGATCTGCGCCCGGACAAAGAATTAAATAATCGCCCTCGAATAACTCACTGTTGCGTGCGATAGCGACAACTTTTCCATCATCGCGTTTTACTTCAGTGACATCTAAATGGTTACGCCATTTGTAATTTGGGTTCTCTAATAATTTTGCCCGGATTGAATGTAAAACAGAATTTGGTTCAACTGCCGCATCAAGTGGGCACCACAGAGCCGCAATAAAGTTTCCGTTTAGTACTGGGTTTATATTTTTTGCTTCCTCTTTAGTTAGCAGTGCCCATCCTCGAGCGGCGGAATCTTCTTTGCGAAGACATTCCTGCATTACTTTTACTTCTGCTTCGTTAGCTGCCAGCGTTAGTGAGCCATTTGGCCGGAAAATTAACTCTGGAATATCGTGACTAATTTCGCCCCATAATTCGCGCGCTCTTAATGCTGAAGTAAGTTCATTACCGCTTCGACGACCGCTCACCCAAACTAATCCGAAGTTTCTTACCGACGCACTCATTGGTTCGGGGTCTCGTTCAAGATGAATAACTTGGTGACCCGCTTTAAGGGCGTAATAAGCATGCGTAGTTCCTATAACTCCGCCGCCAATCACGATAATCCGCATGGTCTTATTCTCGCTTGACTCCATTAACGCCAGATTTACCTTTGGCTAAGGTCTGGCAAACCTTGGTGCGGACACTTGCCTAAGTTACTGATGGGTAGCATTATTTGCTCATGAGCCATTACATAGCCAACCTCCGCGATATTGAATTCTGCCTCTTTGATCTACTCGGCCGCGAGAAAGTCATGGGTACTGCGCCATATGGTGAAGTCGATCGTGAAACCTCAATTGGAATGCTGGAAGAGATGAAGCGTCTCTGCGAAAACGATCTTGCTGCATCCTTTGTTGAAGGCGATCGCATCGGAGCAATCCTTAACAAAGAAACTGGCAATGTAACTTTGCCAGAAAGCTTTAAGAAGTCCTATAAAGCTTATGTCGATGGTGAATGGTGGCGTCTCGATGCACCAGTTGATTTAGGTGGCATGAAAGTTCCACCATCAGTGCGTTGGGCGATGGCTGAAATGGTTTTGGGATCAAACCCGGCAATTCACATTTATGCATCTGGTTATGCGTTCGCTCAAGTTGCGTATGTTCTAGGAACTGAGCCACAGAAGAAGATGGCGAAATTTATGGTTGATAAGCACTGGGGTGCAACCATGCAACTAACTGAACCAGATGCGGGTTCTGATGTTGGCGCCGGT
>Ga0304729_1000970_pt1 | contig 19643 bp, 16 predicted proteins | sample C_131016_MF_Meta_FD_190475 | JGI IMG/M metagenome (GOLD analysis project Ga0304729, IMG submission 190475) | Freshwater microbial communities from Lake Croche, Canada to study carbon cycling - C_131016_MF_MetaG (v2) (version 2) | ecosystem: Environmental > Aquatic > Freshwater > Lake | place... | reverse complement strand
AGTGAGTTCAAGATCCAGGGCAAGGCTCTCTCCGCCATGGGAGGCGACAGACCAGCCATTCTTTGGAGTCTCGGTGATCACAAGATCATCGAGTTCAAGTGCGGCAACCTTGCCGTCATAGTTAATGTCTATAACTCCAGTGGATCGAAGAGTATGGACAGTTGCGGTGTGATCGGTTGCAAGGAGCGCCTTTGCAATCGCTTGGACATCGCCACCAAATTTCGCACCAATGGTTCGGAAGTTTGCTTTGATTGAAACGTCGACTAGGTCACCATCGGCGGTAGCTAGGTCATCGAGCGCTAAGACGTTGAGTTCATCGGCGATATGTGCGCGAATCTCTGGATCCATCGCTTCAAACCCAGATGCAGCAACCAATGCGCGCCCAAGAGGTTGGCGAATCTTAATTTTTGATTCTGCTCGAGCCGCACGCCCAAGTTCGACGAGACGCCTTGAGAGACGCACTGAATGGGAGAGTGGTGCATCGATGAGATTGCTCTGTGAGATTGGGAAATCAGTGAGGTGAACAGATTCACGCTCTGTGGAATCTGCCACTCGCACGAGCTCTTGCCAGACATGCTCGGAGATAAATGGAACCATCGGAGAGATGAGCTGAGTTAAAACTTTGAGCGCGTTGTAGAGAGTGGTGAGGGCTGCGCTATCGCCATCCCAGAAACGTCGACGTGAGCGACGAACATACCAATTTGATAGATCATCGATAAATGCAGCGATCAGTTTGCCCGCTTCTTGGGAATCGAAGGTGGCATAGGCGGCATCGACATCGCGAATGAGTTCATTGAGTTCAGAGATGATCCAACGATCCATTGTTGCTGTAGTCGCTGGAGCAGCGCCATCGAGAGTGAAATCTGCAGCTTTGGCGTAGAGAGTAAAGAAGGAGACAGTGTTCCAATAGGTAAGTAAGGTTTTACGGACAACATCAGAGAGCGCATCGTGGCCCACTCGACGCCCAGACCATGGGGATCCGGCTGCGAGCATGTACCAGCGGACTGCATCAGCACCATGTTGATCCATCAGCGCGATCGGCTCGAGAACGTTTCCAAGGTGCTTACTCATCTTGCGTCCATCTTTATCGAGGATATGCCCAAGACAGAGAACAGTCTCATAAGAACTTTGATCGAAGAGCAAGGTTCCGATCGTCATCAAGGTATAGAACCACCCACGAGTTTGATCGATCGCCTCGGCGATGAAGTCGGCAGGATATGCAGCTTCAAATTTTTCGATAGATCCCTCTTTATGCGGGTAGCCCCATTGTGCAAAGGGCATCGCACCAGAGTCATACCAGCAGTCAATGACTTCGTTGACGCGCGTCATAGTCTGTGAACATTGGGTACAAGGAATGGTGATGTCATCGACGAAAGGTCGATGCGGATCAGTTGCTGCTAACTCTTTTCCACTGAGAGTGGAGAGTTCGGCAAGTGAGCCCACACAATACAAGTGGCCATCAGGGCATCTCCAGATCGGAAGAGGAGTTCCCCAGTATCGGTTACGTGAGACTGCCCAATCAATATTATTTGTGAGCCAGTCACCGTAACGCCCAGTTTTAATGGTCTCTGGATACCAATTGGTCTTCTCGTTTTCGCGAAGTAGAGCATCCTTGATAGCAGTAGTTCGGATATACCAAGAAGGTTGCGCGTAATAGATCAACACAGTGTGACAGCGCCAGCAATGAGGATATGAGTGCTCGTACTGAGTGTGCTTAAACATAAGCCCACGAGCCTTAAGGTCCTTAATAAGAATCTTGTCCGCTTCTTTGAAGAAGATGCCACCGACCAGTCCAACCTCGGGAAGGAAGGTTCCATCAGGTGCGACCGGATTGACGACAGGAAGGCCGTAGGAGCGGCAGATTTGAAGGTCATCTGCACCGAATGCAGGAGATTGGTGAACGAGCCCGGTTCCATCTTCAACGGTGACGTAGTCAGCCAAGACAATGTAATGAGCATCTGGAATCTCAACTAAGTCGAAGGGGCGTATATATGTGTCGCGTTCCAACTCTGAACCCATGACATTTGCCAAGACTTTAACGTCTTCAGTTTTAGTGACTGAAGAGATGAGATTTTCGGCAACTACCAATCGCTCTGTGAGTTCATCAGTGGTTACTTCGATGATCTGATAGTTGACGGAAGGATTTACTGCAATAGCGGTATTAGAGACGAGGGTCCACGGAGTCGTAGTCCACACTAAATATGAAGCGCCATGCTCTGCTGCGATTCCTGATGTTGCCTTGAAGCGGACGAATACTGAAGGGTCCTGAACGGTTTCGTAACCTTGAGCTAATTCATGATCAGAGAGTCCGGTTCCGCAGCGAGGGCAATATGGGGCGACGCGATGATCTTGAACGAGAAGACCCTTATTGAAGATTTGTTGGAGCGACCACCAGACGCTCTCGACATATTCGGGGGACATCGTCCAATAGGCATCGTCGAAATCAACCCAGAAACCCATGCGACGAGTCATCTGGCTAAATTCATCAACGTGACGTTGTACGGATTCACGACACTTATCGTTAAAAGCTGCGATTCCAAATTTTTCGATATCGCCTTTTCCAGAGAAGCCGAGCTCTTTTTCTACCGCAATTTCAACGGGGAGGCCGTGGCAATCCCAACCTGCCTTACGGATTACTTGATGACCCTTCATCGTCTGATAGCGAGGGAAGAGATCTTTAAATACACGTGCTTCGATGTGATGTGTGCCTGGCTTGCCATTGGCAGTAGGTGGGCCCTCGTAGAAAGTCCAGCGAGGTGCGCCATCACGCGCGGCGATGCTCTTAGCGAAGATTGAGTTCTTCTCCCAGAAATTGAGGATGTGTTGTTCTGTCGCAGGCAGGTCAATCGCTGGCGCGAGGGCTGCAAAACCACGTGCACTCGTAGCGCGCGATGGACTCTTTCCATCGCCACCATTGACCACGCTCATACCTGGTTAATCCCCTTAGATAGGTCCACATTGCTCGGGAGCGTTCCCTCGCCACGAGGGGACGGAACATGAGGGGAGTCTAGCGCGGCGAAGTTGGTGTTTACCGCTCATAGGTTCTAGCCTTTCCACTTCACGTCAGGCACCCTTAATAATGGGCTTCCGCTCGCAATGAGGTAACTATGAAGAAGGCAGTTAAAAAAGTGAGTCCAGGTAAAGCACATAAGAGCGGAAAGTTAGCCAGCTTGTTGAAGAAGGCCACAGCGAAGAAGAGCGCTCCCGTGAAGAAAGTTGCCGCAAAGAAGGCGCCCGCTAAGAAAGCGGCTCCGGCCAAGAAAGCACCTGTTAAGAAAGCACCTGTTAAGAAAGCACCTGTTAAGAAAGCACCTGTTAAGAAAGTTGCCGCAAAGAAGGCTGCCCCTGCCAAGAAAGCAGCGGCCACACGTTCACCAAATATTGTGAAGCCACAATTGGCGAAGAAGAAGGCGCCACTCAAGGCGCTTCCTGCAAAGTTGCAGAGCACAACAACCGGAGACTCAACAACGATCTCGGTTGCACCACGTGAAATTAATAATGGGCCCGAGGTAGTAGTCGAAGAGCGTCGTCTCGTCATGCCTCCGCCACCTCGTCCCATCAAAGCTGGAAAGAAGCTTGCACCGTTGAAGCCAATCAAGGGAGCACCAGCCCCATTTGTTGTCGAAGATAGTGAAGCGAGCTGGACTGCATCTGAATTAAAAGCCATGCGCACAGAATTATCTAAAGACCTCACTCGCCTCAAGGCAGAACTTGTTGAAGCCGAGGGTGAGATGGAAGATCTCATCGTCTCTGCAGGTGTAGGTGCTGGTGATGATCAAGCAGATGCCGGTACAAAGACCTTCGAGCGTGAACATGAGATGTCACTTGTCTACAACGCGCGCGATATGGTCCTGCAAACTGAGCGCGCGATCGACCGCATTGATACCAAGAGTTACGGACGTTGCGAAGAGTGCTCTAGCCCAATCGGGAAGGCTCGTCTTCAGGTATTCCCACGAGCCACCTTATGTATGGCCTGTAAGCAGAAAGAGGAACGTCGCTGATCCCAGCTAGAGTCTCAAAGCGTCAGCTCTCTTACACAATCTTTATTGTTGCTGGGCTGGATTGTTTCTCGAAAACTCTCGTGCTATCCACCTTGGATTCAGAGCCTCATAAAATCCTTGGCTCCTTCTTGCAATTGCATCTGATCTATAACTCAGGTGCTGCATTTAGCATCGCAACCAATAAAACGACCCTTTTGAGCGCCTTCTCACTCGTGGTGGCCACGCTTATCCTGATTCGAGCAGCACGTTTTACACATCGCCTCTGGATTCTCGCTGCAGGCCTCGTTGTGGGTGGAATCGGTGGAAACCTCATAGATCGAATCTTTCGAGCACCTGGCGCGCTATCGGGGCAGGTTATCGACTGGATCGAACTGCCTCACTGGCCAACATTTAATCTCGCTGATACCTCTATTGTTAGCGGAGCAGTCCTCGCGGCGATCCTCGTCTTGAGAAATATCTCTCCCCACAATTCGGGCGATGGAGATGGCAAGGCTAACCGCACTAATAAAGGTGAATTCGATGAGTGAGCGAGAAGTAAAAGTTCTATCTATCCCTGAAGGGCTAGATCAAGAACGCGTCGACGCAGCTCTTGCACGCTTACTTGGACTTTCACGTTCAGTTGTTGTTGGACTCCTTGAATCACAAGAGGTAACCCGTAAAGGCAAGGCACTCGGAAAATCTGACAAGGTTCTTACTGGTGAGCTCCTTGAAATTATTATGCCTGCGCCGAAGGGTGAACCAACGCTAACTCCAACTCCCATCGATGGACTAAAAGTTGTTTACAACGACGAGAATATTATTGTCATCGATAAACCAGCAGGAGTCGCTGCTCATCCAAGTCCAGGGTGGACTGGCCCAACTGTTATCGGTGCGATTATCGCTGCCGGATTTAATGTTTCAACCAGCGGGGCAGCGGAGCGACAAGGAATTGTTCATCGACTCGATGTTGGCACCACTGGACTTATGGTCGTTGCTAAAGATGAGATTTCTTATACGCACCTCAAAGATCAGTTCAGGGATCGCACTGTCGGCAAGGTTTACCACGCTCTTGTGCAAGGACATATGGACCCATCAGAAGGAACCATTGACGCGCCGATCGATCGCCACCCTAAAGAGGATTATCGATTCGCGGTCGTTGCAGATGGAAAGCCGAGCATCACCCACTACAAGGCGTTGGAGTATTTTCGCGCTGTCTCGCTTCTTGAAATCGAACTTGAGACCGGACGTACCCACCAGATTCGGGTTCACTTCTCAGCCCTGCACCACCCGTTGGTAGGCGATCTCACGTACGGCGCAGACCATACGATCGCTGATCGCCTCCAGATGAACCGCCCATGGCTACACGCTCGTGAGTTATCTCTGACCCACCCGGTGAGCGGTGCGAAACTGCACTTCACCTCTGAATATCCAGCCGACCTTAGACGCGCCTTGAGCCTGCTTGAAGCTAATCAAGAGCGCGACTAATGCACAGTAGTAATCTCACCAACCGTGTCTGACAATTTCGTTCACCTCCACGTTCACACCGAGTATTCGATGCTCGATGGTGCGGCACGCGTCGAGGAGCTAGTTAATGAAGTTGCCAGACTTGAGATGCCTGCAATTGCAATTACTGACCATGGAAATGTCTTCGGGGCTTACGAATTTAATAAGCAAGCCTTAAAAGCTGGTGTAAAACCAATTATCGGCATTGAAGCCTATGTAGCCCCTGATTCTCGATTCAATAAGAGTCGTGTGAAGTGGGCTGACGGAGGCGAAGATGATGTCTCAGGTGGTGGCGCATATACGCATATGACATTACTCGCCGAAAATAATGAGGGCCTTGGAAATCTCTTCAAACTCTCATCACTGGCATCACTCGAAGGTTTTTATTACAAGCCGCGCATGGATCGCGAACTCCTTGCGCAGTATTCAAAGGGAATCATCGCAACGACGGGTTGTCCTGGTGGTGAGGTGCAGACTCGCTTACGAATGGGCTCATATAAAGAAGCGGTACGGGCAGCGAGTGAGTTACGAGATATCTTTGGCAGAGAGAACTTCTTCTTAGAAGTTATGGACCACGGCATTGAGATTGAAACTCGCGTTAAGGCTGATCTTCTCAAACTTGGTAAAGAGCTTGGTCTTCCACTTCTCGCCACTAACGACCTTCACTATACAAAGCATGAAGATGCCGGAGCTCATGAAGCCTTGCTCTGCGTGCAATCAGGATCGACAATTGCAGATCCAAAGAGATTTAAATTCGATAATGATGAGTTCTATCTCAAGACCGCCGCACAGATGCGAGAGAAGTTCAGTGAGCTTGAAGGTGCATGCGATAACACTCTCTTGATTGCCGAGCGTTGCAACACAACGATGAGAGACCACGAGAATCTCCTGCCTCAATTTGCCGTGCCAGAAGGGGAGACCGAGGATTCATGGCTACGTAAGTTGGCAACCGAAGGCGCCAAGAGCCGACTCGGGGGATCACTTCCGCCTGAGTATCAAGCGCGCCTTGAATATGAGCTCACAACGATGATCTCGATGGGATTCCCTGGCTACTTCTTAGTGGTCGCCGATCTCTGTGATCACGCTCGCCAGGTTGGAATTCGTGTTGGCCCAGGTCGTGGATCTGCAGCAGGGTCACTCGTTTCTTATGCGTTGGGGATTACCGCGCTTGATCCGATTCGTCATGGACTTCTCTTTGAGCGATTCCTCAATCCAGAACGTATCTCGATGCCAGATATTGATCTGGACTTCGATGAAAGACGTCGTAGCGAGATGATCGCGTATGCAACAGAGAAGTATGGCGAAGATCGCGTTGCTCAAATTATTACCTACTCAAATATTAAGTCGAAGCAAGCGCTGAAGGATTCCACTCGCGTATTGGGTTATCCATATGCGCTAGGGGAGCGACTCACTAAAGCTCTCCCACCAGCTGTTATGGGTAAAGACATCACCCTTTCCGGCATCTTCAATGCACAAGATGATCGATACGGAGAAGCAGGGGAGTTCCGAGCTCTCTATGAGACTGATCCTGATTCAAAAAAGATTGTTGATACCGCTCGCGGACTTGAAGGACTCAAGCGCCAATCAGGCGTGCACGCCGCTGGGGTAATTCTTAGTAAGTATCCATTATTAGAAATTATTCCGATCCACCGTCGCGAGAGCGATGGCGCAATCATTACCCAATTTGATATGGGTGCATGTGAGGCGATTGGCCTGCTGAAGATGGACTTCTTGGGTCTAAGAAATCTCTCTGTTCTGGATGAAGCCCTTCTCAATATCAAAGCTAATCACAATGTCGAAGTCATACTTGAAAATCTTGAGCTTGCAGATCAGAAGACTTTCGAACTCTTAGGGCGAGGTGACACCCTCGGCGTGTTCCAGCTCGATGGTGGACCCATGCGTGCGCTACTTCGACAGATGGCACCGGATTCTTTTGAGGATATATCTGCCGTTATTGCACTCTATCGACCGGGGCCAATGGGCGTTAACGCGCATAATGATTATGCCGATCGTAAGAATCGACGTAAGCCTGTTGTCGCGATCCACCCAGAACTCTCCGAGCCACTAGCTGAGATTCTTGGCAATACATATGGCCTGATTGTCTATCAAGAGCAGGTAATGGCGATTGCGCAGAAAGTTGCTGGCTTCTCTCTCGGCCGCGCAGATCTACTTCGCAAAGCGATGGGTAAGAAGCAGAAAGATATTCTGGATAAAGAATTTGTAAATTTTGAAGCGGGAATGGTTTCAAATGGATTCTCCAAGGGAGCTATTTCAAAGCTCTGGGAGACATTGATTCCCTTTGCCGATTATGCATTTAACAGAGCGCATAGCGCAGGATATGGCGTTGTCTCATTCTGGACCGCATACCTCAAGGCGAATTTCCCGACTGAATATATGGCAGCGTTGCTCACCAGTGTTCGTGATGACAAGGATAAGAGCGCGCTCTACCTCAGCGAATGTCGTCGGATGGGCATCAAGGTACTACCGCCGGATGTCAATGAATCAGAGTCTGATTACACCCCACGTGGAAAAGATATTCGCTTTGGATTGAGTGCAATCCGCAATGTTGGTGAGAATGTCACCTCATCCATCGTTGCATCGCGCAAGGAGAAGGGGCGCTATACCTCTTTTGGAGATTTTCTCGCGAAGGCCGATCAGCAAGTCTGTAATAAGAAGACTATTGAGTCACTGATTAAATCTGGCGCCTTTGACTCACTCGGTCACTCACGGCGCGGCTTGATGATGGTCTACCTCGCGGCGATTGATTCAGTGATGGAGAGCAAGCGTGCAGAGTCGATTGGTCAATACGATCTCTTTGGAGCATCGAGTGCTGCTGGTTCTGTAGTAACCGATGTGGAAATGGATATTCCTTCTGATGAATGGGAGAAATCTCTCCTCTTAAGTTATGAGCGAGAGATGCTCGGGCTCTATGTCTCAGACCATCCACTCTTTGGCGTCGAACATATATTGCGCGCTGCTGTCGATATGTCCATCTCATCGCTCTCTGATGATTCCATCGGACATGATTCGATCATCTCCATCGGTGGATTGATTACTGGCGTACAGCGAAAAGTTTCTAAGCAAGGCAACTCCTGGGCGATCGTCACTATCGAGGACCTTGAGGGATCGGCAGATGTCATGTTCTTTGCTAATACATATACAACTCATGCAATGAATCTCATTGAAGATCGAGTCGTTGTTATTCGTGGACGTATAGATCGGCGCGAAGAGAATATTCGAATAACTGCTCTGGAGATGTCTATGCCAGATATCAGCGCTGCTCCAACTGGCCCTGTCATCATTACCATCGACTCGGCTCAAGTGACCCCACCGCTGGTTGAACGAATGAAAGAGATTTTGCGATCTCATCCTGGTAATCGTGAGGTTCATCTGAAGGTTGAAGATGGCCGTGGGGGAATGGTGATGAAGATCGATGATGCGTTACGAGTCACATCTTCGCCAAGCCTCTCTGCCGATCTCAAGCAGATACTCGGGGCTGACTGCCTCTTAGCCTAGAGAGCCACTACGTCCTAAAAGAATGCCCTATAAGAATATGGAACGAGCGGTACCTTCTGACCTCTAGAATTACTCCGTGAGCATTGAGATCAGAAGCATTGACCTGCGAGGTCGTGCCCTCTCAAAATCGGGATATCAAGCTGAACTTCCTCGCGCCAGCATGGATATCGCCACTGCAATGCGCCAGATTGAGCCAATTCTGGAGCAGGTAAAGAATGGCACTGAAGCTGACCTCATAGCACTCGGTGAGAAATTTGATGGAGTAAAACCAACTTCGATTCGCGTTCCAAAATCTGTTATTGATGCCTCGTTGGCGAAACTTGATCCAGCTGTTCGTAGCGCTCTGGAAGAAGCGATTACTCGTATTACAAAGGTGCATGCAGATCAATCACGTGCTGTCATCAGAACCCAGGTAGTTGATGGCGGATCTGTTGAGCAACGTTGGATTCCAGTTGATCGCGTTGGGCTCTATGTCCCAGGCGGTAAGGCCGTTTACCCCAGCTCTGTAATCATGAATGTCGTACCAGCTCAGATCGCGAAAGTTCCAAGCATCGCTGTTACATCCCCACCCCAGAGCGCTCATGGGGGATACCCACATCCAACAATTCTTGCGACGTGTGCTCTCTTAGGTATTGATGAGGTTTATGCAGTTGGTGGAGCTCAAGCGGTAGCGATGTTTGCTTATGGCGTTAAAGACCTCTGCGAAAGTGCGGATATGGTTACAGGCCCAGGAAATATCTATGTCGCTGCTGCAAAGCGAGCCCTGCGTGGAAAGATCGGCATCGATTCAGAAGCCGGCCCAACTGAGATCGCGATCCTTGCAGATGAGAGTGCGATTGCAAGTGAAGTTGCAGCCGATCTCATCAGCCAAGCTGAGCACGACACAATTGCTGCTGCAGTACTTGTAACAACGTCAGAGAAATTGATCGCTGAAGTAAAAGCGCAATTAGATGTAAGAGTCGCAGCAACAAAGCACAGTGAGAGAATCACGACTGCCTTAGGTGGAATTCAATCTGCGCTTGTGTTGGTCGATTCACTCGAGCATGGAATCGATGTAGTGAATGCTTATGCTGCTGAGCACCTTGAAATTATTGTTGCAAACCCCACTGCAGCTGCCGCGAAGATTCGCAATGCTGGTGCAGTATTTGTTGGTCGATTCTCTCCCGTATCACTGGGAGATTATTCAGCTGGCTCCAATCACGTACTGCCAACTGGTGGATGCGCTTGTCACTCAAGTGGGCTCTCTGTGCAGAGCTTCCTGCGAGGTGTGAGTTTTATCGAGTATGACCAAAAGGCCTTTACTGAAATCGCTGCGAATGTCATCACACTTGCACAATCAGAAGATCTCCCGGCACATAGTGAAGCAATGAGTGCCCGCCTTGAAAATCTTAAGAATTCTAAGGAGTAACGATGAGTGATGAAACTCGATCTGGATCTTGGCCACAGTGGCTGCCGCTTCGTTCCGCTCTTCGCGGTTCATCCCCATATGGTGCTCCGCAGATCAAAGATGTAGTGCAACTCAATACCAATGAGAATCCGAATCAACTCCCAGATGAAGTACGTGATCGGATCATGGATCGAATCTCCTCGTTCGCGCACGATCTCAATCGCTATCCAGACCGAGATGCCATCACTCTTCGTGAGAAGCTTGCCGGATATATAAATGGCTCCACAGATAGCTCATTCTCAGTTGCAAATATCTGGGCGGCAAATGGAAGTAATGAAATTCTGCAAACTCTCTTCTTAGCCTTTGGGGGAAGTGGGAGAACCGCAATCGGTTTCACTCCGTCTTACTCTGTTCACCCAATGATCGCGAATATCACTGGCACGGCTTGGATTGTTGGAAGCCGTGACTCTCAATTCACGATTGATGCAAAAGGGGCTGCGCAAGGAATACGAGAAGTGAAACCATCCCTCGTATTTGTGACGACCCCGAATAATCCATCAGGTACTCCGACACCATTCGCCGATCTAGAAGATCTGGCGCGAGCTGCTGGTGATGTCGGCGCACTCTTAGTCGTTGATGAAGCGTATGCAGAATTCTCTGATGAGAAATCCGCAGTCACACTCATTCGAAGGTTTCCTCATGTCGTTGTGTGTCGAACAATGAGTAAGGCCTTCGCCTTCGCTGGAGTTCGAGTGGGATATTTAGTCGCTCACCCATCTGTGATCGATGCGATGCTTGTAACGAGGTTGCCGTATCACTTAAGTGCTCTCACCCAAGCCGCAGCAGAAGTTGCGATCGAAAGTTCTGATCTGCTTCAAGCAGGGCTTGATGAGATTCGGGTTGAACGAGAGAGAGTCTGCGCCGCACTCACACTTGCTGGGTGGAAGCCGCTGCCCAGTTCATCGAATTTCATCCTCTTCTCCGGCTTTGAAGGCAAGAGCCATGAGATCTGGCAGGCCTTCTTAGATCGTGGAATCCTCATTCGTGATGTTGGCCTCGAAGGATATTTGCGAGTTACAGTCGGAACCCCCGCCGAGAATGACCAATTCTTAGCGGCGATGCACGAGATTGCGTCATAATTCACCTTACGAGAGAAGAGGCGTCATGAGTGCACGTATAGCAAAGGTTGTCCGAGAGACTAAAGAGTCAAGCGTCAGCGTTGAACTCAACCTGGATGGAACTGGATTAATCAATGTTGATACCAGTGTTCCGTTTTTCGACCACATGCTCTCTCAACTCGGTAAACACTCTGGCTTTGATCTCACTGTCATTACTAAGGGCGATGTCGATGTGGATTCTCACCACACGGTAGAAGATACATCTCTCGCATTTGGACAAGCCCTGCGCGAAGCTCTCGGAGATAAATCAGGAATTCGTCGCTTTGGTGATGCCATGGTTCCACTTGATGAAGTTCTCGTTCAAGCAGCGGTAGATCTTTCTGGTCGCCCATACCTTGTGCACCGCCAACCAGAAATTGTTGAACTTATTGGAACATTCGATACAACTCTTGGGCGCCATATTTGGGAGTCAATTGTCGCCGAAGCTCGGATTGCCCTTCACGTGCGCGTTCTTGAAGGTAGAAATGCACACCACGTCTTCGAAGCTCAATTCAAAGCGGTCGCTCGCGCTCTTCGCGATGCCGTATCTCGCGATGGAGTTGCTGGCATCCCTTCAACCAAAGGCGTTCTTTGATAGCGATTCTCGATTACGGATCGGGGAATCTTCGTTCAGCCCAGCGTGCCTTTGAATTAACGGGTCATGAGGTTCGGATTACTTCTGATCCCACAATCGCACTCGCATCGGAGGGACTGGTTGTTCCAGGAGTAGGAGCATTTGGTGCTTGCATGCAACAGCTTGAAGCGATTGAGGGTTCTCAGATAATCCGCGAGCGAGTGCAATCCCAGAAGCCAATTCTCGGAATATGCGTTGGGATGCAGATTCTCTTTGGATCAGGGTCCGAGAAAGGCAGTCATGCTGGTGTCGGAATTCTTGAAGGTGAAGTTTCCGAACTTCACGCGCCGGTTCTGCCTCATATTGGCTGGAATACTGTGAAGGCGCCCCAGGGTTCAAAACTATTCTCTGGAATAGCAGATGAGTCATTCTACTTTGTTCATTCATATGGAGCAGTGAAGACTAATAAAGATGCACTTGTTTCAACGACTGAGTACGGTGAAAATTTTATTGCAGCAGTTGAGTACGGCCATATCAGCGCTACACAATTTCACCCTGAGAAGAGTGGGCGAGCAGGCGCTAGCCTGATACAGAATTGGGCTAAGACATTATGAATGACAATACGAGCACAACTCGGTTAGAGCTTCTCCCAGCAATCGATGTAAAGGGTGGCAAAGCTGTCCGACTGGTTCAAGGCGAGCTATCTGCAGAGAGCCAATATGGAGATCCGCGTGAAGTTGCTCTTGAATTTCTAGCCGCAGGCGCTGAGTGGATCCACCTAGTAGATCTCGATGCCGCCTTTGGAATTGGTAGCAATGCAGAGTTACTCGAAGAGGTCATTAAGAGTGTAGATCTTCGCGTCGAACTCTCAGGTGGAATCCGTGATGATGCATCCCTTCGGCGAGCACTCGCAACAGGTTGTGAACGAGTTAATTTAGGAACTGCAGCACTTGAAGATCCAGAGTGGACCGCAAAGGCAATAAGTGAGTTTGGTGATCGTATTGCAGTTGGGCTCGATGTTCGTGGGCATACTCTCGCCGCACGAGGTTGGACTCGTGAAGGCGGGGATCTCTTTGAAACAATCGAACGGTTAGATCGAGATGGATGCTCCAGATATATCGTGACCGATGTTGCCAAGGATGGCACTCTTACTGGGCCTAACTTAGAATTATTAAAAGAGGTATGCGCAGCAACCTCTAAACCGGTCGTTGCTAGCGGTGGAGTCTCCTCGCTGGCTGATTTGCAGGCAATAAAAAGTCTCACCAGTATTGGCGTCGAGGGTTCGATTGTTGGCAAGGCACTTTACGCCGGAGCATTTACCTTGCATGAGGCGATCAAGGTCTGCCGGTAATGCTCGCCAAGAGAATTATTCCCTGCTTAGATGTGGCTGGGGGCCGCGTTGTTAAGGGTGTTAATTTTGAGAATCTGCGCGATGCGGGAGATCCAGTTGAGTTAGCTAAGTTATATGGCGAAGCTGGCGCAGATGAACTTACATTCTTGGATATTTCAGCTTCAGTAGAGGAACGCTCGACAACCCTAGATATGGTGGGGAGAACAGCGGATCAAGTATTTATTCCACTCACTGTCGGTGGCGGTATCAGAGAAGTGAAAGATGTTGATCAGCTATTGCGTGCTGGTGCGGATAAGGTCTCGATTAACACAGCCGCAATTCAAAATCCACAACTCATTAATGAGATCTCAGACCGCTTTGGAAACCAAGTTCTCGTTCTCTCGGTTGATGCTCGGCGGGCAAATACTCCATCTGGATTTGAAGTAACAACACACGGGGGTCGCAAGAGTGCAGGTATCGATGCGCTGAACTGGGTAGAGGAAGGCATCTCCCGAGGAGTGGGTGAGATACTTCTAAATTCTATGGATGCTGACGGGACTGGTTCTGGTTATGACGTCGAGCTGATCGCGGCAGTACGGGCGATCTCGTCAGTGCCTGTGATCGCAAGTGGCGGAGCGGGGGCGCTTGGAGATTTTGCAGCTGCACTCGATGCTGGGGCTGATGCGCTCTTGGCTGCAAGCGTCTTCCATTTCGGTACCTTCACAATCGCTCAAGTAAAATCAGAGCTCGCTGCACACGGATATTCGATTCGCCGCTAGCCTCAAGTAAGGCAGAATAGAGCCATGATTGCAACGGTTCCAGATGAGATTGAAGCGGTCTTCGCTCGTGGGGATCTCATTGCAGCGGTAGCCCAAGATTGCAATAACTCAGAAGTGCTCATGGTTGCCTGGATGAACCGGGAAGCGCTTCTCCTTACTTTGACTACATTACGCGTCACTTATTGGAGCCGTAGTAGAAATGAACTGTGGGAGAAGGGTTCGACTTCAGGAAACACTCAAAAGCTCTGTGCGATCACTTATGACTGCGATGGCGATGCTGTTCTTTTAAAGGTTGATCAGAATGGGGCCGCCTGTCACACAGGTGAGCGATCTTGCTTTCATAACGGAATTGAAATTGAGAGATGATGAATCGTGAGGAGTTTCGCCTTCATGCGCAGTCAAATAATGTCATTCCGGTCTGGCGTGCAATTCTTGCTGATCATGAGACGCCATTAACTGTCTATAAAAAATTAGCAGGCGATCGAAGTGGAACTTTTCTCCTTGAATCTGCCGAACATGGGGGAGTCTGGTCACGATATTCATTTATCGGTGTGAACTCTCTCGCAACACTGACTGAACGAGATGGATTAGCGGTGTGGGAAGGTAAAGCTCCGGCGGGAGTCCCAACCGGGATTGATCCGCTTGAAGCGCTGAAGATCACTGCTGCTCATTTGAAGAGCCCAAAGATTCCAGAACTTCCACCATTGACCGGGGGCCTGGTTGGTTATGCAGGCTATGAGATTGTTCGACGGCTTGAAAAATTACCGTCACTCGCAGAAGTTGACGTGAAACTTCCTGAGATCGCCTACATGCTGACATCTGACCTTGCTGTCTTTGATCACTTGACTGGTTCACTCATCCTCATTGCGAATGCAATCAACTGGGATGGCTCCTCCGAGCGAGTAGATGAAGCTTTTGATGAGTCGGTAGCACGATTGGATGCAATGCTGGCCGCACTCAAAGTGCCAACGCAGACAGCGCTCTCTGAACCGTTATCGAAAGAGCTTCCTCAGTATGAGCGCAATATGACCTCAGATGAGTATTGCCAGAAGGTTGAAGGCATTAAAGAAGAGATCCGTAGTGGTGAAGCATTCCAAGTAGTTCTTTCGCAACGATTCTCCATGCCAGTTACTGCCAATTCATTTGATATCTATCGAGCACTCCGTTTACGCAATCCAAGTCCCTATATGTACCTCTTCAGATTTGCCGACGGGTTAGAGATCGTTGGATCAAGCCCAGAAGCGCTTGTGAAAATTACCGGCAGGGAAGTTTTGGTTCATCCGATTGCTGGCACTCGGCCGCGCTCACAAGACCCTGAAATTGATCAGCGCAACGGTGAAGAACTCTTAGCTGATCCAAAAGAGCGAGCAGAGCACTTGATGCTGGTAGATCTTGGTCGTAATGATTTAGGCCGTGTCTGTGAGTCTGGCTCAGTTGAAGTTGTTGAATTCATGCACTTAGAAAGATATTCGCATGTCATGCATATCGTCTCGACGGTGATTGGCAAACTCTCCCAACGTTCAACTCCAACAGATGCGCTCTTGGCAGTGTTTCCTGCCGGAACTCTCTCGGGTGCGCCAAAACCCCGCGCCATGGAGATCATCGAGAAGCTAGAACCAACTAGACGTGGAATTTATGGCGGGACGATTGGCTACTTCGACTTCCAAGGCAATATTGATTCATGTATCGCAATTCGTACAGCTGTCATCAAGGATGGAATGGCTTATGTGCAAGCAGGTGCTGGAATCGTTGCAGATTCAGTAGCTACATCTGAAGACATGGAATGTCAGAGTAAGGCAGCGGCAGTGCTTGGTGCGATCGCTTCAGCAAATGCAATGCGAGCGATCTTGTGACTAAGGTGATACTTCTTCTCTTTGTTGTGCTCTCTGCCTGGTTTTTATTGCGCAAATCTCGTAACACATCAACAAAACGCCGTTACGATCGCAAACCGCAAACGCCGTGGGCCGCCCTCAATGAAGATCAGGATCCAACGTTATGAGTAGCGTTCTCGACTCTATTATCGAGGGAGTCCTCGAGGATCTAGAAAAGCGCCGGATTTCTGACTCTCAATTACAGGCACAACTCTCGGATGTGCAACCGCTTCGAGGAGCACTTGCTGCGCTTACTGGAGCTGGAACAAAGATTGTCGCGGAAGTTAAACGTTCTTCTCCATCTAAAGGGGAGTTGAGTCTGATCGCCAATCCCGCAAAACTTGCTGCTCAGTACGAAGAGGGTGGAGCTTCGATCGTCAGCGTTCTAACAGAGGAACGTCGCTTCAAAGGATCGATTAAGGATTTTCAAGCAGTTCGGGAAGAGATCTCGATTCCAATGCTTCGAAAAGATTTTATTGTGACCGAGTATCAAGTGAAAGAATCGCGGGTTCTAGGTGCCGATCTCTTGCTCTTGATAGTTGCTGGATTAACTCAATCGCAGTTCATAGATTTTCACCAGATGGCAAATGAACTTGGCATGGATGTTCTTGTCGAAGTGCACAACCAAGAAGAACTTGAGCGGGCGATGGATGCTTCACCAACGATTATTGGCGTGAATTCTCGAAACTTGAAGACACTCGATGTTGACCCAATCGCCTTCAGAGAACTGTTACCACTCATCCCAACCGGGATCATCCGAGTAGCAGAATCTGGCATTTCAGAGCGGGCTGAAGTTTCACTCGTTGAAGAGCTCGGCGCTCACGCGATTTTGGTGGGTGAGACGCTGGTTAAGGCGGGCGATCCGAGTGAGGCGATTTCCAGACTGCTTGGTAGATAGGGCTGCTGGTACTTTAAGCACATGAGCCTGCTAAATCCTGTACAAGAGTCATCGATCATTGGGCACTTTGGACCTTACGGCGGTCGTTTTGTTCCCGAGGCTCTGATTGGTGCCCTTGATCAATTAGCAGCTGCGCATCTGTCAGCAAAGAGTGATCCAACCTTTCAAGCTGAGCTCAGCGAATTACATCGCACATATACCGGACGCCCAAGCATTCTTACTGAAGCAAAGCGATTCTCTGAATACGCTGGTGGTGCTCGAATCTTTTTGAAGCGTGAAGATCTCAACCACACAGGTAGCCATAAAATTAATAACGTATTAGGACAGGCACTCCTCACTAAGCGCATGGGCAAGAAGCGCATCATCGCAGAGACAGGCGCGGGTCAACATGGAGTCGCATCGGCGACTGCTGCCGCTCTTATGGGCCTTGAATGTGTTGTCTACATGGGTGAGGAAGATACCAAGCGACAATCCCTCAACGTTGCTCGTATGAAATTACTTGGAGCTGAAGTTATTCCAGTAACACAAGGGTCTAAGACTCTTAAGGATGCGATCAATGAAGCGATGCGTGACTGGGTCACAAATGTTGAGACAACGCATTACCTACTTGGCACCGTTGCCGGACCACATCCATTCCCTGAAATGGTTCGCGACTTTCACCGAATTATCGGCGTAGAAGCTCGTGCTCAAATGCTTGACGAAGTTGGTCGCTTGCCAGACGCCGTGCTTGCATGCGTTGGTGGCGGTTCAAATGCGATTGGAATCTTCCATCCATTCCTGGATGATTCACATGTTCGTCTGATTGGTTTTGAGGCCGGAGGAAGCGGAGTCGATTCAGGTAAGCACGCTGCCACGATTTCAGGTGGTTCACCTGGAGTCCTTCACGGAACTCGCACCTATGTTCTACAAGATGCGAATGGGCAGACTGTTGAGTCGCATTCAATCTCGGCAGGTTTAGATTATCCAGGCGTTGGACCAGAACATGCATACCTTCACGATATTGGCCGTGCCGAGTATCGCGCGATCAATGATGACCAAGCGATGGAGGCGTTCTCTCTGCTATCTAAGAGCGAGGGAATTATTCCTGCCATCGAGACTGCGCATGCGCTAGCAGGTGCAATGATTATTGGCCGTGAGCTCGGACCTGATGCAATTTTGTTGATCAATCTCTCTGGCCGCGGTGATAAAGATGTTCAGACTGCTGCACAATATTTTGGAATCCCTCTGTAGTGAGTTCATTCGCAACTCCTCTCTCCGAACTCTTTGTACGTACCAAGAGTGAGAATCGCGCTGCACTCATTGGTTACCTTCCTGCAGGGTTCCCAACTGTGGCCGATGCAAAACTCGTTATTCAAGCCATGGTTGACGGCGGGGTTGATGCCGTCGAGATTGGCTTTCCATATAGCGACCCAGTGATGGATGGACCAATCATTCAGAACGCTGCAGATCAATCCTTGCGAAATGGCACTGGCGCAAAGGATGTCTTCGACCTTTTAAAGGCAACAACTGATCTGGGTGTGCCTGCAGTAGTGATGACATACTGGAATCCGATCGAAAAATATGGCGTAGAGAAATTTGCACAATCGATTAAGGCAGCGGCTGGCTCAGGCGTTATTACTCCAGATCTCACGGTTGAGGAGTCATCGGCTTGGTCAAGTGCCGCGGCAGATTCGCAGATCAACCGAATCTACGTTATCGCACCGAGCACATCAGATTCACGGATGCCACTTGTGGTTACAGCTTGTTCAGGCTTTATCTATGCTGCATCACTCATGGGTGTAACTGGCACACGAAATTCAATTTCGGGGGATGCGCGCTCTTTGGTTGCACGTATCCGAAAAGAGAGTGATCTTCCCATCGCAGTTGGCCTAGGTGTTTCCAATGCCGAGCAGGCTCATGAAGTTGCTGCCTATGCTGATGGCGTCATTGTTGGATCTGCATTTATTCGCCAAGTGCAAGAGAGTGCGACCCTTCAAGAAGCTTGCGATCGAGTTCGCGAACTCGCACAATCTCTTGCTCAAGGCGTACGTCGATGAATAAATTTTTGAAGACTCAGCCGTGGGTAACACTTGTTGCGCGCCTTGTACTTGGAGTGGTACTTCTCCTTGCTGGATACCTCAAAGCACAATCACCGTCTAAGGCACAGATGGCGGTCCGTGCATATCGATTGCTCCCAGTGAGCATCGCTAATCTCTTTGGCCTTGTTCTGCCATGGCTGGAGATCGGTGCTGGAATTCTTTTGATCGTGGGGATTGCCGTTCGGTATTCATCTCTCTTTGGCGGGGCGCTGATGCTGCTCTTTGTCGGTGCAATCTCGCAGGCGTGGGCGCGTGGGCTCTCGATCGACTGCGGCTGTTTTGGCGGTGGCGGAGAAGTTGCTGCTGGTCAGACGAAGTATCTTCAAGAGATTCTCAGAGATCTAGGGCTTACAGCTACCGCTATTTTTCTCTATCTCTATCCGCACGGTAAGTTTGGCTTTGATAAGGCACACCTAGAAGGAGTCCAGAGTGAGTAACAAACGGAATGCAGTCAAGAAGACCGATAACACTACGCGCAATATTGCGGTAGGAATGATCCTCTTCGTCGTTCTCATCGGTGTGGGATTCTCCCTTCTCTCAAATAAGACGAATAGCAAAGTCTCAATTCCC
>Ga0304729_1000968_pt1 | contig 19662 bp, 18 predicted proteins | sample C_131016_MF_Meta_FD_190475 | JGI IMG/M metagenome (GOLD analysis project Ga0304729, IMG submission 190475) | Freshwater microbial communities from Lake Croche, Canada to study carbon cycling - C_131016_MF_MetaG (v2) (version 2) | ecosystem: Environmental > Aquatic > Freshwater > Lake | place... | reverse complement strand
AACCTTGCCGCCAAAGACGCGCTCAATAAGAGCATTCTTTGTTTCTCTCTCCGTGGAAGGGTCCGAGAGGATGCCGCGCAACTGAGCACTGCTCGAGATTGCATCGGCTACGACAAATAGGTCAGTCGCAAAGCTTAGATCTGACCCAAGGTATGCAGAAATATCTGCCTTAGCCTGGGCGAGAGCTTGTCGAGTTGAGGATGCCATTTGTTTTACTTGCTGTTCTTTTCTAGATCTGCCAAGAAACCATCAACGATTGCTGATGCACTCTTGTCTTCTTTTAGGTTGTTCTGCACCACAGATGAAGCCAAATCAATAGCTAGGCTGCCAACTTCAGCACGCAAAGAAATGATTGCTGACTGACGTTCTGCTTCGATTTGCTTCTTCGCTGTTTCAGTCATACGAGCAGCTTCCAAAGATGCCTGCTCTTTCAGTTCAGCAAGAATTGCTGCACCTTCTGCACGAGCCGATTCGCGAATCTGAGCAGCTTCAGCACGAGCCTCGGCTTGTTCAGTTTCGATGTTTGCAGTCTTAGCTGCGGCTGCGGCTTGCGCCTTCTCTGCCTCGGCTAAACGACCTTCAATGGCTTCGGTTCTTGCATCCAAGTTTTTCTTGAAAGCTGGAAGAACTCTGCGCCAAAAGACGACGAGCAGAATCGCGAAAACAACCGAAGACCAAATAAGGTCAGCGGCAGCAGGCAGCAACGGGTTATTAGCCTCGGCTGCCATCTTTTCAATGATTCTTCCGGTCATTGGGTCAAACCTTACTTACCGAAGATGAATGGGGTTGCTAGAGCGATCAGAGCTAGTGCTTCGGTGAACGCGATACCAATCCACATTGTTACCTGAAGACGTGAGGCAAGTTCAGGCTGACGTGCGATTGACTCGATTGTCTTTGAAACTACTAGTCCGATACCGATACCAGCACCGATAGCAGCCAAACCGTAACCTACGTTACCTAGGCTTCCTGTCATACCTACTGCAACAGTTGCAACTGTTTCTAATGAATACATTTTTGTTTCCTTCCGGGGTTTTTAGTGATCATCTGCCAAAGCCAACTGAATGTAGACAGTGGTCAGAAGTGTGAATACATACGCCTGTAGGAAAGCCACAAGGATTTCAAACAGTGTGAATACAAAACCAAAAGTGAGTGTTCCAACACCCATCACTTTGAATATGCCTGAGCTCTCAAAGAAGAAGTATTGGGTCGCTGCAAAACATAGTACTAACAACAGGTGACCTGCGACCATGTTCATTGTTAGACGAAGAGCCAAGGTGACTGGACGAAGAATGAAAGTTGATAGCAACTCGATTAAGAAAACCAATGGCAAGAACACTTTTGGGACACCATTAGGTAATAAAGCTGTCTTCAGAAATTTGAAACCATGCTTTTTGAAACCCGCATAGATGAAGGTCACGTAAGCACCCAAAGCCAAAACTAGGGGAAGACCTATCAGCGAAGACCCGGCGATGTTTAGGGTCGGGATAATTCCCGTGATGTTCATGCCTAAAACCAGGAAGAATATTGTGGTTAGTAAAGGTAGGAAGCGATCGCCATCCTTTTGACCTAGCTGATCGTGAGCAATGCTCCTTCTAACAAAACCAACCGATATTTCACCAATCATCTGGAAACGGCTAGGAACGTAGTTTTTGTTTGCATATGACCTAGCAAAGGTTCTTGTCCAAGCTAGGACGAGAACGAGCAGTAGAGCTAAAACTAGGAAACGGATCAGCATAATCCGGTTTATTGCCAAAGGTGTGCCACCAAATAAAACAGCTTCAGGGTAAAACTCATCGATACTAGGAGACACAAACCCACCATCGCCGGTAATAACTGGCGTGACTACTGCGCTAAGCAGAGACAACGTGTGAGCTAACAACTAATTCTCCTGTTTCGGGGCAGGTCATGCCTTACCTCGGGGCGATTTGCAGTGTTTTTTGAATACCAACTAAGTGCATTCTCTGTAAATGCTACCAGCATGAAAGAGCGTGAAATCCTCTAAATTAGGGAAATTTAGTGAAACTTAGGCTTGGTCAGTAACCACTGGGAATCGGGCTTTGCTTACGATCATGGTGTCTAAAATCAATCCGCCAACTACCGCTGCCACGATTGTGAAAAACACTACCGGCCTTGCCTCTTGAGTTAGCCAGTCTGCATTGTCTATCAGTGTGAAAATTACCAGGAACAGCACCATTTTGATGAGCCAACCGCCTAAAACAGTGCCAACGAAGCCTGCCAACGGAAGTTTTGAACCAATAAGGACGCTTAAAGCGGTCATTCCAGTAAAAATAAGAACCGCTGAACCACCAACCAATGCTCCAAAAACTCCAGACATGCCAGCAACGAAGAATCCAGCCAGGGAACCCATTAGGGAAATGCCTAAAACTAAGAGCAATCCAAATTTGAGCACTCTGGTCATAACCGACTTCAGATCATCAAACATGCTGAACCCGCTTCCTTGCTTTGATTATTGCTGGCCATACCGTGTAAAGCAGTGAGGCCGAGATTGAAAGCACTGCAAAAACAATTACCCAGAGGATATTGGTAAGGAATAGTAGTAAACAGCTCACTGATACTGAAGCACTCCAGAAATAGAACACCAGAACAGAACCTAGGTGCGAATGGCCAAAGTCCTGCAAACGGTGATGCAGATGCTTTCTATCGGCAGCAAAAGGTGATTTACCAGCTGATACTCGACGTAGCACGGCTAGCACGAAATCCAATAACGGCAGAATCAGGATGGATATCGGCAAGATCAAAGGCAAGATGGCAGGAACTAGGTCATCCCGCTTCAAAGAGGCTGGATCAATCTGACCGGTAACAGTTAGCGCAGAGGTGGTCATCAATAGACCAAGTAGTAATGCTCCGCCATCCCCCATAAAGATTTTTGCAACATGCCAGTTGTGTGGCAAGAACCCAGCACACATACCGATGACTATGGCTGAGAGCATGGTGGCTAAGTTGAAGTAGTTGGTAGGCGAAATCTGTTGCGCGAGTAGGTAGGAATAGATAAAGAAGACCACTGTTCCAATAAGAACAACTCCGGCAACTAGACCATCTAAACCATCGATAAAGTTCACTGCGTTCATAATAAGTACCGCTAGGAACACGGTGACGACAAATGAAACACCAAAAGATCCAACGGTTATTCCAAAGATTGGCAGTGAAACAATCTGAACACCATTCCAAGCAAGAACACCAGCAGCTAGGAATTGACCAGCTAACTTGATTGTCCAGTCAAGGTCATAGAGGTCATCGAGAAAACCAATAGCCATAACGATGATTGCCGCAATGGAAATAGCAATGATGGGTCCAGGATCTGCAAAGACGACTTCGAACCAGCCAATAGGTGCGGCTATACCAATAGAGACTAAGAAACCAATAAACATTGCAACGCCACCGATACGAGCGGTTGGCTTGGTGTGCATGTCTCTTGAACGAATTGCTTTTGGATAAATCTCATATTTGTCAGCAAGTTTCCGCACTACAAAAGTTGCCAAGTAAGTGACAACAGCAGCAATAGCCATCAAAAGCAGATACGCGCGCATTAGTTACTTGTCACCTCAAGTAGGTCGCCAACGACTGAGCGAATCTTGGTTTCACTGAGGGCTCCAAGTCGAACAATTCTTATTTCACCTGTTGTGGTTAGTGTTCCAGCCTCGTCATAACTGTCAACAAGCCCAGTTAGATCAAGAATGGTTGATGCTTCACCCTTCGGGCTTGGTCCACCGTCTAGAAATACTGAAACTGAAGATTCAAGGTAATCCTCTGCCTGCTGGCAAGTTGTTGCGGCTGGTTCACCGGTGAGGTTAGCGCTTGATACGGCAAGTGGTCCAGTTTCTTCAATAAGAGCTAGAGCAATTTTGTGATCTGGAACTCTAAGCGCAACTGTTCCTCTGGTCTCCCCCAAATCCCAATCCAGTGAAGCTTGCGCTTTCAAAATCATGGTTAGCGCTCCAGGCCAAAAAGTCTGCGCTAGCTTCACAGCAGCATCAGGAAAAGATTCCACCAACGCACGAGCCATGCCCATGTTGGCAATCAAAACAGGTGGTGGTGATTGTCTACCTCTACCTTTGGCATCTAGCAGTCCTTGAACAGCTTCTGCTGAGAAAGCGTTAGCAGCAATTCCATAAACAGTATCGGTTGGAATAACAACAAGTTCAGTTCTACCAAGAGATACCTTGGCTAGTCGCATCCCGGTTAATAGTTCAGTATCCACTGAGCAGTCAAAACTCTTCTGCACGATTCCTCCTGAACTACCTAATACCTGTGGTGGCACGGTCTCTGCCAGCCAGATCTTTATGGGTTGCAACTAAGCGCCACCCTGATGCCAATAGTAGTTCTTGAACAGCCTTACCCTGCATGTCGGCATGCTCAATAATCAAAGATCCACCAGGTCTTAGCAGTCTTCTAGCTGTTGCATCCACTTTCCTAATCAGGTCTAACCCATCAGAGCCTCCGTATAAAGCAAGGCTCGGGTCATGCAGATGAACCTCAGGATAAATCGGAATCATCTCATCTGGAATGTATGGCGGATTAGAAATCAAAACATCAACTTGGCCATTTAGATCTTGGAATGCATCAGTCAGATCACCCTGTCGAAGATCTGCAGTTGGCGCATACCTTGCAAAGTTCTCTCTGGTAAAGACAAGTGCATCAACGCTTAGTTCAACTGCATGAACCTTTGAATAAGGAACCTCGGTGGCTAGAGATAAAGCAATAGCACCCGAACCAGTTGCAAGATCAACTGCCACCGGAGAATCACTGGCAACTGCTTTCAAAGCATCAACTGCTAACTGTGTTACAACTTCAGTTTCAAAGCGAGGAACAAAAACACCAGGTCCTACCTTTAGCTCTAACGCTCTAAAGTATGCAAAACCAGTTAGGTGTTGGAGTGGGAATCGCTCTGCTCTTTTAGCGACAAGTAGTTCATACTTCATCGAGTCTTCTCCAGAAAAAGATTCTTCGGTGATTGTCTTGGAGAGTAATTCGCCCCTGCTGATGTCTAAGACAAAACTAGCCAGTATTTCAGCATCAGCTCTAGCTGATTCAATTCCTGCTTCTTCAAATCTTTTAGTTGCAGATTCAATAGCAACTGAGAGCTTCATTACGAAGACTCACCAAGAGCAGCCAGTCTGGCCTCTTCATCAGTTTGGATAGCAGATTGAACAACAGGCTCTAGAGCTCCATCCATAACCTGATCCAGGTTGTATGCCTTGTATCCGGTGCGGTGATCAGCGATGCGATTCTCTGGGAAGTTATAGGTTCTAATGCGCTCTGAGCGGTCAACGCTCTTTACCTGTGATTTACGAGCAGCAGATAATTCAGCTTCAAGTGCTTCCTGCTGCGCTGCGAGAATACGTGCTCTAAGAACACGCATCGCGGCTTCTCGGTTTTGTAGCTGAGACTTTTCATTCTGCATCGAAACAACGATTCCAGTTGGCAAGTGAGTAATACGAACTGCTGAGTCTGTTGTATTAACCGACTGACCACCAGGACCCGATGAACGGAACACATCAACACGGATTTCATTTTGGCTGATCTCAACTTCTTCAGGAGCATCAACTTCTGGGAAGACTAGAACTCCAGCAGCTGAGGTATGAATACGTCCCTGAGTTTCAGTAATTGGAACACGCTGAACTCGGTGAACTCCACCCTCATATTTCAGGTGAGCCCAGACTCCTTCGGCAGGATCTGCTGAGTTGCCTTTGATAGCTAACTGAACATCTTTATAGCCACCAAGGTCAGATTCGTTCTTATCGAGAATCTCTGTCTTCCAGTTCTTGCTGTTTGCATACTGGATATACATTCTCAACAGGTCTGCTGCGAATAGTGCTGATTCAGCGCCACCTTCACCAGCCTTGATTTCCATGATGACATCGCGACCATCATCAGGATCTCTTGGAATTAGTAGTCTTCTAAGTTTCTCTGTTGCCTCATGGAGCTTCTCTTCCATTGCTGGAACTTCGGCTGCAAAGCTCTCATCTTCTTTAGCCATGTCTTTGGCTGCATCAAGATCGCCTTGCATTTCGTTCACGCCATGGTAGGCGACAACAATTGCGTTAAGTTCCGCGTATCTGCGGTTTAACTTCTTAGCAAGGGTTGGATTGGCGTGAACTGAAGCCTCAGAGAGCTGGTTCTGTAGCTCTTGGTGCTCAGCCAGTAATGCCTGGACTGAGGAGAGCATTATTCGCCGTCAGACCCTGAAGGAACTGGCATTGACTTCTGAACCATCATTAGGAACTCAACGTTGCTCTTAGTTTCCTTCAAGCGGTTAAGTACTAGCTCAAGAGCCTGCTGCTGTTCAAGTCCTGCAAGTGCACGACGAAGCTTCCAAACAATCTTGGTCTCATCTGGGCTCATCAACATTTCTTCACGACGAGTTCCTGATGCGTTCACATCAACTGCAGGGAAGATTCTCTTATCTGCAAGGGATCGTGAAAGACGAAGTTCCATGTTTCCAGTTCCCTTGAACTCTTCGAAGATAACTTCATCCATCTTTGAACCAGTCTCAACTAGAGCGGTTGCAAGAATAGTTAGCGATCCGCCGTCTTCGATGTTACGAGCAGCACCGAAGAAACGCTTAGGTGGGTAAAGTGCTGATGAATCAACACCACCGGAGAGAATACGACCAGATGCTGGAGCTGAAAGGTTGTATGCACGACCTAGACGAGTAATCGAGTCAAGCAACACAACAACGTCGTGACCCATCTCAACTAGACGCTTGGCTCTTTCGATTGCAAGCTCAGCAACAGTGGTGTGATCTTCAGCTGGACGGTCAAAAGTAGAAGCAATAACTTCACCCTTAACTGTTCTCTGCATGTCGGTAACTTCTTCAGGACGCTCATCAACTAGAACAACCATTAGGTGAACCTCTGGGTTGTTCACTGCAATTGAGTTAGCAATTGCTTGAAGAACCAAAGTCTTTCCAGCCTTTGGAGGAGAAACGATAAGACCACGTTGACCCTTACCAATAGGTGCAACAAGGTCAATGATTCGAGTTGACAGCTTGTTTGGCTCAGTCTCTAAACGAAGACGAGTCTGTGGGTAAAGCGGAGTCAACTTACCGAATTCAACACGGTTAGCCGCTTCTTCCGGAGTCTGCCCGTTGATTGAATCAATACGAACTAGCGCGTTGAACTTCTGACGACCAGGTTGATCGTTTTCGCGTGGTTGACGAATTGCACCAACAACAGCGTCACCCTTACGAAGTGAATACTTCTTTACCTGACCTAGGGAAACATAAACATCGTTAGGCCCAGCAAGGTAACCTGTGGTGCGAACGAATGCGTAGTTATCCAAGATGTCTAGAATTCCAGCTACTGGTAGTAATACATCATCCGGAGAGATCTCTGGCTCAATTTCTTCTCTGTCGTTGTTAGGTCCACGACGAGAGCCACGGTTCTGGAAACGATCGTTGCTGTTACGGCTACGGTTGCGGTTGCGGTTGCGGTTATTGCCCTGGCGATCATTACTGCGCTCAGGTCTTTCGCTGTCGTATTCGCGATCACGCTGTGGACGCTCTGCTAGCGCCTCTGTTGCCGCAGCAACAGGTGCATCAGTTGCAGGAGCAGCTGAACGATTACGGTTACGGTTGTTTCGCTCTGGAGCGTCAGTTTTCACTTCAGCTGCCGGTGCGTCTTCGGTCTTCTTCGCTCTTGCTGGCTTCTTAGCTTCAGCTGGAGCATCCGTTGAAGGCACAGCGGTTACGCGACGTGACTTCTTTGGTAAGTCTTCTTTTTGGATTTCTCCCATGTGGTTTAGCTCTTTCTTGTTTGACAATCGGTTTCTTGTGAGGTGGATTGTCTTGATGCACGACTCTTGTCATGCTCTATCCGTAATGTTTTTACGGGATTTGGCACCAGACTGCTAGGAATTAGCGTCTTTATTTCGGTACATGTTTACTGTAGCACCTTTGAAATCAACAGCCAACATTAGAGGGACCCATTGTGGGAACGCGTTAGCGGCTAACTTGGCTGCAGCCAAGCGTTCTGCTGGGTCGCTGGCCAAAACCAACACCGAAGGGCCGGCCCCTGACACAACAGCTGCATGGCCAGCAGCCCTGAGGGCTGTGATTAGCGCATCAGTCTCAGGAATGGCCTTAGCCCTGTAATTCTGGTGTAACCGATCCTCTGTAGCGGCTAATAACAACTCAGGACTCTGGGTAAGGGCCGCAATAAGAAGCGCTGACCTGGAAACGTTGAATACAGCATCATCGTGAGGAACTGACTCTGGCTGCAGAGATCTAGCAAGCTCTGTAGACATCTTGTTCTTTGGCACAAGAACTAGAGGTGAAACCCCTCTGTGCACAAAAAGTTTCTTGTGCTTAGGTCCTTTTTCATCTTGCCAAGCAATAGTTAGTCCACCAAACAATGCAGGAGCTACGTTATCCGGATGTCCTTCAAGTTCAGTTGCGATAACTAACAAATCAGTTGCAGTCATCTCAACAAAGCCTTCAAGCAAACCCTTGGCTGCCATAATTCCAGCAACAACTGCAGCACCTGATGAACCCATTCCCCTACCGTGCGGAATATAGTTATTAGCTTTTAGTCGAAGCCCCGGTAGTGGTTGTCTAAAGTAAGCAAATGTGTAGGCAATAGATTTCACAACTAAGTTATCGTCCCCAGTTGGAACTTCACCCTGGCCTTCACCAATCACTTCAACAACTGCATGAGTTGAATCAGTAGCTTCTACTTCTAATTCATCGTAGAAAGATAAGGCCATACCCAAAGTGTCAAAACCAGGACCTAGGTTTGCTGAAGTCGCAGGGACTTTGACCAGAACCTTACGCCCAATCATTTCATTGGCTTGATCTAAACGCATTAGTTTCTCTCCAAGCCAAGTAGCTCCGCTACTTCAGCTGCACTATTTGAACATGATGTCGGCGAGACATCATTGCCTTGCTCATCCTTCAGAGCCCAGCCAACGTCTTTCAAGCCATGTCCGGTAACTGTGACAACTATTTTGGCTCCACTTGGAACTTTGCCAAGCTTAGAGTTCTTGAATAAACCAGCAGCACCGGTAGCGGAAGATGGCTCAACAAAAACACCAACCTCGTTAGATAGGTATCTGTGCATCCAAAGAATCTCAGCGTCGCTAACTGCACCAAACTCACCTAGCGAGCATTCCTGAGCCGATAAAGCAAGATCCCATGATGCAGGGTTACCGATACGAATAGCAGTGGCAATTGTTTCAGGGTTAGCCACTGGATGACCTAGGACAAATGGTGCGGATCCTTCAGCCTGGAAACCCCAAAGCTTAGGGACCTCTTTGATGATTCCTTCATTGAACTCTTCGAGATAGCCCTTGAAGTAAGCAGAGTAATTTCCAGCGTTACCAACTGGCATCACATGAAAATCAGGAGCGAAGCCTAAAGACTCAACAACTTCAAACGATGCAGTCTTCTGACCTTCAATACGATCTGGGTTTACTGAGTTCACGAGGTGAACCGCATAGTTTTCACTCAAGTCACGAGCAAGCACCAAACAGTCATCAAAGTTACCTTTGACCTGCAAGATAGAGGCTTTGTGAGCGATAGCTTGACCTAGTTTTCCTAAAGTGATCTTGCCTTCTGGAATAAGGACAACAGATTTGATACCGGCAGCAGCAGCGTACGCTGCAGCACTAGCAGAAGTGTTACCGGTCGAAGCACAAATCACAGCTTGAGCTCCGTGCGCTACCGCTTTAGTAACAGCCATGGTCATACCACGGTCTTTGAATGAACCGGTTGGGTTCATGCCTTCAACCTTTAGCCAAACTTCAGCAGCTCCTACTAACTTAGCCAGTGCCGGTGCATGAACTAGAGGAGTTCCACCTTCACCCAAAGTAATAACCTTGGTGCCTTTTTCGATATCTAGCCGATCGAAGTATTCGTTGATTACTCCACGCCATTGCTGTGCCATGTTTTAGACTCCCTCAACTCTGATTACAGATGTGATTTGTTCAACAGCAGCGCTTTCACGAAGGGCTGCAACAACATCAGCCAGTGATTTATCGCTAGCTTGATGTGTTCCAATTTCTAACCAAGCAGTTGATTCAGCTTCAATCATCTTCGCTGACTGTTCAACTGTCTCGATTGAAACGTTGTGATCCGCAAATATATTCGCGACCTGAGCCAACACACCTGGTTGGTCAGTTACTTCCAATGTGATCTGATAACGAGTCTGAATTCTGCTAATTGGCAAAACCTCTAGATCAGCATGCACAGAATCAGCAAGTCCAGGTCCTCCTGCAACATGTCGCTTAGCTGCAGAAACTAAATCACCCATCACCGCAGATGCTGTTTGAATTCCACCGGCACCGGCACCGTAGAACATCAATGAACCAGCAGCTTCTGCCTCAACGAAGACAGCGTTGTATGCACCATGAACAGATGCCAGCGGATGCTCAATTGGAACCATGGCAGGATAAACCCGAACTGAAATACCACCTTCGGCATGCTCTTCATCAGCATCAATTGATTCACAGATAGCCAACAACTTGATGACATAGCCATCGCGTTTAGCAGCAGCCATCTGCTCTGAAGTTACTTTGGTAATGCCTTCGCGGTAAACCTTGTCCAGCGGAACTTCTGTGTGAAAAGCAAGAGATGCCAAAATTGCTGCCTTTTGTGCAGCGTCATAGCCTTCAACATCTAAAGATGGATCTGCTTCCAGGTACCCAAGTTTGGTTGCCTCTGCCATGGCCTGTTCCAAGCTGATGCCAGTTGTGTCCATGCGATCAAGAATGTAGTTGGTTGAACCATTTACGATTCCCATGATGCGCTTGACCTTATCCCCCGCCAGTGATTCTCGTAGCGGACGAATAATTGGAATCGCTCCTGCAACTGCAGCTTCGAAATACAACTGTGCACCAACTTGCTCTGCAGCATCAAATAGCTCAGCACCGTGGGTAGCCAATAGTGCTTTGTTAGCGGTAATGACATCGCTACCTGAGTTCAATGCCTGCAAAGTAAGTGTTCTAGCTGGCTCAATGCCACCCATAACTTCAATGACAATATCTGCACCAAGAATCAGTGCATCGGCTTCAGTTGTGATTAGCTCTTGAGGAATGTTCGTTGCTCGAGCAGCACGTTTATCTCTAACTAGAACGCCAGCTAACTGCAATTCAGCTCCAACACGTGCAGCTAGCTCATCCTTGTTCTCAAGAATCAGCCTTGCCACCTGTGAGCCAACAGAACCAGCTCCTAGTAAGGCAATTCTTAGCGGGCGATAATCAATCATTTGGAAACCTTTGCATCTCTTGAAAGTAAGTCGACTTCTGTTTCTGCTCTAACGATTAGATCAGAATTGCCTTTTGAAACTGCGACAACTGCAGGGCGAGCTAGATAGTTGTAGTTGCTGGCTAATGAAAAACAATAAGCGCCGGTAGTTGCAACAGCGATCAAATCATTAGGTGAAATATCTTCTGGTAGATACGTATCTCTAACCACGATATCCCCTGACTCACAGTGCTTACCAACAACACGAGCTAAGGCTGCAGGTTCGCTTGATTCTCTAGAAGCGAGAACCGCGGTGTAATCAGCCTCGTAGAGTGCCGGCCTAGCGTTATCACTCATACCGCCATCGATACTGACGTATTTTCTAACCTCGGCATTTTCACCAACTAAAACATCTTTAGTTGTTCCAACGTTATACAAAGTAATTCCAGCTGGGCCGACAATCGCTCGACCTGGCTCAAAGCAAAGCACTGGAATTTCGACACCGAGTGTTTCACACTCTGTCGCGACAGTTTCAACTATCGCAAAAGCAATCTCTTCGATATCCATCGGCTTATCGGCTGGTGTGTATGCAACACCAAAACCACCACCTAGGTTCAGTTCTGGAATTGCGCCAGCTTTTGATAATTCAGCATGCAAAGCAACTAAGCGCTTAGCAGCTTCAATGAATCCTTCAACTGCAAATATCTGTGAACCGATGTGTGAGTGTAAACCTAAGAACTGTAAGTGGTTGTGTGAACGAATCTTGGCAACAACGCTTGGCACATCAGCGATAGCAATACCAAATTTCTGATCTTCTCGAGCGGTTGCCAGATACTCATGGGTATGAGCGTGAACTCCGGTATTAACTCTTAGCCGAACAGGTTGGATAACATCCTGTGCTCCAGCGGCTGAAGCAATTCGTTCCACTTCAATTTCGCTATCAATCACAATCACTCCAAGACCAGCTGTGACCGCCCTGCCTATTTCACTGAGTGATTTGTTATTACCGTGTAAGCCAACTCGCTTGGCATCTATGCCACCAGCTAGTGCAACAGCAAGTTCGCCACCGCTAGAAGCATCGAGATAAAGACCTAGCTCATCAACCCAGCGAACTATTTCCGTGCAAAGAAAGGCTTTACCCGCATAGTAAATCTTGGCTGATGTGCCATACCTGCCGGCAGCAGCATTGAAAGCTGCTTTGATTCTGATAGCTCTTGCAAAGAAGTCGTCTTTATCTAAAACATAGAGCGGAGTTCCAAACTCAGCGGCTAAATCACCTACCGCTACTCCACCAACAGAAACCTGCCCCTCAACATCGCGCTTGAAGTTTGCCGGCCAAATGGCGCTATCCACTTTGTTGACATCGTTTGGTTTTTCCAACCAGTTAGGTGCAAGGTTTGAACTCATGATTACATCCGCTCCGGTGCAGAGACACCGAGTACTCGAAGACCGTTAGCCAACACAACACTGGCAGCGTTATTTAGCCACAATCTGGTGCGGTGAACACTCTCAACTGGGCTACCAGAAAGCGGAGTCACGCGACATGCGTCATACCAACGGTGGTAAGTGCCGGCAACTTCCTCTAGGTAACGGGCAACTAGATGAGGCGCTCTCTCAAGGGATGAATGAGCCATGATTGCAGGTAACTGAGCAAGCTTTGCCAAAAGATCAGATTCACTGGCATGAGTTAACAAACTCGGATCAAACTCACTGTCATCAACAGATAGAGACACAGCATTGTTGGCAACCTGCTTAGTTCTGGCATGGGCATACTGAACATAGAAGACCGGATTGTCATTGGTCTTCTTTGATAACTGATCTAAATCAATATCAACCATTGAGTTGATTGAAGAACGAGTCAGCGCATACCGTGCTGCGTCAACTCCAACAGCATCAACCAAATCTTCCATGGTCACAACAGTTCCAGCACGTTTAGACATACGAACTGGTTCACCATCTTTAACTAGGTTCACTAATTGACCAATAAGAATTTCTAGGTTAACTCCTGGCTCATCACCAAAAGCTGCACATAGTGCCATCATGCGTTGAACATAACCGTGGTGGTCTGCACCGAGCATATAGATTGCTCTATCAAAGCCACGTTCACGCTTATCTAAGTAATAAGCAAGATCTCCTGCGATGTAAGCTGCTTCGCCATCACTCTTGATAACAACACGATCTCTGTCATCACCGAAAGTTGTTGAGCGTAACCAAACAGCGCCATCTAAGTCATAGATGTGTCCAAGGGCCTGCAATCTTTCGATAGCCTTTTGAACTGCACCAGTTTCATATAAAGAGTTCTCGTGGAAGAAGACATCGAAGTGAACACCAAAGTCTTCCAGTGATTTACGAATCTCACCAAACATCAACTCAACACCTTGAGCTCTAAATGTTTCAGTTGCTTCAGGCTCAGGAAGTGTTGCAGCATCAGGATGAGTTGCTAAGACGCTTTTAGCAATCTGGTCGATGTATTCCCCTGCATAGCCATCTTCAGGAGCTGGCTCACCTTTAGCTGCAGCTAATAGAGATCTTGCAAAACGATCAATCTGTGCACCATGGTCGTTGAAGTAATATTCACGGGTAACACTTGCTCCTTGTGCTTCGAAGATACGCGCCAAGGAATCACCAACGGCTGCCCAACGTGTTCCACCAATATGAATAGGACCTGTTGGGTTAGCTGAAACAAACTCTAGGTTCATCTTGAGACCAGTTAGAGCAGAACCAGTTCCATAGGAATCACCGGCTAGAACAATTTGCTTTGCTAACTCTCCAGCAGCTGCCGCGCTGAGTGTGATGTTGATAAAACCAGGGCCTGCAACATCAACTTTTTCAATGCCAGAAACTTTCGCTAGTTCGCTAACCAACAAGTTGGCAAAATCTCTTGGAACCAAACCAAACTTAGGTGCAAACTGCATGGCAACATTTGTTGCCCAATCCCCATGATCACGATTCTTAGGTCTTTCAACAACCACTTCTGCAGGTAGGCCAAATGCTGGTAACTTACCCTCCGACTGCAAAGCAGCAAGAATGTGCAGAATCTGACTAGATAAGTCTGCAGGGGTCATGAGATCGCCTTTTATTTGGTGGGGTCAGCCGTGCTGCTCTGCGTAAGGCTTATGACTTCAAGTTTACCTAAGGCAAGGCATATTTCTAAAAGAAGAGCTGGCCTAGCCCTTCACCGGTCCTGTGGTTTCCCTTACAACTAGGTCTCCTGCCCACAGTTGAGGCGGAAGGTTACCGATATCGCTGCCCTCAAGGTGCGCGATCAGCCTTCGGGCTGCAGAATCGCCCATTTCATAAGCTGGTGGACTGATAGTGGTCAACCTCGGCGAGGTTGCGGATACAAAGCTCTCCGGTGTTGCCATTGAAAGCAGAGAAAGACGCCCAGGCACTGCAACACCCTTGGAATTGGTTTCCTGCAATAGTCCAACCATCGCACCGGGGTTCAAACTGATTACAGCAGTGATCCTAGGCATTTCCTGAAGTATTGGTTCAAGTAATTTAGCTCCGTCATCTGGATCTGTGGTTGATTCAAAGTTCACTACGTTTACCCCGTAAAGTTTGCCTGCGTTTTTCATGGCTTCTTTGGTTCTGGTAAGAGCTGCCACAACAACCGTCTTGCCCCTAGTTTTTTCAGTTAGAAAGGCTATGTGTGTATGGCCAAGACTAGCCATGTATTTCAAAGCCTGGTGAGCCGCAGTTTCAAAGTCTCGGTCGGCATAGAGCCCATCTCCGAATTCTTCGGCAGTACGCCCAATCAAACCAACTGTAATTCCAGCGTCTTTCAACTGCTGAACACGCTCGTCATATAACGCAACCTCCATGAGAATTACGCCATCGAGAAGACCAGATTTTGCAGTAGCAATAACTTCTTCGACACTTCTATCCAAAGTCGGCCACATAACTAAGTGGTAGCCAAGGTCCTGAGCTGCTTGAGCTGCACCTAAGCCGTATTCGAGATCTACGTGAGCAACACCTCTTGCGGCGGTCGGAAATAGTAAGGCTATTACTCTCGATTTGCCGCCGGCTAACGCTTGAGCCATTCTGTTTGGTCTGTAACCAAGCTTGTCCATGGCTTTTTGAACACGCTTTTGGACTGGAAGTGAGATCTTTCTGTTGCCTGTAATGACATAAGAGACAGTGGCTTCAGAGACACCAGCAAGTTTTGCCACCTCTGCACGTGTTACCATTTTGACTTCCATTTCGGTTGTTATCTAAATGTAATCTCTCAAACAAAGTTTTCATTCAAACTAGGTTATTCTTTTTTGTAGTTTACGCGTGTCAACACAAAACGCAACAACTAACACTCAATTTGCAAGCAACAGTTTGCAAACAAGAAATTCACAAATTTGTGAAATTAAGAAAGGTTATTAGGTTGAAGGTAAAGCAAATTTCAGCTGTTGCCGGTGCTATCGCCGCATTAACTCTTGGACTAGGTGTTGTGGCTCCGGCTCACGCTGCCGGAGCACAAGAGATCACCGTCTGGGCAATGTGTTCAGAAGCCGGTGAAATTGCTGCGGCTCGCGAGCAAGTTTCAGCATTCAATGGTTACTACGACGGTGACTACCACGCCACACTTACATGTAAAGCAGACATGGGCACTGCAGTTAAGTCAACTTCAGCTGCTGGGCTTCCAAGCGTATTTGAGTTTGATGGTGAAAACCTCGCTGCTTACGTTTACGCAGCAAAGCTAAAGCAACTTGATGGTCTAGTTCCTGATTCTGTTTTCAGCAACGAACTAGTTTCAATCCAGGCTGAAGGCACATACAAGGATGGTCACAAGTACTCTGTTTCACAATACGACTCAGGTTTGGGTCTATACGGAAGCAAGAAGAAGCTTGCTGCTGCAGGCATCAAGGATGTTCCAACCACTTGGAGCAAGGCATGGACCGCTTCTCGTTTCACTCAGGTTCTTGCTGCTCTTGCCGCCAAGGCTTCTGGTAAGAAAGCTATCGACATCAAGGAGAACTACGGAATGGGTCCGGGCTGGCCTGGCTACGCATTCACTCCAATCGTGAACTCAGCTGGTTACCAGCTAGTTACCAACGGTAAGGCTGTCGGCTCTCTTGACAGCGCAAAGGTTGTATCAGCTTTCAAGACTTTCGCATCTTGGAAGAAGTACGTTGACCCAAGCGCTGACGACAAGGCATTTGAAAATGGCCGCGTTGGTTTGGCATGGGTTGGCCACTGGCAGTACCCAGCATTCAGCAAGGCTCTTGGAAAGGACCTAGTTGTTCTACCATTGCCTAACTTTGGTGCAGGTACTAAGTCAGGTCAAGGATCACACAGCTGGGGTATCAGCAAGAACACCACTGGTACAGAGCTTGCAGCTGCAAACGTATTCCTGCAATACATCATGCAGGACAAGTGGATCTTGAACGTAACAGACCAGAACGGTGCTGTTCCAGCAACCAAGACAGCTCTAAATAAGAGCGTTAACTACCGCAAGGGTGGAGCACTTCAGCTTTACGGCGACCAGCTAGCTGCTTCTTGTGGCACTGCAAAGCCAACTGCTAAGTGTGTAACTGTACCTCGCACCATTAGTGCTGCATGGCCAGTTATCAACAATGCTTTCGGTACAGCAGTACAAACAATCTGGAATGGTGGTGACGCTCAGACTGCACTTCACACTGCAGCTGTAACCATCGACCAGGACAACACCGATCACAACGGTTACTAAACCAATCGATAAGGTAGCGGGGTCGGGCATGGCCCGACCCCGCTATTATCTTTTTCAAGAAGCGTAAACAGGAAAGTGAACCATGGCTAAAACCAAGAAAAGCAAATTTGGTCAAGATAATTTAGTCGGACTCCTGATGTCCTTACCGGGTCTCATCCTGCTTACACTCTTCGTGATTGTTCCATTTATCACGGCAATCTATCTATCTTTTTTCAATGTTGATTTCAACATGGTGCAAGGTCCGCAGTTCTGGGGGTTAGAACAATACCGACGCATTCTCGTGGATCCAATCACCAGCCCTATCTTTTACAAAGCGCTAATGAACAACATGACATTTGCTCTAATAGTTGTTCCAGCACAAACGGGGCTCGCTGTTTTATTGGCCGTCATGCTTAATGCAAAGCTAAAAGGCATCGCGTTCTTTAGAACTTTCTTTTTTATGCCTGTGGTTTTCCCAATGTCGCTCGTGGCGATTATCTGGGCTCTAATGTTTAGCCGAGACTCGATGGGAATGCTTAACGGCCTACTGAATTTGTTTTCCTTTGGATACATCCAACCAATTGACTGGCTTGGAGACCCAAACATAGCTTTGCTTTCAATAGCTCTACTCTCGGTCTGGGCTGGAGTTGGATTCCAGATGGTAATTGTTTTGGCTGGACTTCAGGAAATTCCTTTAGAACTCTACGAAGCTGCAAGTCTTGATCGAGCCAATCGTTGGCAGCGATTCTGGAATGTCACAATTCCAGGTCTACGAAACACGCTAATTTTCGTCATCATCATCACCACAATTTTCTCGCTCAGGCTTTTTGACCAAGTGTTTATCCTCACTAAAGGTGGCCCTATCGATGCAACCCAAACAGTGATGTATCAGGCAGTGACCTCAGCCTTTATTGAAGGCAATGTTGGTAGAGCTTCGGCAATCACTGTTATTTTCGTGCTGATTATCATTGCTATCACTTTGCTGCAAAGACTCGTGCTTAGACAGAATCGAGAAGTCAGATGAGTAGCGCAACTGATCAAGCGAAGAAAGAGGTTATGCGTCGAATTAGACGTAGCCGATCCCCGAAGAAAGTTATCAAGACTTTCTTCCACTACGTGTTTCTAACTGTTGTAACTGCAATCTTCTTTGCGCCTATTGCCTACATGTTGATTGGATCTCTAAAACCTACAGCTGAAGTTTTAGATGGCATCAACGGATTTGCATTGAAGGATTTATCGTTCAACAACTACCTTCAAGTCTTTGCTACTTTCAACGATGAATCGATGGGCTTCCTTTGGCGCTTTTACACAAACTCGATTTTGGTGAGCTTTGTAATCGTTTTTGGTGGACTAATAGTCAACTCAATGATTGCCTACGCGTTAGCAAGATTGCGCTGGAGAGGGCGAGATGCCGTTCAAGTAATGGTTATTCTTTTAGTGATTTTGCCTTTCGAAGCCATCGCAATTCCACTGTTCTATTTGCTTAGGGATTTCAGGAATACCTATTTTGTCCAGTTCCTGCCTTTCATAGCTAGCGCATTTTCAATCTATTTGTTTTACACGTTCTTTATCGGGCTGCCACTAGAGATTCAAGAGTCAGCTCGAATTGATGGGGCAAGTCCTTGGAGAATCTTCCGGGCAATCATAATTCCGATGTCCAAACCAGTGTTTGCATCCGTAACTATTTTGTCTTTCCTCGGTGCTTGGTCTTCGTTCCTATTCCCGTTGATGATGGTTGACGATCCCCTATATGTTCCGTTGCCATTGGAGATTCAGGTTTACTTCACTCAGCCTCCAACTGATTGGGGACCAATCTTTGCCTTCGGTGTGATTTTGGTGCTGCCAGTGATGGGAGTGTTCTTGTTATTCCAAAGGTGGTTTATTCAGAGCGTGGCAGCTTCTGCCATCAAAGGTTAGATTGCTACGAGACCTAGTTCTGGATCCGCTGTTACTGGAATTGGATCGCTAAGTTCTCCGACGAACTTGCCGTCTACTTTGTCCCAGAAGCCAATGAGGTTCCAAACACCATTTGCGTCTTGGATTAGACGTGATGCATACAAACCTGGCATGTTGAACCAAACTGCTTTTTTGAAATCAACATCCTTAAGTTCTGCATCAACGACCAAGGAATAAACTCCACCTGGCTCAGTGGCTTTCCTATCACCAGCAAGCCACTGCGGCCCACAGCAGAACAGAATGATAGGCACACCATCTACTACTTCGAACTGGAGCACCTCGACTTCTCCAAAACCTTGGTTGACTTCGTTGAGTGGTTTCTGCAATTCCCAACTCTTGAGATCTTGGCTTAACGCGTGACCCGCAACCCCACTTTGGCCATACTCGCCGCCCCTACCCCTTGCTGTGACCAGCATGTGCCAGTTGTCTGGGTCGTGAGGGAGTTTGAATACCCAAGGGTCTCTGAAGGCTTCATCAGGCCAAATCGAGTCCTCAAGAACCGAATAAAAGCCTTCTGAGGCTTCCAAAACAGCATGATTTGATGTTTTAGTCCAAGTCAATAAATCCTGCGATGTGGCGTGCCCTACAGATTGAACAGCACCATTATCTTCCCTGCTGGTGCCGGTATAGAACATGTGCCATATCTCACCCGCTTTGATAACTGAACCTGTCCAAGTAGTCCATGAATCGAAAACTCTAAAATCTTTACCGGGTTCAGAAGGAGTTAGCGCGTCAGACAGAACTGTCCAATTGACTAGATCCTGGGAAACTGCGTGCCCGACCGAAACATTCCGGTGCCTTCGCTCGGAATCCAGGAGTCCCCTGCTGGCTTGCAAATAAAATACGT
>Ga0304729_1000967_pt1 | contig 19674 bp, 11 predicted proteins | sample C_131016_MF_Meta_FD_190475 | JGI IMG/M metagenome (GOLD analysis project Ga0304729, IMG submission 190475) | Freshwater microbial communities from Lake Croche, Canada to study carbon cycling - C_131016_MF_MetaG (v2) (version 2) | ecosystem: Environmental > Aquatic > Freshwater > Lake | place... | reverse complement strand
CGGAAGCACGGCACCGAAGCGCGACCTCGCGCCCAGAGGATCAACGGTTGTCAGCACGATGCCAGCCGTCGACAAAACAGCCGACGGGGCGAGATCGAGCGTTGCCTGCGGATAGTTGGGAGGCTGATCATTGGAGGGAAAATCACCGGCAGCCGCTACCTTGATTCCTCCAGCCGGCGCAAAGATTGATCCATCGATCGTCACCGTGTTGCCGAAGAGAGAGACAGATCCGCCCACCCCGGAACCAGAGGCCGTCAACTGGGGATCGACGATGATCGAGGCTCCTGAGCCGAGCACCAGATCACCTCTGGCCAGCACCTTGGAACCCAAGAGAAGATTATCGTCCACTGTACCGGCCGAGGAGAAGGAGAGTTGTGCCGCGGGCCGCAGGGGGGATGGCAACAAGAAGGGAACAAGTGAAGAGCGGGATTGATTCAGAATCTGGGAAGCAATCACCGGATGAATCAAGGTTCCCTGATCGATCACCAAGCCCGGACGATAGGCATCATCCCCGGGAAGACCGACTCCGGTTCCTGCAAGGGTGAATGAGGAAAATCCTCCCGTGTTGAAGAATGAGGGAAGGATCTCCGTCTCGCCGGTCAGCGCCGTACCCCCGACGCGGATAGCCGTGGCGGCCAGCGATAGCGATCCCCCACTGATCCTGGGTCCGGAGTATCCCCTTAGAGTCGATCCCAACCGGAGCGTGCCGTCATGGATGTCGGCGAGCACCGTCTGGGGTCGATTGCCCCCCGAGGCCTGCGGATCGGCACCTGCCTTGATCGAGATGGTGCCTGCCTGACCGTAGGTCAGCTTGGCAGAGGCAGTCACCAAGGCCCCTCCCGAGACATCCACCAGCGCACCTTGCTTCAGAAAAGAGTCATGCCCCGCTAACATGATCGAGCCTCCTCCTATCATGATCGGAGCCAGGGTCGAGGAACCGAGATCGCTGGTGAGAAGGCCCGCCGTGCTGAGGAGAGCACTTGACTCAACACGCAGATTCCCGGAGGTCAACTCGGGAAATCCAAGGATCGGTGGGGCGCCGGGATTGACGGCCAGAGGAATCAGATCGTAGGGGACGAGGTCGGCCATCAGTGAGATCGATCCTCCGGGAGCCGTGATGCTTCCTCCGACCTCCACATTGGCCGCCTCCATCGTGACACTGCCGCCCAGCCCTGCATCCAGCTTCACCCCGCGGGGAATCGAAATCGACCCGTCGTGGTTGAGGATGTTCACCTTGCCAAATCCTGAATCGGAAAAAAGTCCCTCCGACAGGGTGATCTGTCCCTTGACGGCATCGGGCAACGGTGCGGCATTTCCCGATTCGTCCAGTGCAAAAGATTGTAGGGCCGTGGAGGCTGAGGCTTTGGCGAAAAGAACTGATGGGGCATATGGTGAGGTGGGCAAAACTAGGGAGGAGTTCACCTTCACACCCTCAAGACTCAGATTGAACGATGATGGGGCCGGTGGAGCCCCCGATGTTGCCGTGGCTCGGAGTTGACGGAATCCGGTCACCGTGTTGCCAGCAATCCCCCCTTTCAGAGCCACCGAGGGAGCCGCAATGGAAAGGGATCCCCCCGATGCTCCCTGGAGAGAAGGAGCCTCATACGAGGAGGGAGCATTCTTCAGGATTCCGGTGTAGACTTGATCAGGAGTCGCCTTTGAAATATCAACAGCCCGCCCATCGCTCGTCAGTAGCTTTGTGGTGGCGAAACTCCCCCCCGAGTACTGAGTCCATCCACCCGAGACATTGACGATCGACCCGGGACTCATCACCACGGCGTCACCAGCCGAGAGGGAGACCGAACCACCCGCCTCGGTGAGCTGACCCACCCTCTTCTGGATAAGCCCCACGTAGCCGCCAGCCTTGCCGAGCGGGGTTCCGACCCAGTAAGTGCCGTTGTAGGATCCCGTGTTCCGGATATCGATCGTGATGTCCTTGCCACGAACGGGACTGTTTCTTTGCAGGGGACTGTCGGCAAGCTCCGGCCCGCGGAGCTGGAGGGTCAGGAAATTCTGCGCCGAGTCGACCTGCACATCGGTCGATCCAGAGGCATCGATGACGGCCCCTTGATCCAGATAGATCTGTCCAGCCGTCGGAAGAAGCATTGAGGGGGAATTTCCATTCGGGAACCACTCCCCCGCAGAAAGAGTGATGCCATTGACCAAGGAAGATCCACTTTCGGAGAGCGCAAGGGGCTTGCCATTGGCATCGAGGGATTCCACGGCACCGGGTGCCAGAAGAACAGACCCATTCCCCAAATGGATGTTCCTGCCGATGATGTCGACGAGTGAATTGAGGGCTAAGGAGTTACCGATCACCGTGTCATCGCTTCCCCACTCGGGAAGAATCCGAAGGACGCTTCTAGAGCCCAGCTCCACAAGGCCCGTCGATCCCTGATAATAGGCGGGGCCGTTCAGCCCATCGGTCGTGTAGGCGGAATTGATCATGGTTCCGTAACTGGCGACTAGGTCGACCCGGCCGTTGAGGGAGACCGAGGTGGAGCTGTCGAGAACGGCCCCTATGGAGCGCCCTCCGTTGACAGGGCTCAGGGAATCATCAGGCAACGATCCCTGGATAACGGACTTGCCGGCCATCGTCGCATTGCCCCGGTCAAAGGAGATAAGTCCATTGTTCACTGCATTCCCGGCGTCACCGGAAAGGGGAGCCACTGCACTGGCCTGAACCAAGGGATCCTCATCATCCAGTCTGGCGTCGCGCACCGCACCGATCACGACATCCATGCCGCGGAGGGTCGGATCCTTTGAGGCATGGGGATTGAGCGCCACCTGCAATCCCGCCGCCAGAACGCTCTGTCCCCCTACGGTACTAATGGCGCCATCATTGCGGACATTGGGACCGACAAGAGCAACGAGACCACCCACACCGGCGGAATTCGGAGGGGAAACAATTGAGGCTCCCCTCTCCACCACCACGTCTCCCGGAGTGGTGCTCTGCGGAACCGATCCTAGGGAGGGATCAAAGGAGGGCGTGGGGCCATTTTTTCCTGAGGGGAGCTTCAGCCCGCTGAAGAGGAACTGGTTATCCGGATTGTTCGCGATGCCGCGGCCCGTCACCCCGTCTAGGGCGTCACCGGCGAGGTTTCGATTGATAGGCAGTGTGGAAGCGACCAGCGTGTGTGTGTTCACGGTCGAGCCATTGTGGAAGAGAAGACCATTCTGGTTCAGGATCCACACCTGCCCCTGCATTTTTTGGGTTTCCGGCGTTGTCCCGCCGGAAGTGATATTGCCGAAGATGTGGGAGGGATCCGTCGCACTCATCACCTTGTTAAAGGCGATCCAGTTGCCGACGGTGGCACCTCCCTTGCTCTGATCGAAGTTCACCGTGGTCTTGGGGCCGACATTGAACTTATTCCAGTAGAGATAGGCATTCTGCGAGGACTGCTGGATATTGACATAGTTGGGATTCGCCGCATTGGCGGCATTCTGGGAGGGAGTGATCGAAGCCCCACTCCAGGAGGTGGTGACCGGAGTCCCGTTGACGATTCCGGGACCCCCACCCTTCACGTAGGGCTCCAACCATCCCGCCTTGAGACCGTTGTAGACCGCCGTGTCGCCATTCACTGTCTGGCCGTTCGGAAGGACGGTGGCCGGATTGGCCTTCGCGGATTTCGCCGCCTGAGCCTGCAGCTTCGTCATTGCCGAAACCACGGCATTCCCCTTGGCGATATCTTGCCGAGCGAGAGCCGCGGTCAGCGCGGCGGAGGCAGCACCGGCGTTGACAAGATTGGGTGCAGAACCCTGCCCCCCGGAGCCGCTTGTCGAACCCGCCTTGATCTGGCCCATCGTGATGGCAAGGAGCGGAGGGGACGAGGTCAGGAAGAGCAATGCCGTAAGCACCGACGCCACAGCCCTGATAGGCCAAGAATGACGGACTATGCGGACCTCATGGACCATTCGGAGCTTGGGCAACGGATCAACGGACCCCTGCGGTACAAGCGCATGATTTCCGCCTTCCCCACCGGAAAGGGGCGTCCTTTCCTCCCCGACTCCGTAAAGGAAACGAAGCACTCGGTGCGTCATCGGGGAAAAGGCGGACATCGGAATTCTACACTAAAGCACAACGAGTCGATTCCTGCGTTACGTTTTTGACACAATGAATAAAAATTCTCCCTCCGCAACGTTGTGAGGGGGGATCTCTACTGAGCAAGGGGAGGATAGGCGGCCTTGATGGCGGCCGCCTCCTTGTCACCATGGCTGATCTGATCGGGCGTCATCAGGGCCGTGATCTCATAGTACATGCCGATAACCGGGACGTAGCCGGCATCCTTGGCAAGCTTGATCCAGGGGTAGCTTGCGGACGGCCCCTTGAGAATCACCATCTTGTGGGCATAGAGGAACTGGGCGTGGGAATTGCCCAGTCTAGCTGCTGTTGCAAGCCACTCATCCGACTTAGCCGGATCCTTGGAGAACCCCGTGCCGCTCTTGTAGAGATCGCTGAGTCGCAGGGCGGCCCCGTCGTGACCGGCCTGGGCGGCGCGCAGGAGAAGCTCTGCGGCCCGCTTGGGATCCTTGGTCGCGCCGTTTTCGCCGGAGAGGGAGTCATCGGCCACGGAGACCAGAGCCGGTACATAGCCCAGATCAGCGGAACGTTGCATCATCTTCGAGGCTAAGCTCGGGTCCTTCGCCGTCCCGACCCCCTGACGGAGGAGCAGGGAGCAGGAGAAGAGGGCCTTGGAATCCCCGGCATCCGCACCAGAGCGGATCCAGCGGTATCCCTCGGCGGGATCGGCCGGCACACCCGCCCCCGCGAGTAGCATCACCCCGAGATTCTGCATGGCCCGGGGATCTCCGGCACGAGCCGCACGGAAGTAGAGTTCCCGAGCCTTCACAGGATCCGGTGTGTCTCCGATTCCCTGCTGAAGATTGACCGCCTTGTGGAAGAGCCGTGCGGCCTCCTTCCTGCTCAACTTCTCAGGAGAAGGCTCGGGAGTGGGCGTGGGCGAAGGAAGAATTGCAGGGGGCTGCTCGGCATGACTACTTGCGACCGGAAGAGCCAGGGAGAGAAGGAGTGTACCGGTGAGGCCGCGCAGCGGATGTGATGATGCGGATAGCAGATTCATGATCGTGGTAAAAGGAGATGAATGGGTGTGGATCATAGCAGATTCTTGGACAGATGGGAGAAGGGAATGTTCGGTGACAATCTCGTAACAATCATGACCTCTCTTACTTTATTGTCTGACACGGATCAGACGCCCCTCGCGCTGCAAGACCCGCATCTCCAGCGCATCCTCACCGTAGCGTGCCCGGAAGGCATCATCCTCCGGACTGAGCGGGGGTGGCTCGGGTGTTGGCGCGGGAGGAGGGCCCTTGAGAGACTGGAGGGCCTCATCTCCATACTGCTGGCGGAAGATATCATCGGCCTGTTGGGCCGACTGCTTCCAGAGATCGGCATAGCCGGGTGCGTAGGGACTCAGGCCGCTGGACTGGATACGTGCAGTAAAATCCGCGGTGGTCTGATCGAGAAGCTGGAGCTGCTCCTCGGTGAGTGAGGAACGGGCTTCAGGCTGGGCATAGATGGCAGGGACATAGACTGGGACAGGCGTCGGTGCGGGTTCCACCACCTCAAAGACCTCTTCCGGTTGCTTGGGCTCTTCCCGGACGACAGTCGTTGCGGGTGAGACAGGGGATGCAGGAGAGGAGTAAGTTGTCAGAGTTAACGCGGATTGCGTCGAAGGAGTGGGGGGCACCGCTGTCGCTTGGGAACCCTGCGGAGTGGCAGTCCTGGAGGAGCTGCTTCCCCCATCCAAGGCTAGGGTCGATCCGACAGAGCTCCAGGAGCAAAAGAGCAGGAACGTAACCAAGAGGACGCCGCCCCCCAGGGCGATTAGTAGAAATGGGTGGATGAATGCCGAAGCGTCTAAGCGACGCCTGAACATGGGAGCATGAGCAGGAGCATAGAAATGTTGCTTGCGGTGAGTCATCACGGGCAACTGGGCATGAAGGGTTGTTTATTCGTCGAGTAAGAACTTTTCACTATTTGCCTGAGAAAACAAACAGGCCGACGGTTTCCCGCCGGCCTGTTGTTAAGTTTTCTTTCCACTCCCTCCCGGAGTTCCACTCCAGAAGGTTTCGGCAAGAAGGGAGAGAGGATCTCTCTTAGAAGCCAGCTCCGGCGCCGGCAGTTGCCTGCTTGGCGGTGGTGGAGTAGCTGGGCAGGTTGGTCAGCGTCACGCTGTTGGTCCAGTTCTTCGTGATGCTACCACCGTCAACCGCGCGGGTGACATTGTTGGTAACGTCGCTGAGCAGGAGAGTCCCCTTGGCTTTGGCCTGAAGGGCAGGTGTACTGAGAGACTGGATCGAAGTGGCAATCTGCGAAGCTAACGACTGGGCGGTCGCAGAGGCGTTATTGTTCACCAGGATGTGCTCGACGCTCCAGAAGGGATAGGCTCCCGACTTGATCGCTCCGGTACTCGGATAGACACCCTCGTAGGAGAGGATGTTGGCACTCTTGCCAGTGGCATCGGCGAGACCGGCATAGCCGATCACGATAGCATTTCCTGGAGAGCTGGCGGAAGTAACCGATGCAACAGAGCTGCAAAGATCACCACCTGATCCGTAGCCATTGTGACCCTTGGCGCAAAGCTTGCCCACAGTGACTTCTGCGGGCCAGTTCGTGATCACCAGTGTGCTTTGGCTGTTGGAAGCGTAGAGCGTTCCATCCGACTTTGTGTAGGTGCTGTACTTGTTGGCTCCGTTGGTGCCGAGGATCAGGTACTGATTGATGCCGGTATTGACACCGTTGGCCACCGAGGTGTTTGTCACCGTGCTGCCAAGACCAAGCAACGAGAAGGTGACCAGACGGGTGCCGGAATCAATACTGCGACCGACAGCATAGACGAAGCGGTTCGTGTCATCAAGGCTGCCAGTGAACTGGGCGGCATTGACCTTGCCGAGCTTGAAGAGGGCGGCGGCCTGAGCCTTGGTGATGTTGGCGATCGCGCCGTTGGTGCCGGCGAAGTTCGCGCCTTGGGTCAAGGCCGAATTTGCGCTGGAAACGAATCCAAATCCGACAATGCCGACAGGGATGTCGTTCGTGATCGCGGAATACAGGTTGGAAGCCACAAGTACCGAACGGTTGGTCGGAGCCTTAATGCCAACGTAGGTGGCATTGGTTGTTGCGTCATCAAGGTTGTTGGTCGCAAAGACAGCAACCGTCTTGCCGCTACCGAAGGCCGAGGAGACCTGATAGGTGTCGGAGAAGGCGATGGTGCCAACAGCGTTCACCTTGCTGATTGTGCCGCTAGCAACGCCATTGGAGAGCGTGAAGTTCTGAGAAGGATCCCAGAAGCTGATCAGGTTCGGAGTGGCTGAGACGGTATCGGTAATGATGTTGGTGATAATGGCCTTATTGGTCCAGTTGCCAGCAACACCCGTCCAGGTTCCACCGACAACCAGATTCGTGGGCTTCACCGTGTTGGTGTAGGTGGTGTAGTTGGTCTGGAAGGTATTGTAGGCGGCCTTGTAGCTCACGCTCTGGGGACCGGCGACGGACTGGATGCCAGCCTCGGAACCATTCCAGCAGGCAACAACCTTATCGCCATCCACGGTCGTCCAGACCACGTTGCCGGCACTGCCGAGTGTCGCATTGTCCCTGGCGTTCTGGGTTCCACCAGCGGTCGTGATGGTGGAATCAATCTGGCTGTTCGCAGCGCTACGGAAAGCCGTAGAACCGGTGATATAGATCGTCTCGGCGGAGGCCGAACCGATCGCAAGAGCTGCAAGAGCAGCTGCTAGGATGTTTTTTTTCATGTTGTTTTGTTTTTGTTTTTGTTTTTGGACTGACAGTTTTGTCTGACTAACGACTGGCTGACTGACGGCGCCGGAAGATCTGAGGGCTTTTTAGTGTTGGTTGGGCTCTCGTTTCGTCCGGGTTGATTGTTTGCTGCGCGGTGAAGTTGGCTGATTCGGTGTCGTGTTTTTGTTTGCCGCTGTTGCTATTTCGGGACTTGGCAGGCTGCGGATACCGATGAAATCAGGGTTTTTGGGTTGATAGTGAAAGTTTTTTTGTTTCTGAACTGCCGTGAATATGCCCGAGACCCCGCGGATCGTCATGACCTTTAATGTCACAAGTTTGTAACATTGCCTTGGTTGCCATGACCTACTCTTCCCAGTCATTTTCCCCCGCCTCCGCAATGAGCGATTCCCAGCCCATGAACCAATGCCAAAGGACCGCCCGGAGAGAACATCGTGCGGGAATATCTCTCAATGCGTTCTCTTGCCACCCCCTAAAAAAACCGTTACTTCTTACTCTCGTTCTAATACTTACAATATATTCGGATATGGCTTCGGTGGTCATGCCATCCCCCACAGAACAACATCAACCATGTTGAATCCCTCCGATCACCCCCAGTCCGAAGGAGTCGAACGCCGGTCGCGCCAAGAAGCGGTTAATGAGATTCTTCCACCCGAGGGAGATGCAGTGGCCGGCATGCCGGAGCATGGACGGGAGCGGGAACTCTCCACTCCGAATGAGGCGACCCAATCCCTCGCCTCTCGCGAGCTAGAGGAGCTAGAGGAGCTAGAGGAGCTAGAGGAGCTAGAGGAGCTAGAGGAGCTAGAGGAGCTAGAGGAGCTAGAGGAGCTAGAGGCCGGGTCCGGGGAGGAATCTCTCCCACTCCAGACAACTGTCAGCGACTCGAGCCACACGACCCGTATGAACACTGGGATTATCGGCAAGATTAGAATGGCTTGGCAGGAGAGTAGATTTTCTCATCAGCAGAGGATCCGCAGGTTCACGCTGCTGGGCGTCCGTATCACCAGTATCTCCCCGGAAGAAGCTGCGAAAAAGTGCTGCTCGGGAGGCCTGATCCTGGCGCCGTCGGGCCCCGGGCTTTGTAATGTCGCCTATGATGCCAACTACTGCCGGGCCCTGCAGGAGAGCGACATCAATCTCGCCGACAGTATCCTGGCCATAATGATCATGCTGTTTCTCGGTATCGGACGCCTTCGACGGACAAGTGGCCTGGGCTTCCTGAGGGCACTTCTCAAGCGGAACGAAATCAAACAGCTAGAATCCAGCTACTGGGTCATGCCAAGCACCGATTCCATGACAAAAAACCTGGCCTACCTGAACTCCATGGGGATCCCGGTCCATGAGAACAACTGTTATGTGGCACCGATGTATCCTGCTTATGGCGAAGTAAGGGACTTCCGACTCCTGGCCGAGCTGAAACAACACAAGCCTAGGTTCATCATGATCTGCACAGGGAGCGGATCGCAGGAAAAGCTCGGCGCCTGGCTGAATCGCCGACTGGACTATCACCCTACGATCTGCTGCATCGGGGCGGCGATCGCTTTCGAGAGCGGGGACCAGATTCACATCCCGCGCTGGGCGGACGCTCTGGGATTAGGGTGGTTGTTCCGCTGCTTCTCCAACCCCAAGGTATTCGTCCCGCGTTACTTCAAGTCCCTGGAGCTGATCTATCTCTCCATCTGCCACCGCCGGGGAGCCCCTCTTCATGCCGCGCAACTCTTGATCAAGAACAACACGCTCAATTACATCTCCTACTTCCTGATCATCCAGGGGATCGCGGTCTTCGGATCCTTAATCCTTTGGCACGATTTCCTGGAGTTTGTGTGTCATACGGATATGCTGGCCCATCGGCATTGGTTCATTGGTTCAGCGATTCTGCTGCTGAGCACCATCATCACCCGAATTGTGCGGATGCAAGGGAACGATTACATCAGCATAAACAACACCCAAAACCTGCGCTCGGGATTTGTAGACTGGTTACTCACCTCCGCCATCTGCCTTGTGGCGCTGGTCATGACGAGGGATCTGACGGTTTCCAGGACCTTCATCATCACCTATCTGCCCATCCTTCTCCTAGTGATGGTGTCCTGCAATCTGCTGCTGCCGACTATCCTAACAAAGTATTTTTTTAGAAAAACCCTCACAACCAATACGGTGATCATTCCCCTTGCCATTCAAACCAAGAAAAACAAGACAATGATCGCAAAAATGCACTCTAACTGGGCGGCCCGCAACAGCTACTACTGCATGGAAATCTCGGGGCGGATTGGGGAGGAATCCTCGCCAGGGCTTGAGAAGATCCGTTATCTCGGGCCCGTAGAGGAATTCCCGTCGATCTGCAATTCGCATGGCATACGACATGCCATGATTCTCATGCCGAACTCCCAAAAATCGAAAATCGAGAAACTTATCCAGGAATGCGAACACCTGAAGATCCACCTTTCGCTCATTCATGTCTGATCACACTGAGGTGAATTTTCCTTCCAGGGGTGTTTTAAGGCACGTGCCGCCCGCAGTCAGGATGCCGGATTGACACGAATTTTGAATCAGATCAAATCAAGGGCATGTTCCATGACGCCATCCACAGTCTGATCGTCCAACCTGATGACGGGATCGCCCCGATCCTGGGTACCCTCGAGACTGCCAAGCACTCGCTCGACATTAAGATGTTCCAGTTCACTGATCCGGTTCTGATCGAGGCGGTGATCGCGGCACACAAGCGCGGGGTGAAGGTACGGGTGATGCTGAATCCCTCGCGCTTCACCGGGGAGCATGACAATGACGAGGCCTTCGAGCTCTTCAAGAACGCGAAGGTGAACGTCAAGGAGACGAATCCCAAGTACCCGATCACCCATGAGAAGTCAATGGTCGTGGATGGCAAGCAGGCCTTCATTATGTCGCTCAACTGGGCTCCGAAGTACTTCGGACTGACCCGTGACTATGGTCTGGTGACCAATGATCCGGAGGAGGTCTCCGAGGTGGCCGGCTGCTTCGAGGCCGACTGGAACCGTGAGGACTTCGTTCCTCCGGCAGTCTCGAACGTGATCTGGAGCGTCGGCCGTGCGCGGCAGGAGGTGATCGACTTCATCGATGGGGCCAAGAAGACTCTCTACATCCAGCATGAGAAATATGTCGACACGCCTGTCATCGAGGCGCTTGTCCGGGCCAAGATGAAACGCGATGTGAAGGTCCACGCCACGGCCCTGCCGGTGCATTCGCTCAGGGACTTCTACATCGTCGAGGGGGTCGCGGGTCTCAGGCTTCTCGAGGATCTCGGTATTAATGTTCACAAACTCCACGGCATCCATCTTCACGCGAAGCTGATCCTGGCGGACAAGCAGCGAGCGCTGCTGAGCTCCTTCAACATCTATCCTAAGTGCTTCAACGAACGCCGCGAGCTTGGCATCCGCTTCAGCGATCCCGACCTGATCAAGCGTCTGGTGAAGATCTTCGAGTCGGACTGGGAAAACTCGAAGAAAATGGACCTCACCGACGCAGGCATCCAGGCTGACCGGGAAAAGCATGCCGCGAAGGTGCTGGCAGAACAAAAAGAAGGAAAAGGCAATGCCGGGGAAAGCCCGGCATCCTGACCCGGAAGAGGTGGCGGGCTTCTCCCCCTCCACTTCTTTAAGGGTCAAGGTATCGCTTCTGGAGATCGCCGGTCTCTTCTGCTTCATCGGTCTCACGAGCTTCGGGGGCGGTATCACCGCCTATATCCGGCGGATGGTGGTCACCCAGAAGAGGTGGCTGACGGACGATGAGTTCATGCCCGGCCTGGGGCTGGTCCAACTCCTTCCGGGTGCCAATGTGGTGGGGCTTTCCGTCTATATTGGCAATCACCTGAAGGGCCCCATCGGCTCGGTGGTGGCTCTCGGCTCCCTGCTTGTGCCCCCGTTCGTATCGACTTGTGCGCTGGGGTTCCTCTACTTCCACGCAGGTCACACCGCCGACGCCCACGCGGTGCTGGCTGGAGTCACAGCGGCTGCCTGCGGACTGATGGCGAGCATGGTCTTCGAGGCGGGAGGTGAGGCGATCAAGGGGGCCTTCGACGTGGTGCTGATCCTAATCACGTTTGCCCTGGTGAGGTTCGCCCATCTCCATGTCCCCTATGTGATCCTGATTGTGGCTCCCCTAGCCATCTGGTGGCACAGACCACGCCCTCCCAAGCTCAAGGCACCCGATACGGGTGATTCCACGGTCTCATGAACAAGACCCTGCTTCAGCTCGCAGGTCTCTTCTCGTCGCTCTCGCTCTCGGCCTTCGGTGGAGGGAAGGTGGTTCTGCCCTCGATGCATCAGGCCTCGGTTGGCGAATATCACTGGATGACAAGCCAGGAGTTCGTGGACCTCTTCTCCATCAGTATGGCGGCACCGGGGCCCTCGATGATGGTGGTAACGCTCGTCGGCCTGAAGGCCTGTCTTCCCTACGGCCCGGCGATCGCGATTCTCGGTGCGCTTGTCGCCACGCTGGCGATGTTCGTGCCGAGTTCGATCCTGGTCTATTTCGCCGGCAATTGGTGGGATCACTGGAAAGAATCCCCCTGGAGGCACTCGGTCATGAATGCGATCCTGCCGATCTCTACCGGCCTGATCCTGGCCGCGACCTGGATCATCGCCAAGACCTCGATCCACTCGGTGCCGACCGCCATCATGGGCATCGTGGCGCTGGCTCTGATGCTCTTCACCAAGATCAATCCCGTCCTGATGATGGGCATGGCAGGCTTGATCAGCTGGGTATTCCTCAGATAAAGCGCGGGTGCAAAAATGGGATTGCAGGCGTTTCCCTAAGCAGTTTCGTTAGCGCTGGATAAGCGTTTCCCCATCTATCGGGCAGGGTCAGCCGGCATTACTTTTCTTTCATGCGCCGGGAAATTCAATCCGGTTCCATCGCTCGGTTCACTTGGCAGGTGATCCGGCGATCCATGAAATCCATGCCACACCAACGAAAAAGCTATGAACATGACACTGACACGATGGAACCCGATCCGCGAACTTGAGGAGGTACAGTCACGGCTCTCCAGCATTCTTCCCTTCCCGTCACTACGACACAATGGGGACAAGGAACTGATGACCGTGGCCCAGTGGGCGCCGGCGGTGGATATCATCGAGGATGAGCACGAATATGTGATCACGGCGGAGTTACCCGAAATCAAGAAGGAAGAGGTCAAGGTGACCGTGGAAAACGGCATCCTGACGATTTCCGGAGAACGAAAATTCGAGAAGGAGGAGAAGGGAAAGAAGTACCACCGCATCGAGCGCTCCTACGGCAGCTTCCTGAGGAGCTTCGATCTGCCGGATGATGCTGATGCAGGCAAGGTCGACGCCAAGTTCAGTGATGGTACACTGAAGGTGCATGTCATCAAGAGCGAGAAGGCCCGTCCGAAACAGATCGAGATCAAGGCCTCCTGATCACGGCTCAACACTAATGACTGGAATGATCCGGAGCGGGAATCCCCCCTCCGGGATCATTTGGATTACTGGGATCGCAGAATGGAGAGAGACCAGGCAGGAAGTGTGAAACACTGATTGTCCGAGATCGCGCTTGTGATCGTGCTCTGGGAAGGAAGTAGATTACGAGTCGGATGCCCCGTGGGGCCGTCGGCTTGCCAGTAATATTGATCGGCAGCATAAGTCACGAGTCGTGCTGAACCTGCCCAGGGATTCCTTCCCCGGATAAGGAGATGAACAGGGTGCGTCGAATCTTTGTTGATCAGTAGCAAGGACCACTTGTTATCGGGGCGCTTGAGTGCAAAGGCACTCAGTAGATCCTTTGTTTTCTTGCCGGAAAGATGAACGGGGAAGCTCTGATGCATCCCTCCCTGGGCAGCTAACCATTCCCTGTTCATCATCTTCAGGGCTTGGTACGTGGCAACGGGCGCTATCCCGTCCTTGTCTTCCAGCAGCATGAGCTGGTTGCCCCAGGAGCCGCTGCTGCCATCGAGTTTGTTCGGCTCATAGCCGTAGTAGTAGAAGGCATCCCCTCCCCCACAGAGGAACTGAGCAGGCGTCTCAACATTCAGAAGGCCACCACCGAGATCGACCTCTTGGCGGCAGGGGAAGACAGAGTAGTTGCTCTCACCGATCACAAGCGGCAGATGAAAACAGCGTAGAGATCGCATCGTCCGCGAGAGCATCCCCGAGGCCTTCGGAACCTGCATAGACTCCTTTCCGACGATATCACCCACCTCGTCGAAGGGATAGCACTCGAAGGAGAGGAAGCGGAAATCGCGTGACTGATTCCGCCGCTTGAGCTCCCCAAAAAAATCCCGAATCCACCAGCGCTTGTCGAAGCGATAGGTCTGGTCATCACCCGATTCGACATCCAGCGTGACAAAGCTCGGACCTCCCATCACGGCATCCGGCACGACTTTTCTAACTTCACGGCTGACCTGGGCATAGAGCGCCCCGAAATCCTTCGGGTCGATCCGCTGGCCGTCGGGTTCCTCGCCGAGTTCATAGCGACTGACAGGATAACTCGAGCGCTGAACATAGGCGGCCAACCCCGCGGCATTCTCTGGGGTGTCGTAGAGCGCTGGTAATGCCAGCATCAGGGGTAGCCCTCTGGTGATGCCGCATCGGGCCAGAAGATCAATCCCTGCTTGCTCAACCTTTGGATCACGATCGCAGGCTCGATGCCATGGGTCGGTCGAGGATGCGTAGGTGATGGTCTGCTTCTTGTCCGGGCTGTGAATCACATGATCATCAAAATAGAACTGCGAGGCCTCACCCGCACTGATCTCACGAATGGCATAGCCCAGATGATCACGGGGATCCGTCGCTCTCGGCATCGCAGTTCCTGAACCCCCCGTCATCCAGACCCTGAGATAACGTGCCTTCACGGCATGCTTCGCCAACTTCAGGAACTGATCCCCTCCTTTTCCGGTGTTAACCTCCCCCTTCGGAAAAGTGCGCCAGACAGGGAAAAGAATGTTTCCCGGGTGTCCTCCGAAATAGACACGCCCCTTGGTTGCATACTCGACACGGAAGCTCGTGGCGAAGGGCTCGGCCCACAGGATATCGATTGCATTTACAGGAACCGGCTTCCCGAAATCCAGAACCACCCACTGAGGATGACGGGAATCAGGCTCCCCGGTGTAAGGTTGGCAGAGGTAAGGATTGCTCTTCCAGAAGGTCTTAAGATTACCGTCGTCGAACCGCGAATAGCCGTCGTCGTTGGCCTCATCGAGCGTATCACCTCGTCGTGGCAGCTTGTAACCGTAGGAAAGCCGGATGGAATAAGACGGATCGGGTTTGGCATCGGAGGTCCAATAGCCCTGATGATGATTCGAATCACTCCAGCTTCCCCTCGGATTCCAGTGCCAGGCCTCGACCGCTAACTCGGTCCGTAATCTCACCGAAATCGGGCCCAATCCAGCTCCCAGCATCTGCTTCACACTCTCCGGCGAGAGCATTCTCTGACAATCGCCCTGCTCGTGCCCATCAATCCCGGCGCCAAAGGCCTTGCAAGGGTCAAAGCTCGCTGTCGGGTGCTTGGTATCGATCGAGAGCGTTACCTCCCTTGGCTGTTCGGCGGCACAAAGCACCCCACCGAGGCAGAAGAAGAGCAGAATGAATTTCACAGGGATGAAGGGAATCAAAGGGACATTCAAAAAAACTTCCTCCCTTCTGCACGAACAGCCTAAACCCCTAAAACAGGAACAGCCCCGCAACTTTTCGGTTGCAGGCTGCCTCTGGGTGGATTTCCCCCACGGGAAATCCCATGGGGGTCTCGGGGAGGAAATCCTGAATTAGTTTAGTGACGACTTACCACTCGAGAGAGCTGGCGTTCTGGTAGGCGGTAACCTTGGTCTCGAAGAAGTTCGCCTCCTTGGAGAGGTCGGCCACCTCGCTCATCCAGGGGAACGGATTCTGACTTCCGAACTCCTGGGGCATATTGAGTCGGTCAAAGCGGCGGTCGGCGATGTACTGAACATACTCGCGGAAGAGGCCGGCATTCAGTCCTAGGATGCCTCGGGGCATGCAATCCTGAGCATAGGCAATCTCGAGTTCGACGGCCTTCAGAATCATGGTGCGCACTTCACCCTCGAGCTCCGGGGTCCAGGCCTCGGGGTTCTCCTCGCGGATACCGTTGATGAGGTCGATACCGAAGTTCAGGTGGATCGACTCGTCGCGCATGATGTATTCGAACTGCTGGCCGATGCCGACCATCTTGTTCTGCCTCTTGAAGGAGAGGAGCATCACGAAGCCGCTGTAGAAGAAGATTCCCTCCATAATGACATAGAAGCCGACTAGGTTCTTGAGGAAGGTCTGGAGTCCCTCAGTGGTCTCGGTGGAGAACCCATCCTCCATAATGGAGGCGGTAAGGCTCATCTCGAAGGCATCCTTCTCATTAATGGAATTCACCTCATGGTACATGTTGAAGACCTCGCGCTGGTCCAGCGAAAGACTCTCGACGATATACTGGAAGGTGTGCGTGTGAATCGCCTCTTCGAAGCCCTGACGAAGCATATACTGACGGGCCTCGGGATTGGTGACGTGCTTGAAGATCGCGAGCACGATGTTGTTCCCGACGAGGCTCTCGGCGGTGCTGAAGAAGCCGAGATTCCGCATGATGACCTGGCGCTCGTCGGCCGTGAGCTTGTTGGACTTCCAGAGCTCGATGTCGCGCTGCATCGGGACCTCATTCGGCATCCAATGATTGGCGCAGCCCTTAGTGTAGTAATCCCAGGCCCAGGTGTACTTCAGGGGCATGAGCTGGTTCACGTCGACCTGCTTGCAGTTGACCAGGCGTTTCTGATCAGAGTCGATCCGCTTGGTGAGGTCGTGAAAGGTGGCTGGTTGGGTAGTGGAGGAGCAGCAGGACATAATGGTGAGTTCGTTGGTATGGGTTAAGTTATGTGCAGACCGTCGTTTTTTCCAGCGTGGGTGTGTTGTTGGGTTGGTGACGACGGGGTGGGGTGGGGAATCTTAAAGGGGTATCGATGTCAACCTATTGACAGGCCTCGCACTCCCCTCCGTTGCGCATCGCCTCGATGCTGCAGGCGGCGGCATCTTCGGCGGTGAACTTCTTTTCCTTTCCCCCCGGCTGCGACTGGGATAGGGACTGGGACTGTGATTGAGGCTGATTGACCCAGTTCGGACGGGCCTGACTGGTGCTCTGCTCGACCGTGGAAGCTGCTGTGGCACGCAGGTAGTAAGTGGTCTTGAGACCTGTCTCCCAGGCATGGAGATACATGTCGTTGAGTCTCTTACCGCTCGGGGCGGCGATGTAGAGGTTCAGGGATTGGCCCATGTCGATCCACTTTTGACGACGGCTGGCACACTCGATGTACCAATGTGGCTCGACCTCGAAGGCCGTGCGGTAGATTTCGCGGATCTTCTCCGGAATGCGGTCGATGCCGAGGATGGATCCATCCTTGTACTTGAGTTCTTCGAGCATTTTGCGATCCCAGATGCCGAGCGCCTTGAGATCCTCGACGAGGTAGCTATTGATAACGGTGAATCCGCCGCTCAGGTTTTCCTTGGCAAAGAGGTTCTTGAAAGTTGGTTCGATCGACTGGGAGACACCCGTGATGTTGGAGATTGTGGCGGTCGGGGCGATCGCCATGGTGTTGCTGTTGCGCATGCCATGCTTCTGGACAGCCACGCGAATGACGCTCCAATCGAGACTGGAGGAGCGATCCATGCTTACGGGCATTCCCCTCTCCTGCTCAAGGAGATCGATCGTGTCGATCGGCAGCAGGTCGCGATCCCACTTCGATCCTTTGTAGCTCTCGTAGGCCCCACGCTCGGCGGCAAGCTCCGTGGAGGCCAGGATGGCAAAGTAAGAAATCGCCTCCATGCTAGTATCAGCAAAGCTGACAGCCTCGTTACTAGCGTAGCTGATCTTCAGCTTGTACAGAGCATCCTGGAATCCCATGAGTCCGAGACCGACGGGGCGGTGACGGAGGTTCGCGGTCCGGGCCTCGGGGGTCGGATAATAGTTGATGTCGATGACGTTATCGAGCATGCGCATGGCCGTGCGGATGGTCTTCTCCAGGAGGGCCAGATCGAGGCCTCTCTCGGTTACATGAAGAGGGAGCCCGATGGAACCGAGGTTGCAGACAGCCGTCTCCTCGGCTGAGGTGTTCAGCAGGATCTCGGTGCAAAGGTTAGAGCTATGGACGACTCCCTGGTGATCCTGCGGGGAGCGGATGTTGGAGGGATCCTTGAAGGTGATCCAGGGATGGCCTGTCTCGAAGACCATGGATAGAATCTTGCGCCAAATGGAGGAAGCCTCGATCCGCTTGAAGAGCGGGATCTCGCCGCGGTCTGCCATGGCCTCGTACTCGCAGTACCGCTCCTCGAAGGCGCGGCCGTAGAGATCGTGCAGGTCGGAAACATCGCTCGGACTGAAGAGTGTCCACTGGCCGTTCTCCTTGACCCTCTTCATGAAGAGGTCGGGGATCCAGTTGGCGGTGTTCATGTCGTGGGTGCGGCGGCGCTCGTCGCCCACGTTCTTGCGAAGCTCGAGGAAGTCCTCGATGTCAAGGTGCCAGGTCTCTAGGTAGGCGCACATCGCTCCCTTGCGCTTCCCGCCTTGGTTCACGGCGACGGCGGTGTCATTGGCGACCTTGAGGAAGGGAATGACACCCTGGCTCTCGCCATTGGTACCCTTGATGAGGGATCCTGTGGCGCGGACGTTGGTCCAGTCATTGCCGAGTCCTCCTGCCCACTTCGAGAGCTTTGCGTCGTCGCTGATGCACTTGAAGATATGGTCGAGATCGTCCATCACCGTTGTCAGATAGCAAGAGCTAAGCTGAGGGTGCAGGGTGCCGCTGTTGAAGAGGGTCGGCGTGGAGGAGGTGAAGAGGAAGCTGGAGAGGAGTTCGTAGAACTCGATCGCCCGCTCGTTCTTCTGCTCCCCCTCATTCATGGCAAGACCGAGGCAGACGCGCATCCAGAAGAACTGGGGTGACTCGAGGCGGTGGCCGCCGATGTGAATCAGATAACGATCGTAGATGGTTTGCAGCCCCATGTAGTTGAAGAGGAGATCGCGCTCAGGCTTGAGAGCCGCGGCGATCTTACCGAGATCATACTCCAGAAGCCCCGGGGCGAGGCGGCCTGCTGCGATCCCCTCCTCGAGGTAGGCTTGGAAGCGGGAAGTATGCGCGATTGTGACATCGTGGTAGTGCTCGTAGCCGGGAAGGGTCTCGCCGTAGATCACATCCAGAAGAAGACGGGCGGTTACGTAGCCGTAGGCGGGATCCTGCTCGATGCGGGACTTCGATGCAAAGATCATCGCCTTCTCGATTTCGTCGATGCGGACGCCGTCGTAGAGGCTCCTCATCGTCTCGTCGGCCATCTCGCGGGCCTCACAGCGGTCCTCGAAGCCGCGGCATGCGCGGATCAGGGTACGGCGGATGCGCTGCGGCTCGAGGATTTCCTTGCTGCCGTCACGAAGGGTTACATGAAGCTCGGCCTGGACATGGCCCGAGACATTGCGGTCGCCTCGCAGAGCGCGGGCCTTACGGCGATCCTCACGGTAGATGATGTACCGGCGGGCTACCTGGACGTGTTCCTGCACCATGAGGGCCTCTTCCACTGCATCCTGGACACGCTCGATCTCGAGTTCCTCACCGCGGGCGGCTCGGCTGAGCAGGCGTTGAACGACAGCGACCGTCACGGAAAGAACGGCAGCCTGATCCTCCGGAGAAAGGGAATAATCGCTGGGAATATCGCGGTCGGCCTTAAAAGCGCTCTCCACGGCAAGTCGGATCCGCTCCTCGTTGAAGGGTTCGCTGCGGCCGTCGCGCTTGCGGACGATGAATTCGCAACCCTGCAGGGGGTCGACTCCGCTCAGGGAGAGTTGTCCGGAGAGTGGTTCCATAGATTTAGGAAGAGGTTTTTTGATTTTGGGGAAAAAGTCCATTATACACTATATGTTGTGTCTCGAGGACT
>Ga0304729_1000966_pt1 | contig 19686 bp, 21 predicted proteins | sample C_131016_MF_Meta_FD_190475 | JGI IMG/M metagenome (GOLD analysis project Ga0304729, IMG submission 190475) | Freshwater microbial communities from Lake Croche, Canada to study carbon cycling - C_131016_MF_MetaG (v2) (version 2) | ecosystem: Environmental > Aquatic > Freshwater > Lake | place... | reverse complement strand
ACGAAGAGTTAAATCCAAAGGCTGAGCGTTGTGTGATCCTTTTACACGGCTGGCCAGACAGCCCTCGAACATGGAATGGCGTAGCGCCTGAGTTGGCTAAGCAGGGTTGGCGTGTACTGATGCCAGCGCTTCGCGGATTCTCACCCACTCAGTTTTTGAAAAGTGAAACTCCGCGTACTGGCCAACTTGCTTCATTGGGGCGCGACCTTATCGAGTTCATCGCAGCACTAGGCATAGAAAAACCTGCTTTAGTAGGCCACGACTGGGGCGCTCGGGCCGCAGGAAACGCCTGTGGGTTGTCTCCTGATATTGCTAGCCATCTTGTACTGATGTCTGTAGGTTATGGAACCAATTTACCCAGTCAACATATCGACTTCTTACAAGCTAAAAATTATTGGTACCACTGGCTGATGGCAACGTCGAAAGGAGCTGAGTTAGTTAAAAACGATCCAAAGGGATTCGCAAAAATCATGTGGGATACATGGTCGCCTGCAGGCTGGTACAACAACGAAGAGTTCGAGATAACAGCGCAAGCATTTGACAACCCAGACTGGCTAGCAGTGACTCTTCATTCTTACAGTCATAGGTGGGGGCATGCACCCAGTGACCCTTACTACGCAAATGACGAGTCAGTATTACTTGAAATACCCAGAATCAATATTCCTACCTTGATGCTTCATGGAATAGAAGACTCCGTGAGCCTTCCTAAAACATCAGAAGGCAAAGAGCATTTGTTTGATAACCATTACGAAAGAAAACTACTGCCAAAAATTGGTCACTTTCCACAAAGAGAAAATCCAGAGTTGGTTGCGCGTGAATTGGTTGATTTCTTAGAACAACATTAGCCATTAACTCATCACGTTTGAGTTAATCTGAGTTAATCCTAGAGATCACTCAGCCTGAATGGCCTTTAATCTAGTCACCATGAATTTAGATGCGTGGGTTAAGTGTTCAATGGCTAGTTTCTCAGCTAGGTTTGCATCACCACTTGCAATAGCGGTAAGAATATTTGCATGCTGGGCCCATATATCCCAAGGCTCTTGATCCTGGACAAGCACTTCACCCATTACGCGTTGCGTATAAGTGAGATGCGTATTCATTGCAGGGCCTATCAATGGATTTCCAGACAGCGAATACAAAAACTCATGAAACTTAATATCTGCGGCGATCATGCGCGGCACTGAACCACTCGCAACAGCTTTGCGACCCGCCTCAATAATGGATTCACCTTGCTTTCGTGCATGGTCTGAACGTAATGTCGCCGCCAAACGACAAGCCATTCCTTCAATAGCAGCACGCATTTCGTAAATGTCTTCTACGTGCTCTGCATCTAAAGGTGCAACTACCAGCCCACGACCAGAAGCTTCTTTCAACAAACCTTGATTTTTAAGAAGCAGCAGGGCCTGCTGCACAGGATGCCTTGAGACTCCCAAAGCTTGCGCTATCTGTTCTTGAATAATTCTTTCACCAGGATTTAACTTGCCCGAAGTAATCTCTTCCAATAGTGCATTTTTAACTTGCTCTACTAAGTTGGGTTGAACGGCGATTATGAGCAGCTTCAAGAAATAAAACCTCAATGAAATAAAGAGGTTACAAGGGCTCTAGGGTGGTGTGGAAGCAAATGTGGAAGCAACATGTATTCACTTCGAACAAGCTGCGGACTGTTAATCAGGGGTTCTTTGGTCAAAATTTAGGTCATTATTTAGACCAGTTTTCGTCATCGATTGCACGTTTTATTGCACGTTTACTGGTCTGTGTGAGATCAAAACTTTGCAACAGAAATCATCGGCTATCCAATCTCTACTTGATTGCATATCAAGTGAATTTAAGAAATGCCAAAGTACAAATTTACTGTATCAAATCAAATAATGATCTATCAACATAGCCGCGAATAGCAAGCTCAAATGAACAAGAGAAAATTTGAAAGTTTGGCGTGCCTGCTCGTCCGAATATTTACGCCAAAGCTTGAATCCATGAACCACAAAACCCAGACTTAAAACCAATGCAACTGATAGATAAAGCCAAGAACTCATACCGTAAACAAATGGCATCAGACAGGCGGCTAACAAAATAAGGGTGTACAGCAGGATTTGCAGACATGTAAATTCCACTCCATGCGTCACAGGCAACATAGGTAGTCCCGACTTCCTATATTCATCAATTCGGTAAAGTGCCAATGCCCAGAAATGAGGTGGAGTCCATAAGAAAATAATGAGAAACAGTAGAAGAGCCTCGGGTCCCACCTGATCGGTCATAGCGGCCCATCCCAGCACCGGTGGCATCGCACCAGACGAGCCCCCAATTACTATGTTTTGTGGAGTGAGTGGCTTCAATATAACTGTGTAAATAACCGCATATCCAAAAAAAGTGCCCAAGGTAAGCCACATGGTTAGAGGATTGATCCAGCAATACAACAGAGCCGAACCAGCTGCGCAGATTGCACAGGAGAATAACAAAGTCAGTAATCCGTCAATTTGACCTTGAGCCGTGGGTCGCCAAGCGGTTCTTTTCATCTTGGCATCTATTTCTTTTTCAACCAAGCAGTTGATGGCAGCGGCTGCTCCAGCAACCAACCAGATACCTACACAGGCCAATATGGCACGTTGCATTTCGCTAAAAGTTGGTGTCCTCGGTACCGCCATCACCATGCCCACGAGGGCGCAAAAGACAATCAGTTGCAGCACTCTAGGCTTGGTAAGCGCATAAAGTTGACCTAGAACGATCAGGGGATTTTGTGAAATGAGGGTCGGCATAGATTAAATTTGACACACGTAGAAATAACTCTGTACCTATGAGTGACGAATCATTCCCACTTTGCACTGCAGACTCACCAGCCAGTGTGGGGGACCGTCCTCCGTTCCTGCTCGCTCTAAATTTGGGTGGAGTTTTAAAATTCTTTCTAGAATTTTGGATTGACCAAGTTCTAGATCAACGAAAAAAACATGCTTACCTTCCGTTAAGACTTTTTCAAATCGAGCCAACTTATAGTTAGGCGTCTGAATCCCAATGAAGCCACCCAGCCAAGTACTAAAGCCTAAAATTACAACCGAGAGAAAAACAAATGGCATCCAGCCTGCTGATGTGCTCATCAGTTCAAAGCTGAAAGCCATCATTAGCATCGAACTAGCCAAGCCGATACCAACCAGCGCGCCTAGTATCGACTTGTGCACTACGTCTTGCTTCATGAGTGATTGGACTTCATGCAGGTGAGGATGATCTAACAAGCTCTTGTCATCCAAGCTCAACACATGAATCTGCGGCGTAGAAATGCCAGCGTCCTCTAGTTGCTCTTCAAAAAGCTCCAAATCGTCCAAACTCGGACCAATAAAATAACTTCTATTCAGCTTCATAGGGCCCCCTTAGTTAAAAATAAGCTTTACCTTAATTTGCCTTTGCTTTTGCCACGATATAGTCAACAGCGGCTTTGACTTCTGTATCAGTCAATGCAGTATTTCCACCCTTTGCGGGCATTACCCCAGTCGGACTGCTTATCCCATTGAGGGCATTTAAATAAAGAATCTTGGTCCCTTTATCCAATCGTCTCTTCCACTGCACCTGATCACCCAGTTTGGGGGCGCCTGCAATACCTAAAGCATGGCAAGCTGCGCAACTTTGGCCAAAAACCTGAGCACCATCTCGTGTAGGTGTGATAGCGCTTATAGAAGCGTTAGGTACAGCAACTTCTGTAGACGACTCCATGACAACCTTACCAATTGGTTTGATACGCTCAAGCACACTGAGTCCATCTCTAAGCAAACCATCTCGGCTGTACAAGACACTATTTGGCATGCTCAAATGATGCGACACAAGGAGATAGGCAAACAAGGCAACACCAATAAAAAATCCAGAAATTACCGTGGTGTGTACTAGGTATTTTTTTGCCATGTGTGACTCTCCAATTACTCAATACCAATGAAAAAATTGCTCTAGATTTACTAATCTTTTTTACAGCGCACTCTTGAAGAAAAATACTCCGCGCGTCAAGAACGTATAGTCCGCCTCCAAGGCACCTATACCAATGAAAGTTAAGATCAAAAGGGGCGGCAGCAAAATGGCATAAATGAAGGCCAAGCGCTCCCACATCATGTGCATGAACACGGCAACGATCAAGCCAGCCTTTAGCAACATAAAGACAATGATCAAGGACCAGCGCAGATAGCTTTGCACATGAAAGTAATCCACCATATAAGAGGCTGTACTTAGTACGAAAAGTAGCACCCATATCTTGAGATAAACGCCTATCGGGTGCTGTTGGTTTTCTGCTTGTGACATATGTTCTCCTTACCAAAGATAGAAAAACGCAAAAATAAAGACCCAAACCAAGTCCACAAAGTGCCAGTACAAACCGACGATTTCTATCGCTTCATAGCTACTTTTTCGCTTTGTCAGGAAACCAGGCCGCTCGTGCTCTAAATCACCACGCCAGACTTTGATGGCAAAGATCACCAGCAAAATAACGCCTATTGAGACATGGGTTCCGTGAAATCCAGTCACCATAAAAAATACAGAACCAAATTGCGCGGCCCCCAATGGATTACCCCAAGGTCGAATTCCCTCTTCGGTAATTAACTTTGTCCACTCGAATGCCTGCATGCCAACAAATGACGCTCCCAATAAGGCGGTGATCAGCAGAAGCACAAAGGTCTTTCGTCTGTCTTTGCGGTAGCCGTAATTTACTGCCATCGCCATGGTTCCACTGCTGGTGATGAGAATGAAGGTCATCAGCGCAATCAGGATCAAAGGAATGTGCTTGCCACCAATCGTCAAGGCAAACACCTCACTCGGTTTGGGCCAAGGCTCAGGACTGGACATTCGTACTGTCATATACGAAATCAGGAAAATACTGAAGATAAAGGTGTCGCTGACCAAGAAAATCCACATCATGGCTTTACCCCATGGGACCTTTTTAAACGACTGTTGATCGGCAGACCAGTCACTGACTAAGCCCTTCACACCAGGCTCCAAAACGGGCGAGTGAATAGGTATTGTCGAAACAGGGTGTGTCATATCAGTTCCTTCCCTTTATCCCGCAGATGATCATCAATTCGTCCAAGTTGTTCCCCGTGAACAACAAGCCAAAAAGTACAAGCCAAACCAATAACAAAAAGTGCCAGTAAAGGGTGCACAACTCAACGCTGTGCCGAACTTTCTCTAGCTCGAAACCTCTCCACAATCGGATCAGGATTTGGCTCCAGACGACCATGCCACCAATTAAATGCACACCATGCAAACCGGTGATCATGTAGAAAAAAGCAATGGCCGGATTGGTCACTTGAAAATAAACCAAGGAGCCAAGTTCACGCCAGGCCTGTGATTGACCTATCAAGAACAGCAAGGTGCAAAGCCCCGCAGCTATTAGACTTTGATGCAGTAGTTTTTGTTTGCCACGTCTGACAGCGTACTGGGCCAATTCAAGTCCCAAGCTACCCAGCAACAAAACCAGTGTGTTGGCCCACAGCAACCTGATTTGTGGCGCTGGCCTCCAATCTTCATATGCCATGCGTCCGGCATATGCCACGATTAACAACATAAACAAAACAGTGACGACGCCTAAAAATACTTTGAGTGCAATCCGTTTATTTTGCTGAGCGGAATGGTTTAGCAGCAAAGGTAACTCAGCCGAGGCTTCCCAAGGCTTGGTAGTCAAATGATGAATGATGTTCATGGCTGATGCGTACTCAACCACGTTGGACGTCTTGCGGCGCCATGTTTTGCGGTATGAAGTCAGCAACTACCCCAGGTACGCTGAAATCGTAAGCCCAGCGGTATACCTTGGGTAATTCAGCTCCAAAATTACCATGTATCGGCGGAGTCTCAGAGGTTTGCCATTCAAGCGTGGTGGCATTCCAAGGGTTAGGGCCTGACGGCTTGCCTTTGAAATAACTCCATACTAAGTTATACAAAAAGAGCAGTTGAAAGGCCCCCACTAACAATGCAGCCAAGGTAATTCCGATATTCAAACCGTGCGCTGAAGCCGGAATGAAATTTGTTCCCGCTATAGAAAAATACCGTCTTGGCACACCTAAAAATCCCAAGTAATGCATCGGCAGGTAAATCGCGTAGGTGCCCAGAAAGGTGGTCCAGAAATGGATCTTGCCCATGCCCTCGTGCATCATGCGGCCAGTAATCTTGGGGTACCAATGGTAAATAGCTCCAAGCACCACCATGACGGGAGCCACCGCCATGACCATGTGGAAATGGGCCACCACAAACATGGTGTCCGAGAGTGGTACGCTGACGCTCACATTACCCAAAAACAAACCAGTCAATCCGCCGTGTAGAAATGCAAAGATAAAACCTATTGCAAAAAGCATGGGTACCGTGAGATGAATACTGCCCTGCCAAAGCGTCAGGACCCAGTTATAAACTTTCAAAGCAGTAGGAATGGCAATGATCAAGGTCGTAGTGGCAAAGAAGAATCCAAAGTACGGATTCATTCCACTGACGTACATGTGGTGTGCCCAGACAAAGAAACTGAGAATGCCAATGGCGACGATTGCCCAGACCATCATGCGATAACCGAAAATGTTCTTTCTGGCATGAACACTGAGCAGGTCCGAGACAATTCCAAAAGCAGGCAAGGCAACAATATAGACCTCTGGGTGACCGAAAAACCAGAATAAATGCTGGAACAGCAAGGGACTACCACCGGTATAACTGGCTTGCTTTCCCATCGAGACCAGAGCAGGCATAAAGAAGCTGGTGCCCAACAACAAATCAAACAACATCATCACTGCGCTTACAAACAATGCCGGGAATGCAAGCAAAGCCAAAATAGTTGCGACAAAAATGCCCCATATGGTCAACGGCATACGCATCAAAGTCATACCTCGGGTGCGAGCTTGCAAAATAGTGACGACGTAATTCAGACCACCCATGGTGAAACCAATGATGAAAAAAATCAGCGATACCAGCATGAGAATAATTCCCCAAGTTGCCCCTGGGGTACCGGGCAAAATCGCCTGTGGTGGGTACAAGGTCCAGCCCGACCCGGTGGGTCCACCAGGGACAAAGAAACTTACCACCAGAAGAATCACGGCGAAAAGGTAAATCCAAAAACTCAACATATTGAGATAAGGAAAGACCATGTCCCTAGCACCCACCATCAAAGGAATCAGGTAGTTGCCAAAACCACCCAGAAACAAGGCGGTCAATAAGTAAACAACCATGATCATGCCGTGCATGGTGACGGCTTGAAGGTAGTTGCTTGGGTCTATAAAAGAGAAACTGTTGGGAAAGGCTAGTTGAAGCCTCATCATCCAAGACAAGACTAAGGCCACCAGTCCAATAGAAATAGCGGTGATAGCGTATTGGATCGCAATCACCTTAGCGTCTTGGCTCCAGATGTACTTACCTAAAAAAGTTTTGGGATGGTATAGCTCCATCTCCGCGACCTCTAATGGTCCAACTTCAGCGGACTCATCGTGTGTCATGTGTTGCATCAGATATCCTTTTTTTTAGATTCGTCTACCTGTCCTGTCAAAGTCCGTTCAGGGGAGCACATTGATATAAGCCACCAAATCGTTAATAGCCTGCTCATCTTTCAAAATAGCCGCCATCAATGCCATTTGGGGTCCATACTCATCCTTGGCGTGTGCACCTCGAAAACCTTGCTTAAAATTTTTCAACTGATTAGCCATATACCAGTCGCTCATACCCTGAAGTTTGGGTGCTTGCATAAGACGTGCGCCTTGTCCGTTCTGGCCGTGGCAGGTTGAACAAGTCGAGACAAACAATGATTTGCCATTGCTAGCATTGCCCTTGACCGTATTGGGAGCAGCTTTATCTGGTAGAGATGTGATGAATGCACTGACATTGGCTATGGCAGCATCGTCGACCAGCAAAGATGCCATCGGTGCCATAACCTTGCCAAAAACATCCCGATCATTAGTACCGCGTATACCGTGTTTGAAATAACTCAGTTGCCGCTCTAGATACCATTCACCTTGGCCAGCCAACTTAGGGGCATGAAGCAAGAGATTGCCTTCGGCCTCGGCTCCATGGCAAGCAGCACATGTTGCATAAAGTGTTTTTCCAATTGCTTTGTCACCACTAGGTTTCGATAAATTATCAGCAAAAGTTTTCTGGTCCCCCAGCCAAGACAGGTAAGCCGCCTCTTCTTCCACCACAATGACCCCGCGCATAACGAAGTGACCGACACCGCACAATTCATTGCACAGCAAATCAAACTTACCTGTTCGGGTGGGTGTTAGCCAAAGATAGGTCACCATTCCTGGCACCAAATCCATCTTGGCGCGGAACTGAGGAACCGTAAAGTTGTGCAGCACGTCAATCGAGCGCAACAAGATCTTGACGGGCTTACCGATTTGCAAATGCAGCTCTTGGCTTGCGACCAAAATATCGTCACGCCCATTCACATCCGCCTGATCCATACCAAACGGATTGCCATCTTTAACTTGCTTGGCATTGACGACACCAAGCTTTCCGTCTTTACCAGGTAGCCGGTATTGCCAGTGCCATTGCTGTCCAACAGCTTCGACCAGGCGGGCTTCCGATGGTACCGTAACAAAATTTGCCCAGATGATCAAGCCTGGAGCCAGCATGGAGGCGACTCCCACAGTTGTGATACCGATTAACCACCACTCTAATTTTTTGTTTTCAGGTTCGTAAGCAGCTCGTACACCCTGCTTTGCTCGGAACTTAATAATGCAATAAGCAACGAAAAGATTGACAGCTACAAAAGCCAGTCCAGTAATCCAAAAGGTAAGTTCAATCGTATCGTCCATCCCCTTCCAGTTGGAAGCGATAGGCGTGAAATACCAAGGACTAAGGTAATGGAAGATTAGGGATCCAAGTACCAACAAAACCAATGCGATTGCGATTGTCATGTCTATTTTCACTCCAAGTTTCAACTAACTGAAGAAACAAAAAAGAAGCTGCTTAGGCTCACTTTGCTGGAATGAGACATTCAATAGGTCATTCGGAACCTTATTAATTGTTTGTCTACTAGTACTTACCTTGATAAAGATTTTTGGTAAGCGTGTTCATTAATACTGTAAAAAGACCCCAATAGGGTCTCTGCGTACTACCCAAATTTCTCGACTCAGGGATAAGTCGAAATTCAACATTTAACTCTGACTCAAGCCATGAAAACGGCAATAAAAGCTAGCAAGAAAATCAAAAATCCACCAGCAATTGGAAGCACGATGGGCATAAATGGGACGATGGACTCGACAACGTCTTGTTGGACGTCATGCGAATGGTCGTTTGCTTGGGACATGGAAAACTCCTAATAATTGAAAAAAATATTGCTTTGCAACAATTGGATGGAGTGTAGGGTTATCCCGATGTTTTGTGGCGCTTTGGAAGGAGTCTGGGGTCGCTTTAGGTGCGAGTGCCTAACTATGGGCTTTTTAGATCCCATCCATATGAAACTGAACAAAAATAGTTTTACAAAGGTTTGCAGTCTTTACAGATGAACATATTCTGACCAATTAGTCGCTTGAAGGTTCCAAGTGCGCGAGGTTTATGCACCCCGCATTTGAAACAACTCATGGTGCCTAAGTTGCCACTGGGCCCATAAGGCGACCCACCTTCTTTGGATTTATAGCGCAGGCCATCTTTGGCGATCTTGGTTGGGTCATCTCTTGCCATGTTTAAATTTTATAGACTTTATTCATGTCTGGGATCTATTTAGTCCTATGAATAAACCACTTGTATTTCTTTTAAATAGGAATAGAGTTATCACTTCGATATTAAATCTCGAAGGGATTTAATGAGAAATTTTTTAGATCGTTCACATATATTTTTTTTGAAAATATCTGAACGTGTATCTTCAATACTGTACGTGCCAAGCCAGACAGGCTCACACAGTGTGGGCGAACAATACATGGGTGATGTTGCAAGCACTTATATTGAGCACAAGAATTTTCCAGAGTCGGCACGATCGCCATTTCGCGGGGTCGTATTGTCCAAGCGTAAATAATTTGGCACACTCCTATATTTGCTGAAAAGCCTAGTATTGAGTTGATCTAAAAATTTTTTAGCGCAAAGTTGGTCTTGTTGTAATTAACACCACTCAAGAGGTTTCTTTATGTATGGAAAGATTGTTTTGGCATATGACGGTTCTCAAGAAGGTCAGAAAGCTCTGATCAACTGCAAAGAAATGGCTACATGGGGAGATGCCGTCATACATTTGATCTCAGTAGTCCCAGACGTGATGGTCTATCCCATTGGTGATGGCAGTTTTATTGATACTGATACTCAAAAAATTGAGAATGAGAAAAGCCAGCACCACTTGGATAACGGCGTTGATCTAATTACGAAAGAAGGTTTCAAATGCATTGGGGCTTTGTTAGTAGGAAATTCCGTAAAAGAAATATCGCATTACGCGGCAAAGATATCTGCAGATTTAATCGTTATTGGGCATAAGCATCACGATAGCGTTTTTGGCCGTTGGTGGGCCAGATCAACCACTTCAAATTTAGTAGAAGAATCACCATGTAACGTGTTGATTGTTGTTACGTAAACAATAGAGTCATGATTTAAATTGGTAGATGGTCTAAGCATTTATAAAAAAATTATCTGTAAGGCGACTTGCGCATCTGGTTATAGATTGAAACAAACGCATTGAGACCCATTGAAAGAGGCTTTGATTTGGCTTCGTCCGTGAGCATGTTCATCAAAATTCCCATGCCCGATGACGGCATACGTGATTCGATTTCTGGAGCGCCTACAAAACCCATAGACCATTCGCTAAAGCTGCGATATGGGATAGCATTTTCAAGCACTTTATTTAAAGACGTATGCCTAGGATCAGGGCAAATGAATTTCTCGTAGACGTGTTCGACCGACTTCTTTCTACCCTCTAAGATTTGAACAAACTCGCCTCTGTAATAGAGCAGCATTCCAGTGATATCCTCTACCAAATTACGACGCCGAGCTGAGGTCAATATGCGATCTAAATCTACATTGGTTAGTTGCGGCGCTACAGATACGCTGCAATACAAGAGTTCAACAAGCATTTACTATTTACGCCTAGTTTTTAGTTCTTGACTCTGGTATCTCATTAGCTCTCCCCAGTAGGTGAGTTATTGGTTTCCTAGAAGGAATTTATCTACTTTATTCGGGACAAAATAGGTCGGCCAAATGTTTATTTTTAAGAATCCCCGTAAGAAGCAAATAATTTGCCTTTAAATTCGTACCCTACACAAAAATATTTTTGTTGCCCCTGTTGGAATCAACCTAAACCATAGGCCCGAGTTGTCTACTGCACCGTGGGAAGTTCAATCCAAAGATCAAACCGTTTACACAAAATCTAGGACACCCTCTGCTTTAAACGATATTGACCGTCAGTAAAAATGCTAGAAATAAGTGCATCAGCTCGATTACGCTGACTCATTGGCAGGTAAAGTCCCAGCCCGCACGAGTTCACCCAGTGCCGTTATTGCCTCGTCGAAATGGGTCATTATTTGCACTCCCTTGGGGGCTCTCCTGATCAGCGACAAACCAGCCCCTCCCGCCCATATCAGTATTTGTGGTGGCAGCAAACGCCGCAAATGCGTCAGCGTTGGCACAGCGTCTCTATGGGGATACGAAAAACTGAATGTCAGCACAACCACATCGGCTTTGCATCCTGAAGCTGCCAGCTTCAAGCTGTTTAATGGAATTTCGGTTCCAACGTTCACGATATAGGCACCAGCTTCTGCCATCACAGCCTCGACCATCAGCAAACCAAGCTGATGGTGCTCACCTGGGGGTAAGGCGAATAAGAAGATTGGGAAAGCAGGCTTTGGTTTTGATTTGTATGTCTGCGTAATCAAGTAACGCTCGATCATGGAGGAGCAAAGGTGCTCGTGGTACACATCTATTTCACCACTCAGCCATGCGTCTCCAATACTCACCATCAGTGGGGTAATCGTTAATTGAACAAAGTCCAACATGGTTTGTTTAGCACGTCGTTTTCTCAGCATGGCCTTGAATGCCTCACTGTCGGAGCGCTTAAGTAAGCTGATGAAAGCATTTGTGGATTCTGAGCGCTCAACATTAGGTTTGAAAAAATTTAGGTCAGCGACCATTTTTAAATTTTCGTCTGCTGTATTTGCTACCACTTGACCAGGGCGAAATCCGGCCTCTAACAGGCGTTTAATTACTAGGAGCCTTTCGACGGATTCACTTGAATAAATGACCCTGCCATCTACCTCGTGTTGCGTCGAAGGAAAGCCAAACCGTTGACGCCACTTTCTCAGCTTATCAATGCCAAAGCCCGTTAGGCGCTCAATCTCCGACTGTAAGACAAAGGTGTTTTGTGGCATGGCAATTACGGTAACAAAAAAAGAAACATTTGTCCCCTCTGTTTTGTCATGGACAAAGTAGATATATTTCTCTTAGATTCCCAACAACTCACCATTAGAGGAGAGCTAATGAGATACCAGAGTCAAGAACTAAAGAAATTAGAAAGCCATAACGAAACATTCCAAAGAAGAGTTCAGGATGCAAACAAACACTGGAAGCTTTTTTTATCTGAATTACCAATACGGAAAGAAAATAACTTATGCACGCCTACAAAAAAGCTGAAAAAATTATAGAAAAAGATATAACTACGCCACATGCGCGAGTTCTATCTAACTTAATCATTTCTTTGGAGTCAGAAGTTGAATTTGATATTAGGTCACTTTACGACTTGAATCACGATGAGTTCGAATTAACAATTGAGATCTTAAAAGAATGGCGTTTTTCTAGGCATTACATGAGTAAGTCAAAGGCATTTTCTTCAGCCTACTACGCTCATGGCTTTTTAGATGAAAGTAAAAAGTTCTTACTAAAGGCTGAGACAAAGGCGTAAATATATCGGTCTTTAAATCGCTCTAGGCAGGTAGTTACTCAACAGCCTACCAACTACAAACCAATCACACGACATATGACACGGTTTTCAATTCAGATGCCACTCGATTGGTCAAGTTCGACTTCCGAATCTAGATCCGAACAAAAGGCCCTAATTGGTTCGAGCCCCAAGCCTAGCGTCTAACTTTTTTGCGTGCAATTTTTCGCCACATACTGACCATCAAGAACATCTTTCTTAAACAAACAAAAAATCCGTTTAAGAAATATTTTCCCCATTCAGATCAACGACTTATATGAGTCGAACCAAGAGTGTGGGAATCAAACAGGTTGACGACCAAATCTGGCAAGTTAGCTTTATGGAATACGATTTGGGTTACTTCGACATGGACAGTTGCCGTATCGAACCTGGACCCAATCCATTTGGGCCCAAGTTGTTAACGATGTGATCGGTATAAACTGTAAATAGTGTCTTCAGTATGTACACTTTTAAAGTGGTGGGCCCACCTGGACTCGAACCAGGGACCAAAGGATTATGAGCAGCTTCAAGGAATAAAACCTCAATGAAATCAAGAGGTTACAAGCGATCTACAGTGGTGTGGAAGCAAATGTGGAAGCATTACAAAATCAAATGCAACTCATTCTTTAGGAATATTAGCTTCTTTAGCAATTTTGGCAAACTTAGCCAAGTCTTCGTTTATAACTTGTGCTAATTTTTCAGGGCTGCCACCGTAGATATTTAATCCCAGTTCACGTGCCCGTTGCTGTAAGGCCGGCTGTTTAAGAGCCTCATTAGCAGCAGCATTTAACCTTGCCAAAACAGCAGGAGGAGTTCCAGCTGGAGCTGCAATGCCATGATTGATTGGCAAGCTAAATCCCTTAACACCTGACTCGTCCATGGTGGGCACATTAGGGAAAACTGGATCACGCGCTGGGCCCGCAGTTGCAAATGCTTTGAGTTTTCCAGCATCAACCAGAGGTTTTGCGTTTCCATCTCCGTAGATACAACTTACATGGCCCGCCAATACATCTTGTAGTGCTGGACCACCACCTTTGTAGTGCACATGCAAAATTTTCACGCCAGTCATACTGTTAAAAAACGATCCAATGAAGTCATGCCCTGAGCCAGGGCCCGCTGTTGCATTAGTTAATTTGTCTGGATTTTGTTTTGCAAAAATAATTAGCTCTTGAATGTTTTTTGCAGATACAGACGGGTTACAGAGAAATATATTGGCATACCAAAATAGTGGAGCAATCGGCGCAAAGTCTTTTACTGGGTCAAAAGCTAAAGACTTTGACATTGCAGGCATAGTTCCATGCGTTATGGAATTCACATACAAAAGCGTGTATCCGTCAGCTGGTGACGTTGCGACTAGTTGCATACCAATTCGAGTACCTGCACCGCCTCGGTTATCTACTACAACTGGTTGGCCAAGAGCATTCGACATATGCTCAGCGATTATTCTTGCGGCTGTGTCAGTTATTGCTCCAGGCGCATAAGGAACTACCAACTTAATTGGCTTATTTGGAAATTTTTCCTGGGCATTGGAAATAAAAGATACGCTCAAAAGTACTGAAACGAATGTGATCGAAAAAGTGCGACCAAGCGAAATTGATTTGATTTTCATTTGTCTGTCTCCATTTTAAAAGTTATGGCTTTAAAAGTAACTTACCTAATATCTTGCTGCTATCAAACAATTCATGTGCTTGCCGTGCATCTTTGAGCGGCATCCTTTTTGAAATTGTTGGCCGAATTGTGCCGCTGGCCAACATAGGCAACAGCTCGTCCATAGCTGCCCTGCGATGATCAGCCGACTTGTCAAATACATGCATTGAAAAAAATCGAAACCCCAGCGAGTCACCAAATCGTTGCTGCATAGCTACCGCGTAAGATGGATCCGGAATTCCCTGCAGCATCCCGTAATTTATAACTAATCCTAGAGGGGCAAGATAACTGAAGTTGCGATAAAACTCTTGACCACCAACCGGGTCAAGAACCAGATCAACCCCCTTATCTCGAGTCAGCTTTGCAATACGGTCTGCTAAGTCCTCAGTTTTATAGTTGATGCATGCATTTGCACCAAGATCCATAGCAAAGTCGCATTTTTCAGAGCTCCCAGCTATAGCAATTATTTGCTTTCCAGCAATCTTGGCTAATTCAACTATTGCTGAACCAACTCCACCTGCTGCAGCCCAGACTAGAACAGATGAATAACGATGACCATTGGGTGCGCTGTGCAAAAGATGCCAAGCAACTTGGTAGTTGGAAAGACATGCTGCCGCCTCCAAGTCAACACCTGATGGCAATGAATAAACAGCATTAGCGTTAGCGCAGAGAAACTGGGCATAACAATTGCCTCGAAAGGCTAGTTCGCGAGCTGAAACGAATACCGCATCTCCAACTTCTAAATTCGTGACTTTTGAACCTTTATCAACAACGTGACCCGACATTTCAATGCCTATAACTGCTGGCATAGGAGGCATCCATGGGTAACGACCAGTTCTGACAAGAACATCGGGCATCCCAACACCAATCGAATGAGCTTTCACCAAGACTTCATCATCTTTAGGCTTAGGAGTAGGTAAATCTACAAACTCTAGAACTTCAGGCCCCCCAGTAGTTCGAATCTGAATTGCCTTCATATGTGGCCTCTATGAACAACTGGTCCAATACCTATGCCTTCAGATCGTATCCGCTTATCCAAAACTCCTATGCAAGCTGCAATATTTCTTAGTGTGGGCACAGATACTTTAGTAAGACCAGCTATTTCTATAACCGACCCCAAAATAGCTTGCCATTCAAGGGGTCTACCCGCTCTCACATCCTGCAACATTGAAGGAATTTGTGTGTAATTTCCAGTGACTCTCAGAAATTCAGCATCTGAGTCGCAATTAACCTTTATCCCAACTGAGGCAGCTACTTGGTAGCCCTCCTCCAAAATAGATTTGACCAACTCCTTTGCCTGGGGAAAGTCAGCAATGGCGCCTGCTGGCGACTGGGTGAGCGCTGTCAATGGATTCCAAACCAAATTCACCATCAGCTTGTTCCATTTGGCAGTACGTATGTCATTTGTAATTTCAACTGATAAGCCAGCACCTTCAACCATAGATGCGATGGCATCTAACCTTGGCCTATGACTCCCGTCCAATTCCCCTATTACCAATCGGTCAGCTTGTACCTCTGGAACATAGAGGCACCCAGGCTTGGTCACCATCACAGGCTTGTGAATCACAGCACCTATCACTTGGCTTAGATTAATGTATTTTTTTAAAATTCCATCTGGGTCCAATGAGCTTAGTGAAGCACCACGCCAAGGAGAATCAATTCCCTGGAAATACCACCAAGGAAGACCGTTTTGAACCATCACCATGCAGCCTTGTGGTTTCAACTTGGAGACAATATTTTCAGCTGAGGAGGCGATTTGCATAGATTTCAGCGTGACAAATATCACGTCAAACAAACCATCCGACTCATCTGAAGTACAAACTGGTGGGTGCACTACTAGGCACTTGTTACCAACAGCCCAATCCACCACCAATCCATGGGATTTAATTACATCAAACGTTACGCCGCGTGCAAGCATGGTTACATCCACACCAGATCGCGAAAGAACCGCGCCCAAATAACCGCCGATTGCACCGGCACCATATATGAGAACCCGCATCAGTCCTGCATAGGAATCTTGGCGTCCTTAACTATCTTTGAATAAAGCGCCATATCGTCACGAATCAATTGCCCCATTTGCTGAGGAGAACTTCCAGATGCAACAAGGCTTAACCCTTTGGCTTTAGCAAGTACTTCGGGGGACTTGAGAGCCTCAATAGCAGCAGCGTTAAGCCTAGCAATGATAGTGGCTGGAGTTCCAGCTGGGGCAGCGATTCCTTGCCACCAAGTAACAGCAAATCCTTTTACACCAGCCTGCTCCATAGTTGGAATATCAGGGAAATCAGGATCACGCGTCGTACCGCTAGTTGCAAATACTCTTACCTTTCCAGATTGAACATGTTGCTTTACATCTCCACCACCGAAAATACAGTTAGCAGTTCCCGATAGAACATCCTGAAGCGCAGGCGCAGCACCTCGGTAATGAACTTGAAGCATGTTTGCACCAGTCAACGAATTAAATAGCCCACCCATGAAGTCATGCCCAGTACCAGGACCAGCAGTTGCATTAGTAAGTCTTCCAGGGTTCTGTTTTCCGTAAGCAATAAGCTCAGGCACATTAGTTGCAATTACTGAAGGATTACAAACAAGCGTTGATGTGTATGTAAAAACCCTTGCCACTGGCAAAAAATCTTTAATAGGATCAAAAGCCAATGACTTAGACATCGCAGGCATCGTTCCATGGGTGACCGAATTAGCGAATAACAGGGTGTAACCATCAGCGGGCGCACTAGCAACCATCTGCATCCCAATACGTGTACCAGCCCCACCTCGGTTGTCAATGATTACCTGCTGCCCAAGAATCGCTGACATGCGATCAGCGATCAATCGGGCGCCCAAGTCAGTAATAGCGCCTGCGGCATAGGGCACCACCAATTTGATTGGCTTGGTTGGGTAATCTTGTGCGTGCGCAAACAGGGATAACGAGAATAACCCTAAGTTAAACGCAGCAAACTTAATCAAACGATTTGAATATTTCAATGGATAGCCAGAGGTTGAATAGTTTCTTTACTTTGCGTAGCCAAAAGGATGTTCAGTTCGCCTCCGCTCTTATTTTTTAAAGTCCTTGTTGAACCTGGCTCAACACGTATTAAGTCAAATTTATTCAAGGTCGTTTGCTCAGCGTCAACTTGAATTTCACAAGGATCATTAGATAAATTAACAACCCACTGGCAGTGATCGCCGTCTACCCTGGCAGTTGAAGATGTGCCCGTTTTTACCTTTAGCATGGATACGCTTAATCCAGGCCAATTCTCAATCGGGGCACCTCCATGCTTGGGAGACATGATTGGAAGCATGCTCGCATCCCCTGAATTAGGTGTCAATTGTTTGGCTCGCGTTACTCGAGCGTGAATTTGTGCTGGAGGGACTTCTTTTAAATCGTCCCCTTCAAAACGCATGTTTATTCCTGCTAGAAGTTCCATGACTTTGTCACCATGTTTTTCACGAACTTCATCTCCAATTGCGCGCGGCATTTGTATTTTGTCGCTCATTTTTTCATCGCCTTGGATCAATACTAAAAGACGCGCTTCGGAGTCTGTCAAGTTTCTAAAAGTACGATAAACACCTGGAGGCATAGAACACAAGTCGCCAGGGTCTAGCGTGACTTTGTTTTCTAAATTGTTGCCCCATAGAACATCAAATCGCCCGTCCAAGCAAAAGAAATTTTCTAACGTTCCAGTGTGATTGTGCGAAACAGGCCCTTGTTTGGGCGTGCATTGTGCGATGCTGATGCAAAGACCCGGCCACCCACGCAAAGGAGCTAGAGCATTTCTACCAACGAGTCCAGGTGGACTAACAACAGGAAAAACTTTATTTGCGGCCAAATATTCCATGACCTCACGAGGAATGCCATTGTTTGCATGCTGCGATTGATATGGAACCAACTCATTAAAGCGAGCAAGGATTGGTTTGGCGTTAGAAGAAGTTGTCATAGTAATGTCTTGGTTAATAGACTGAGCGATCTGAAACAGTCGGCCGGAAATACATGTTCACTTGTTTCACAAAATAAATCTATAGGGTGAATGCTAGGTTTTGTAGAAATTACTTCGCCTGAATACTTCTTTTTTGGGAAATAATTGCTCCCATTGCTCAAGCATCCCTTCACATTTTTATGGGATTTCCAACTCAAATCATTGACAATAAATGAGTTTGTAAAAATTCAACAGCTTCCTTAAGCTGTTCGCCCTTGGGATCAGAATGACCACCTGGGTAACTGACGATACGTTTTTGGCTAGATTTCAACAAATTAAAAAGGGCACTTTGTCCCCCTACAGTGAAAATTTCATCTGCAGATTTAGTTTGGAAAAGAACTGGGATGAGAATCTTCAATGCATCTTTTTCAAGACGTTCACTGGGTTTCCGACAAGTACCCCACATACCCAAAACAGCAGCACGTATTCGCGCATCTGCAGCTAAAACTGGTAAGCCGTAAGCTGTACCCATCGAGACCCCATACCAAGCAATTCTTTCAGCGTCTATTTCGGGTCTGCTGCAGACGTTGTCCAGTGCGGCCTTCCAGTCCTCCACCATTGAATCAACCTCACCACCTCGAGACCATAAATCCCTAAATTCCTGTCTTACAGCGACTCCGTCCTTGGAATCAACCCGCCTTGCTCCGTGGACAGGCCCGTCAATAGCCAACACTGCAATTTCGAGAGGCTCAACAAGTTCTTTGACTGCATCTAAAACCAAACTTGATGTCTTGTGACCACTGCCGCCATGACCCACCATAACAAGGGGGTAGGGGCGATCACCTTTTGTGGGTACCCACAAAGCGACAGGTATATCTACAGAAGATCTTCGGATCGTCCACTCATGGAAAACAGAATCCATAGTCATATTCCCATTCAATTATTTAACCTGCCCGACGATCAGTCTAGGTCAAGATCGGATTTTTCATATGGGTGTTTCTATTTACCAATCACCCAAATGACATAAGCTACAGGCAGCAAGATAAGAAAAAACAATACAGGAGGAAACTAGCTACAAATTTGTCTTATTGGCGACTATTCTGGGGTAATCCCTAAAATCGAAACTTACGATTTAACAAAGACTGTAGCAAAGGTTTTTTATCGCAATTAACGAAACTAGATCACAAACTACTTAAGGCAACATATGACGCTTTTCAAAAAACGCTTTCCGATGTTTTTTTTGTCACTTTTGACTTTTTTATATTTGATTGGGCACTCTAGTTTCTCCTTTGCCCAAGGCCAATACCC
>Ga0304729_1000964_pt1 | contig 19725 bp, 20 predicted proteins | sample C_131016_MF_Meta_FD_190475 | JGI IMG/M metagenome (GOLD analysis project Ga0304729, IMG submission 190475) | Freshwater microbial communities from Lake Croche, Canada to study carbon cycling - C_131016_MF_MetaG (v2) (version 2) | ecosystem: Environmental > Aquatic > Freshwater > Lake | place... | reverse complement strand
CGTTATTGACGGGCAAATCCTTGGCAAGCCATGCGTTTCAGAGTACTGCGCCGCGTGGCGGTGGGCCAGTTACTACGAAGAAGATGAATTAGATACCATATACAGTGACGACTACGGCTACTGCGGGCTGATTGGTATATGAGTGACGATCTTAAAACAATTAACTCCGTCGTCACAAAGGATTTGGGCGACGGATACATTAAGGTTGTCATGATTATAGACAACAAATACCACGAATACCGCGTCAAAAGACAAGTTGCGGTAAGTCTTATTCAAGCATTAGCAGGGTCACTTGACGGTGATTTGCATATAGTGTAAATAAGCAAGCGTCTTTGGAAAGGACGCAAAATGATGACATGGAATCACCGGGTAGTTAAGTATGAAACCCGCAACTTGTTTGGCGATCCAGATGTTGGGTACGCCATTCACGAAGTTTTTTACGACAATAACGGCAATGTTCAGGGCATGACATCCAATCCCGTGAAGCCTTGGGGCGACACAAAGGACGAATTGCGGTTGGAATTGTTGCGCATGATTGAGGCTTTGGAAAAACCAGACCTTGATTATGATGACAAGGATGACGACGAGGCATTTGCGAATAAAGCATAATTAGCCTATAGTGCGCGGGATATTCTTACAGGAACCCGCACATGGCACTGACGCCCGGACTTGTCCCAAACATACGCCTTGATCAAGAACAACCAGAATTACCCCCTGTGGAGGGGCAAGAAACCGTTGTGGTGATGGATGCAGACCCAGATGCTGACCAACCAGAGTTGGACGTTGATGGCAATGTTCTCCGTATTGACCACGGGGACGGTTCTATTAGTGTTTCCCTTGATGGCCGTCCTATTGAGTCTTCTAAAAAGAAGAAAGCCGAAGGCTGGTACGCCAATTTGGCGGAAGAATTGGATGACAATGATTTATCGGCGATTGCTCATCAACTTATTAAGGGCATTGAGGAAGATATTGATTCTCGCAAGGAATGGATTGAGGACCGCGCGCAGGGTTTGCGACTTTTGGGCCTTAAGATTGAGATTCCAAATCAACAAGGTACGGCAGATGGCGCACCTGTTGAGGGAATGTCCCGTATACGACATCCGCTCCTGCTGGAATCCGTCTTGCGTTTTCAGGCGAATGCGCGGGCGGAATTACTGCCAACGGACGGGCCTGTCAAAATCAGAGTAGACAGCAATCAAGACTCGCCGCAGATGGATCAGCAGGCTGAGTATCTTGAAAAAGATTTTAATCACTACCTTACTGTGACGGCCAAAGAGTATTACCCTGACACGGATAAGATGTTATTTATGCTGGGCTTCGGCGGGTCAGCCTTTAAGAAGGTTTACTTCTGCCCCCTGCGTAATCGTCCCGTTTCTGAAACGGTTGATGCAGACGATCTTATTGTAAACAATGAAGCTACGGATTTATCAAATGCTCGGCGTATTACCCACCGAATCTCTATGCGTCCTTCGGTTGTCAAACGGATGCAGATTATTGGCGCATACCGGGACGTTGACCTTGGACAGGCCAAGCAAAAGGAACTTGACGCTGTTCAAAGAGAGAAAAACGCAATCCAAGGAACTCAAGACGAGAGTAACGTCGCGGAAGATCGGGACCGCGAAATATATGAGTGCTACTGCGAGTTAGACATTCCGGGATTTGAGCATGAAATTGACGGTGAAGCGTCTGGCTTGGAAGTCCCTTACCGCGTTACCATAGACGTGTCGTCTAAGCAGATTTTAAATATTGTGCGGAATTATGATGAGCAGGATCAAGACCTACCAGAGGCAGGCACACACTTTGTTAAATACGACTTTGTGCCGGGTCTCAAATTTTATGGCATGGGTCTACTTCACATTCTAGGCAATACGACCAATGGCTTGACTGCCGTTTGGCGTGAATTGCTTGACGCTGGTATGTACGCTAACTTCCCCGGCTTTTTGTATGCCAAAACTTCTGGGCGTCAGAATAGTAACATATTCCGCGTTCCTCCGGGCGGTGGCGCACAGATTGACACGGCTGGCATGCCCATTCAGCAGGCCGTTATGCCGTTGCCTTACAAGGAGCCGTCAGGTGCCTTGGGTGCATTTGCGGAGACGATTAGCCAATATGGCCAACGTCTAGGCGGCACGGCTGAGATGCAAGTGGGTGAAGGCAAGTCTGATGCCCCTGTAGGTACGACCTTAGCCATCATTGAGCAGGCGCAAAAGCTTCTTAATAGCGTCCACAAGCGGCTCCATGCGGCACAGGCTGATGAATTTCAGTTGTTGGCTCAATGCTTTAGGGATCACCCCGACTCATTTTGGCAACGCAACAAGCGCCCAGCGGGTCAGTGGGATGAGCAAACATTCCTAAATGCGTTGGATAATTATGAATTAGTTCCTCAAGCTGATCCTAATACGGCCAGCCACATTCAGCGTGTTATGAAGGTGACGGCCCTTGTGCAGTTGGCTCAGCAAGCACCTGACCTTTACAACCTTGACGCGGTTAACCGTGAAGCGTTGTTAACACTTGGCTGGGCTAACCCAAATAGCTTGCTGCGTGACGTCCAGAACCAGCCAGCACCGCCAGACCCGCAGGCTCAGGCCGCGCAGATGGCTGGACAGGCGGCAATGATTACGGCGCAATCCAAGATGATGGAGGCGCAAGCCAAGACGGCTGAATTGCAGGCCAAGACGGGCGCAAATCAGCAGATGTCGCCAGAGGATCAAATCCACATGGCGGAAATCCGGCAAAAGGGTGTTGACTCTGAGTTAGATGCCATCAATCGCAAGCGCGACCGTGAAAGCCGTGAACGTCTTGCGGCGGTTAAGTTTGCAGAAGAAATGGCCCGTAACCCACAAGGCCTTAACATTGCTCGCCAACTCATTGATCCGGGCATGTTGCAGCGTCTTGAGGGTAACGAACCTGAAATGGCACCACAACCCGGCGGCGTTATACAGTAGGTAAGACATGGCTGATAATTGGGATGATTCAAATATTAACGACGCAGTAAGAATTGCGCGTCAACCTAGTAATTTAGTTTATGATAACGATGTAACGCCATCGTACGGCGATTATATGCGCCAAGCTGGTGCAAGCATTCACGATTATCTTACTGGGGTGCCAAACAAAATTTACCAAAATATTGCAAACCCAAACACTACGCCAATTGCTAAAACTCTTGGGCAAAGGTTTACGCCACAAGGTAAAAAAGAAGCTTTACAAACAGTTGCAAAATTTGGTGGGGATACTGCGCAAGAAATTTACAACGATACTATAGCACCATTTGGCCAAGTATATCGCGGGGAACTTGACCCTGAACAACAACAATTTGCTGCAATGAAATTAGCCAGTAGCTTACTAGGACTTGGCGCAGGAACAAGCGCACTTTCTGGCGCGGGCGAAGGTGCGGTATTGCGTTCTGGTATGGGGCCAGTCGGAAAAGCTACATTGCCGCGTCGTTCTGGATCACTTGAAGAGGCTGTTGCCCGCGCCGAAGCCCGCAGTCGTGGTGAAATACCACTGAATCCTGCATCTTCTGTTTCTCAAGCAAATTTAGGGTCATTAGGTCCAACTCCTGCGGCGAATTTATCTGTAGGAATGGGTCACAATAGGCCAACAACTACCACAACATTGCAAGAACTAGCGGATCAAGCGGGAATGACGCCCCGCGATTACGGTTCGCGGTTCTCTAAAGTGTTATCAAGAACTCCATATGAAGAATGGAGTTATACACACCAGCCATATCGTGATATGCAAGAGCGGAAAATTTTTGACCCGCAATCAATGAAGACGGGCGACGTAATTATTCCATTTTTTGGAGACTTAACGTCGGCTGGCCGCAGAATTACGGATATTAATAGCAATCGGCTTCACTTCCCCACTGATACTGAAGGCGGGGAAGGTTATATGCGCATGACCCCCGACATTTGGGCGTCTGGCCAATCAATTGTATCTGGCCTTGCTAACAGAGCGGGTGCAGCGGTAGAAGAGTCAAAAAAATTAGGATATGAAAACCCTGATGTGTATGGCGTACACGTTGGCATGGGGCCGCGATCTGGTGACTTTTCCATACATACGGCAAAAGCACTTTTGGGAATGTTGGACCCATCAAGAATTAGTGCATCAGATGCTCAAAAATTTAATGACTTTATGAAAACCCAACAAATTTCTTCGGCGGGTAAAGAAGTTTACAAGCCATTTGAAGATTTTCCCGGTTTATATTCAGACGAATTGCATGATTATTTAATGAAGCAAGGTCAGGGCGACGCAAGAATAAAATTCTCTAAAGGAATGGATACGTCTGAATTATTAAAACGCGGATTTCCTGACGTTGGCGCGGCGAGATTTGCTACAACAGAGCCTTTGTTGGGGGGATTACCTACATACTCAACAGGTATGTCAGTTGGTAAATTAAATATGGACAATCCAGTATCTAAGTCCCCAGCAGTCCCAGTGGGTTCGTATCCTATTTCTATGCCGGGAACGTATGAAGGTGGATTTGAGACGCCCGTTTATAAAGACAAAGTATTTCGTGATTTTGCTAATGCGTATAACCTCAGAACACCGAACGCAACTGCTCCCGCAAAATACAAAGCTTATGCGGGAAACACTGCCTATCAAATTGTTGACCCAGAATTAAAAGATTCACTTAGTGAGGCTATGGAATTAGCTAAACGTGGTCGTGCTGATGGTGGTGAAATCAATGACGACATTGCACATGCTTTGCGTCTTGCCACTGGCGGCAGAGCGCACTTTGATGATGGCGGTGAAGCTGGTGGCGGTGACAACCCCCGTACAGGAGATAATCCCGGCGGGTTAGGCGGCGACACGGGTGCTTATTCAGGCAACAACACTGGGCCGGAGAAGAATGAAACATTAAATGCATTTGAGGCAAGGCAAGACCCGCAACGGTATACGGACCCTGAAGGTAACCGTTTAACCGCAGAAGAAAGAAGTCCTTCTGAACGAGAAGGGCAGGCACATTTTGTTCCATCTGGCGAAGGTCAATCTTTGTTTAGGGACACTTCTGGGGAAATGACTGTTGGGCAAAACACCAGAAGTGATGTGGCGGGGCCAACAGCTAATCAGATTGCGGCGGAACAAGCTAATCAAGAAGAAAACAGGGCAATGGCGGCAAATGCTGCAATGGCTCAACGCGCTGGTGTTATGACGGGCCAACCAGAAGGGGTGGCGTTTACGGGAAATACAACGGAAGCACAGCAATTAAAAGATGCTGAAGCTAGTCGCCAAGATGCAATTAACGCAGTTATAACTGGCGCTAATTATACTGCGCCGGGAACGGTTGATTTCTCTCAAATAATTAATCCATATAACCAAGGCCAAATGCCCCAGCCAATGGGAACATCTTCCTTGAATAATGCAAAACTAGCGGCCATAGCGGCCAAAGCTGGGTTGGCAGATGCAAACGCAATGGCAATGACCAATATAACATCTTCCTTGCCCAAAACTGATTTTAGCCAATTTGGACAATTAGGGTTTAATTCAAATGTGGCTGGAACACCCCGTGAATCACTTGTTGCCGCTGAGCCACAACATTACGAACCATTAGGTAATCAAATAGCACCATCTCAAGATTCTGTATTATCTGATGCACTATATAAAGCGGCAACTTTTGAGCCATCTGAAAATGCGGCATTACGTGCAATTAGAGATGCCATACCTCAAAATTTAGGGCTGCAACCAACAGCCGCACCAGTTGTTTCGGCTGCGCCAAAAGCTGAAGGTTTAAGTGCCGCAACGCCAGTGGCCCAAACTACAACAAGCACCCCTGTAAGTCCGGGTTTATCTGGTTTTACTAAGGGGGCAAGCACAACGCCCGGCATGTCTGACGCAAGACAAGCGGCCCAAACTAAAATGGATAATGGTTACCAACTAAATAGTAATGATATTGCGGCTATGTCTGACGCCCAACGTGAGGCGGCTTATAAAGCTGGCATGATGACTGTTGGAACGCCAACGGGTAACTTTTTTAATGACTTATTTAGTGGAAAACTTGGGTCAACGGTTGAGCAAATTCCTAGCAACCAAACTCACGAATCCAATTATAATCAGCAAGGTGTTGCCGCCGCCCCCGTTTCTGCACCCGTTGCGGCTGCGCCAGTAGAAACCCCTGTTGTGCCGGGTCAACCAGTTCCGTACACATACCCCAAGAAAGTTCCATACCTTGATTATGGTGCTTATGGGGCGGGAATTGGTAATATTACGCCAATTGCGTATAATGATCCCATTAATTGGGCATTAGTCCCCGGATATCGCGCCACTGGCGGAAGGGTTGGGGAAAACAATGCCCTAGCCAATGTTCTTCGTATGCTTGCGCAGAACAGATCATGAACATCTATTGTACAAACTTGGTAAATAGGCTAATATTCCCTTATTACACCTGCGGACGCGCAGTGAAGGAGCAAACTTATGCGTGAGTATCGTAAACAAGCCCAAGATGGCGCGGCTAAAAGACTGAAGGACATCCAAAGCGGTGAGCCTCATACTAAAGTTGACTCCTCGTCATGGTCTCCCCCTGAAATGCTTGAGGCGGACAAACAGAATGGCATGCGCCCTGTTAGCCCACGCCAATATAAGTCGGGCGGCAAGGTACACGGCGCACATTCCAAGAAACGCGCCGACCGCAAGGCCCGCAAAGAGGGTGGCCGCGCGATGTCTGTGGACGGGTATATCAACCGCGACAGCAAAATGGCCAATGATGAGCGCAAGGGCGTCAAGAAAATTGGCGGCATGAAGCGTGGCGGTAAGATTAAGCGCGAACATCACGCGGATGGCGATGCAGTTGGTGATTTAATTCGTCAGGATCAGATTGAGCAGGGCATGAAGGGTCGTGGATTGCCAATTCGCGTTCCAATGCCTATGCCTCGTCCTGCTGATAAGGCAAATATTGTAAAGCGTAATGCTCCAATCATCACGGAAAAGCGTGGCGGTAAAGTTCGTGCGCATCATGCCAAGGGCGGCGCGGCACATCCTGATGAGGCAGAAGATAAGGCACTCATCAAGAAGATGATTAAGTCATCTGCCATGAAACGTGATGAACATTGCTGGGGCGGTGAAGCTAAGTCCAAGAAGGCTGAAGGCGGATCAACCAAATGGATTCAGGGCGCAATTAAGCATCCGGGTTCCCTTCACAAGGCTCTTCATGTTCCTGCTGGTGAAAAGATTCCTGCTAAAAAGCTTGAGAAGGCTGCACACAGTGACAATCCAAAGTTAGCTAAAAAGGCTAACTTGGCTAAGACATTGAAGCGCATGCATCACGCTGATGGCGGTGAAGCTGGCCGTGGCTTGTATGTACGCAAGGGTTACCCACACGAAGTTCCGGGTGTTGATGGTGGCCGTGTTGCTAAAAAACGCGGCGGCTCACTTGGTAAGGGCAAAACCAACGTCAACATCATGATCCATCCGCATGGCGCACAGGGCGGTATGCCTCCCATGATGCCTCCAATGGGTGGTCCTATCCTACCGCCACCTCCACCACATCCTCAGATGCCTCCAATGCCACCACAGGGCATGCCAATGCCTCCGCAGGGTGGTATGCCTCCAATGCCGGGCGCATTTAAAAAAGGTGGACGTGTTGCTAAGGCTTTTGGCGGCAATTTTAGCAGTGGCCCACAGCCAATGGGTGGCAGCATGGCTGCTCCACCAAGGGGCAATCCATTTGCGGGCGGCATGGGCGGCGGTCAAGTTGTTGGTGGCCCAACACCAATTAACACTCAATATGTTGGAGGCCCAACACCGATAGGCGGTGGTATGCAATTTGGCGGTGGTCATCCAATGATGCCTGAAGGCATGGGTGGCATGAATGGTGGCCGTCCTGCAATGGATCAAATTCCTTCAGGATTTATGGGTGGCCCCAATCCAATAAACGGTGGTATGGCTGCTCCACCAAGGGGCAATCCATTTGCTGGCGGTGGTAATTTTGTTGGAGGACCAACTCCAATTGGTGGAGGCATTGATGCTGGGCGTCCACGCCTTCCACCGGGTGGCGGTGTGCCATTTGGTGGGCCAACACCAATGCGGGATGTTATGCCCCCAATGGGCGCGGCTCGTCCGGGCATGCCCCCAATTGGTCGCAAGTCTGGCGGTAAAGTTGAGCATGTGATTGACCATGCGGCGGGTGGCGGCTTGGGTCGTCTTGAAAAGATCAAAGCTTACGGCTTAGATTAACCCGTCTAAAACTGCTTCCTAATATAGGAATAGATGCCATGCGGTGTGTATATATACCGCATGGTACAAACATATAGCAGCCTCCTTGAGTATGAAATCGGACGCCTAATTGATGAGGCGATTGCCGACGAGATTGCTATTCTCGCCAACGGAAACGTGGACGACATCAAAGATTACAAATTTAGGGTAGGCATAATTCGCGGCTTGCAAAAGGCCAGAGAACTTATGTCTGAAGCGGACCACAACATACAATCAGGCGAAAGAGGATAAGTATGCCGTATACACGCATGCACCATGACGTAGACCCAAAGGAATCTATTCTTAAAGAGTTGGGCGACATTAGTGACATTGAGGTGTTCAACACCCATGTTCTAATTGCAACATATGTTCGCCCAAATAAGACAAAAAGCGGCATTCACTTAACGGATAAGTACGTTGAGGAAGACAAGTATCAGGGCAAAGTTGGCCTTGTGGTCAAGAAGGGGCCGCTTGCCTTCATTGACGAGGACCAAGATTGGTTCAAGGGCGTTGAAGTTAATGTCAACGACTGGGTGTTTTACCGCCCATCTGACGGCTGGTCCATGAATGTGCATGGCGTCCAGTGCCGTGTTTTGCGTGACATTGACATCCGTGGCCGCATCCCAGCCCCCGACGCAGTTTGGTAAGGAATAGATTATGGATCAGGTAGAAGAAGACATTGTTCTTGAGGACGCCCCAGAGGAAACTTCTCAAGAGAACAAAACGGAAACAAAAGTAGCGGCTAATGATTCGCAGACGCCAGAAGATGGCATTGCGGAACTTAAAGCGCGCCTTGAAGAAGAAAAGAAGCTTCGGTTTGAGGCTGAAAGTCGTGCGCAACAAGCCCAGCAGACGGCGACAAAGGCTGCGGCGGAAGTGCAAGACAGTAACCTTCAGCTTATTACTGGCGCAATTGATAAGCTTAAGCGCGAATCTGACTACCTCAAGTCTCACTTTAAAGAGGCAATGACGTCGGGTGACTACGACGCTGCGGCCCATATTCAGGAAACTATGTCACTCAACGCTGCTAAGTTATTGCAGCTACAGAATGGCAAGTCTTCCCTTGAGGAACGCTTGGCTAATCCACAGCCAGCGGCACCGCAGGCTAGTGATCCAGTTGAGCGGGTAGCATCTACATTGTCGCCGAGATCCGCTGCATGGATTCGGTCGCACCCTCAGTGCATCACGGACCAGCGCATGTACCAAAAGATGGTCGGCGCGCACAATATTGCGATGGCTGATGGCCACGTTGTGGACTCTGACTCGTATTTTGACGCAATTGAGCAGCAGTTGGGCTTTAAAAGGGCGCCAGCACCGCAAGCTGATGACGGCGAAGAAGTTGCATTGTCTGCCGCCGCCGCCCCGGTTCAGAAACGCACGGCCCCCGCCGCCGCACCGACGACACGAACTGCGTCGGGAACGCCAAGCAAGTCCCAAGTGGTCCGCTTAAGTTCTGAAATGCGTGAAATGGCGTCAATGATGGGCATGTCCCCAGAAGACTACGCCAAGAACATGGTTGCGCTTAAGCGCGAAGGTAAACTTAACTAATAGGAGAGCCAAATGGCTGAGAATGAAACCAAACTTACTAAGCTAACGCCTAAAAAGGCAACATCTGACATTCGCCCAGACGTTCGGGGTGACATTCGGGAGGAAAGCCCAGCGGAACGCGCAGCAAAGCGTACTGCTGAGATTCGCGCCCACCGTCAGGGCTTGGACTTGGAAAATACGGACCAATACTTCATTGACCCGTACATTGTTCCAGAGGGCTGGTCATATGAATGGAAGCGCAAAACCATTTATAATCAGGAAGACCCGTCATACCAAATCCGTTTGGCAGATGCTGGTTGGACGCCAGTTCCGGCAACTCGTGACGCCCGCCACAAGGCTATGATGCCGACTGGCAACTACGCCACAATTGAGCGTGACGGCATGATTTTAATGGAACGTCCTAAAGAGTTGACAGATGAAGCAAAAGCTATAGAATTGCGTCGTGCTAGGAACCAAGTCCGTTCTAAGGAACAACAACTTAGCACCACGCCTGATGGAACGATGACCCGCGAAGATGCTCGCGTTCGCCCACAGGTGAAGAAATCATACGAGGCTATGCCTATTCCTAATGAATAAGGAAGGCCTCTAACCTGCCCTGTGGGAGGCGGGTTACCTTGTCGGGGTTAACAGTGCTTGGCGCATAGTAACCTCATCACTCAGGAAAAATTGCTATGGCTAATACGCAAGCGTATTTTGGCTTCACGCAATATCAGGGTGGTGCGGGTGGCGCTCCTACTATGGCCCAATCCGTCCGCCGTATTGCGTCAGGCAACAGCACGGCTATCTACACTGGCGACCCAGTAATGCCAGTTGTTAGCACTGCTAACGGTTACATCACTCAGGCTGCTGCCGGAACGACGACCCTTGCGGGTATCTTCGTCGGCTGCAAGTACTTGAACACTTCCCTTGGCCGCACGGTCTGGTCTTCTTACTGGCCGGGTTCGGGCGCAACGGGCGACGTTGAAGCTTACGTTATTGATGATCCAAATTCTCGTTTCATTGTTCAGACCAGCTTTGCTGGCGCTCCAATGACGGGTACGGCTACGACCATGACATCTGGCATTATTGGCCAGTATGCTCAGTTCACCATTGGTACGGGCAACACGTCAACGGGTCGTTCGGGTGCATATCTTTCGGCTGTCGGCACGACTGTCACCTACCCATTCACCGTCGTTGACTACCAAATCGGTGTCGGTAACGGCGGCGATCCAACCACGCAGTACTGCAACGTAATCGTTGGCTTCAACAACGAAATCTTCCGCAGCAACGGCGCTGGCCCAACTGGCATCAGCTAAGGAGTAAGGTACTATGGCTGTTAATCTCTCACAGATTAGAGACCTTCTCCTTCCCGGTCTACGCGGGGTAGAAGGCAAGTACGAGATGATTTCATCTCAGTACGACAAAATCTTCACGAAGCACGAATCCAAAATGGCTTTGGAACGCACGGCAGAAATGCGTTACCTCGGCCTCGCGCAGCTTAAGACCGAAGGCGGACAGACCGCGTTTGATTCTAATGCTGGCGAACGCTTCGTCTGGAACCAAGAGCATACTGAAATTGCTCTGGGTTACGCAATCACCCGCAAGGCGATTGACGACAACCTCTACAAGACCCAGTTCATGCCATCCAACCTTGGCCTTGTTGAATCGTTTCAGCAGACTAAGGAAATTTATGGCGCGAATATCCTCAATACGGCAACGACGTACAACGCAGCAGTCGGCGGTGACGGTGTAGCACTTTGCTCCACGGCGCATCCTATTGACGGTGGTACGGTAGCTAACACGCCAACGACTCAGGTTGACTTGAACGAAGCCACGCTATTGAATGCAATGATTGCAGTCCGTACGAACTTCAAAGATCAGGCTGGCTTGAAAATCTTTGCTCGTGGCCGCAAACTTATTGTTCCTCCACAGTTGGAACCAGTTGCAATCCGTCTTACAAAGACTGAACTGCGTCCGGGTACAGCAGACAACGACGTCAACGCGATCATGATGACGGCGGGCGGTCTCAGTGAAGGCTACATGGTCAACGACTTTTTGACCTCGGCTTACGCTTGGTTCTTGCTCACTAACATTGATGGCTTGGCATATATGGAGCGCATCAAGTTTGAGACCGACATGCAAGTAGATTTCGTGACTGATAACCTTCTTGTTAAGGGTTATGAGCGTTACTCGTTTGGTTACTACAACTGGCGCGCGATCTACGGCTCGTTCCCAACCTCGTAAGGAGAAGGCAACATGGCTAATACTGCATTCTCCGGTCCGTTAGTTGTATTTGGGCAAAACCCAAGCAGCCCTTCGGATTACAACCCAGACATCGGTGGTTCGTCCCTGTTTTATGCAGGGACGGGCATTCTTGATCCACGCGCACCATTCACATTCCTCCCCGGCGAAGCACAGGCTGCGGTTGATTATGGCTGGTTGGGCGTAGACAATATTACTACTTTGAGTGCAGTGCCTTATACGGCAGCTTCGGCGGCAATTGTTGCCTCGGCCAATCCTACAAGCGCAACGCTCTCTTTGGTTACTTCTAGTTCCTCAACGACGGGCGTGTACTACAACAACACGAACTTCGTGCGGTCGGATACTGGCGCTACTGATACTGTTCTTGCACTTGATGCTTATGCATCGGTTACGGGTTCGGTTACCAATGGCGTATTGACGATCACAACTTCTACCAACCAAATGCCAATTGGCCCCGGTATGGTGTTGTTGACGGCTTCTGGTACTGTTTCTCAGGGAACGGTAGCTGGGTCGCAGGTCGTTTCTCAGCTAACGACAACTGGTACTTATTCCTCGGTTTCTCAGGGAACCACGGGTACTTACCAGCTTTCCGGCAACCTGACTGTTACATCTGGTACGATTACTTTAGCTTACCAGAACGTGCAGCAGTGCGCCGTGCCAAACAATGCTCAGACGCCAAGCCAAGGCAACTGGAGTCCACAGGCTCTACTTGGCCGCGCAGTGAGCATTACGGCGGCAGCAAGTGCAACCTACGCAACTGCAACGGTTAACGGCTACGATGTCTACGGATATCCAATGTCGGAAGCTATTACAATTACGGCTGGTAGCACGGTAAACGGCAAGAAGGCGTTCAAGTATATCAAGTCTGTGGTGCTTTCGGGCGGCACGGCTGATACGACCCACGCTTATTCAGTCGGTACTGCTGACGTGTTTGGTCTTCCACTGCGTTCGGATACGTTCGGTGATATCATTGTCAACAACGCAGCCTCTTTGGTTGCTACGACTCTGATTACCGCCGCAACGAACTATCTTCCTGCTGACCGTACCACTCCATCGGCTACGACAGCGGACGTTCGTGGAACCTTCGCCGCTACTTCAAGCAGTGGAGCAAATAAGCTGATTATTCGTCAGTCGCCACAAGCCTATGCAGTCCCATATGCTACGGGTCTGTTTGGGTTAACCCAGTACTACAATTTCTAAGGAATTAGGCCATGAAGGCACATAAGGGCAAGTCTGAACAGGACGGTACGCACGGCGAAAAGTATGCCGACGAAGCCGTTCACGATGCATACGCTGGTGGTTCGTCGCCAACAGCGCATGAAGCGGAAGAGCGTAAGCACGGTGGCCGCACCAAGCGCAAGCATGGTGGCAAGGTACATCATCTCAACATGATGCACAAAGAGCATCATCATGAGCATCCAAAGGCTGAACATCGCGCAAAGCGTAAGCGCGGTGGTCACGTTCACCCAGAACATGCAATGCATGGTGAACACGCCAAACATCGTGCAGATCGTAAGGCACGCAAAGCTGGTGGCGAAGTCGGCGCTAATATGCACCCACTCTCCACGGCAAATCGCGGGACTGAGCCAAAGGCTCACAAGTCCTACGAGCCTGAACACGATTAATATAAGCGAGGGGGTGTAAAAAGCCCCCTCACTTTTCTCATGGGTGCAGTATGACCGCAGCATGGACACGCTCTGAAGGTAAATCGCCGTCTGGCGGGTTAAACGCCAAGGGACGCGCTTCTGCTCGTGCGGAGGGTCATAATCTTAAGGCACCGACGAAGGATAAAGAAAATCCCCGTCACGACAATTTTTGTAGCCGGATGACTGGCGTGAAGCGGAAAATGACTGGCTCGGCAAAGGCTGCTGACCCAGATAGCCGCATTAATAAATCACTCCGCAAGTGGGGTTGCTAATGTCTGACAAGTTATTTTGGGAAACTAAACTACCCAAAGATCACCACACAAAGCACTTGTCGCATAAACAGGAACAAAGTGCTAAAGCTAGAGCAAGGGCGGCTGGTCGGCCATACCCAAATTTGGTAGACAACGCTGCGGCGGCGCGGAAGAAGGGTAAATGAAATGCGTTCTATAAATATTGTTTGCGGCCCATATGCAGCGCCAAGCGCAACAAATATTCGTTCAGCTTCGTCTATTGCGGCGGCTGGCACGGTTACTTTAAACGGTTCATTGGTTTCTGGCGGCGTTGCTACGTTAGATAAGCCTCGCCGTGTATTGTTTACATCGGCGGGTAACGATAGCGGCATTACGTTTACCATCAATGGAACTGATTGGAATGGTACACCAGTAAGTGAAGTGTTGACGGGGGCAAATGCCACGACGACATACACAACTTATGATTTTAAGACGGTTACTTCGGTTGTAGCTTCAGGTGCATCGGCGGGTAACGTCAGCATCGGCACAAACGCTATTGCATCTAGTCGGCCAATATTTTTGGATCTTTATGCTGACAACAGCACGTATATCCAAACGGACACGGGTGGGTCGTCTGCTATTACCTACACCATTCAGCTTTCTGGCGATAACCCAAATAATGCCCAAATTGGCATTGGGACTGATACATATGTAAACGCTCGTTGGATTAACTCTGGAACAGCGGCATTGGTTAACGCCACAAGTTCGCAGAATGCCAACCAAGCAGGTATCCCGCAAATGATCCGCGTATACATTAGTAACGCGGGTTCAAGCACAACCGCTTCAGTTCAGGCGACATTTAACCAATCTGGTATGGTTTCTTACTAATTTAAGGCAAGGTTGGTATGACCACAAGCGGCACGTATACCTTTAACCCCAGCTTAGGCGAATTAACACTGTACGCCTTTGACTTGGCTGGGGTTAGAAACACGGCCCTTGCCCAAGAACATATGCAGTCGGCGCGTATGGCAACCAACTTGATGCTGTCACGTTGGGCCAACCAAGGCGTTAATCTTTGGAAAGTTGAACTTGTAACGGTTAATTTGGTTACGGGGACGTCCACGTATAGCGTTGATTCAAATGTAGTTATGGTTCTTGATGCCTACGTTACGACCAATAATAACGGGCAAAACGTGGACCGAATCATTCTCCCCGTAAGCCGCACGGAATATGCCTCTTACCCCACCAAGACGCAGCAGGGATTCCCAACCGTTTATTGGTTTGACCGACTCATTAGCCCGACCGTGACTATTTGGCCCGTACCAGACACGACAAATGGACCATCCACGTTGTCGTATTATGCCGTGACTCAAGTTCAAGACAGCAACTTTACGAGTGGACAAACGGTAGACATTCCATATCGTTGGCTTGAAGCTTTTGCTAATGGCTTGGCTTATCGGCTTGCTAGAATTTGGAACCCGGCACTAGTCCAAATGCTCAAGGCTGAAGCGGATGAATCGTATGCCATTGCCGCGTCGCAAGATACAGAATACGTATCCATGTATGTATCTCCGCAGGTTTCTGGCTATTGGCGCAATTAAGGGGGCATAAATGGGTTATGCCTCACAAGTTGGCCGCGCTAGGGTAAGTTCTAAAAACCCATTAGCTTTTGGTATATGCGATAGATGTGGTTTTTTATACAACCACCGTGATTTGGCTTGGCAATTCCAATGGGGTGGCGCGTCTCTTATTAATACGCGCATCCTTGTGTGCAATCCATGCAATGACGTTCCACAAAATCAGTTAAGGGCCATTGTTCTCCCAGCTGATCCAACGCCTATTATGAATCCGCGTGTTGAGAACTTTAGCGAGGCCGAAACTGATTTTGTCACCATTAATGCTCCGACAGTAAAAGATTTTTGGACAGGTATTCCTATCCCGCCAACTACAACGATTTCCACGCAAGATGGAAACAATGTCACCAAGCAAGTTTTGGGTAAGCCAACTGACTTGAATCAAAACGCAGTAATGCCGCTTGTTAATGGAGTAACATACCGTGTTAAACTGAACCCCCTGTCAGTGTCATCCCAGACGGGAACGAGTACCATTACGGTGACTTTTACTTCCCCGCATGGATTGAATACAAATGACCAGATTGCGGTTCAGGGATTAACAAATGACCTTGCTGACGGGACGTATAGTATTACGGTTACAACTGCCACGGCCTTCACGTATCAAGTAAATAATGCTATACCTGCGAGTGGGTTGCTTCAGGGGACGACTTTAATGGTCACGGCCCTTGTTGGCTTGCCGTATAATTATACTCAAATACCGCTTACCGGGGTTTAGAAATGGCTAACACTACCATAACCAATCTGCCTACGGTAACATCCTTGAATGGTACTGAGCCGCTTTTGGGCGTTCAAAGTTCTAATTCTGTTCAAATTACAACTGGTCAGATTGCTACTTATGCGGGTACGACATTTGGTTTACAGCCAATTAGCCCCACATACATGCTTGCTAACGTGACGGGAAGCTCTGCCATCCCGGCTGGCGTTTCAGTTACATCATACCTTGATAACGCAGTAACAAACGTCCAAGGCTCTATTATGTATCGCAGTGCCAACTTATGGACTGCATTAGCGCCGGGTATTAGTGGGCAAGTTTTATCTACTCAAGGTTCTGCGGCTAACCCTATTTGGCGGTCAACTCCGGGAACGGGTACGGTTACGTCAATTACTGCCGGAACAAATTTATCAGCTTCCCCCGCCAACCCAATTACAGCGTCTGGCACACTAAACGTAATTGATAATCCAACATTCGCCACATCAGTAACATCGCCTTTGTTCCTTGCAACGGCTTCGCGCACTGCCACGGCAACGACTGGCGCATATAGCTACGGCACGAACAATTTCTCTGACGTCAACGTGCTGCTTTCTCTTCAATCTAGCGTAAATAACTATAACCAAGCCACAATCCAAAATACATCGGCTGGCACATCTGCTTCGGCTGAGTTTATCGCCTACAATGACAGTGGTACGGCTTCAACCAACTACGCGGCTGTTGGTATCAACTCGTCGGGATATTCAGGTACTGGCTCTCTTAATGCGGCTGGTTACGGGTTCTTCACAACGGGATCAACTGATCTTGTTCTTGGAACAATCGGATCAAATGCCATTCACTTTGTGACCAACTCTGCCGCCACGGATGCCATGACGGTTTCGTCTGCTGGTGTAACTACAATTGCAAATGCGGTTATTTCTGCTGGTTCTGCGACATTGACCAGTTTGACAACTCCATTAGTCATCGGCGGCACAACTGCATCGTCTACTCTGACGCTTGAATCCACATCTGGCGTTGGAACGTCTGACAGCATTATCTTTAAGACGGGTAGCCAAGTTACGGCTATGACGATTGGTACGTCGCAAAATATTGGTATTGGTTCTAACCCAAACACCTCACAGACACTTCGTATTCAAAAAAATATAACTGGCGGAACAACTGCGTATGGTATTGTTAATCTTGGAACAGTTCAATCTGATGCTACCACTTCTGCGTACGGAATTTTAAATCAGATCTCTACAGCAGCAGCATCATTTACGATACCTAACTTATTTAATTATGTTGTCGCACAAGGTACAATTGGTCTTGGTTCGCAAGTTACAAATCAATTTGGGTTTAACGTAAACGCAACTTTAATTGGCGCAACCAACAATTACGGTATGTATAGCAGTATACCATCCGTAACCACCGCCACAATCAGCAACGTAGCCGCTGACGGAACAACCGCAACAATTACGACATCTGCGGCGCATGGGTACGGCACGGGCCAATCTGTCATCGTTGCTGCAACGACCAATACATCCCTAAATGGCACGTTTACCATTGCGTCTGTGCCTTCAACGACTACGTTCACATACGCAATTGCAGTTACGATTGCGTCTACGGCAGATACAGGCAGCACATACGTCAACACGGGGAGGTATAATTTTTATGGCGCGGGAACTGCCCAAAGCAATCTTTCTGGGGCAATGTTTGTTGGAAATGCATCAAATACGGGTGGTGTTGCATTAAGTTCAACACAACCAGCGCATTTCAAAGCTGGTTCAGGAACAACTTATACAGATATTGTTTCATCTGGAACGGTTGGAAATGCTATTTCATCATGGTTTGTGCCGGGAACATTTGCCGCTCGTCTGGCAACGACATATACAAATGCTTCAACAATTTACATTAGTTCCGCACCAACCGCTGGCACAAACGTCACGCTTACCAACGCGTATGCTCTTTATTCGGCGGCAGGGGCAAATTACTTTGGTGGGGCGGTAACTTCTAATACATCTACAACAACGCCTATTATTTATGGCGGCACAACAGCCTCCTCTTCACTCACGTTGCAATCAACGAGCGGCGTTGGAACAACCGACAGCATTATTTTTAAGGTTGGTAATGCTGGCGCTGTAACGGCTTTGAATATGTCCACAACGGGGCAAGTGCAATCGCCGCAAGGTTTTTACGAAAACGTCGCAACAATTTCTTCTAACTATACAATTGGAACCAGCTATAATGCGGTTTCCACTGGCCCTCTATCAATTACCGCAACCGTGACTGTGCCGACTGGCAGCAGTTGGACTATCGTCTAAGGAGCATTTGAGATGACTATCGCAGTAAATGGCACAGCAAATACCATCACGGGTGTTGCTAATATTACGGAAGTGGCTGGAACAGCAACAGTTGCTCCATTGGTTTTGACGGCTGGAACCAACTTAACTTCCGCAGCCAACGGCTCAGTTGAGTATGATGGCACGAACTTTTATACTACTCCTCTTGGTTCGCAACGTGGCGTTGCTCTTTCTGAACAGTATCAAGTTCTAGCCGCCAACTATACTTTGACATCGCAGATTGCGGCCCAAAAGCTATTCAATGCCACTACCAACGGCGCTGTAACGCTTGCAGTTGGTACGTATGAGTTTGAATGTAACTTTGCCCTGACAACACTGAGTGCATCATCGGGTTCGTTTGGTTTCGCCCTTGGCGGTGCGGCTACGTTTACACAAGGGTGGTACGCAACTGCGGCGGTTCAGGCCACATCACTTGCCACGGCGACCAACCAACAAATTACATTTAATACCGCAGCCAACACCTCATTAGCAACGGCTGGTACGGGTACATTTGGTACTGCTTCTATTGCGGGTATTATTCGTGTTACGGTTGCTGGTACAGTAATTCCTCAGGTTTCTTTGACGGTTGCCAACGCCGCCGTTGTTCAGACAAACTCGTTTTTCCGCGTTCGTAGCATTGGTGCAGCAGCAGGTACATCCGTAGGAAACTGGTCATAATCATGGCAAATACATACACTTGGGTGGTCAACAATATGGTTTCGTACCCTCAAGCGGAGGGATACACGGACGTTGTTTTCCTAATAAACTGGTCTTGCAACGGGACAGACGGCACGTATACGGGTGCATTATCTGGTGCGACTAACGTCAAACTTGACCCCAATGCCCCTTATACGCCCTACAATGATTTGACAGAAAGCCAAGTTGTTAGTTGGGTGCAAGCGGCTCTTGGTGAAACCCAAGTTCTGGCAATACAAAACGATGTTGCGGCTCAGATCGCGAACAATTATTATACGCCGACCGTTCTACCTAATCCTTGGGGCTGATTATGGACTTGCAAACTTTAGCAAATATCGGCCTCACAGCGTTCATCACTATAGTGACAACGGTTTTTGGTTATTTGTATCGCCAGAAAGAAGAGGCGATCAAGTCAAACCAAGCGCAAATTAATGATTTAAGAGTAATAATTGCTCAAAAAGATGCAGTTATTGCGGAAAAGTATGTTGCTAAGGACGACTTGGCTACGCATTT
>Ga0304729_1000960_pt1 | contig 19818 bp, 12 predicted proteins | sample C_131016_MF_Meta_FD_190475 | JGI IMG/M metagenome (GOLD analysis project Ga0304729, IMG submission 190475) | Freshwater microbial communities from Lake Croche, Canada to study carbon cycling - C_131016_MF_MetaG (v2) (version 2) | ecosystem: Environmental > Aquatic > Freshwater > Lake | place... | reverse complement strand
TTATTGGGTGAGTTTCAACAATATCAATACGGCAGACCACAGGCTAGGGTTAATTATAGCCAAAATGAAGATATTAGACAAAGATTAACTCCTTTGATATTACAAACAACATTATCTCCAAACACTACAACAGGAATAGCACCTTATCCAACAAATTTCTTACAAGTAGATGCTATGTGGGAATCAGATGGATTGCATAGAATTAGATTTGTTCCTCAAGATAGTTTATATTCATATTATAATAGCGAAATAGATCCTATTGAAAAAAACCCAATATATTTATTACAAAAAGATCAATTTCAATTTTATCCTAAAAATATTGTAACAATATCTGGTACACCAATAGTTTCATATGTAAGATCAGCTCCGGATATTGTATGGGCTTATACCACAGTAGGTGGAAGGCCAGTATATGCACCGACTCAAACTGGTGTTGGAGTTACTCCAGTTACAGGAACAGTTCAGCCAGTATGGTATGATGTGGATATTCTTGAAATTATTACTCGTGCATTAAAGTTAATTGGATTAAATTTACAAGATGGTATGGTAGAGCAATATGCTAATCAAATAACTCAAACAGGACAATAATGACTAGATATGCGCTTATAGAAAGAATATTACGACAAATATATAACGGACAACCATCCGATGATTCTAATATTACATATAATTTAGTAAATCAATGGTTGAATGATGCTATTGGAATGGCTGTAAAAAAGAATTATACAGATAATATTCAAATTGATGGAGTTGCTTATGTGAATAATTCATTTTATACCACATTTAAAAATATAGATATTAATGCAGAAACAGTAGATACTGTTACATATAGTATTGATTTGCCTGTTATCCCATATGCTTTAGGTAGAAATGAAGGAGTAGCTATGTTGCAATTTGTTGGTAATAAAAAAACATCTCAAACAGCTATACCATTAAGTATGAATCAAGTTGCTTATATTGAGCAATTGAGACCTATACAAAATAAAATATTATATTGGATAGAAGGTAAAAATATTTATGTAAAAAGTTCAATACCTTTAACACAATATAAAGCAACTTTAAGATTGATTAGCGGAGGTGACTCAACTGATTTAAATTCAACATTAATAATTCCTGATGATTATATGTCAATTGTTGTTGAATATATAAAAAATCAATTAACATTTGAAAAATCAAGACCTATAGATCAAAGTAATGATGGAGTTGATAATTAAAAAAAAGAAATATGAAACCAATAAGAGATTTTGTTTTAGTAAAACCATTTGCACCTGAAGAAAAAACAGAAGGCGGTTTGTTCTTGCCAGAAGGGTTTAGAGAAAGAAATTGTAAGGCAAAAGTTATTTCAGTTGGAAATGGAACAGCTAAAATTAAAATGGAAGCAAAAAAAGATGATATTATTTTTCATATAAAAGGAGCAGGGGAACCAATCATTGTAAACAATGAAATACATTTCTTAATCCGACATAACGATATATTAGCTTACTTATCAAATAATTAAAAATGTCTCAAGTTAGAAATTACATAACACTAGACTCAGTTATCAATGACTATATTGATGAAAGTGAGCAATCTGTACATAAATATGCTAAGTTATATAACATAGCTGTTAGGGGTATGGAGAAACTAGGTCTTGACTTTTTTTACAAAATAAGAACAGTTAAGGTAGCAATTGATACAACAAATTTTACTGCACAATTGCCAAATGATTACATTAGTTATACTAAGATAGGTGTATTAAATTCAGTAGGTGAAATTATACCATTGAAATTTAACTCTAAAATGACATATTATGCTGATCAACAACAAAATAGATTGGAACTTACTCAAGATAATACTTTAGCAACATGGTATCAATCTGATTTACCATTATGGTTTAATTATTGGGATGGATATGGATTTAATAATATTTATGGTTTACCAAGTGGTTCTCCTTTTGTAGGTCAATTTAATATTGATGATTCAAATGGAGTAGTCCTTTTAAATCAATATTTTTATTATTCTTATTTAATGATTGAATATTTATCTAGCGGTAATCCTGAAGAAACATTTTCTATTCCTATTCAATTTAGAGAAGCTATGCTTGCTTGGTTGGCATGGAGAGATATTATTAATATGCCAACAACAAGGAAAGGCAATTTAGGTGATAAAAGAGATAGAAAATCAGAGTTTTATAATCAAAGAAGATTAGCGAATGCTCAATTTAAACCATTGTATTTAATGCAAGCTTATGAGCAAAATTTAGATACTCAAAGAATGACAGTTAAGGCATAAAAAATGATAATAAATAACCCATTTAGTGGAAAGCTTAATTTAGATGATGCCACCTATAGAATTGGGAATGGCGATTATATTGATGCTTTAAATATAACAAAAGATGCGCAAGGTAAAGGGCAAGATAAAGTTGTATCTAATATTTTAGGTAATACTTTAATTGAATATAATTTGCCAACTGGTATTAGTAAGGTTATTGGCTTTTATCCTGATAAAGTAAGAAACAGATCTTATTATTTTATTTGGAATAGTGATGGTTATAATACTATAGCTTATTATGATTTAAATAATCAAGAAGTTGTTAAAGTTTTAGAAAGTAAAACAGATAGTGATGGAATTGATATTTTAAATTTCAATCCTTCATATAAAGTATTATCTGTAAACATGTTTTATAGAGATGATGAAGGAGATATATTGTTTTTTAATGATGGATATAATCCACCTAAGAGTATTAATGTAACAGAGAAACATGGAACTTCATGGAAACTTGAATATATATTAGTTGCTAAAGCTCCTCCTGTTATGCCTCCTAAAGTTGTTTATGAAAATGATGCAACTGTAAAAGTTAACAACTTAAGAAATAAACTTTTTCAATTTTCATATAGATATGTTTATTTAAATAATGAAAAGTCAGTATGGAGTTCAAAAAGCATTGTTCCTTTGCCTCAACAAGATAGTTTTAATCTTACAAATAATAATTTTACAGATAATTCAAGAATATCTATATCTGTAAATAGTGGTGGTTTGGATGTTAGAGATATTGAAATTTGTTTTAGAGAAACTACAAATGGAGTTACTAGTGATTGGTATTTAATTCAATCTTTTAATAAAAAAGAACTTTCAATATCAGATAATTCTATTTATACTTATAATTTTTATAATAATGGAATTTATATTCAAATAGATGTTTTAGAAACATCTCAATTGCAAGATTGGGTTCCTCAAAAAGCAAATGCAGCAGAATTAGCCAATGGTAATGTTCTATTGTATGCTGGTATTACTGAAAGTTATGATAAGACTCCAATGAAATTGGTTTCTAAAGTTAATACAAATTCAATTGGATATGTTTATGATATAAATGGAACATTATTTTTTGCAACATGCAATGGGCTTGATAGTGGGTCAATTGGTACTGAATTAAAAATATATTTATTTGGTACAGGAACAAATGGTTCTAATGGGATAGTTCAGGAATTAAATAATGTAGCTTGTGATTTTTTTATAAACATTACTAATCTATCAGGTACAAGTATAGGTGCTACATATACTAGTTCTTTTACTGATCAATATATAAATAATTTATTAAATTATATAAAAAGTGCTTTAATATCTGTTGATGCTGCATGGAGTGGTACAATTGACAATAATGTACTTACTATGACATATCCTAATGGTTTTTTATTACAATCAAGTGGAACTAAAATTAATCAATATTCAGAAGAATATGATCCATGGTTTAATACTAATTTTGCAAATTCATATGATTCTGGTTATAAATATGCAATACAATATTTTGATTCTTTAGGTAGAACAATTGGAGCTCAGACTGATATTGATGCATCTATTAATACACCATCTTCAAATAAAAATAGATTTTGTCAGCCATATGTTGAAATAAAAAATAGACCACCATTAGAGGCAAGATATTATCAAGTATTAAGGTCTAATAATATTACTTATAATAAGAGATTATTTTGGATTAGTAGAGGCGCTTATGCAAGTACATCTCAAGATACTACAGTACAGAGATTTGCTTATTTAGATATAAGTAACATTGATGATTATAATAATCAAATTTCTTCAACACAGGGAGTTGTTTCATATAATTATACGGCTGGTGATAGAATTAAATTTTTATCAAGATTTAATGCAAATAATGAACAGATTACATTTGATATTCAATATGATTATGAAATTTTAGGAACAGAATCAACAATAGTATTGGAAAATGGAACTAAAAAAGTTGGTAATTTTATTAAGATTTTGTATCCTACAGTTGCAACTACAGATCCAAATTTTAAATTTAATGGTGATGAGAATTTCTTACATTATGAAATATTTCTTTATAATTTTTCATCTAATGTTTCTACAACACAAAGATTTTATTATGAATGTGGTAAATGTTTTGGTATAGGAAATCCTGGTACTTCTTTAGCATATCATATTGGTTTAGAGCAAACTCAATCATCTTCATCTCCAGAAACAATACCAGCAATTGTTAGTATGACAAATGGTGATTTGTTTTATAGATATAGAAAAGTTCCGTATGGTGATAATTTTTCTTTTTCAGCAGGTGGATCAAGTCAGGATATAGATTCTTTGTTGGGTATAACTGTTTTGCCAACTTCTCCTATTTCAAATACTAGTTATATAGTAAAAACACAAACTTTTAATAATGATTTGCCAGCAAATTATCCAACATATTCAAGTACAAATTTTTTCTTTAATAATTTATTAACGAGCCAAGCATTAGTTTTAAAATTAAAAGCTGAATTTTCTGTATTTCAATCACAAGCAAATGATAATACTAATTTTAGTTTTAGAGCTATTATAATAACACCTTCATCTTCTTATGAAGTTTATTTATTCCCAACTCAAATAGTTCAATCACAAGTTCAAACTACATTTGTTTTAGATAATGTTATTTCTATACCCCCGTTGGCTAAAGTTTGGATTGCATCATATTCATCAAATAATTTAACAGGTGCATCATTCACTGTAAATCCATTTATTTTAAGTTTTCAAATTTTAAAAAGTAAATCAATACAAATTATAGAATCATCTTTTAGTGATAATTATAATTTGATTACAAATAGTAATGGCAGGCCTTCTGTTGTTGATATAAATGCAAAGAAAACGTATTTCCCTACATTGATTAGATTTGGAGGGGCTTATCAAGTTAATACAAATATTAATAAAATTAACAATTTTCAATATGAGAATTTTGATGAATATGATAGAAGTTTTGGTGATGTAATGAGATTGCATGTTAGAGATAGGTATTTAAAAGTTTATCAAAAATTTAAGGTAGGAAATGTACCTATTTTAACACAAATAGTAAAAGACAGTGTTAATAATCCATTACAAGCAAATACTGATACTTTAATCAATAAGATTCAGTATTATTCTGGTAATTATGGTATTGGAGATGCATCTACAAGTCTTGCATGGAATAACTTTTCTGATTATTTTGTAGATGATTATCGTGGTGTAGTATGTAGGTTAAGTCAAGATGGTATTACTCCAATAAGTATTTTATATAATACAAATGCATTTTTTGTTGCTGAAACAGCAGCTTATAGAAAAGATTTAAATAATGGAATTTCTAATGGTATATACACAGGTGATCCATGTATTTATGGTGTATTTGATGCAAATACAAATAAATATATAATTGCTATGGAAGAAATCAATAGATATTTGCCAATTTGTACTTATAATGGTGGAAGTGCGGTTATATTACCATATTTTTGTACTTTTAATGGAGGAACTGCAAAAATTATAAGTGCATGTTCATTTAATGGCGGTTCATTGATTTTAAATCAAGGTACTTGTGGATATAATGGCGGAACATTGGTTGAAATATAAATATTAAATTAAATAATTGAATAATGAATGTAATATTAACACTAAATACTGGTCTAGGAGCTGATTTAGGGCCAAATTTTACGCTTACTGCTAATGTTGGCGTTGTAACTCCAAATACAGCAACTAAGACAGAATTATTAGCAGGTAAATCATTAGTTATTGATAATGCAGCTACTAATGTAAGAGTCACTTCTGTTGGTACATGTACAAATTATATAACTGTAAATTTAGGCACTTATTTGTGCGATTTTAATGGTGGAACGGCTGTGGTTTCTACATGTGTTAGTGCTATATATTCAATTCAAAATATAGGTTCAACAACAGTTCGTTGGGAAGGCTTAAATTGTGATGGAACATTGATTCATGGTTTTGTTACAGAAGGTCATACTGATAATACAAGTTGTGTACAAATAGGATCAGTTTTTGTAGATCAACCAGATAATGCAATTATAACATTTGTAGAATATTGTTAAATTATAAAATATAAAAAATGAACGTATTAATAACATTAAATAGCGGCTTAGGTGCTGATTTGGGACCAAATTTTAACCTTACAGCGGATGTTGGGACTGTAACGCCAAGTACAGCAACAAAAACAGAATTATTGGCTGGCGTAACAGTTTCTGTAAATGGATCTGCAACAGAAGTTGTAGTTACTTCTAATGGTAATTGTACCAATTCAATAACTATCCCAATTACAGCTTAATGTCACATGTTTTATCATATCATCAAGACCCATTTACTATTTCATTTGATGAAAATGCTAATGCTTTTGAGTCTTTTTATTCATATCACCCTGAGTTTTTGGGAGATATAAATACAACTTTATTTACATTTAAAAATGGTAATATTTGGCAGCATGGAACTACTCCATATTGTAATTTTTATGGAAGTCAAGATAGTGCATCAATTACAACTACTTTTAATTCAAGTTCTTTAGATAAAAAAACTTGGATTTCTGTAATGGAAACTGGAAGTGAAGTTTGGGGTTGTCCAATTATATATACTCAGATGGATAGTGGGTCAGCAAAGCAGGAAAGTCAACTTTTAACTAGTGATTTTGTAACATTAGAATCTGAATATCAAGCATCTTTTTTAAGGGATTCAACTAGTCCAGGAGGTCTTATTGAAGGTGATAGTTTAAAGGGAGGATATATTGTCATAAAATTTGAGAATTTAAATGCAAATTCTTTCGTATATTTGAACAGCGCAACAACTAAATATATTAATTCACCATTGAATAATAGATAATTATGGAACCAATGACCATAGCCGCCTTGGCAGCAGGAGCACAAGCAGTGGGGGGTGGCTTACAAGCTTTACTTAGCGGTAGAAAAAAACGTGAAAGTGAATTGAATGATTTCGCCAAACAAAGCCCATTATATACACCTAATAAGTCTATTAATGATTATTATCAACAAGCATTAAATAGATATAATGAAAATCCGTATCAATCACAGCAATATCAAATTGGTGCGCAAAATATACAAAGAGCTACAGCTCAAGGATTAGGTGCTATGCAAGATAGAAGAGGTGGTATTGGTGGTGCATCAAGATTAGCAGAAGCACAAATGAGTGGATTGCAAAATTTAGGTGCAAATGCAGAAGGACAAAGAAATGCAAGATTTGGACAACTTGGACAAGCAGCGCAAGCTAAAACAGCAGAAGATTATAAAGCTTTTGATATTAATCAAATGACTCCTTATAATCGTCAATTACAATTAAAACAAATGGCTGCACAAGCTGCAAATAGTAGATTTAATGCAGGAATGCAGACAATGTCAAGTGGTCTTGGTAATTTAGCTTATGCTGGGATGAGTAATCAAAGAGGCACAAATAATAATCAATCATTATCTGAATTCCCATCTACACCAAGTAGTTTTAGTAATTATGGAAATTTTTCTAATAAATACAATAATCAATTTTCTAATTTTGGGAATCCTTCTCCTTCATATTGGAATTCAGTTAGAAATCCATAATATAAAAATATAAAAATGGCAGCTACAGGTTTATTGGGAATAAATCCATATCAACAGGGAGTAAAAATAGATATATCATCTAAGCCAGTTGCTTTAGCTATGCAAATAGAGCAAAAAGAAGCAGCTAAAAGAGATGCTTTGCAAAAGTATTTAATGGATTATGAAAAATCCTTGAACTCAGCCGGAATGAGAGCTATAGATCAAGATGCATTTTTAGGTACATTAAATCAAGCAAAGCAGTATTATTTAAAAAATACAAAAGAAATATTAGATCCAGCCAGATACGGATCTGGAGCTCAATCAAATTATCTTGGAATTTTGAAAAACGGTCAATCAATGATTGAGGAATCAAAAGCTCAAGCTGCCGATGATAAAGTTGCAAACGAACATATATATCAAGCTATACAACAAGGTAAAACAATACATGATGGTTTATTGCCTGCTATTGAGGCATCAAGATTATCAATTGTAGACCCAAGATTTAAAAAAATTAATCCTTGGGAATTAAGATTTGATGATAAATATGATGATAATGATTTAATGAAAAATGTTTGGGGTAATATTTCTTTACCAACAAGAATAAGAGAAGATCATTTACCAGATGGAAGAATTATTCCTGTAAAAGAATCTTATTTAACTGATGAAATAAAACAAATAGTTCCATTAAATGCTATTAATGATTATACTACAAAACCAGGAGCAACAGCTCATTTCAATAAATTAGCTAAAAATCCTAACATATATAATATTGCAAATAATGAATTTGGTGAAGCTTATGCAACTATTGATCCTGTAACTGGCGCTAAAATAAAACCAGAAATTGGTGATGATATAAATAAATTTATAGCTGGTTATGCTTTAAGTAAAAAACCAATAGGTAATGTTTCATCTGGTGAAGCTGCATATGATTGGTTGACTAAATTTAATATGGAACAAAGTGCTATAAATAAAAGACATAGAGAAACAGAAGACAGAGCTGATGCAAGATCTCAAAAAGCACAACAAACGCAAGGGCCAATGGTAAATTTACTTGATACAATACCTAATAAAGATTTTGCTGTACAAGGTGGTGGTTCTGTTAAATTACAAAATGGTGTTGCAACTTTTAACGGTAAACCATTTAGTGGGAATATAGATATTGAAAAAACTGATTTACCAGGTGAATTATATAGCGTTGTTTTAAAAGGTTTTGAAGATAGTGGTAATAAAATTAAAAAAATACAAGTACATTACAATAATGGTGTACCTGATAAGTTTACTAATCCAAAAACAGGAACTTTTACAAGAGAAAGTATAGAAAGATATCAGAAAAAATATGATTCAGAACGTAAGGGTGAAAGTCTTTACCAATCAGGTAGCAACATAGGTGGTAATACAGGTGGATTTAAGGTACCAAAACATAAAATGAAATAAAATATAATATAATGGCAGAAGAGATAATCAAAGAAGAGATTGTTCCAGTTGAAGGATTAATTGCTCCAGATTTAGAGCCTAAGCCTAAGCCAAATCCTTATATAAAAAAAGTTCATGAAAATTTAGTTGATGCATTTGGTTCTAATCACGTGCCAAGTTTAGATTTATTTACTGAAAAAATTAAAGATCCTAAATATAGATATGCAGTACATGAAAATTTAAAAGACGCATTTGGCGTAAGTAGTGTACCTGATTTCAAAGGTTTTAATGACAGTTTAGATGTTGTCATCCCTGAAAAAAAAAATCTTGTCGTTACTGGTGGAACAGAATTACCTCCTACAGAATCAAAATTACCATCTACTCCAAGCAGCATACAGAATGGTGATGTTATTGATGAAAATAAAAATCCCTTTACTTTATTAAAAGAAAATAGATACAATTCTGATTTTAATAAAAACATAAAAATAAATGATCATTTAGTTAAATTAGGTATTCCTAAATCTGTAATAGATGCTTATGGTCAATTAAATAATGAATATTTTCAGCCAAGACCTTTAGGAGAAACTGAAACAAGTCCTGGTTTAGGAGAGGGTGTTTATGCAAATGATGAAGAAGTTTTATCTAATTATAAGGCTAATCCAAACAAATTTACAAAAGATATTAATTTAAAAGTTTGGGCTGATAAACTTTTGCAAAATCATGCTAATCTTAATAATTATTGGATTAGTAATCAAAATCCAGCAGATGCTGAAAATAATAAAATAAAATATAATAATGAAATAAATAATATTTCAAAAATAATTAATAATATATATAGTGGTGCACAAAATTCTATTGGTGTAACAGGTGATGCAAACTCTTTAGTAAATTTACAAAATGATACTGAAAAAGCTTCGGATTATATAAAACAATATGTTAGAGATCCAAATGAACAAAAAAAGGCATTGACAGCACTTGGTAATAGCACTGTAGATTTATTTGGTAGTTTAGATGAATTAAATCAATATGAAGAACAACCACTTGGGCAATCATTAGGTAAATATCAATCATTAGCATTAAATTATTTAAGAAAATTAAATAAAAGTAAAGCTGAGTTTTTTGATAAATATAAAGATACGGATAGCAGTAAATTTACTCTTTTAAATGAAGTAAGAGGTTTTGAAAATCAAGCAAAACAATTAGATGAACTTGGAGTAGATATTCATATAAATTGGGCACAAAATGCATTAAAAGAATTAGATGATAGATATAAACAACAAGGTTCTTTAGATACTGAAGATATAATCAAGTATCAAAAAATTCAAGAATCATTAAATGATGCATTGAATTGGCGTTCAAGAATACCTGATGCTTATCCTAATGCTATTGATATAAATTCTCGTCAGATTGCTCAAGATTATTTAGGAACTGGAAGTGGTGTTTGGGCAACAGCTGGTAAAAAAGCATTTTATGGTATGGGTCAATTAGGTGAAAGTTTAATTGATTTAGCATCATATCCTTTTAGATCTCAAGAAGAAATTGATAATGCTGCATTACTTGCTTCTGGTGTTAATTCTGAAATAGAAGCAGATACAATGAATAGACCTGATGCTAGAATTAATAAAACTGGTAAGGTTACTTTTGCTCCAGAATTATTAGCAAAAATGGATGAAATAAAAAATTCAAATTTACCTGATGATGAAAAAGCAGTAAAAGTAGCAAATTTATTAGAAACTAATCAAGATAAATATACTTATACACCGGCTGATGGAGATTATAATTTAGGATTTAAATCTATAGCTGCATCTACTCTTAATTTTGCCGCTGATATGACACCTTTTATGTTATCAGCATATGGGTTAGGTGGAGTTGGTGGGCCATCTTTAGCAGGTAGATTTGCTAATATGTTTGGTAATGTTTTAGTTACTTCTTATTCTCAAGAAGTTGGTAGAGCAACAAGAGAAAATATTCCTAATCCACAAGCATACGCATTAGGTAATATACTTGTAAATTCATTAGCTTATGAGGCTGCTGGTGTTGGGACTAATTCAGTTAAATATATAAGAGGTGCCGCAGCTAAAACTGGAAACTTGGCTGAAAAAGTAATAAGTAAATTGGATGATCAAACAATTATAAAAATGTTAGAAAATCCACCTTCAAAATTGAAGGGATTTATGACAGAATTTGGTAAAACAGCTTTAAAAACAGGTGCTGAAGGAGTCAAGAATGCAGCTATTTTTGAAGCTTTTATGACTGCAAAGGAAGCATCTGAAGGTAAAGATATTGATCTAAGTCAACATGGTTTAAATATGTTGAATTTTGCTTTATTTCATACAGTTGCTGGTACTTTAGGTGAAATGGCTACATTAAATAGTGAAAATAAAAAAACATTATATCAAGCCGCATTAAATAAAGATAGAGTTTTATATGATGCAAAAAAAGCTTTTGCTGAGAACAAAATAAAAGAACTAGCTTATAATCAAATTGTTAAGAATGTAGAAGCAGCTTCAAAAGTTTTGGAGAAAGTCCCAATGGTAGATGAAAATGGGAAAAAATTAAATGATAAAGATGCAGCTGATTTGTTATATTTAAAAATACAATCTCAACTTATTCAAGATAAATTAAGTAAAGATATTCCTGAAAAATTAAAACAAAAGATTGAAAAAGAAAAGATTGAAAATCAGAAAAAAATTGATAAAATAGTTAAAGGCTTTACTGAAAATATAGGCAAACCATTTGCTGGTTTGGGACAAACAGAAATAAGTGAGGTTCCTAAAACACCTAGTGTAGAAGTTCCTATTGAAGAAACAAAAATTCCTATTGTTACTCCTAATGCTCCTGAAAAAGAAAGTGTTAAAATAGATAATATAGGAACCCAACCAACTACTAAGCCAGTTGTGGCAGCAGATCGTACTCTTATGGATGTTAAAAAAGATGATATAGAAAAGAGGAGACAAGAGGAATTAGATAAATTACCTAATAAGGGTATTGAATATCAATCAGAGAATATAACATTAAAAAGCAAAGAGGCAGAAGCAATTGATGCTAAATATGATGCAGAATTAAAGGCTTTAGAAAGCAAGACAGGTGTATCATTTAACACAGGTGGTAAACCAGTAACTATTCAAACTAAAGAAAATTTAGAAACAACATTACAAGATATAGCTACTTCTGGCAAAAAGCCATCTGCAGAAACTTTATTTAATTTATTGGAAAGTATTCCTGATGGAACAATTATACAACACGAAGGAGGCGATACTAGAACTATTATTAAAAAGAAAAGAGTAAGCAAAAGTGGGAATGAAACTTATGAATTAATCCCAGAAATTTATAATGAAGAAACTAACCAATGGGAAGAAAATCCTAGTGCATTAACAATATTGGAAAAGACTAAAAATGGGGAATATAGAGGAACTGTACCTGAAGATTTTAAACAACAAGCATATACCGATAAAAATGGTAATAGAGTTACCACATTGCCAAAAGTAACATTGCCTAGCGAAGGAGCAGCTCCTGTAGAATTAAAGCAAACTGAAGTTACACCAGAGGTAACAGTAGAAGGAACAAAACAAGGTTATCAAGTTCTTAGTGGTAATAAAGAAAATGCTATAGGAGATATAAGACAAGAAGCATCAGAAGCAAGAGCAGCAGGCAAAGATTCTTTTACCAAAGAAACTGTTAAAGATGGCAAAAAAACATATACATTAGTTGATACAACTGTCTCTGATGATTTTGGAAGGCCCGGGTTTAAATCTGCATCTATATCTTTTCCTGAAAAAACTGAAGTTACAATGGAAGATGTAATGCCTAGATTAAAAACGGAATTAGGTATTAAAGAAGAAGTTAAACCAACTGCTGAAGCCAAAGTTGCTAGTGATTTAGTTAGTGTGTCAGTAGCGCCTTATTATGATACTCAAATAAATAATATATCTGATGCCTCTAAATTAAGAGATTCTGAGGGGTATAAGGGGCATATTCAAATGCTAAAAAAAGTAGCAAAAACAATGGGATTAGAAATTAATTCTATTGATGATACTATTGGAGGTTTTGAAAATGAGCAAGGCAATAAAATAACAGAAATATCAAATAGGGTAAAATTAAATACCAAAGATATAGATGCAGCTGAAAAATATGCAGCTGTTGTAGGCGCATTAGCCCATGAAACTCAAGAAGCTACGATTGCGGCTAGATATGTAAAACATGGAGATCCAAATCAATCAGCAATAGAAACTGAAATAAAAGTATCTGATTTAAATAATGCAGTAAAATCACTAAAAGAAGCAGGAATTAACAGCTTTGAAATCAATGAAAATGATAATTCTATTAAAATTTTAGACTTTGACAATGGTAAAAGTGAAGATTTTAATAATAAAATGCTTAATTTTGCAGACTTACTAGATAAAAACAATGTAAAATATGAAACAGAACACCACGCAATTGAATCAAGATATGTCGACCCCCAAAGACGTGCCGAGCTACTTAAAGAGGCTAAACTCCAAGCAGAGCAACAAGAAGGTGGGACAGAGCTTCGTGACATTTACGAAAAATCAAAAGCAAAAAGCGAAGAGTTCTTAGGTAAAAAAGAAGCACCTGCTGAAATACCAGAAGAAGTTCATAATCCTATTGTAGATAAAATAAGAAAAGGTATTCAGAAACTTAGTGATAAAGCTAAAATAAGTGTATTAAAGGGTAAAAACTTTACTAAAGCTTTAAATGAAGCAATTAAAACAGGTGGTGCAAATCTTCAATCTTGGGGTGGTTTTGAAAAGAAAGGTTTTGAAGAATCACCTGAATGGCAAAAATTAATAGACAATGGTACTGTAAAATTAAACTTTGATCTTAAGGGTTTAGAGGGTAAAGCTGTTGTAATAATTAATCCTGACAATATGTTAACAGGTGAAGTTATTACTAAAGATGGTAAAAAAGTTGTTGATGGAAATGGCGGTATAAATTTTGTTACCAAATTTGGTGATGTATGGGCTTCTTCTGATAAAGATACAGCTAGTCAATTAGCTGGATATATAAATGAAGCAAGAAAGAAAGATTTAGCAGCTGGAGGAGATGGCACAGTACATATAATTGTTTCTAAAGGAAGATTATCTAAATCTCTTACATCTCATACTGGCGCTAAGGCCGCAATGAAAGTTTTAGAACATTTTGTAGATAAAAAATTAATTTCTTTATCTGATTTTAGAAAAGCATTAATTGAAGTAGGTAAAAAATATAATATTGATTTTGATGGCAGATTAGATGCTAAATCAATTCATGATGATATTGCAAAAAAGTTTTTTGGTGTAAATGATTCAACTTTCTCAAAAAGAGGATTTTTTGTAGAAGATATTATTAATCATTTAGCAGAAAATAGTAAAAGCGCTAAGGAAAACATTAGTAAGATAAGAGAAATGCTTAATACAGAAGCATTACCTAAATCAACAGAAAGAAAAACAGGTGATATATTTTTTGCAAAAGAAGGAATTATAGATGCTATTGGGCATTTGTTGTCTGATAATATTACCGTAGGAGTTAAACCTAGTGAGGCTTATGCTACAATTGAGGTAAAACATCCTGTAGAAGTATTTAATTTAAATAAAGAAGAAGGTGGACATGAAAGCTATCCATTCCATTTAAGACAAATTGATGAAAATGGTAATAAAGTAAAACCAATTTTAAATGTATTAAATGAAGCTCAACATATTACAGATGTTGTAAATGATGTAAATAATAGACCAGTTGATAAAAAAGGTGGTGCAGGAAAATTTGGTAGTAATCAAGTTGGTATGGCTAAGGGGGTAGTAAAGCCGGCTTCTGAACATCCAAGTGGTGTAAATATGATGACTGATGCTACAGGTAAAATTTATGGTTTTGAGCAAAATGGTAAAATTGTATTAAATGCTGATTTAATGAATGGTAATACTCCATTCCATGAAGCAGGACATTTATGGTTAAGTTGGGCTAAAGAAAATAGGTCAGATTTACATGAAGCAGGAATGTCAAAAGTTGAAGGATCTAAATACCTTCAAGATGTTAAAAATAACCCTGTTTATCAAGAAAATGCGGCTAAATTACCAGAATCAGAGAGAGAAGATTATTTTAAATCTGAGGCTCTTGCAAAGGCTATTGGAGACAATGGAGAACAATTTGTAAATAGTGCTAAAAAAGCTGATTTTAAACAATGGCTTAAGGATTTGTGGACTTCTATAGCTGATCATTTCGGGCTGAGAGATATGACAGCAGAGCAAGTTTCTAATATGACTTTAGATGATTTTTCTAAAAAAGTTGTAGCTGATATAGTAGAAAAAGAAAAAATGTCCGGTAAGGGTGTTGAAACGGAGGGTGTTTTAGAACCAGCTAAAATGGAGAAAAAATATGAAGAAATTTATAAAGACTTAACAAATATTGAAAAAAGACAAATAATTAATAGTAAATTTGAGAAATTACTTGAAGAACTTAAAATAGAAAAAATATGTCCAACGGATTAAAATCCTTATTAAGCTCAAGCATGAGAAAAGGCATGCAAGATGCAGTTTATATTGAATTGTATCAATCTAACTTATGGAAGAGTTTAGCTAACCAATTGCAAAGATTAGGTTACTTTGGTAGTCAAAAGTATTTTTTAGCAGAAAGTGCTGAGGAATTAACCCATTATCAAATGCATGTTGAATTTATGAATGATATGGGAGATTGCGCTGATTTGCCTAAAATTGATGCTATTACTGATAAAGTAACTGATATTGGTGATGCTTTGGAAATAGGTTATAATATTGAGTTAGATGTATATAAGCAATATAAGGATTTTTATAAAAAAGCTGAAGATGAAGATGTAGCAGTTGCTCAATATTTATTAAAATTCATTAAAATTCAGCGTCAAGCAGTTGGCCACTATGGTGATTTATTAGCTAAATACAAAGTAGCTGAAGCAACAAAAGAATTGTTAGAATTTGACGAACATATATCAGATTTATAATGTCTAGAAAAAATCCTTGTAAATATCTTTTTGAAATTAATCCAGGAGAATTTAAAGAATTCACCGAAGCGGAGCTTAAAGAACATTTATTAAAACAAGATTTATCAAATTTAAAATCAATACAAGATGCCATACAAGAGCGAAGCCCAGAGAAAATGGTTCAACCTACACAAGCAGGAGTTGGAGAAACAGGGGGTAAACGTACAGGAATGGAACCAGGCGAGCAAGGGCAAAAAGCTACCACAAAAGGTGAGCCCATTAAAGTCAATGAAGAAGCGCAAATAGCTCAATCAACAGAATTAAATGAGTCTACTGAAGGTATGACTAAAATTGCTAATGCAGTTAATGATGCTTTTGTTACAGGGAAATATGGATTAAAAGCACTAGAAGATATTATTTCAAAACTTCAAGATACTGATTTAAAGGCTATATATGAAAAAGTAAAAGAAAAAATTGAAAATAAAGTAATTGATACAAAGGATGTTAGAGATAGAGTTATGACAAATATGTCTGGTTCTGAATTTGATCAAGCCGTTTTATTATATGATAGAGCAGAACTAGAAGGAAGAGAAAAAAATCTTTATCAAGAATTGGCTGATGCTACTGATTCAGATGAAAGACAAAAAATACAAGATAAAATAATTGATGTTCAAAATCAAATATTAGATAATGCTTTAGCAAATAAAGTTATTGGTCGTTCTGCAAGTACAACATTTAGACTTCGTCAAATGTGGGTTAATAGAGATATGAATTTGGCAGATATGGAAACTCAGTATAAAGCATCTAAAAATATTAAAGATCTTAGTGATACTCAGAAAGCAGAAATTAGAAAACAATATGATGAGATTAATAAATCTCGTGCAGAACTTGAAAAGAAAAGAATAGAATTATCTGAAGCGTTAGAAAAAAATGCTAAACTTGAAATTGAAAATGAGAAACTAAAAGAATTACAAAAAACTGTAAAAGAGCAAAAAAAAGCTGATATTAAGCAAAAAGCTGAGGATGCAATTAGCAAATCTAATGAAAGAATTAAAAAATCTAAAGAAGCTCTTAGGAAATTAGGAGGTAATATTAATGCAGGATTTGATCCTAAAATTGCCATAGAATTAAGTAAAATTGCTGCTGAGAAGTTTTATCAAGGTATAGTTAAAATTGATGAATTAGTTAATAGTGTTTATGAAGATGTAAAAGATATATTAACTAATTTTACTAAAGAAGATATAGCTAGACATATTTTAGCCCAAAAAGATAAAGACGGAAATTATGTTGAATCTGAAGTATCAGAAGCTTATTTAAAATCAAAAAATAAAATTGATTTAAATAAAAAAGAAATAAGAGAAAAAGTAAAAGCATATAGGATTGCTAAAGATATGGTTGCTAGAAAGCAATTTGAATGGCAGAATGAGAGAAGAAAGGATATATTTGAAAATAAGTCAACTAATGAAAAAATAATTGATAAAATATTAAGATGGCAAAGATTTGCTGTTTTAACTTATCCAGGTACATTTGTTAAATTAATAGCAGCTGTAATTAATCAAACATTATTAAAGCCATTGAAATTCGGCACTAATGCATTAGTTAGTTTACTTACACCTAAATCAATTAAAAGTAAACAGCCTATATGGGGTAATCCTAAATTAGAATCTTTAGCTAAATATTATTCAGAATTTTTAAGAAATTTTAATATTACAAATTTAAAAGATCAATTTTCTGGTATTGATACAAAAGAATTACTATATGGTAATCCTCATATTTATGATGAATTTGTTTCTGCAAGAGGATTATTGGAAATGCCAGGTAGATCTCATGGATATATTAAATCATTCATTAAAAATCCAGAATTTGTATATGCTAATACTCAGCAAGTTAATTTTCATTTAACAAAAATGGTTGAAGCTCAAAATAAATTAAATGACAAAAATTTAAGTGCTTCAGAAAGAGAAGAGTGGCAAAAAATATATGATGATAATGATGTTACTAATGAAGATGTGATGGAAAGAATAAATAAATTATCATTAGAGCATGCAAGATGGTCTATATTTATGAATGATAGCCAAATTGTTAGCGCATTTAGAAGGGCTACTTCTGGTAAAGGTTGGATGAGTGCATTAGCAAAAAGTGAAATGCCTATTGTAAAAATACCTATAAATTATATAGGAAGATATTTTTTAAATAAATATGGTTTTTTAAAATCCATGGTTGGAAGTGGTAAAGAAAGTTTAGGTGCCAAAACACCATTAATAAAACATTTATATACAAATGAATCAAAACCAACTGATTTTCCTGGATTAGCTCAAATTATAACAAAAGGTTCAAAAGATTTAACAACAAAACAAGCAGAATTATTAGGTAAATCATTGGTTGTTGGAAGTATGGGAGCAGCATTTTTTGCTTTAGGGTATTTAAATAGAAAAAATATAAAGAAAAATGATGATGGTTCTGTTGAATTTTTTGGAAAACATATTAGTAAAAATCTAATTCACTCTCCAGAATATGAAAGTATGTTTAGTGGAGCTGAAACTGGACAAAAAATGGATGGTGATGAAGGGTGGTTAACTGCATTATTAGAAAGTGATATTAGCGAAATGAAGAATAGTCCTTTTATTAGTATGTTTAAATATGGATTTGTACCAAATTTGGCTGTTGCAATGATGAGTAAAGATGAAAGTAGTGTTTGGGGTAAAGCAAAAAAGGCTATTAATCAAAAGATATCAAACATGCTTATACCTGGTGCTTTAAAGCAACCAGCTCAATGGTTAGATACAGAATCTGGTAAATTTAGCGTTACTGAACAGGCAGTTAAAAGAAAAGCTGAAGATAAACCGGGAGTTAAAGGATACTTTAATTCTTTGATGCAGGAAATGATGTTGGGAATTCCAGGATTAAGAAATATGGTTCCGGCAGTAGAAGATGTTATTAAAGACTATAATAATAATGAAAATGGCACACCTATAAATACCTCACAAAGAAAAGAATATGAGAAATTAGGTTCAAAATATTATGATGAATATTTAACCAAAGCAAAAGAAAATGGTGCTTTTATTAGAGGTGAAAGTGAATTAACTCCTTTTAATAAATTAACAGATGATCAAAAAAAGGATTTTATTAAAGATTTAAGAAATATGGCTAATAAAAGGGCTAAAAAAGAGCTTTTTGGAGAAAAACCAGAAACGGATAAAACAAAAGAAGATAAGGAAAACTATAAAATGTTAAAATCAATGTTCATGGGAGAACAGGATGACAGTGAATGGTAATATTTTTCTCTTAATATAGCTATATTTTTCTTATATTTGGGTAAAATTTTAGCAAAATGCCTTTTGTACCTAATTTTACGGCAAGCCAATATAGCGGTACGCCTTCTGTTATAACTTTAACAGATACATCAACTGGTTCTGATGGTACTATTGCCAAGCGTAGAGTATATCTATTGCAGGCAAATGGTACATTTTTAGTGCCAGCTGGAAACACTACAGATTATATTAATTGGGACTTGGTAGATACAAGTATCAGTTTAGATGTATTATCTCAAGATAGTGCATTAAGTATTACTGTTCAATGGTTAACTTCAGCAAATGCAGTCGTTACATCAAAAACAATTTCATTTGCATTTACTGCATATAATGA
>Ga0304729_1000959_pt1 | contig 19824 bp, 29 predicted proteins | sample C_131016_MF_Meta_FD_190475 | JGI IMG/M metagenome (GOLD analysis project Ga0304729, IMG submission 190475) | Freshwater microbial communities from Lake Croche, Canada to study carbon cycling - C_131016_MF_MetaG (v2) (version 2) | ecosystem: Environmental > Aquatic > Freshwater > Lake | place... | reverse complement strand
GCAGCGAGCGCGGCGGTGCCGAACATGAGCTGGTCAAACAGTTGTGGTGCGAACTCGACGCAGGTAATATCGAAAGCGTCCGAAATGACGACCTTGTCGGTGCGCTCCTTGTAGCCGCCATTCGGTGACGCCCACTCGCGAGTGCGGTCCTTGGTTTTCGGGTTGTATTTGACCGAGTTGCAGCGGCCAAGGTTGTAGTCCAGCATGGTGGTGGCTGGCGTGGCTGGCGCGGCGGTGAGGCTGACGGCGGCGGACGAGGCTCCGATGGTGGAGCCGTCTGGCGCGAAATAAACTTGTGCGCCGACAAGGCGCTCGATGAGGGTTCCGAATGCTGCGGACATGGTGGTGGTGCGTTAGGTGGTTAGTGGATGGAGATTTTTCAGATGCCGTCGATGCGGACGCGGGGCGGGTCCATGCTGGCAAGGGTATCGGCCTCGGACTGGGTGAGGCGAATTTGGTGTCCGGCGGCGCAGTTCAGGTCGCCGATGAGAGTCGGCGTGACGAGCACAGTGCAGGCGTAGGTGGTTTCTGTCGGGGTGGTTTCGGTGTCTTTTTCCATGGTGGTATCAGTTTGATTTTCCGGGTGCGTCGAGAGTGAGGACAGCAACGTCGTAGTCGGGATCTTCGGGGAAGGTGATGGAGGCAGCATCGCAGTAGATGATGCCGTTTGACGGGATGGACTCGGGCCACCAGCCGTGGAGCTTTTCAGCGATGGCCTCGATGAGGTCGTCTGCGGATGCAACATCGGCCTTGGTGAGCGCCGGAACCATGACGAGCGAGACGGTGTAATTCCCGGAGAAGCGCGGGACGGCCTTTCGGCGGCTTTCGTTGGATCCGCTAATCAGGCGGACAATGACGGCAAGGCCCTTCGCCTTCGCCATGCGGCTCTCGAACTCGCTAGCAATGCTCTTGCGGTGAAAAACGACGACGTTGCCGTCTAGCCCGTCGATTTCTTCGAGGCGATCCTTGATGGCAAGTGCGATGGTGCGGAGGCGCGGCATGGTCTTAGAACTGAAGCAGTGGGCGTCCGCCGTAAGCGGGGAAACTCGAAGCGGTGACGGCTTCGGGATCGGTGATGGCAAAGGCGTTCACGTTCGCCGTGCGGAGGGAGTCACGGCCCTTGATGGCGTCGTTGTATTCGTCACGGCGCGGGTTGGTGGAGCCTTCCACGGCGGGGCTGAGGCCGAGCAGGGAGACGCGAGCAATGGCAATGGCCCACGGGATGCAGAAGGCCGGGAGAGTTCCCGAAGGTCCCATTGCCGAGACGAGCGGGTTGGCGCGAATGATGCCACGGAAGTTTTCGCAGGTGCGGGATGCAATCGCCTCGATGCGCGCTCCGGTGGTTTCGGCGTTCGTGCCGTCGAATTCCATGCCAGCAGATTCCTCGTAAATCGCAATCTCGCGGACGGAGAGTCCGTCACGGATGTCAGCGGCTGTGAAGGTCACCCAAGGCATGCGCCGAGACTGATTCCAAGCCCCGCATGAGGCGATTCGCGGGAGTGGTCCCCAAAGAAAAACCCCCGTCCGCCTGGCAGCGAACGGGGGTTGAATAACACAACTGACAGGGATGATCAGCTCAGGATGGATACCGTGAAGGAGCCGGTAACGGTTCCAAGGGTGTTGCCAGTCTGAGCGATGCGGATATACCGGCGAGTGACCGGAGCAAGGCGGAACTCAACTGTTTTCGCGGCGAGTCCGGTTCCTGTGCCAGCGGTCACTGTGGTGCTTTGCAGTGGGTCAATGTTGGCAAAAGTCACGTTGTCCGCGCTGTCTTGAAGCGTGAACGTGGCAATTTTCGCATCGGTGGCGGCGGCTTCGGTAGGGCTGACAAGCTCAACGAGGATGCCTTCGATCAAGCCGCCTTGGACTTGCTCCAGGTCGATCCCGGTCGAGTTGGCGGCGGTGGTGTGCATCGCCTTGGTGACGATGAGGTTTGCGTCTCGGACGCTGCGGGTGTGAAGTGACATGATGTTAGTTCGTTAGGATTTGAAACGGGGTGGATCAGGCGGCGCCGAGCACTTCGGTGTTGAGCAGGTTGTCGGTGACGATAATCGGGATGCCGAATGCTTCGGTGGGAAGCGGGGCAACAAGACCGGACTCCGAGCCGATGGAACCCTTGGAACCGTTGCCCTGGAGAACTACGGTGCGGGACTTCTGGAGCTGGGTGCGGCTGCGGCGGGTCATGAACCATGCGTCAGGAGTGAATCCAACCGGGTAGAGTGCAATCAAGTCTGCAAGCAGCGAGTCGGTGAGGCCCTTGCCGGTTTCGGCAGTGAGGTTGTAAAGACGGCCGATGGCGTAGGGATGGACGCACTGCATGCCGATCCAAGCGGTGAGGTTGGAAACATAGGCGTCATACTGGCCACCGGCTGCATCCGAGATGGATTGCTCGCGGAATGGAGGAAGCGTGAGGACGCTGCCGCCACCGTAGATCATCTGGACAAACTGCGGGCCGAATTTCACGCCAAAGACCGAGGAACCGGTCGCGGCGGTGGTGCCAGTGGCGTCCACTTTCATCCCGGCTGGGCAGAGCGAGCGGAGGCCAGGGAAGCCCTTGGCGTCTTCGGCTGTGCCATACCAGATTTGCTTACCGATCTCGATGCCAGCGGAGCGACCGACGCCATCAGCTTCGATGGCTTGGAGAGCAGCAGGGCCGTCCTCATGGTCCATTGCGACCGCCTTGTCGACGTTGATCGCGCCCCGGAAAATGAAGCATTCCACCAGCTTGGTGGCGAAGCTGGATTTGCTCGGGATGATGCCTTCGTTGGCGTTCGCGAATCCCGTGTTCGGGAGCGCGGTGCGGTCGATTGTCTTGTATGTGGTGCCTTTGACGGTGCGGGCCGAGATGGCTGCCAGCTCGGGAGCGGCGGTCATGACGGATTCGATGAGGCCGACTTCCTTGGAGTGGCCGCGAAGCTTTGCGATGTCGAGTAAGTTGAGATTGGACATGGTATCGTGGAGTTAGAGCTTGGTGTTGGGTGGTAGATTACTTGGAGGCTTCAAATTCCTCAGCGAGCGCAGCTTCTAGCAACTGCATGCCGGACTTGCCTTGGATCGCGTCAGCAGCATTGACCGGCTTGCCGTCGGTGCCCATGACCAGTGGCTTGTCGAGGCCTTGGTTGAGCTTGGGAAGTTGGGCGAGGATCTCCTCGGCGAAGGTGTCGCCGGCTTCGATCTTGGCGCGGAACTTGTCTTGCTTGTCGGTGTCCTTAGCCAAGATGCGGCCATCGGTGACTGCGGCTTTGACGAGAGTATCGGCGCGTTGCTTGGCGTGTTCGGCGCACTGAGCGACAGCTTCGTCTTTCTCGCCCGTGAGGGTGGCAAGTTCGGCTTCAAGCTCGGCAATCCGCTTTGCCTTGGCGGTGTTATCTGATTGCATGGTGGTATTATCCGACTGCATCATCGCGATTTTATTGACGGCTTGAGTTTCGGCATTATCAGCGGCGGGTGAAATCGCGAGGGCCGCGAAGATTAGGTTCGACATAGTATTGGATGGTTTGATTTCTGGATTGAGATCTGTATCGGAAGCGGCGATGAGGCCGATGGCGCGGAAAGCGGGTTCATCGACGAGCGAACCGATTTCGCCTTTGTCCGGGAGACCGGAAGGCGTGCCGTCGTCATCGATGAGGAAGGTGGGGGAAAAATAACCGTAGTCGCCGCCCTCGATGGCAGCGCGGCCGCTGGTTGACCAGTCGGTGGCGAGAATGATGCCCCGTGCGGGATCAAAGGAAAATGCGGAGGGATGGCCGGAGGCAGGGCCGGTCTTCGAGTGGTCGAAGGCGAGGCGCGGACGGACGGTGCTTTCAAGCCGCTTGGTGAGGGCTGCTTGCAGGGATGCGGCGATGGACGCACCCTTTTCAGCGGGGACGTTCACGGTAATCTCGCCGGGCTTGCCGCTGACGGTGGCGTTGATCTTGCTAGATCCGACCGGGATATATACGATCTCGCCTGGCGCGTCTTTGGTGACGGCTGAGGTGAAGGCGGCGGTGATGATCCTTGGCACGGGATCAGCAATGACGGATCGCGTGAAAATGGGTAGCCGTTCGAGTGGTCCCCGTTAATCGAGTCGAATGGTATCCCCTTCATCGATTACTCGCAAACCTCGTTCTGGCAGCTTTGCGAATGCTTTGCGATACTTTTGAGCTTTAACGTAATCTCCCCTGCCCTCCGCGTCGGTAAGGCCTCTGGTGAGCATGATACGCCGGGTATCGGCGGCGGCGTTTCGAGCGGCATCTGCTGGATCGAGGTTTTTCTTCCCGGCCCGCAGCTCTTCCAGCAGCTTGCGCTTGATTTCCGGGTCCATGGTTTTGGTGCTGGCCTCGGTGCGGTCGGTGATTTGCGCCGGTACAGGTTCCACGTTGTCCACGTTCAAGCCAAGCGCCATCGCGTCGGCTTTTGATACATCCTCCTGGGTGCAACCGGAGTTGAAACCATACGGCCCCCACGGCACGCCGAATCCGCCGATGTCGCGGGCATTGTGGAAATCCGCCCAGCGGGGATCGGTTTTCAACATGACTTCGCCAAGGTTTTCTTGGTGGCGTGGCCTGGGCTCCTTCACGCCCATGTCGCGCACCAGCCGGGCGGCCGGGAAGGCTTTGAGCGCGGCGGGTGTCATCCCCTGTTTCCATTGGCCGTAGCCGTAGGACTGGCGGACGTTGGTGTCGAAGATCAGCCGGAGGCGGGAAAGGCTGCGGATGTCCTGCACGTCCTTTTGGTTCACGTGCTTGAATTCCTCCTGCTTCGCCATGCCCTCGGCAATCATGAAATCCCGCATGCGCTTCACGAAGTGTTCACGCCCAGCCACCTTGAGGGCTGTCACTTCGGTGCCATCAGGCTGGACAATGGTTTCTCGGACATTGGCCACGTAATCAAAAAGCAAACCATGTGCGCGATCAAGAAAGCGGGCGTTTTCCACCTTGGCGGAGAAGAACGCCTTGGTTTGGAAGTCCGGCTCCTGTGCCTGCCAGAGCGCGGCGTCCCAGTCTGCCGGAAGCTGCTCTTTTTCCAGCAGGAAGCGGATGGCCTCCATGAACGGCATGGGTGAGGTGATCATGATTTTTCGATAATTTCGATGAGACCTTGGCGATTTTGGTCAGTGAAAGCTCCGGCGAGAAGCGGCTCGGGCGGCAGCGCGTTTGGCCACGGTCCTTGGGTAATTGAGGCGACCAGGGCATACACCGACCTCGCCTTGCCGTCGTCCGTTTTCTCCATCAGCACGAACTTCCCCTTTGGACGAAACAGCCGCCTGCCGGTGTTCTGCTGATAGACTGACGCGTAAAGCCCACGGGCCTCTTGGATCAGCGGGATCGTGAGAAACTTCGCACGCTTCGGCGTGATGGTGCCGCCGGCAACTTTGTGCCGGTAGTAAGTGGCGTCATTGGCGATCACCGCACCGCCGGAGGTGAACGACTCCAGCGCCCAGCCACGCGCCACGTCGGCACCGAAGCGACTTCCTTCGTTAGGCCCGGAGCCGAGGTAGCGTGTCCCGCGCCAGCCACCGGACTGGTCGAACTCGCGGTGATAAGTGACCGCAGCATTCCGCGCGGCGATGCCTCCCTGCTCGTTCAAGTCCGCTGCCTGCGGTCCGGTGAGTGCGGAAATCAGAGCGGCCAGCGCCGGGCTGGCATTGTCGGTGACGTTGACCTTGATTTCGATCATGGAATTAGGTTCGCGAGGATGAAAATGAGCCCGAAAAATATCAGTGCTCCAGCATACCAGAACACTCCCATGTCAATCGCAAGGAAGCCGATGCAGACTATCTCAATTCCGAGGCCCATTGTGCTTGTGGGTTGATCACTCATGGCGGCTCACTCTTAATGCTATCAAACTTCAAAGCTCTGTCTCTCCATTTTGCTGGCTGATCACCTAAATTCCATCCGTCTTTTTCAAGTGCTGTGAGTTCCTTCGCTCTCCATTTTGAAAGAATTGCGCGGGCATTTGACGATTCTTGATTGGACAGTGTTCTTTCGTAATCATCTTTTGAAATTGGGACTGTATTTTTTAGAAGAAACTCCGAATCGCCACCCACCTCTGGTAAAACAGATCCTCGAACATAAACGACTGGGCGTTGATGGTCCAAATATCCCGCTCCATCTCCAAATCCAAGAATGTCCGCCGTCGAAACACCTTCTTCTGAAGTCTGCGAAATTTGATTAAAGGATTTACCACTTGAAGGCACATCTCCAGAGCGAACACCGACAACATTTAATTCCATCTTGCCGTGAGAAAATAATGAAACGGCATCATCGAGAGTAACGGCGGAATTTACCGGATGGTATCCATTATTTTTGTTTCCGTCTGACATTGCTTCCTTTACCCACCTACCGCCGTCTTGTCCATGCGGGTTTCGCGGCTGATTAGGGTTAAAGGATGCGAGCACGGGCTTGCGCTCATGGCGGCTCACGCTTCCTGCAAGCGCCGCGCTGCTGATGGCATTCTTGAATGCCTCTTCCAGCGCCTGAGTGTCCATCAGGTCGAAGATCTCCGGGAGTTGGGTTTGCGCCTTCTCTAGCGCGGCCAGGAAATCCTCATCCGTTACATGCTGGGACATGGCCAGCGCGGCGAGCCGGTCGAAGAACGGCTTCACCGGGGAAAGCCATTGAGTCGAGACACCTGTCAGGCCTTCGAGCACGGAGGTGGAGAGCTGATCGACCGTGAGAGGCTGTGAAGCATCCGCCGCATTTACGATATTTCCAGCCCCTGCCTTTGTTTCTATGGGGAAACCGCCCGCACTCGCGGGAGAACCTGTCGCCGGATCTCCCGGCGCACCATGCGGCACGGACTGAAAAAGTAATTCCTCTCCCGTTACCGGAAGCGTAAGGCCGTGGCGCTCGTAGAACCACGCTTTAGAGACGGGCGTTTCGCCTGTCGTGATGCCGAGCGCAACGTCGCGCTCGGCCAGCATTTTCTCGTCGGTCGTTTCCTCGCGCTTGGCCGAGAAGCTCGGCATGCCGCCGTGATCCTCGCCCCAGTTCAGCGCGATGATCGACGGAATAAGCTGCTGTGAAATAATACTTCCGACATACTCAGCCACGCCGTCCACCACGCTCTCAAGCGTGCCTTGATGAACCTCTCCAAGCGCTCGGCTGCCTGATCCCGAATGTCCGGTGCCACTGGTCAGCGTTTGTCCGAGAATGAACTGGTCACATTGAGCGTCCGCTAGATCCAGCAAGGCCTTTTGCGGTAGATCCGTGCCGGATGTGGCAGCGGGGGAAAGGATGTTGATCTTCGTTCCCGGTTTGGTCGTGAGGTAGCCGGTGGAGCCGATGGAGGCGAGAGCAGCCTTGACTGCATTCTCATCCTTCACATCCCCAACCTCGGCATGCCGCCACGGGATGCCGTAAAGCTGGGTGAAATTGAGAAACCATTTCAGGCCGTAAATCGCGGCGAGCCAGTAGCCGGTCAGCGCCCGCAAGGGTGCTGCAACGGCGGCATGGGCTTCATGCCCGCGATGGATGCCGACTAGGAAGCGATGATCTTCAAAATCGACCAGTTGACGCGCTCCAAGGTTTCCCGCAGGATCATACATCAGCCGATCTTCCGGGTCCGCATCCGCGCTGCCGAAGGTTCCGTAAGAATAACCGTAGTAACGGGCCGGAACGTCTTTGGTGCAGCGTGGCATCCATTGGCCGTCTGCCGATTTCTTCCAGCGGATTTCCGAAACAGTGTGGCCGTAGTAGTAGCCGATGACGAGTGAGCGGATCGTTCCCTCGATGGCTTTCTCTCCATACGCTTCACGGGGTTTCATCCCCCAGATCATGTCTTCGACTTCACGCGCCAGCGTCTCAGCGGTCGCGTCTGGCTTGGTGCCGCGACGGGCGTAGGGCTGGACCGCCCACGGCGCCACGGAGACGAGGCGGGCGACTTCGGCAATGTTCTTTTGCAGCTTCGGCCAGGTGTCGAGCATGGCATTGAAGAGCATCGCTTGCAGATGCAGGTCGCCATTCAGCGCTGCGGCGAGGGTGCTCCTCACGTCTCCGGGGAGCTGCTCACGCTCGAAATGCTCAAACATCCGGTCTCGGGCGAGCGGGACGTTGATCGAGTTGCCCCAATCCTGACGGGATGCCACGGGCTCGGCAGCAGCAGCCTGGATGAGTTCGGAGCGGCGGGGCGGGAGTCCGCCGGATTCGCGGAGAGGGCGGCATTCAGTGACCATGCGCGGCAGCGTGCGCGGCAGCGTGGCCGGAGGCGACTGGGGAGAGTGGTCCCCGAACGTGCAGACTGGGGGTTAGTGTTGGCGCGATACTTTGAGTGTTTATCGCGGCCTCCAGTGGCAGGTTTCCATGCCGCAGCCCTTTGACATGCGGTCCACATCGTCCTGCAGCTTCGAAATAGTGGTATTCTGGGAGTCGATGAGTTTATACTGAGCCTCCAGTTGTGACTTCATGAACGCCCACATGATGGTGGCGAGCACGGCGATGGTTCCAGCGAGTGAGCCGATGGTGGCTAGAATCCAGCCGATGGGTAGGGAGACAACGTCGTTCATGATAGTAGGATTTGAAATTGTGCCACGGCCTCGCGGGAAAGGTGTGGGTCGATTTCATGGCGAACGACCGGACCGTTGTGCCGGATCGTATGCCGAAGTAACCGGGCGATGTATTCCATCGCAACCGGGCGGTGGGTCTTCATGATCGTCTGAAAGAAGTTGCCGTCGGCGGGTGCGAGGTCGCGAAGATCCTGCCCGAATGCGCGGGAGTTTCCAGAGACCTGCCACGCTCCGGCCTCGATGGTGGTCGGTGTGACGCTGGAATGGTTGGTGCTGTCGCGGCCACAGTTCCAGTCCCACGAGCTTTCAAACCCGGCTAGAACGCGCATCACTTCGATCATCGCGGCGCGGCGGTGAAGCGGGCTTTGCCACGGGCCTAGCAGTGGGTTGATCTGTGTGTAAATATCGCGTTCGCCAGGATCATCCTTGCGTGGCGCGAAGATCGACTCATCGGCGGCGATACCCCATGTAATCAGCTCACCGAGGAAAGCGGCGGGCGGCTTGCCACGGTTAGCGATGGGGCCGGTGATGGGGCCAGTGAGTGTCATGGTTTAACGGAGATGATGGATCAGGCAGGCATAGACGAGGCACGCGGCGACCAGCGCAAAGACCGCCACCCATCTCTCGGATGACCTCGTTTTCAGATAGCCCCAGACCAGCCCGCAGGCGTTCTCCAGCCACATGATGACCAGTAGGCCGACAAGGACAAAAGTGATAGCGGCGATGGTGAGGGCGGAGGCCTTCATGGCTCTTCGTTGGCGTTGCCAATGATGATGGCCCGACGGTAGCTGTAATCCGAATGGAGCTTCTGCATCCGCCCGGAGAGCGTGCCTTCTTGGAATTGATAGACCTTATCCGGGAGGAGCGTCACGGTCGGCGGGTCATAGAGGGCCGATTGATTCGCGCTTGCGTTTGAGACGTTGCGCGAGGCGTTCGATCCGCAGCTTTGAAGCAGGAGAACCATCAGCAGCAAGGGTGTCGATTTCATCTTCGATGCGGTCAATTTGTGTTTCTCGCTGCCACCGCACCCACTCCGTAAAGGCAGCGAGGGCGGCGGTGAGCGCGGCGAGCAGTGCGTTCATGCTTTCGGCGGCGTGATCTTGATCGAGGTCAGCCAGTCAAACAGATAGGCGAGGAATTTCCCGATCGGGTTGGTCGTGAAAAACAGCATCGCGGAATTGATGATGCCGTTGTCGTAGGGCGAGGGCGTCAGGTCGGCGACGAAGTGGATGAAGCTCGACAGGGGCTTGGCCCACACCCGCGACAGCCCCATGATCGAGAGCACGGTAGCGAACCACGCATGGTGGATGGCGAGATCGAGAAAGAACCCGAGAACGGAATTCTGGGTCGCGGGATCGATCACGGTAGTGGGAGCGGCCGTGATCGTGGCGGCTGAATCCAACGCGGCAGCATGGGCCACCGTGCCTAGGCAGTACAGCAAGGCGACGAATGCGAGACAACAAATGATGGAGCAGTATGCGTGTTTCATGGTTTCGGGTAGTGGTTTCGGGTTGGTTGCGCGGGGCGGATTTGAACCGACATGCTGCTGGTTATGAGCCAGCGGTCTTACCAGTCGACAGTCACCGCACGTTTCGGGAGTGACCCTGTTACCGGCTGGGGGGAAATGACAGGTGGCGGAGTGGTCCCCATCAGAAGCCGGTCACGTGGCTGGTGCTGAATCCGTTACTTTCCAGAGTGTTCGTGACTAAGTCCCCAGCCCTCACAGCGCCTGTGATCCTTGATCCGCACGCGATGCAGCCGAGCAGCGCATCACCTCGGTCGGGCGAGTGACGGCCCTCGGCGCGCATCTTGTCCTTGGACTCCACCCGCAGCTTCCCGGCCTCGTTCCACTCGCTCTTGCGGGTGGATAGCTGCTTGAAGGTCACCGGGTCCAGCACACCCAGATTGACCCGACCTCGCTCGATTTCACGGCATCCGACGTGCCACACCTCGGCGATCAGGTTCGCGTATTCATCCGGCTCGCTCGACGGAGTCCCGCCGTGGAACCGGTTGATCCTGAAATCACACTCGGCCATGGCGTCGATCATCGCTGTGCCGAGGCCGTCGGCATCGCCCCACACCTGGGAGGCTTGCAGCCCTTCCGCTTTACACAGGTGCACGAACTCCCGCGCGGCCTGCATGGTGTCCTTCTCGACCCATGCCCGCTTGATCCGCGCCACGTTGCCGCGTCGGATGGCCAGCACGTTCTCATCCCGGCCTGCGGCGAAGTCGCAAAACGCCACTACCTCGCCGTCTGGCATTTCCGGTGGCTGACCGTCTAAAGCCTTAGTCAACCGGTCAGGCGCGATTACCAACCGCTCGGCGTCTTCGGTAAACTCCGCATCGTGCATTGATCGGTAGAGCGGATGATCCGAGCCATACTTCTCCAGATCCCGCGCCCGTTTCGCCGGGTCAATGTGCGGGCACTCGTCAGAGCGCACTTTGAGCGTCCAGAAATACTTCCTCAATGAGTGGAACGCCTCGTAGAACTGCCCCCACGGCTTGCCTGGTGAACTCACCCACAACTGGTATACTCGCGTGCATCGATCAAAGGCTTCGAACACGCCATCAGGCACCGTCTTCGCTTCGTCCACGATGATCAACACGGGATCGGTTTCTCCGTTGATCTTCGGGTGCCACCCTTCGGCGCGGCCCGGATCATCGGTCGAGAAACCGAGTGCGAATCCCCCCTCGGGCGTCTTGAGCTCGGTTTGCAGGAACGTCCACCCGGGAAACTTCCGCTGGTGGACGCGGAGTGCCGGCCACAGCTGCTTTTCCACCTGGCGGAATGATCCGGATGTGACGATCACCTGACCCTGTGGAAACTTGCTCAAAAACCAGCAAATCAAAGCAGCAACCACCTTCGCGGTCTTGCCCGAGCCATTCGCCGCAGCCAAGGCAACCGGCGGCCCGCCGAACTCCTGCAATCCGACCGCTTCGAGCGCTTCGATCTGCCAGTCGTAGAGCGTCTTTTCGCCGAGCTGGAACCATGCGAATTCGCTCGGACTAAGGATGGTCCGCTGGGTTTTCACGCGCCCTCCCGCTCACGGGTGAGCTTGGCCCGCGTCTCGGCAATGCGCCGGATCACAGCCTCGTCCTCGGCACTCGGCCGGAAGTCCCCCTCTGTCTTCACGGGTCCGCCGTCAGGCCCGCTGATCTCCTGCTTGAGCAGGTCCCCGTAATCACGGGCATACTCCTTGGAGAGAACCCATTTGTACAAGTCGATTTCGATCTTGTAAGCCGCGACCTTCGCCCCGGCCTCTCCCGTTCCCGGATCGCCGTAAGCCACGCTTTTCACTTTGGCGGCGAGGCTCAGCATCCTATCAACCAGCGCATCCTTCCGAAGCTCTCGTGCGCGCGCGTATCGCTGGGAAAACTCCGGGTGATCTTTCAGCCAATCCACAACCGTCGTCATGTTTGGCATCTTTGGATCGCGGCAGATCGCCCGCAGACTTTCGGGCAACTCGTCCCCCTCGCTTTCATGGAGTCGCCGCAGGATCTCGCCTGTGATCCTCGGCGTGTAGAGCGAGGGCCGCCCCGGCTTGCGCTTGGCCGCGACTTTCTTCTTTGCTACGCCCTTCTTGGCTGCCGCTCGTTTCATATTCCTCATCTTTCGCGCGCGCGACCCGTTGGCGAGGCTGGGAAGTGGTCCCTCTTAATGACCAGCTTCAAGCTGGGAATTCTTCAAAGCTATAATTGCTTCACGGTCAGTCATCGTGCTCATAGTTATTTGGGTTCTGGTTGGGATAATTCACTGTTCGGGTCATTAGATTCGCCGCGTTCCGGTTTCGCTTCGGTGCATTGCCATCCGAGCCAGAAGCCAGCGATGGCGAACATGCCGCCGATTGTCGGGTCAAAGATCGCGAAGAGTGCGCCCCATAGCAGGGCAGGCATCCCGCAAAAAGAAACCCGAACAAAGCGTGCGAGGCAACGCGAGGGGCGTTTATTGTTGGATTCGGGCTTCATTGGTCGCGTGGTTAGAAATCGAACAAGTTGCGGCAGATCAATGGCGATAAGCCGTATTGTTTCAATCAGAGTCCACCCCGGCGCGGATGGACTTAGGTGTTCGGTGAAAGAAATTCCGAGACGACACATTCGAGTTGTTCGTCAGCATTAGCTGCCCACACGAAAATATGAGACTCGTCAGGATCAGGGTGGCGCACTGAGAACATTCCTTGTTTGCAGATCTCCGCTATCAGTTTTTGTCCTAGCCCGTCTAGATCCGTCCGTAGCCTATGATTCTCATTAGCCAGTCCGATATTATACCGCATGACGGCTGCGAGATCTATGCGGAGTTCTCTAATTCGTCTGCGCGGACCACTAAACCACCGAACAAGTCGGAAAAAGCGACTGCGATAAGCATCTAGTTTGTTTTTCATGACTGTATTTCTCCGCGCCTCACCTTGATCGTTCATTAAAGCGGCTTCCATCTGGTCGCGCTCCCATTTCAGCTTGTTAAGTTCGTCCACGATGTCGGACATATCGCCCACGTCGCCGCCGTTATTAGGCGCGGAGATCCAAGGCGTATCATATTCAGGTTCGTTTTTCAGTGAGTAGCAGTTCATAATTTCGGAAGAAGGAGAACAAGGTCGGTGCTGGCAACCCCTGCCAGCGGTCAAGTTGATTTGTGTTATTCGGGCTTCATTTTCGCTGGCTGGGTTTCCAGACCTTTATCGTTAGCCTCATAAATTTTGGACGCATCGCGCAGGTATGTCATGCCGTCTGGTTCCGTGACCCAGTATCGTTCTTCGCCGTATTGATCGACTTCTTTCACGTAGGTTCCTTGGGTTTCGACAGGCTTTATTTCGTATCTCCATCCGTGAATTGTGATTGGTCCTTTGGCTGTTGCTTCCCACTTGCTTTCACGCCTCCCAAAAAGAAGGCTAACAAGTCGAGACACCCGACCTAAGGGAGGGGCACTATTTAATTTTGTAGTCATAGATTATTTTTCGCTCCCTTCGTCGGGTGCTCTATTGCGTTAGCCAGACGGATCAGAACATCCGCGTGGCAGGGACTTCCCAGCTTGCACCAGCAGGCCAAGTTCTTCCCTCTGAGTTGTTGGATTTCCTCGAAGTCGAATCCGACTCGCGGATTGTATGGATTGCACACGTCCATTCCGAAGAGCTCCACGCAGTGTTTCGCGTCGCCATCCACCCCCACCTTGAACGGGTTTCCCCACTTCCCTGGGCGGGAGACTTTGACTGTGTTTGGCGGCATCCTCCATCCCTTTTTGCGGGAGAGTTGCACGCGAATCGGCGCGGGCGAACAAGGCATCGTATCCGATGCCGATAAGCCTTTTTGTTGAGTCGTAGTCATACGCGGCACGGATAGATTTAGGCGTTCTGCCCAAGAGCGGCATCGCGGGCGGCTTCCAGCATGGCGGCGGCCGTGTTATCCACGAACGTCACGGGATGCTCCAAGACGTAGTTTATCGCCTCCAGCATCAGCGGAGCGGCAGCGATCAAGCGAGCATATCGTGGGTCGGCTGACGGGGGCGTGTAGTGCTCGCAGCGCTGGTGATGTAGGCTCATAATGTCGCGGCCATCGCGGCACCAGTTGCGGCACTCGCAAGGGGGAACAAGGCGCGGCACATCAACCGCCGGGCTGTCCGTTATTTGGGCGGTTTCCGCCGCTTCGGGATTTAGTTCTGGTTTCATAGATTTTGCGTGCCGAAGTCTGGCGGTGTCTGCGCTATTGCGTTCGGCAGAGATTGCTTGAGATCCGCAAGGATCGCTTCCTTCGTTTGGCGGCAAGTCTCGCGGACCATGTGCATAACCCATTCCTTATCCATTTCGGCGGCAGCTTTAGCGGCGACTTCATGGAGCATCGGGCATGGCTCAGGATATTCTGGATGCTTGGCGACGATACAGATCACATCGTCCAGCCGAACAAGGCGAGGCACGAAGCCGCATTTCCCGCGTTTGAGGCACTCGCGCTCCACGCCCTCATACCACTCTTGCCCGCAAGCCGAACAAGTTGGTGGACAGGAATCGCCTGCTACGGCGTCAGTTAGTTTTGTGGTATCACTCATTTTTTCACTTCGTTGGAGTCTTGCGACGGCGATCCGTCACCTATTGCGTTCACTACACTTTCCGCTTCTGGATGCGCGGCCGCACGGTTAGCCCAAGCTCGCGGTAGCCTGCGAGAATTGCTTCCCGGTGATCCATCGCGGTTCGGGCATTCTTCGTTTTCAGCCGGATGATCACCCGCTTGCCGACAAGTTTTTTACCGAGGTCCACCGTGATTCTTAGAATCCAGCGGTGCTTTGACTTGTCCCAGGTGAGGTTGTTTTCCTTGAGCTTGCGGATCGACAGCGGCGTGGCCGGTGATTCGAATGACAAAAAGAACTCGCGTTGCCTAACTTCTGATGGAGTCGCCTCGCCGGTGATCCAGCGCTCGATGCAACGTGGCGGGTGGCGGGAAATTTCGGCCATTTCTTTGGTCGTATATCCATTAACATCTCTCAGATTCTTAATGCTTTGCAGAAATGTGATGGGCGTTTTCACTTTTCCGCCATCCGCCACTTTTTTGAGGGAGTTATTGGGTGAGTTCATCGGGTGGTTCTAGCGGGTAAATTTTGGTTTCCGAGCAGCGCCCTCGGTCTCATCGAGGCCGTGAACGAAGCGGATGTATTTCCGGTCGAGGATGAGCGGCACGCGCTCTCCGCCTGAGCCGTAATGCCGGTCCTTGGCAATCAGCACGTGACGGTGCTGCTTGTAGCTAGCGCTCTCCTTGTTCCGGTCTTGAATGATGGTGATGACAGCGTCGGCATCCTCCTCGATCACCCGGCCATGCTTGGTGTCGCCCTCGGCATTGAGCTGGGAAAGCACGATCAGCGTGATGCCAAGATCTCCGGCGATCTCCTGGAGCGCGTGGGAAACCTCGGAAACCTCCGACTCCTTCGTGTCTGCCTTCGCACCTTTGATGAGCTGCACGTAGTCCACCACGGCGAGCTTGATCCCCATTTCCCGGTGTGCGCGGCGGATCGCTGAAAGGATGGTCGAGAGATTCCGGTTCGCCGGCCGCTGGAGCCGCAGCGGGGATTTGACGAGCTTGGGAATGGCTCGGCTGATGGCTTGCATCAGGCCTTTGCTGATGTCCTCTCCGCCGTTTTCGCGGGCGTAGGTTTTCGGCTCAGTATAAGCTTTACAGTCGATCCGTGACGCCTGGACGATCATCCGGTCCATCAGGTCGCGCTCTGCCATCTCCAGGCTCAGGAACAACGCAGGATGGCCGTCAAGCACCGCGTCTAAGACGATTTGTGATGCCATCACGGATTTTCCACCTTCAGGATAAGCGCCGATGACCCACAGCCTGCCGGGGTGGGCGCCGCGTAAGAACTGATCCAGCGCGGCGATAGTCGGAATCCCCTGCGTCTCCTCGTCGCCGGTGGATCGCCGCTCGAAGCGCTCGAACGAATCGCGGATGATCGCCTTGAGCGACAGAGCGGGCGTAGCACCCGTAGCCGTCTCGGCGATGGCAGTCAACTTGCGCTCAGTGTCCTCAAGCAGCTCCTTGGCCTCGTCAGGCGCATCATAAGCCGCCTCAATGGTGGTGTTGCCGAGGTTGATTAACTGCCGGAGGATGTATTTCTCCTTCACCAGTTGCAGATGATGTCCGAAATGCCCCGGACTCGGTGCGTAAGTGTAGAGATCGGTGATCGCCGAGGGTCCGCCGATTCTCTCAAGCTGTCCGAGATCGAGCAGCTTCTGCGTCAGCGCCACGAATTCAATTTCCTCACCGGCTTCATGCCTATCTCGCAGCATTTGAAACAGCGTTGCATGATTCGGTAGGTAAAAATGCTCCGCAGTCAGCCCTTCCTCAATCGCCCGTTGGATGAACTCCACCGGATCTTGCAGCATGGATGACAGCAAGCTCTTCTCGGGACCGAGGGCATGAGGAAACGGCCTGAGAACGGTGTCGCTCATTTGGATGCCCTCCTTTGCCCAGCGCCTGCCGCATTGTTGGCCCATGCCGTCGCCCATGTCCTGAAGCGTGCCCTCCAGTCCGCCAGCGCGTGGCCATTCTGCGTGATCCAGCCTTCGGCCTCCATGCGGTCAAAGAACGATTCACAGCATTCGTCGGATACCGCAGGCATCTGGCCTTTCCCGAATTTCATCACCTGCTCAAACGTCGCGATCCGGTTTGGGTTGAATTTCTCTGAAGTGGATTCCTTGAAATCCAACAGCTCTTCAGCGGCGGCGATGCCCTTCCCTTCTCCTTCTCCTTCTCCTTCTCCTTCTCTTCTACTTCCCTTCTCTTCAGGCGGCTGGCTGTCCGCGACTTGCGGACGTTTGTCCGCGACTTGCGGCGGGCTGTCCGCAGGAGGCGGGAACTTCCCGCTCATCGTCCGCAACCTCTGCCCATAATTGTGAATCTCCAGAAAGCGTTTCCCGGTGACTTCGTAGCAGCGAACCAAGCCGGCCTTCTCGCACTCGGCGAGGCAACGGGTCATGTCGGTGGAACGAATGTCTTCCTTGAGCGGGAAAAGCATGGATTTCAGCAATGGTGGGGAAGCGTGGAATCTCCCGTAGTCGTCAGCCTTCAAACAAAGCCTGATGAAAAATCTTTCAGCATGAACGTCTAGAGCGTCAATCTTGTCGCTCTCTAGCCATCCATCTCGAATCATCCTGGTTGCCATTTTACGCAGCCTCCCGGATAGATTTCCTGTGCGCCTCAGCGACGGCCTCCAGTGCCTTCGTGAGTTCGATTTGAAGCTTTAAATTCATCGCCATGAGCGATTCAATTTCAGCCTCATATTGCTTGGGTGTTTTCATGGGTGCAAAAAACCCCGATCCGAGCTCACCCGTAGAAACCCCGGCATGGACGGGCGGATGAGATCGAATCGAGGCTGTTTGTTTGGTGTCCATACTAAAAGTGTCGGGCCGGTTTCTATTCGGTGTGTCCAGACGTGGTGAGAGTGTCATGGTGGTGTTTTTCAGGGAGTCGCTTGAGTGGTCCCCGTGATCAAAACGGGATATCTTCGTCGTCACCGTCGCCGCTGACAGGCGCGGGAGCGGGCGGCATCCCGCGTGATAGGCGACGTTCCTCCGCCGGTGTCGCTTGGCGGGCTTGTTGGCCGTCCCTTGGCTTCGGCTCATAGAACGAGATGAAGCCGCTCCACTCCGGCGAGCACGGCACCGCATCGAGCTTGAGCGACAGCCGCCCATCCTCGGACTCGAAGACGGTCCCCACTTTGAGGAACTGCTTCTTTTCCTCGCCTGTCTGGCGGTCCTTGTATTTGCCAATCGTGGCGACGGCCTCGTATTTGATGCGTGATTTCATAGATCGTATTCTTTCAGTTCGGAGATTCGAATCATGCAGCCCGGCGCTTCTGCGTGGGGGATTTCCCAGCGTTTCAGGACGGTCAGCTCACAAACCTGATCGTCGTCCTGCCAGGCGTGGATACCGGTCAGTGCGTCCAGCACCGCTTTCGCCAGATTATCGGCATCCGGCTTGCAGTCGTGCAGGAAGATCGGCACCGATCCCTTGAGATTGCCGTTGGCCCGGTAATGGGACTTTGGGCGCGGCATGTAGAACGTCAGTGAAACCGCCAGTGGATGAATCAAGCAGCGGCCTTCCAGTGCCGCGCAAGCCCGCGCCACGTCGCCCTTCCAGCCCTCCGCCGTTCCCGCGTTATAGACAGCCGCCCGTCCATTGCGGACGAATGCCCGTGGCCGTGGCTGGCCTTTCGGTAGGCCGAGCGCTCGCCATTCGCCAATGTGGGTCTTGCCGACGAAGGTTTCTCTTTCAACGGGTTTCATGACAGTGCGAGTTCTCTCTGTTGAGGGTTGATGATTTCCCAAATAGCCTCCGCGTGCTCCTGGGCTTTCACTCGATCCTCGCGGGACACCCGCATGAGCGCATGGCGTAGGCAGCACAGGCCGTTTCGTCCGGCAGCTTCGCGGGTTGGATAGCTCCCCATGAACGGGGTTCCCATGCCGGTGATTGAAAGCTGGAACTCGTGGGCCTGCTCCCAATGGCCGCCCACCTCCCGGACGGAGACGCGCAGGACTGACCAGGCCAGCGTCGGATGCGGCACGTCGAAATAGACGTCGCGATCAAAATCGCACGCGGTCATGCAGCCCTCCGATCCCAACGCATGACACGCTGATAAAATTTCCACCAACGGCGAAGTTCCAGCCGCGTGATTTTGCGTTCACTGAACAGGATCCGGGCGAAGCTATATCCGCCTGTCGCCATCGACCAGCCAGTGGTTCCTCGGTCGTGGCGCCACTGCAAGACCGCAGCCGGCCACCGCTTGAGCTCGTGCTTCCAGTATGACAGCAGGGTGGGCTCCCGATTCGGAATCATCACAGGGAACAGGTTGAATTGGAGTTGTTGAATCATCCTTCCCCCCTTTCCCACAACTGACAGGCCGGCGACTTTGCTCGGATGTCGCTTTCCGGTCCGCAAGTCCACGCGTGTTTCACCAGCCCGCATTTCAGGTAAGTTTTCGCATACGACATCCGGCACAGGTGCTTGCAGGTCTTGCAGCTTTCCCCTGCCGATCCTGAGCCAGGCCGTGAGGCGTAACCACGTGCTGACTGCTTGCCCTTGGCCTTGAACACGCCAATTGGCTGATTCCACAGATCGGTATCGGTCACGCGGCGTCCTCCCGGAAAGATTTTGCCAGCGTCCACATCGCCGAGTATTCGCTCACGAACTCTTCGACCATCGCTTCCAGCTTTACCGTGTAAGCATCTGGCTCGATGAATAGGTGCAGCGGCTTCATGCCAGGGCAGTAGGAAAAGAAGTGCCACGGCAGGCCCGTCACCATCATGGAGAAGTGAACCTGCGGCTTGTAGGTGTCCGGCAGAGTGCCTTCCAGCAGGTAGCGTAGGTGAGTCTTCGGCAGCGGGCACTTGATTTCCAGACCTTCGACGTGCCTTCCGTCCCGAGAAATAAGCCCGTCCGGCGAGCATCCAATCACGCCGTCTTCGCGGGTGATAAATCCGACTTCTTCCACTTCCAACATCAGACGGCTTTCAAATGCCGCCCGTGCCAGCGGCTCCATCGCCGTTCCTCGGTCAGTGTTTGAGTTCCCCTGCCACGCGTTTTGACCGGGACAGAAACAATCCGAGATCAGCTCGTCCATGTAGGCCGTGCGCTGGGTCGATAATTTCCCGCCTGCGGTGATGATCTTCGATGCGTTGGATGCCGTCAGCTTGCCGACGCGGGCCGATAGCCATGCTTCAGAGCCTTGGAGTAGGTTTGGCCAGATCTTCATTGCATCTCCTCCTGCCAGATTTTGTTAATCGCGTTGGCGAAGATCGTCGCCTTGGCCGCGTTCTTCGAGTGCATCAGCTTTTCGCGCTTCGCCTTGATGGCCCGGAAAG
>Ga0304729_1000957_pt1 | contig 19845 bp, 29 predicted proteins | sample C_131016_MF_Meta_FD_190475 | JGI IMG/M metagenome (GOLD analysis project Ga0304729, IMG submission 190475) | Freshwater microbial communities from Lake Croche, Canada to study carbon cycling - C_131016_MF_MetaG (v2) (version 2) | ecosystem: Environmental > Aquatic > Freshwater > Lake | place... | reverse complement strand
CATATTAGCCTACTTTCCAGTTGGTTCCATTGGAGAATACAGGCACAGTATTTGCCCCACCGCTAGCTACCGTTGTATTAAAAGTAGTCACCGAAGAATCCGATACAAAAGTTCTTGTGCCCGCACCTGATGTAACCGCACTGGGTAATGTAGCTACTGTATACACCGTAGTGCCAACTGTGTAGTTATTGATAATTACGTTTAAAGCATTGTTAAGTTGGTTAAAGTATAGGCGTAAGATGTTGGAAAACTGATCTTGAAACCGACGTTCGTACTCTTCCGTACCTAAAGGCAAGTTTGGTACTGGCGGGTTGATGATTGGTTGGACTGCCATTAGCGTCTGCCGTCAGGACGAATATCTAGCCTAGGCGCGCCCAACTGCCAAGTAGTACCCACTTTGTTGGACTCCATCTTAATAATCAACTGCCGCCCACGCACCCGTGTGTAGACTTCGCCTGTAAATGTCGTTGGATTAGCGTTTAAATTAATGCTTTGTACGCCGTTTGACCGAGGGTTGTTTGTGCCAGAACCTGAGTTGTACATGGGGTACAGCGTCATTGTGCCTTCAGGAGTTGTACCATCTGTAGACCCTTCAAAGGTCAAGTCAGGAAGTATTCTCCACACAAAAGCAAAATTATGACCATCCCCAATATCAAACTCGGAAGAAGAGATATAAGCTGGAATAGATACCGCAGTACCTGTCTCAACATCATCGACCCCGCTTTCTTGATTAACAACATAACCATTGTAAGTAGCCGCAACTGGGTTGGGTAATAGTCCTGAGTCTAGCCATGCTGTACGAGCCATACTGCCGTAATACCAGAGCTTTTCAACGTAGTTATAGACTACATAAGCGTTAACGGTAGTGCCTGAGCCAGAAACGTAGAACCACCATACCTCATTGTAGGCTTCACTGGTGCTGGCAAAAACCTGCTGATTCTGGGTCTGGTTGATGTTTTGGAATACAAACTTACGAAGATCACAATTAAGCGTATTAACACGACCATCGTACATATAGAACTTATCTTTGCCCATCCAGTAGACCACGCTAGATGCAAGAGCGACTGAGTTTTGACCAATGACGGAGATATTATCCCCCATCAACTGAGTCTTCCAATAGTAAGGAGCGCCTACGTACTGAAGTGAATAGACCGCTTGATCGGTCAAAATAATAATCTCTTGCCGCGTTTGGATGGCTGATTGTATTTGTGAGCCGTGAGACAGACGGATACTACCCGCTTGGTTGGTTGCATCAGGCGTCCACTCATAGGGGTTTTCCTGATCTGACCAACGGATCAACATAGGGTCTATGGTCAAAGAGCCGTAGTCGTTTGTCCCAAACACAATAGCAAACCTAGAGGCATCAGACACAATGATGTAGTTTTGAAACAAAGGCACATCCACAAGATTGGATATATAAACACCAGAACCCGTAGAAGATGTATTGACTATTGCTCCTGCGCTGTCCAAAAGATTAGCCGTTAAGCCTTGTACATTGAACAAATAATAAGTGAGCCCCGCTGTTACACCAGAAGGCATAGACCCTGTGGCGGCAAATTGAACGGCTGTACCTTCAGTCAAAACAATAGTAAACGTCACAACTGTAGGAGACGCATTGGTAAAGATCACCGACCCACCTTGACTGGACAACAAAACTCCGGGGGTAGTTACACCGCCAGATGCTTTCCAATAGTAAAGTCCTGCACCACGAGGGCCAAAGAGTAGGTTTTCACCAAAGTTATAAGCGTTCCACAACTGGATATTGGTAGCGGATGTGCCGCCATTGCCCCAAGTCCCTTGACCCCAGTACCCAGCACCCCAGCCGTTGTATGGAATTTGATAGGCCGAACCTGTATTAATTTGAAACTTTGCCGTGGCTGATGCGCCCCCGCCGTTTGTTATAGTACCAGTCGCAGTACCTGTCACGGATATGGTAAGCGTAGTTGATGTTGGAAGAGAAGTGATCTGGTACTCCCCGCTAACTGTGACTCCAGCAACGGCCGTTGCTCCTGCTATGGTTACAAAGTCTCCAAGCAAAGCGCCATTGGCTAGGGTTGTTGTAACAGTAACGGTTGTCTTCCCACCTGCATTTGTACTTGAATCTGTACGTATGGGGTTGTTGGGTAGGTTGACTGAAGAGCGTATGGGTGTGATGTCGTAGTACTGTGTACCAAAGGTTAAGTAAAACTTTAAGTTTGTGCCTACTGCCAGATAGTTGATGTTGTTGACCGTGATCCAGTTCCAAAGCAGTCGGCAAACACCCACAAATGTAAACGTGGTGTACTGCGTCCAACCGCCAATCTTTTCAGGCGTGCCTTGACGGAAACGAACATTCTGAGACTCATACCAGCCCCCCTCGTTGGTATAACGAGTGTTTTCCCTGTTAACTCCAGGCTTAAAAACAACTTTTTGTAGTGGCATAATTTACCTAGGCGTATGGTCTTGTTCCTTGCTTATCAATTATAAGCGCCTGCTTTCTAGGGGTCAATTCAGGGTTGTTGGGGATGCTGATATGCGTCCAGCGGTCAAACTCCCGAATCACTTGGTCAAAGGGTAAATCAGACGCAATAACGGCTTTGACTACCTCATCAGGGGTCATTCCTGGAATACGCAGGTCAGCCGCACAGCCCACCCTATGCTGAGAAGTAGGAGCTGAACCCACGGCCTGATTTACTTGCGCTGATCGAAAGGCCGAGTTAACCATGACAGGCTTGCCGCCCAACAAGTCTTTAACTTGCTCCAAAAAGATTGCAAGACGGACAAGGTTTGTTTTTTCAGATTCGTTAGGTTCATTTGAAAACTCCCGATGTTCGGTGATTGTTAACTCTTCAAGCGTAAAGTGTTTGGTCAGTATCATGATGGTGTCGAGTTGTGGAGCATGGTATCTTTGGCCTGAGAGCCGCTTGATGATCCAAAATAGAAGGATAGAACAAGCATTAAAGCACCATCTAAAGTACCCAACACACGGGCAATTAGCTCACGCATGGATGGGTCAATAACATGGGTCAATAGGAAATACTGCACTGCTGACCATGCCACCACAATCATGATAGATAGGGTGGGGGGTACAAAGCTACCTGTGCTGATCTGCATCTGACGTGCGCTTGATCGGTCGGCTACGGCCAACTTTTCAAAGTCAAGCCCCATCTCTTGCGCTCGAGCTTTCAAGGCAATCTCCGCAGTCTGGATTGAGGCGATTTGCTCGGCAGTCATCTTGCCAGAGTTGATGGTGTTTTGCACTTCAGAAGGGTCAACCCCTATCGCCTTGGAAACGGCTTCCAGAGCCATTCCTGCAAGTGGGCCACCCATCGCAGTGGCTATCGTAGGTGCAATTGATTTAAGCCAATCCATTTATTGTCCTTTCGACTTTTGATAATCTAGATGGATACCGTACATAAGCGTGCCAAAGACCATGAGCCACGCAAAGATTGCGATGCAGATTGCTGCTCTGAACTCCCACTTTGCAATAAACTGCCGCCTTTTATAAGCGGCTTCTTCACGGGCTTTTTTTGTTCACGCTCGACTTTTTCGCGCTCTTTTTTAACAATCTCACGCATTTCTGTGAATTTTGACCAAAGACCGGGCATTCCTACCTGATAAATAATCATCTCTCTGAGTTCAACTTCCATCTGCTCAATCTGCTGTTGACGCAGAATCCTGTTCATCGCCTCTTCATTGATGCTGATATTCTTTGGCAGCGGGTTCTTCTTGGCTTCTTTCTCAGCTTCCTTAAACGACTCTTGGTGAGTAAAGAACGCCCCAAGGTTTTTGCCAATATCATTTACGATATCACCGACATCCTTGCCATCTTTCTTGAAATCTTGGTATAGATCAATACACTCACGAATCCCTGCGTGAGCCGCTTTACACGCCGCAAAGATGGTGATTGGATCCATTATTTCTTTTTCAAACCTTTGAGCGTCTCAGCCAGACGTGCACGCTGCCCCTCTTTCCCGGGTTTTTTTGCAGCGGCAGCTAGCTTCTTTGCAGGAATCGTCTTACCAGCAGGTACACCCAATTCTTTTTTCAAAGCACCGGGTTTTTTAATTGCATTTTGAATCCAATTTTTAGCCATGATTAAATCCCAAAGAATTTATGAAAGAACTGAGCCGCTACACCGGGGCCAAACATAACCAAAGCCATCACAGCATAGATCAAATACTCGATCTTGGTCATGCGCCTTTCTCCGCTTTTTAATGATTCCTCAATGTTGCGGTAACGCTCATCACAGACTGCAACGTGAACAGCCAAGTCTTTTTCAGTGTCAGACATCTCAACTCCACTTGATAATTACGATACCTGAACCACCATTGCCACCTTGATAACGATTGTATGGAGATGCGTTTCCATTAGCTCCACCGCCTCCACCACCACCGCCTGTGCCTGGAGTTCCATTACCGCCAAATGCCGCTGATGTATCTACGCCACCATTACCACCAGCACCGCCGCCACCCGATCCACCTGCTCCACCAGTACCACTAGTTTGAGCGCCACAACCACCGCCTCCACCTGCGTAAGTTACTGATGAACCACTCAAAGATGATGCAGTACCAGCACCGCCAGCACCGCCAGTTGTGCCTGATGCGGCAGACCCAGCAGAAGTTGCACCGCCACCACCGCCACCCAAAATATTGGTAGTACCTGCCGCTCCATTTGTACCCTGCGCTGGAGATGTTGATGGCGTATTTCCTGTTCCAGCACTACCACTACCGCCAGCACCGCCACCGCCTGACCCACCATTTCCACCAGTAGGAGTAACGTCTTGACCTCCGCCATAACCGCCACCTGCGGAAGTTATAGAACTAAATGTGCTAGTTTGACCTGCTGTTCCTAGTACACCATTATTGGCTCCAGTTGCTCCACCAATTCCACCACCGCCAACAGTAATAGCGTATTGAGTACCAGCGGTAACAGAAAGCCCTGTAGCGGTTCTAAACCCACCAGCACCGCCTCCACCACCTCCTGATCCACCACCGCCACCGCCACCGACTACCAAATATTGAACTTGTGTAGCACCTGTTGGAGCAGTCCATACACCTGATGATAAGAACAATGCTGTGTTAGCAGGTAAAACTTGAGTAGGCGCTTGAGACACTAAAGTGCCTGAAGTTATAAATGTGTGAATAACAAACCCATTAGCGGCTGAAACAGTACCGCCTGCAAACCATTGTTGATTGCCTTGATAACGAATGATGACAATTCCAGAACCGCCTGTTCCTGCCGCTCCAGTATTTCCACCTGTTCCTCCACCTCCTCCACCTGTATTTGCAGTTCCTGCTGTTCCAGCGCCAGTACCCGATTTTCCCGCACCACCTCCGCCAACTCCACCAAGTCCACCAGTACCAGATGCGGCGGCACATCCGCCTCCACCACCACCCGCATAAGTTATAACTGCTCCACTAATTGAAGATGCAATACCTACACCGCCATTACCAGCTATAGCATTTGATGGTGGATTTAATCCAACTGTACCTGCGCCCCCTCCACCTGCGGCGGGATATTGATTGGCATTAAAAGATGATGTGCCACCAGCATTTCCCTGTCCTGATACACCAGAACCGCCTATATTTGTAACGCCTGCACCACCACCTCCACCCGATCCACCAGCTAAACCATTTGTATTGGAAGTAGCGTCTCCAGCACCACCACCGCCTGAAGCAACAAAATTACCTGTGAATGCGCCTGATGAAGTAGCCAATAAAACTGAATTTTGCCCTGATGTTCCATTTCCAGAACCGCCTGATGCACCTGCACCACCACCACCAACAGTTACATTAAATGTTGTTCCTTGAGTAATAGAAGTTTGGCCTGATAAAACGCCACCACCACCACCGCCCGCACAAGAACCACCGCCTCCACCTGCAACAATAAGATACTCAACTGTAGTCGGAAAGCCTACCCACTGCCCATTTTGCACTGCTTGGGCAACTTGACTGAGAGTCCACATTCCGCTTAGTTGAGCCATGATTTATACCGTTGGAGTTACAGGAGGAGTTACATCAATCCAAGTCTTGGTGGGTTCATCCCACGCAAAGAATTTACCCTCTTCTACTGGCATGGCCACAGGATTAACCCACTGCCATGTTGGTGCGCTAATCGTGAATGAATCACAAGAAACACCGTTTCTGTCTTTGGGGCGAGGTGCATAAAACACATCGTTCTCTTTATCGTAGGTGTAACCAATACCAGCGTAATTGGCTCTCAATGGAGTACCGCCTTGGGTATGAACACCGCCAATGGTATTGTAAGAAGTTTGAATCCAGAGTGATGGATCACCCCAAGGATGTCCTTCAATGTTTAGAGTTTCCCAATCGACTACGTTTACTTCTGTAACGATGCCATTAATTACTTTTGCATGATGTGCCATGATTTCTCCATTAAAAAGTTACTGTACCAGAACCTGTCCAAACATAAATTTGGTAGCCATTATTGTATAAAACTTGCGGGACATTTGCACCCCCAAATGATGCAGGAGGAGCGCAGTTTGCTGGGTAGCGAATGATGACTATGCCTGAACCGCCTGAGCCACCGCCTGTGTAAGCAGAGCCTGATCTAGCGCCACCACCACCGCCACCACCTGTATTTGCTGTGCCAGCAATAGGGTAAATAAATGTTGAAGTTGAATTATTATAATTACCACCTGTACCACCACCAGCTACACCCAAACCAGATGGGCCTGAATTTAACTGACCGCCGCCACCTCCACCAGCATAAAATATTTGTGATCCTGTAATAGAAGAAGCCAATCCTGTCCCACCACCACCGCCATAATTTCCTGTTCCTGGTATACCTACAGAACCCGCTCCACCGCCGCCGCCAGCGCCATAAGAACTTGCAGAAGTAGTACCAGAACCACCATTATTTCCTTGGCCTGATACTCCTGTACCACCAGATTGACCATAACTACCACCACCGCCACTTCCGCCATTGCCTCCTGGAAGACCACCTTGGTCATAGATTCCGTAGCCACCACCCGTTGCTGTGATAGAACCAAAAACAGAACTAACGCCTTGTACTCCAGTCCCAGTACTAGTAGCCGCACCGCCTGCACCGCCTGCACCCACAGTAACTGTAATAGCAGAACCAGGAGTTATTGCGTATCCAGTAGAAGTTAAAAGTCCACCTGCACCTCCACCTCCACCAATACCACCACCGCCTCCACCCCCACCAGCAACGACTAAGTATTCAACAAAGCCTGTCACCTGACCCGTCAATGGGGTCATAGTACCCGAGATTACACCACCGATATATGATTGGCTCATGCTGTGTATGTCCCATTATCTGTGAATGTCAATATTGTATTAGAGCCTGATGTTGTGACTGTGACTGTACCTGTTATAGCACCTGTATAACTTGCAGTTGGCATGGAGAGAATGACAACACCAGAGCCACCAGTACCACCTGTAAAATTACTTGTTCCTGATGCTCCACCACCGCCACCACCTAAATTTGTTGTTCCGTTTGTAGCATTTCCAGCATTGCTACCAGCACCACCGCCACCAGAGCCACCAGCCCCAGCAGTACCACTTGTAGCGCCATAAGCACCACCTCCTCCACCGCCAGCATAGGTTATGCTTGATCCAGTTATGCTACTAGATGAACCTGATCCACCAGCACCAGCAGTATTACCAGACGGCCCAAAACCTGTGCTACCAGCTCCACCACCACCACTAGCAACATTATTGGTGTTGTATCCAAATCCACCATTGTTACCTTGGCCTGAAATACCTGTTGCGGCAGTCGTTGCAAACAATCCACCTCCACCACCAGAACCTCCATTACCAGCTACTGTTGGAACAGATATATTGCCCTGTGTACCACCATAACCACCACCAGTAGATGTTATTGAGGCAAAAGCTGAATAACTACCTTGTGTTGGAGTTGTATTGCCAGTAGAGCCAGGGCCACCAGCACCAACAGTGACTGCGTAGGCTGTATTTAATGCAGCACTAAGCGTACTTGCTAATAATCCACCAGCTCCACCTCCACCGCCAACTGAATTGTTCCCACCACAACCTCCACCACCGCCAGCCACTACCAAATAAGTAATTGTGTAAGGTGTATATGATCTTGGAGCCAATGTCCCATTTGCTGTAAATGTGTGTACAACAAAGCCTGTGACAAAAGAAATAGTACCGCCTGTGTAATACTGCACAGAGCCAGGGTATCGCACTACAACAATGCCTGAACCGCCTGCACCACCAGCACCTGTAGACCAACCACCACCTGCACCGCCCCCACCTGTATTTGCAGTTCCTGCGCTTGCTGTTGCAGGAGATGTACCTCCACCACCACCCACCCCACCGTAGTTTTGGACGGCATTTGTTCCACTAGGATAACCGCCAGCGCCACCACCGCCATAAGCAGTTACTGTACCGCTAATAGAGGAAGCTATGCCAGCACCACCATTGCCAGCAACAGTACCACCATTTATAGAGCCAAGTCCTACTGTTCCTGCACCGCCACCACCAGCCGCAGGATAAGGCGCACCATAAGATGTTCCTGTAACTTGACCGCCAGCGTTACCCTGACCTGATGTACCTTGACCTGGTGTACCGCCAGGATATGATGAGTTATACCCAGCAGAAGCTCCACCTCCTGAAGCCCCAGCGTTTCCATTTACATAAGTATTACTTGTGGCTCCTGACCAATTCCCACCATAGCCACCACCAATAGCAGTTATATTGCCAAATACAGAATTAAAGCCATTGGTTGGCGGTGCTGAATATATCGTAGCTCCATTACCACCGCCACCAACAGTTATTGAATAGGACGAACCTAAAGTGGTTGGTAATAATCCTTGAAGTAATCCACCAGCACCTCCACCTCCACCATAATACCCACCTCCACCACCCCCAGCAACAACTAGGTACTCCAGATACTTAGGTGCATTGGATGGGCTTGTGCCTGACCATGCTCCTTGGATCAAGCCTTGTAATTGCTGTTTGAGGTTGAATAGTCCTGTTGCCATAGTTTAAAACGTGATCGTTCCTGATGCGTAAAAGACATAGACGTTATATCCACCTGCTTGATAATAAGTAGGTGAACCTGTAGTTGATGCGGCTTGTTTTAGGTATGCAGGGTATCTTAGGACTACGATGCCTGAACCACCATTACCGCCATTTTGTTGAGCTACGATACTTCCACCGCCACCGCCACCGCCACCACCTGTGTTAGCAAAAGCACTTAATGTTGGAGAGCCAGAAATACCACCATTGCTACCTCCTGCAACTCCGTAGCCTGGTTGATTGGCCGCATTATTAACTGCACCCCCACCACCACCTGCATACTGAACAGGAGAACCAGTAATAGAAGATGTAGTTCCTGTTCCAGCACCACCGCCATTGTTTGCAGTACCAGCTAAACCAACAGAACCAGAACCACCACCTGCACCCGCACCATATGCTGGCGCTGTAGCACTAGCAACACCACCTGCATAGCCTTGGCCACTTACGCCTGTTCCTGGAGATGCTCCAACAGCACCCGCAACGCCACCACCTGATCCACCATTTCCACCAGATGTAGTTACGCCAGAACCATTTCCACCACCATAACCACCACCATAGGCACGAATAGAACCAAAATAAGAATCAACTCCATTTACAGCAGTTGCCGCAATTCCACCACTTCCACCTGCGCCAATAGTAACTGTTATAGGCGTTCCTAGTGTTATTGAATAACCTGTGGCTTGCAAAAGACCGCCTGCTCCACCGCCACCACCATCCCAATAACCTCCTCCACCACCTCCAGCAACAACAAGATACTCTACAGTCTGAACAGGATAGTTCAGTCCGTTGTATTGTGCGCCAACAAAGCCACCAGGATGGGATTGGAAAGTCATTAAGTAATCGCTTCAAAAGTAACAGTAAAAGTCAAATAACTACCACTTGTCCCACTGATTGCGCCAATAGATTGGTTCTCAGTAAGGTAAAACGATGTTGTCTTGTCCGTAATAATTAACGAAGCATTAGGCGGGACAGATACTGCATTTGCAATGTAATATGCCGTTCCACTTGCATAAGTTCCGTTGTTGGATATGCCTAACGTAGCATTAACAGCCGATGTATACGAGTTTGATACCACAATGCTAGTAACACGGTTTACTGTGCCTGTAGCGGGTTTTAACCCCGTTAGAGTAGTTGTACCATCGTATGTCCAAGTAGTGCCTACAGTTGTACCAGATGGTATTTGATATGCTGTATTTCCATAAATACTTGTGACGTTTACAATATTTGGGTTTGCCATTTAAAACTCCTTAGAAGCCAAAGATCATCGCCATTGCGATGGATTTACCTGTTGAAATGCCACTTGCCGCTGGCGCCTGAAATGTTGGCGGTGAACCTGATCCATTGCTTGTTAGTACATAAGTTGCCGTACCCGCAGACGTAGCCGAAGGAGCCGCACCAGCACCACCTCCGTAGACAACACCATACTGAGTTAGTGCCGCAGAAGATGCCAATGTGCCAGATGCTGTGTAGGCTAAAACACCACCAGAGGTTCCTGATGTTAAACCTGTACCGCCGTTAGCTACAGGAAGAGTGCCTGTTAAAGCGGTTACTAGATTAGATGAAACTTTTACATAATCCGTGCCGTTGTAATACACAATGGCTCGCTCGCCTACGGCAATGGATACGCCTGATTGTCCTGATGCTTTGAATGTGACCGTGCTACCTGTGGCTGCATTTTCAACCATGTAGGTTTTACTGTAGCTGGGGCCAGTGATAATCTTGGGTGTGGTAAGTGTACCTGTAACTCTAATGAACGCATATTGCGCTGTAGTTACGGTAAAGTTGGTTCCAGAAGCACTACCTGTGGTGTTTGCTAAAGTAATTGCTCCGTCACCAGCAAAAGACAGGGTGCCAGCAATCGCAATGTTTGTGTATTCGGTAATACCGTTATTAACAGTATTACCCCACGAACCAGATAAGTCCCCTTGCGTCGGGGTTACCAGTCCTAGTTCCGTTGTCGTTGCTGCCATTTAAATGCTCCTAAACTGTAGAAATTACCGTCCAACCTGGTGTCTGTGCATCATCAATGGTTGACCATCCCGGTGTTTCTGAATCATCAATTGTTGTCCAATTTGCTGTCTGTGCTGTATTGACCAAGCTCCACGTTACCGTCTCTGAATCATCTATATTTTGCCACGAAGCAGTCTGGCTGTCATCAATTATTTCCCACAACAGTCTACCAAAAACTGAGTCAGTTGCGGTGATTGTTTCTCCAATTTGAACAAAAAAGATGCTCCCTGCTGGAGTTACCAAATCTGTTACTGTCACCGTCTCTGTCAAAGCAAGACTAGAAGTCAGGGTATTTGTTAAAGAATCCATCAAAACAATGGTCTCAAAAACACTCAAAAGAGCTGAAATACCCCCCGCCACTGAGTCCAAAGCCACCGCAGTCTCAGACACAAATAGTTGAGATGACCCCCCTACAACGTAGGAATCTGTTACTGTAGCCGTCTCACTTGACGACGAATTGTATACAGACCCACCAAACGAACTATCTGTGGCTGTCGCCGTCTCAGAGATAAAACAATCAAATGTTTGGGTTGTGTTTACCACATCCGCCAAAACAACCAACTCAGCTATAGGACAAGCAAATGTTTGAATTGTGCTGACTGAATCCGTGACTGTCGCTGTTTCTGATACCGTAAGCGCATAGGTGGGTTGAGATGAAACTGCATCTGTCACCGTAACGGTTTCATTAACCTCTGGGTTGAACGAGATAAAATCTGTCACAACATCTATCAATGTGGACGCTCCACCCCAAACACCTGCTCCCCAACTTGAAATGCCCCAACCTACCGCAAAACCTTCAATAATCTGCAGAGTAATTGTATTACCCGCGTCAACTACATCTGTGGCTGTAATGATTTCAGTTACAGCGGCACTTGTTACATAACTCGTTGTAATTGTCTCGGTAGCGCTGACGTCCTCAGTTAAAGCAACATTGCTGATGGCAATAACTGTTTCGCTCTCAGTCACTGTGGCCGTCTCAGATACCGATAAATTAGCAACCGCTACAGCAGTAATCACTTCAACTAAAGAAGAGTCCCCACCCCAAACAGCATCGCCCCATGCACCAGCACCCCACGGCGAATAAAAACTTTCAATGATTTGAACACTAGATGTACCAGACGGAAAAGTTGTATCCGTTACAGAAGGTGTGCCACCCCAAACAGCATCGCCCCATGCGGATATCCCCCAACTACCATTTTGAGTAGTTTCAAACTGAGAGACATCATAGACGGCCATACATTAGGCAGCTACCAATTGATCTTCCGCAAACCATCTTTGTTGGGTTATGCTGTTCTCATCCACCCAAGAAATCAAATACTGAATGTTGCCCGTAGCATCCATTTGCATAGCTTCTACTGGGCCAGCAGGATCAACAGGAGCTGGAGTAACTTTGACATTTTCGCCAATTGTAAATTTTGCAGCCATGATGAGTCCTTAACAGTTAGCGGTATAGGTGACGTTCAATGTATCGCCAGCCAAAACTGTACGATTACCAGTTGTAAAACTACCAGCAGAATATAAAGTATATCCCGTTTGGCTTGCAGGTGATTTAGCATTGCCCGTAATTAAAAAAGCCCCTGCTACTGTTCCTGTTGTCGCCGTAATAACAAAAGCCGTTGCGGAAGTAGCAATTGATCCCGTACCTGCTGAACCTGCTCCACCACCAGTAGAAGTTGCTACACCAAATGCAGCGGCTGGGCGAGTGGCGTTTGCATAACCTGTAAATTCTGTCCATCCTGCATGGGAAGTAGCTGTATCTGTGGCGTTATAAGTAGGAGATGTTCCACCATCTACAAGACTTAAATACCATGCGGCGGTATAAGATGTACCTGCAAAGTATTTATTTAACAAACTTTCTTTACCTACGTTGACCACCAAGTTCTTAAAGGTTTCTTCCCACTTTAGATTACCGTCAGCATCCGTACAAGTCACGGTAAAAGCACCAACAACATTAGCGTCTTCTAAAAGAAAGTCACGAGTGGCTACAGAAACTGCTGAAGCCTCGGTGGGTTTAATGTTTTCGTTCTGCATGTTATCTCCTTATGCAATTCTTAATATGGCACTGGAGGCCACAGCGGTTGGAAATTGGATCGTGAATGAGTTCTGGCAGGTTTTATCCGCACCAAAATCAAGAATACAAACAGATGCGTTACTCTGGCTCACATTGTAGATCATAGCCCCACGAGCTGTAAACGCCGCAGGTGACCACAATACATCAGCAAAAGACCAATATGCGGTTGTTCCGTTGGTGACTCCAGCCGTAGGCGTAGTGGTAATCGTTAATTGTTTACCGCCCTGCGTATAGCCAGAACCAGTGGGCAACTCACCTACCATTCCTGATACATACTGTGTGGTTGATGCACTCAAGTTAGCGTTTGCTGTGAACAAAGCAATGTTAAATGTATTAGGGCTGGTAGGCCCAAAGTTATGTAGACCTTGAGCCAGTTGAACTTTAAAGCTGGTTGTTGCTGTTTGGTAAAGCATTAGGTGACCGCCTGTCTAAATTGACCAGAACGATATGCATCCTGACGCTCCAAACCATCTCCAAGACGTTTAGCAAGAGCCAACGCTTCTTGGTATTTACCATTGTACAGAGACATCATGTCTTGCTCACCCTTCATGAAGGTGTAAGCCTCAACCAAAGAACCATACAAAAGCACAGAATCAAAGTTATCCCCAAGCCAAGTAGTACCACTGGAAGCAGTAGTAATAGATTCAGGATAATAATAAAAATGCAACTCAGCATAATAATTAGCATCTGGAGTGGGGCCAAGAATAAATGTTAACTCATTTGTAATGGTTGACCCTGCAGTAGTTGGTCCAAAAAGCGCGTAGTATTGAGGTACGCCTGTAGCCGTAGGGCCAGGATAAGCTTGCCTAATAAAATTAACATCTTTGTTAAGCAAGTACAGAAAATCACTTTGAAAACTCATTGTGCCAGATACCGTACTACTATTAACAACAGACAGAGTAATAGTTGTGCCTGATATAGCCACTACATATGCGCCTGTACCAATACCTGTACCTGTTACATATTGTTGTAACGCTATCCCTGTAGCACTCGATACTACAATGGTATACAAACCTGCTGTACCTGTAGCTGTAGGAGTAGCTAAATTATAAACTGCTAAAGAATATGACGCTAAATAATCATTAGGGCAACTTAAATATTTGTTACCCGCAGTTAAAACACCCGTCATGTTTTTACGCAAAGACGGAAACTGAATAGAGTTATAAATACGCTGTTCAGCTTGCGAGATAAAGACAGGCAAATCCGCTACGAAAGTAGTTTCGTAGTTTTGGGTGTAATCCTGGATTGTTGTCTTTAACTGCGTATAGTTCATGCCATTGGGCCTCTAGACATCAAACCTTTTGTTGCCGCGCCTGTGCCACGCATTTTGATACCAGTTGTTTTAGGAGCTGGGTATTCATTGCTGTGAGTGTTAGCCACAGACACGTTAGCGTTCTTCATGTACTCTTTGTTGGTCGGCCCAGTAGTTTCAGTAACAACTACTTTTTTACCAGTCATGGTATGAGGAGGAGCATAGACAGCAGCACTACCCACTTCTTTGCCGCCCATTTTTTGACTCATTTTAGCCATTATCGACCCCTTCCAGTGTTGCGTTGGTTGGCAACTTTAGCTAGATTGCGACCCATTTTAAGCATCTGCATATTGGTTTTGCCGCCTTTGGCTAGCTTCAAAGTTGTACCTTTGCCGCCTTTATGCTCTTGCGAGTCGTGCTGTTTAAAAGCCTTTTTTATCATTGCAACGTCTTGTTTCTTGTCCATTGCCATGTCTTCTTTGCTATCGCTTTTAGCCATGATTAACTCCTATGTTGTGACTATCGTAACTGTACCAACTTGTACCTCGGGCATCAAGTAATTTGGTGTTAAAACCGCATCAAAACTACTTGCACCACCCACAGGGTTCCATCCCCATTGAAAAACTCGACTGCCACCCGCTGGATAGCCATCCTCACTTATAGTATTGTTACTACCCAACTCAATCTGTAACCCAGTTAATCCAGATGCTTGGTAGCTTAAATCTGGTCTTGGGTCTCTCAAACCTTGCGGGTCGTCTACAGGAAACATACCCAATTGCAACTGAGGCTGATCTGGGTCCCAGCAGGACGGACAAACCAACAAATTATAAACCTTGGTTTTTACAATTTCTTTCCTCAGAATACTTAGTTTATACCTGTAGCCACAACGATCGCATTCTGCAATCGCATTTCTACCCGATGCAAACTTATTCCCCATTATGTCCCCATAATGTACTGTTGACGCGGGACAAATCTCTGAGCCGCTGTTTCCCTATCTTCACCAGCCGCCAATTCCCAAGCCTCATCGTACTGGGCTTTTAGGACGGGAAGACGATTAACGCCTTCTGGAGTCTTGATCCCGATGTAGTAGGCCAAACCTGCAATCATGCAAGGAATAAATCTGAATGGGATGTCCATCACATTGACACCACCGCCCGCATCTTGGGTACGGCGTAATCTCCAATAAACAAACTGATACTGTTGTGACCCATCAGGAGTAGGCCATACAGTGAAAGCTGGAAGATTCTGGTAGCTAATCAGTGTCCCAATCGCATGAGAAGCTGCTGTAGTATTGTTTTGTCCACGGAAACAGTTACCCAATTGATTGCCACTGACATACCCGTAGTTAATTGTCTCGTCTTGTATTTTGATAAACCCAGTTGAAGGAAGTCCCACAGTCGAAGAAAGGGTAAGGGTTGTATCTGTAGTATTAATAGCTGTTGTTAAAGTCGCTGTGGTCGCGTATTGCTGTCCATCCATGCGTTGAACCCATACTTGAATGGGTCTAGCTTGGGTTAACTTGTTAGGTAATGTGGCATAGGTAGAAACACTAATACGAGTAATAGTCAAATCCGACTGATTAGACATGCTATTAGCGTTTGTACGGATCACATGCTCAATCAAATCCACCGTATCATTAGGCAAAGCGTAGGTATTCAAGCCTTGTACAAGGTTAATAACCCCAGAATCAATCGTCCACATATTGATTCCACGATTTGCCCAGTCAGCAAACATGATATTAAGGCTACGGCGGGCACTTCTTAGATCGTATCCAGTCCTCATTTCGGAACCCACACGCTCAAAAGCCTCTTCGACAATCTCGGAGAGGTCTAAATTAAACGATGCTGATCCTGATGTATTAGCCATTATCTAAATCCTGCTGTTTTCTTTGCAATTGTCTTAGGTTGGGCTACAAACTGTTTTCCTGCCGCTTTCCCCGCACGCTTGGCACGGGTAGTCGCTGCATATTCTGCGGGAGATAAAGACTTAATTGCCGCAGATGGGAGATATCTCTCACCTGTTTTACTAGATGGCTTTCCACTCTTGGTACGCCATTTCTGGTCGCCCCAATCTTTGAGGGATTGCTGAGGCGCTTTCAATCTCTATATCCTCCACCTGCCGCTTTATACCTCTTGGCTACAAGCTGCGCTTTACGGGCTGACCATTGACCAGCGCCTGTGCCTTGTGTAGCGGCAGCTTTTACTTGAGACACAATCCGCTTACGCAGACTTGGCTTGGTGTAATTACCCGCCGCATTCACTTTGCCGCCTTCAGCATACTGAGTAAAATCAGTATCGTCTCGGCGAGCTTTACGCACCCCTTTTGGCATTTTAGAGGGGTTAATATCCCCCATGCCTCTAGATGGCATCATTTCATTCCACCGCCACACATAACCAATGTGCCACGAGTTTTACCACGTTCAGCTATGCCATCAGCGCGAGAAGAAGCAGAACCGCCATTTTTCATAGTTTTTTGACTAGGATTTTTAGCAGACATTTTTTTAAAATCTTTTTCTGCTTTAATGTCCGCTTGATCTTCTGGGGACATATAAGCATCGCTATTGCGATATTTCATTTCTTCAGCAGTAGGGCCGCCTTGTTTACCGCGTCCTGCGCCAGCATTTGAGGAGCCTGTAACTGTGACGTTATTACCATCACGAGTTGTACTAAGCCCATGCTTTTTAAAGCCGCTGTTAATTTGATCCATTAGCCCAGTCATTTCATTAGCCATGATTCACCTCAATACATTTTGCCGCGAGTACGGCCTTTACTTGCTATACCATCACCACGCTTAGATGCTGATGAACGAGCTGATCCACCTAAAGCCATTTTTACTGACTTAGATTTGCTTTTGGCTTTAACTGAGCCGCCTTTTTTCATACCGCCTTCAAAAGCAGCTTCTGCTAGCCTTTGTCTGGCTGCTGCGGCTTCAGCAGGACTTAATCCTTCAGCTGCTCTACGAGCTGCTTGTTGTGCGTTGTATGCTCTTTGAACACGCCCCATAGTAGCTGCTTCAGTGGCCATTTTGCCAACACCAGCTAATTTTCCTGCAGCGCCCATTGCATTTAATCCATTAAATGCATTTCTGCCTAATTCAGTACTATCTACACGCTCACCGCCTTGAGGAGCACGCACAGACTGGCCTGGAATCATATCGCCGCGAGGAGACCGCATAGTAGGGCCTATATTACCTGTAGATGGCCTCGTACCCTGTGTCGGATAAGAACTAGGCCCCGCACCTTGTGCTGAAGTAGGATCAAAATCAGGATTAACCCTAGGATCATTAGATGTAGTTAATCTCTGGGCTGGAGTTGGATAACGCGAGCCATAAGATGATGTAGAAGCCGCTTGACTAGGCTTTGTTGCGGTTTGTTTAAGAGGTTTTCTATAAGCTACTTGACCAGGAACAGCCGTACCCCACTGACTTTCATCATCAGGGTTTACAGCCGCTGCGTATTCACGTTGGCCGGGAGTCTGTATGCCAAACTCACTCTCATCGTCAATAGCTGGCATTGAAGGTCTACGCGCAGGTGTAGACGCAGAACTATTACGGTCCTCTACAGGAACGTTTGTACCATTTTGTCTCTTGTTCATTAGTATGCCCAATGCACCAAGAGCTGCTAACCCAGCTAAATTCTTTGCCATGATCGGCTCCTAATTAACAGACTCTTCCGCCCTTTTTCATACCTAAAGGCTTACCATCGGACTTCATTTTAATCACTGTACCTTTGGTTTTGCCTTTGTCAGCAACGCCATTGATATTGCCTGGGTTAGTTCTAACTTTACCCATTGTGGCTTCGGTCATTCCACCGCCCGCCATTTTCTTTGTAGCACCGCCTTTTTTCATTGGCATTTGTGCTCCAGCTTTTTTCTTAGCCATCATCGCCATAAAACCGGGGTTCATTTTAGAAGCCATAGTATCACCGCCTTTTTTCATAACAGCCATTTCACCGTGATTGGTCTTAGGACTGTTGATTGATTGAACATCAGCACGATTCCCTGAACCTTTACTGAAACTTTTACCTTTATCTGCTTGAGCAAAATCTTGTCCAACAGACTGAGGAACACCTGCCTTTTTGGCAAATACTGGATTGTTAGCAACAGCTTCCATGAACTTATGCTGTTTTAAACTTGTTGATGGCATGTTAGCATTTCCATGCCCGTAGGCTTTTGTTGATCCTTGAATCTGGATCATTTGCAGTTTTGGGAGATGTCAGTTTTGCTTTCATTCCTGACATTCTTGCGCAGAAGGACTTCTTCCTTGATCCGCCCTCGGGTTGGGGAGGCTTTAAATTCATCCCCTCCTTCTTTGCGGAAGCCCGACCCTTCGCGTTTAGACCGCCGTTCGGATTCTTCCCTTCTTTGCGTTGCCATGCTGGTGACTTAGCCATAGAACACCGTTGCGGCAATGTTGGTTGGAACGCCACAATAGATGCCGTCGTTGGCCAAAATACCTTCGCCGGGAATCAGTACATTAACAGGCACACTGTTAGTAATATCAACTTCCATTAACATAGTAGCGTATACGCTCACGTTGCCAGAGTTGCTACTACTAGCTACTGCTACGGTAAAAGCAGTTGCGCTTGTGACTGTTATTGTATAAGCCCCAGTTGCGTTTCCGCCAGAAGTAAATACCAACAATACCCTAGCGCCTGTTAAAAGCCCATGCCCAGCAGATACAGTCACCGTACAAGTTGTAGTAGAAGTCGTATACGTCCCAGACAACGCAACATTACTTGTAAAAGCAACATTAGCAGGAGTACCAGATTGCGTATTTGACACTACAGCACCTTTAAGACGGGTACGTCCAGCAAAAACCAAGCCAGAAGTACCCACCATAATATGCGTGGACTTTACGTCAGTTTGCATTCCCATAGGATGCTCCTAATTAGTTCTGTGTGGCAGAGGGTGACTGTGCGCCATTAGAATTTGCAACAGCATACTCAATAGTGTATTGAACCGTACCAACAGTTACGTTAGCAACAGTAGGACGTACAGTAGCAATCACAATAACGTCTGTAGCTCCAACACCAGCGCCGTTAGGAGAAGCGGTAGTAGCAGCACCACACCAGTTACCTAATTTGGCAGCCGCGCCAGTATTGGCTAAACGACCTTGGGTTGTAATGTCTGTAGAAGCCCAATACAAAGCTGTTGAACCTGTAATGCCCAAAGACATGTTTGCGGCAGTAGATCCAGTAAAAGCAACCAATGTATCAATATAGATATTGACAATTTGTGAGCCTGCTGGGATTGTAAATAGTGTTGTTGTTGTATCGGCGGTATAAACAGCGCCATCATAAACAACTTTTTTAGTTTGCGTTACTGCTGTAGTACCAGTATTTTGAATCAAACCAGCGGTTGTGCCAGTTGTGTTTTTAACAGTGCCCAATAACCAAGGGCCTAGGTGAGTTGCGAATCCCATGAGGATCTCCTTACATACAAGTTAAGTGTATCAATTGGTATGTCATCAGCCGGGACTGTTTGATACACCGGAAAGCCCGGAAT
>Ga0304729_1000956_pt1 | contig 19866 bp, 16 predicted proteins | sample C_131016_MF_Meta_FD_190475 | JGI IMG/M metagenome (GOLD analysis project Ga0304729, IMG submission 190475) | Freshwater microbial communities from Lake Croche, Canada to study carbon cycling - C_131016_MF_MetaG (v2) (version 2) | ecosystem: Environmental > Aquatic > Freshwater > Lake | place... | reverse complement strand
ATTTATTGCGCTCATCGGTTTGACCGATGCAGGAATAGTTCGTCCTGGCGTTCCACTCATTACTTTTGGTGTATTCGGACAGCTAGCGGGTTGGCCGATCTTTACCTTCGTTTTCGGTCTTCTCCTGATTATGGTTTTGGTAGCTCTTCGCATTCGCGGTGGCATTTTGATTGGACTACTTGTAACCACGGTTTTGGCAGTTGTCATTGAGGCCACCGCAAAAGTTGGCCCAATGAATGACGCAACTGGCAAAATGATAAACGCCACCGGTTGGGGACTAAATGTGCCTAAGATGCCGGCAAAGGCAGTCGACTTCACAAATCCAAGCAGCTTGTGGCACTTCAACCTAACTGGTGGAGTTCAAGCGGTTGGTATCGTCACCGCAATCATCTTTATCTTCTCACTTTTGCTAAGCGACTTCTTCGATTCAATCGGAACGGTTACTGGCTTGGCTAATGAAGCAGATTTGATTCAGGAAGATGGCGAGATTGAGCACATTCGCGAAATCTTGGTTGTTGACTCTCTTGCTGTAATGGCGGGCGCCGCTGGCGGTGTGTCATCCAATACTGCCTACATTGAATCAGCATCCGGTGTTGGCGATGGCGCTCGTACTGGTATCGCAAGTATCGTTACTGGTGCAATGTTCTTAGTCGCGTTATTCCTAGCGCCACTGACCCAGGTTGTTCCTTACGAAGCAGCTACACCAGCACTTGTGGTTGTGGGCTTCTTGATGTTCACCCAGATTCGCAAGATCCCGATGGATGATTATGCATTAGCAATTCCTTGCTTCTTAACCATCATCCTGATGCCATTCACCTACTCCATCACCAATGGTGTTGGCGCAGGCATCGTTAGCTACGTTTTGATCAAGGTATGTCAGCGCAAGTTCAGTGAGATTTCCGTAATCATGTGGATTATCTCGTTGGCCTTCGTTGCGTACTTCGCTATTAATCCGCTAACCCAGCTGATTAAGTAAGTTAAACAAACAAAACTCAATAAAATTGGGGCGCATCCACAGTGGATGTGCCCCAATTTTCTTTAAATCTTAAAATCTATTCGTCAATCTCTTCTTCGTCTCGAGCTAACCAAGTTGCCAACCGCTCAACTGGAATTTCAAAGTCTGGATTTAAGTCCACGAACTCCTGCAATTTTGCCGCGAGCCAACTAATTGAAACTTCTTCATCGCCACGGCGGCTCTCGAGTTCTTCGATCCCACGGTCAGTGAAGTACATACTCCTTCGGCCTAACTAAACGCTTGAGTGACCAGGGCTGCTTGCTCAACTTCATGACGGTGGTGTGAGCCAACCGCCGGTGAAGATGAAGCAGGACGAGATACCAATGAAATCGGATGGCTGATCACTTGTGGCAAGTTCAGCAACATGAAACTGCCGGCGCCTTGATTGCGCGGTTCTTCTTGAACCCAGCGCACTTCGCGCAGGTTCGGGAACGAGGCAATCTCTGGAGGCAGAGTGATCTGCGGCAGTGGGTAGAGGCGCTCAAGTCTGATGATGGCAATGTCAGTGCGACCAGTCTTCTCGCGCTCTGCAACTAAGTCGTAGTAGACCTTGCCACTACACAACAGCACAGTAGTCACTGCACTCTTGTCCACGGTGACATCTGGCAACATTGACCGGAACGATCCGGTAGTGAAGTCTGCCTTTGTTGAAGTGGCAAACTTTGCTCGCAGCAGTGACTTTGGCGTGAAGATGACAAGCGGACGGATCAGCGGCGAATAAACCTGCCAGCGCAGTAAGTGGAAGTATGAAGCCGGCGTGGATGGCATCGCAACAGTGATGTTGTCCTGGGCACATAACTGCAGGAAGCGCTCGACACGAGCGGATGAATGGTCTGGCCCCTGACCTTCGTAGCCGTGTGGAAGCAGCATAGTCACATCGCTGCGCTGCGCCCATTTCTGCTCACCAGAGGAGATAAATTCATCGATAATGGTTTGCGCTCCATTAACGAAGTCACCAAACTGCGCTTCCCACATAACAAGTGCGTCTGGTCGAATAACTGAGTATCCATATTCGAAACCTAGGGCGGCAAATTCGCTAAGCAATGAGTCGTAAACCGAGAGCTTTGCTTCGCCCTCGTAGCACTGCTTGAGCGGCTTGTACTGCCAGCCAGTTTCCTTGTCGACGATAACTGCGTGGCGATGACCGAAAGTGCCTCGGCGACTATCTTGGCCAGCAAGTCGAATTGTCTTGCCCTCAGTAAGTAATGAACCGAAGGCTAAAGCCTCGCCCATACCCCAATCGATTGAATCGGCTTCAACCATTTCAGCGCGACGCTGAAGTTGTGGTGCGAGCCGTGGGTGAACAGTGAAACCCTCTGGCATGGTCAGCTGGCTAGCGATCACGCGGTCAATAACCTCGGTGCTAATTGCAGTCTGAACTTCACTTGGCGGCAACTGTGGCGCCAATGTGTGCTGGCCGGTTGCAATGACTTCGCTTGCACCCGAGCTGAAGGCTTCGTTCGAGTGGGCTTTTGTCTCTTGGAAAACACGCTCAAGCTCATCTTGGTAGTGCTTTACAACCGCTTCAGCCTCATCGCTACTGATGTCACCGCGACCAATCAAAGCCTCGGTGTAGAGCTTTCGGGTTGAGCGCTTTTGATCAATGATTTCGTACATCAATGGCTGAGTTAAAGAGGGGTCATCCGCTTCATTGTGCCCACGGCGTCGGTAACAGACCAAGTCAATTACTACATCGCGATGGAACGCTTGACGGAAATCGTAAGCAAGTTGCGCCACCCAAATTACCGCTTCAGGGTCATCGCCATTCACATGGAAAACAGGGGACTGGATCATTCGAGCCACATCTGTTGCGTACTCACTAGATCGGCTGTACTTCGGCGATGTGGTGAACCCGACCTGGTTATTGACTACCAAGTGGATTGTGCCGCCAACTCGGTAGCCCTGAAGCTGGCTAAATTGCAAGGTTTCAGCGACAACGCCTTGTCCGGCAAACGCCGCGTCACCGTGCATTAGAACTGGCAATACTGAATATTCGTCCTTGCCCAACATGTCTTGCTTAGCTCGAACAATGCCTTCAAGTACTGGATTTACCGCCTCTAGGTGAGAAGGATTAGCCGCTAGGTAAACATCAACCGATTTTCCAGTTGCGCCTTCAAAACGACCCTCCGTTCCCAGGTGGTATTTCACATCGCCGGAACCTTGAACCGATTCGGGTCCATAGTTACCTTCGAATTCGTTGAAAATGCGACCGTAGCTCTTGCCGGCGATGTTGGCCAGGACATTCAGTCGACCACGGTGTGGCATACCGATACAAACTTCAGCCAACTGATCCTCAGCAGCAGCTTGCAGAATCTGATCAATTAGCGGAATGGCACTTTCGCCACCTTCAAGACTGAAGCGCTTCTGACCGACGAATTTAGTTTGCAAAAATGTTTCAAATGCTTCGGCTTCATTTAGTTTGCGCAGAATTCGAAGTTGCTCTTCCCGATCCAGTTTCGCGTGCGCCTTCTCAAATCGCTCCTGAATCCATTTGCGCTGCACTGGATCCTGAAGATGCATGTACTCCACGCCAACGGTTCGGCAGTAGGCATCGCGCAGAATGCCAAGAACATCGCGCAGTTTTGCAAAAGGCTTTCCGCCAAATCCACCAGTTGCAAACTCGCGATCGAGATCCCACAGCGTTAGGCCATGGTTGGCGATATCAAGGTCTGGGTGAATACGAGCTTGATAAGTCAGTGGATCGGTATCTGCCATCAAGTGGCCGCGTACTCGATACGCATGGATCATTTGCTGCACGCGCGCGGTTTTATCTAGGACGTCTGATCGGTTCGCGGCAATATCCTCAGCCCAACGAATCGGCACATAAGGAATGCGAAGTGAATGGAAGATTTCATCATAGAAATCATCCGCACCAAGTAGTAGCTGGTGCACACGGCGCAAGAAATCGCCAGATTGTGCGCCCTGGATTACTCGGTGGTCGTAGGTACTAGTCAGAGTAAGAATCTTGCTAATTGCATTGCGGGTTATGGTTTCTAGCGAAGCGCCTTGCCATTCAGCCGGGTAGTCCATTGCGCCAACCGCAACAATCAAACCCTGACCTGGCATCAAGCGTGGAACTGAGTGCACCGTGCCGATGGTGCCCGGATTGGTCAGACTTACGGTGATTCCCTGGAAGTCATCAACAGTAAGTTCACCGTTGCGTGCTTTGCGCAAAATTAGATCGTAGGCATGCCAGAATTCAGCGAAGTCCATTGCCTGGGCAGATTTAATGGCTGGCACCATCAGTTGACGGCTGCCATCAGGTTTACCGAGGTCGATAGCTAAGCCCATGTTCACGTGCGCGTTGCGAATAATTGCTGGCTTATCATCCACTGTTGTGTAGGAGACATTCATGTCTGGCATTTCAGCAAGCGCACGCACGATGGCATAGCCAATCAAATGAGTGAAGCTGACTTTGCCACCGCGAGCGCGCGCCAAATGGTTGTTAATTACGATTCGATTGTCAATCAGCAGTTTGGCGGGAATTGCTCTAACACTGGTTGCAGTTGGCACACTCAGGCTGGCTTCCATATTTGTGACCACTCGGGCAGCTGGACCCTTTAGTTTTTCTGGCCCAGTTGCAGTTGGGGCAGCAGCTGGGTTTACCAAAGCACTCTCACGAGGCGTTGCCTTTACCGGATTAGTCACAGCAGGAGTTTCTACTTTTACTGCTGCGGGCTGAGCAGGCGTAGCCGGAGCTACCTCTGCTGGCGCGACCGGAGCAGTGTTTGCCGATGGATTCGCGGCGACACTTGACGCCTCGGGTGCTACTGGGCTGTTTGGATCATAAGTTTCAAAAAATGACCACCAAGCAGAATCTACGGATTGCTTATCCTCTAAATATTGTTGGTATAACTCATCGACGAGCCAGTCATTGGCTCCGAATGGACTGCTGGTCTGATTAGACACTCAAGCGGCCTTCCTCATTGAATTTCTATGTCCTAAGCGTACTGCGTTATCTCTCACTGTAAATCTGCGGTAGTCGGGAATATCAGGCAAAGTTGGAATATGACGGATACTTCAGGCGCGGAGTTAGCAAACAAAGTTGCGGTTATCTCGGGTGGAACCCGCGGAATCGGTTACGCGGCTGCGCGGGATCTTGCGGGCCAGGGCGCAACTGTAGTTTTGATTGGTCGTAGCGGGGAAGTTGCTCAACAGGTTGCTGACTCCCTTGTTGCACAAGGATTAGACGCCGTTGGACTTGGTGTGGATGTCGCCGATGCACAAGCTGTGGCCGACATTATTGGCAGTCATCCGCTAGCGAGCAACGCTGACATTTTGATTAACTGCGCTGGTGTGATGAGCGAGAAGATGTCCAAGACATTGCGTACCTCAGCGCAAGAATGGCGACGAGTGCTGTCGGTTAATTTAGATGGCACATTTAACCTGATTCTTGCAATTGCCCCAGCGATGGCGGCTAGGCGTAGCGGTCGAATTATCAATGTGTCCGCATGTCTGGGTAGATTCACGGGCCCGGGCCTTGCTGGAGGTCTCGCGCCTTATCGGATTTCAAAATCTGCAGTAAACGCGTTAACCAAAAATTTGGCTGCCGAATTGGGAAATGGAACCCGCGGGGTTCTTGTGGATGCGATGTGTCCGAATCACACTCGCACCGACATGGGTGGACCTGATGCGCCAAGAAGTGCCGAAGAAGGTGCCGAAACTATTGTTTGGCTAGCAACGCGTGAGCACACTGCAGACACAGTTACCGGACTGCTTTGGGAAGATCGTCAGATAGTTCCTTGGTAATTAGCTTGTTTTCATTGCAAAGTCTGCGGCGGTCTGCACTCTAAATTTTTTGAAGTATTCGCGTTCCATTTTTTGCCACAACACCATCTGTTCGCGAATATCTTCACCGTCTCTGCCCAGCACTCGCTTTAACAAGAACTTCTCGTCGGCCTCTAGCCAGATGGTTAAGCAGGCGCTTTCACTCAGTGCCGGATGCATCGCTCCGACGCCTTCAATAATCACGGTGTCGCAAAATGGCAGGTCGATCCAATTATCGAATTTCATCTGGTGCCAGTTGAAGCGTTGATAACGCGCCGAACTTCCCTCGCGCCATGCCTCGAGCAGTTGCAACGAAATTCGTTCGTATAACTCGCCGTTCAAGGGAGCGTTCCAGCCGTTGTACAAACTGTCCATACTGACGACCGGGCAATCGCCCAATGCATGAGCCAAATGGTGGGCAAACGTTGTCTTGCCCGAGCCAGCTGGGCCATCGATTAGCACTAAGCGCACTTTGCCACACTTCGGTCCATTTTTCTTAACCGTGGCCGCAATTGCAGTTAGCGCATCGCTCACGAGGAAACGACCTGCCCGGCCTGGAGTGGATTGATTGCTAACTCTGATTTGCCCCACTTGAGCCAACCGCGCAGTGCGATTGCAGTGAACAGAACATAGAGCACAGCGGTGAACCACAAATGCTGAGTGAAGTATTCGATGGAATAGACCGCATCTACCACGAACCACAATGCCCAGTTTTCGCGATATTCAAGCACCATGACTATTTGCGCCACGACACTGAATACGAGCCCAAATGAATCTGGCCAGGTAGCGGCTGCGCCCCACTTGGCCAGCAACGGAGCAAGTACCAACCAGAACAAGATTCCATCGACGCCTATTCGGTAATACTGAGCACGAGTTCCTTGTCGTGGATGAGCACCCTTTGGCCCCCAGCCCAGCCAGCCCCAAATGGCGGCAGCAATAAATACGACTTGCAAGATGGCACTGGCATATAGATCCCAGTTGTAAAAAAGCCAGCCATAAAGTGCGCTGCTAATTGCCCACCATGGCCAAGTCCAGATTGTGCCGGTTGTGCCCAGCCAAACGCCGATGAGTGAAGTCAATACAGCAATGAACTCGAGCCAGGTGAGGTCATAGCCCCACACAGTCCACAATGAGTGCATCGCCCAGTCATTGAGCGTATGAAAAATATCCACTTAATACCTCCGCAGGCTGGCATTACCCAGCCGGTTTGACGGTCGGTGATTGCTCACCCTCTCAGCCCATTGGCTCCCGTGTGTTTGTAGGTTCACTCTAATCCATCGGATAGAGGTGTGCCGAGTCCTTTCGGCGACTGCTAAAGTCACAGTGTTTAACAAACAGTCAAATGCCCGCATAGCTCAGTGGATAGAGCGTCTGCCTCCGGAGCAGAAGGTCGTAGGTTCGACTCCTACTGCGGGCACTTTTGCATAGTGTCGGTTTGCATATATCTTGGTAACTATGACTTCCCCAAAGATAAAACTTGGCAATCGTCGAGTTACGGGTAAAGAGCAGTTCTACACACCAGTAGATACTGCGACCTGGGTAGTTAACCGCGTACTTGAGCTAGTTCCAGATTCGCGTTATCAAACATGGTTAGAGCCGAGCGCTGGCTCTGGCTCATTTTTGTCAGCTTTAACTGGGGCTGGCATCAGCGATGTCATCGCCATGGATATTGATCCGGCACATGCAGATGTACGTAAAAAAGATTTTCTTAAATGGAAGCCAACCACCGAAAATTTAGTGGCGATTGGCAACCCACCATTTGGTCGAAATAATTCGCTATCTATCCCGTTCTTTAACAAGTGTGCCCAGTTCAGCTCGACCATTGCCTTCATCGTGCCCAGGTCTTGGCGAAAGTGGAGTGTGACTAATCGGCTATCGATGGATTTTAGTTGCATCAGCGATGAGAACTTAGATATTAATTATGTTGATGTGGCTGGCGCCGATGTCTATGCGAAGAACAACTTGCGCACTTGTTTACAAATCTGGACTCGCGCACCGATTCCTCGTCAGCCAGTTCGCATTCTGGACCATGGGTTTGTGGAGAAAGTGGAACCGGAAAGAGCCGACATTGCATTGAAAGTTTTTGGCTACGGCTGTGGGACAGTGTTGACTGATTTTGCTCGGGTGCCCAATACCACTTTGATGTTTTTGAAAGTCAATGATCGCCGAGCGGTGAAAGCGCTGATGGAGGCACCACTTGGTCACTACTTCAATAACGTTGCTTACACGGAAGCACTTGCTTTCACCGAAGTTAATGACGCTTTGAATCGGGCACTAGTTGGTTCAGTCAGCAATTCCTAATGCGCATACGGCGTCATCGCCGGGCAGACACCGCCAGGCGCAATGACTGGCTCATAGTGCCACCATTCGTTTTTATATAACCGACATAGTCCGAATTGTGCGCTGTGCCAGGTAAACCATGTCTTAGCGCGGGCACTACCAAAATGCAGGTCAATCGCGACGCCCCAGACATGATTTGAGCGCTCTGGCGGAAGCGCCCAATGACTTGCTAGCGCCACCGAGCCATATTTTCTGACGGCCACCTGAAAGATGCGACTCTGCTGAGCCCAACTGCGCCAGCCGCTAGTCAGGGTAATCACCAACCCTTGGCTGGCTGCCGACTGCTTAGCCGCCCGATATCGATTCAACAGGGTGGGATTGATTTTTGTTGGCCGCACTGTGCCATGCAGTACTGGCAACGTGCCAAGGTCCCAGCTTCCAGTAGGGCAATTAGCAGCGAGGCTTTTACGCGGAATGCCTGTGCCTTTGTCCGCACAAACCCTTGATTGAGTTGAGGTTTGGGACGGACTAGGACTTGGTGAAAGGGATTGCGCGTAAACAGGAGGAACTAGCAGAGTGAAACCGAGTAGAAGTGTCACTAAATACTTCATTCTGACCTCCAAATGCCAACCTCACTCCAGTCTAAACACTGGCTAAATTTAGAATCACAGGCCCAGCTCGGGTAACTCGGTTACAAATAATCAAAATAGCCAGCGATTCGCTTGTTGCAAATTTGCGATATTTGTCAGTTCGTAGTGTTAAATATCTCTCATGCCCAGAATTGCAACAAGTCAAGATACGGTCCTTAAATCCTTGCGCAAAATGCTTGCCTCGGGACGATTGAAGCCTGGGCAGCAAATTATTCAGGATGCCCTGGCCTCACGACTAGGGGTTAGTCGGGTTCCAGTTCGCGAAGCACTGAAAGTGCTGCAGGCCGAGGGTCGAGTCATTCACGAACTTCATCGTGGCTATTTTGTCGCAGCCCTGGATGTCGAAGACCTGACTGAGATTTACCGCCTACGTACAATTCTTGAAGATGAAGCCCTGCGCATTGGCATCCCAAAAGTCACAGCGAAAGATGTTGCACAGATTAAGGCACTACATCAAGAATGTCTTGCTCTTGGACAGCGCGGGGAAGTCACCAACATGGCCGCACACAACCGCAAATTCCATATAGCAATTTTCCGCCTGTGCGGGCAAGAACGTCTGATTAGCATGATTGAGAATCTTTGGGACTCCCTGGATGCCTACCGCGTGATTTTCCTTAACTCACCGGAGAATCGCAAGCGCACCAGCGATGACCATGCCCGAATCGTGACAGCAGTGGCGGCCAAAGATTTGCGTGAGTCGTTGAGGCTGCACGCCGCTCACAATGAACATGCCCTCAAGGCCCTGCGCAAACAATTACTCGAAGCCGCTGCGCAGTAGGTAGCACTATCCCTGGGCGCATCGTCTAGGCTTATGGCGTATGACCCCACAGGAACTCGCCGAGCAAATCCGCCAGGCCGTAATTTCGGCGGTCTCCAATGGAACAATCACCCTTGAATCTGGGGACATTCCGCCACAAATTGTGGTCGATCGCCCGAAGAATCCAGAACATGGCGACTGGTCAACGAATGTTGCCATGCAATTAGCGGGCAAGGCTGGTGCTAATCCACGCGCAGTTGCCCAAACACTTCAGCCACTGCTCGAGGAAATTGATGGTGTATCAGCAATCGAAATCGCTGGCCCAGGCTTTATCAATATTCGTCTCTCAGCTGCTAGCCAAGGGGAATTGGCTCTTGCAGTAGTCAAGGCCGGTACAGAGTTCGGCCATGGCACTGCTCTAGCTGGCCGGAAGATCAACATCGAATTTATTTCAGCCAACCCAACCGGTCCGCTTCACCTAGGTCATACCAGGTGGGCAGCGGTCGGTGATGCAATCGCTCGAGTTCTCACCGCACAGGGTGCAACAGTTGCTCGTGAGTTTTACATCAATGATCGCGGCGTGCAGATGGACAAGTTTGGTGCATCAGTTCAGGCTCGCGCACTGGGTGACGCAGTGCCTGAAGACGGATACCACGGCGGATACATCGATGATTTAGCAAACCAAATCTTGGCTCAGGATCCAGGCATTACTTCGCTAGCCGAAGATGAGCGGCTGGTCGCATTCAGGGAAGCCGCTTACAAGTTGCAACTTGCGCAGCAGCAGCAGGTTCTTGATGGCTTCAATACTCATTTTGATGTGTGGTACTCGGAGCGGTCACTGCATGATTCGGCGGCAGTAGATCGTGGATTTGCTCAGTTGCGTCAGCAAGGGCACATGTTTGAACTTGATGGCGCTACCTGGCTTCGAACAACTGACTTCGATGACGATAAAGATCGAGTTTTAGTAAAGGCAGATGGCGAACTAACTTATTTCGCATCGGACACTGCTTACTACGTCGATAAGCGCAACCGTGGCTTCGACATTTGCATCTACCTGTTAGGTGCAGATCATCACGGGTATGTGAATCGACTGAGGGCAGTGGCTGCTTGCGCCGGGGACAATCCAGACTTCAACATTGAAATCTTGATTGGGCAACTGGTGAAGATGATGAAGGGCGGACAAGAAGTGCGCCTCTCAAAACGGGCTGGAAATATCATCACTTTGGAAGATCTGGTTGATGAAGTTGGCGTTGACGCCGCTCGTTATTCGCTGATTCGCTATCCGGTTGATTCACCTTTAACGCTTGACCTAGATCTGTTAGTACAAAAGACCAACGACAATCCGGTGTTTTATGTGCAGTATGCACACGCCAGAATTGCTTCAGTTATCCGAAATGCAGCTGATTTGGGAATTGTTGCGCCAGTAGCAAGTGATTGGGACCCAACTGGCTACGACCCATCTTTGTTGGTACACGAGCGCGAAGGCCAGTTACTAGGCCTGCTTGCTGATTACCCGCGGGTCCTGACGAGTGCCGCTGAATTACGCGAACCGCATCGAGTAGCGCGGCACCTTGAGGAAGTTGCAACGGGATATCACCGCTTCTATGACGCGTGCCGAGTGTTGCCACAAGGCGATGAAGTAGCGACACCATTGACCATTGCGCGCCTTTGGCTGTGCGCCGCAGCTCGACAGGTAATCGCCAATGGTTTAGATCTACTCGGAGTTAGTGCGCCCGAGCGCATGTAAGTGCGGCTGCTAAGCGCCTTGATGTTTGAGTAATTGCCGTTCTCTGCGAGAATGCAAGAGTGTCTATTGAGCAAAATGCGCTAGATCCGCAGCTATGGCCGCTGTCCGCTCGCCGTGAGCCGGGTGGCAGTATCTCCATCGCGGGCATTCCTGTGGCAGATCTTGCCGCGCAGTATGGAACACCACTTTTTGTTATTGATGAGGCTGATGTGCGCTCTAGGGCTAAGTCCTATCAGGCCGCATTTAGAAACAGCGAAGTACCGACCGAAGTGTTCTACGCGGGAAAGGCATTTATCGCCACCAAAGTGGTGCAATGGCTGACCGAGGAGGGCTTGAACATCGATGTCTGCACGCTAGGTGAATTGGAAGTCGCCCTACGAGCAGGAGTTGACCCATCGCGGATTTTGTTCCATGGAAACAACAAAAGTGTTGTGGAACTTGAGCGCGCTGTTGAAGTTGGCGTCGGGCGAATTGTCGTTGATAGTTTCATTGAAATTGAAAGACTTGCAAACATCGCCAGTGCGCATGGCGTGACCGTTCAAGTTTTAATTCGTTTGACGGTGGGGGTCGAGGCTCACACGCATGAGTTCATTTCGACCGCCCACGAAGACCAGAAATTTGGTCTGTCCATCGCATCCGGCGCAGCGCTAGAAGCAGCGCAACTGGTGATTGAGTCAGACTCGTTGTCACTGCTGGGCTTACATTCGCACATCGGTTCCCAGATTTTTGATGCTAACGGTTTTGAGGTCGCTGCCGAACGAGTGATTGCAACCGCAGTAGCTATTCGCAAAAAATTTGATTTCACTGTGACTGAACTAAACCTCGGTGGCGGGATGGGCATTTCTTACGTCGCTGGCGATGATCCAATTCAAGTGGAGAAGATGGCTCGAGCACTGTATGAAATCGTGATTTCGCAATGTCAGCGGGTGCAATTTCCGGTGCCACGTATTTTGGTCGAACCAGGTCGCGCAATTATTGGTCCGGCCGGCATCACTGTATATGAAGTCGGCACTGTAAAAAGCGTGGATGTGAGCGACTCACAGTCACGTCGGTACATATCAGTCGACGGTGGCATGAGCGACAACATTCGCACCGCGCTTTACGACGCGCAGTACACGGTTGCCCTTGCCTCACGCACTTCTGAAGCGCAACTAATTGAATCTCGGGTTGTCGGAAAGCATTGTGAAAGTGGCGACATTGTGATTCGTGATGCACAACTTTCGGCGGACATTGCACCAGGTGACCTGCTGGCGGTTGCGGCAACAGGTGCTTACTGTCGGTCGATGGCCAGCAACTACAACCACATAGTCAGGCCGGCTGTAGTTGCAGTGTGCAATGGTAAGAGCGAGATTGTTTTGCGCCGCGAAACAATTGCTGACGTTCTAGCGCTGGATCCAGGCGCTAATTAATAGTTAGTTTGCCCCAGTCAATCCTGCGAAAATGTCATGACAAATTCACCCTCTACAGCCAATCAGAGTTTTCTGGTGGCAGTTGTGCTACATGCGACTGAAAATCGGGACCTGACTATTTCCAACATCAAGCAGATATTCTCAATGAAGCCAGCGCATTGGACCCTAGCGGTACAGGTTGTAGGTGAACGTAAAGACGAAGCTACATTGCGATTGATTGACTCGTTGGGCCTACCCATAAACACAGTGACTGCGGCCGGTAATTCTTCATGGGTTCGCGTCATGAAGAAAGTTGTCACGCAATTTCCTCAAGATGCCCAAGCCACATTGTGGGTGGGGTCATCATGTGCGTTGAAGTCAGATGCATTCATGCGTATTGAGGAATATCGCAAACAGTATCCAAATGGGATTTTGGTTGGACAGTTTCTCGATGAAGCAACAGGACTTATTGGAGCTGGGGGATACCGCAATAGCAAGCTGCTCAGCCGCTCTGGTGAACTTGCCTTTGCTGAAACTTTGCCGCGCGATGTCGTCGCTTTCGACGATCAATTGGTTCTGATTCCCAAGTCGGCATCAGATGTGATTGGCCAGCGAACCTCTATCTGGCGGCATATCTCGCACAATCGTTTTTATGTCTCTGCCGCCAAAGCAAAGCGAATCGGTTGCTTCGCCATCCCCGGCTACCTCGGAACCTACTCTGGCTAATATCGGCACAGGTGCATACTGACTTGGGCATATTCGCCCAAAGCCCCGTTTCGGTCATAAATTTTTGGTCTGATTCCCCGCTTTCTGACAGACTTAGAACCCACAGTAAGTAACTAGGAGTAAAGATGTCTGCGCCAATCACAATTGCGCTACTCGGCGGAGGAACCGTGGGTTCTGCTGTGGCAAAACTACTTGCAGACAACTCTGATGATTTAGCCGCTCGAATCGGCCGACCGATTCAATTAACTGGAATTGCAGTGCGCGATTCGAGTAAAAGCCGTCCTGGGGTTGACTCGAGCATCGTCACAACGGACGCAGCTGCGCTGGCTGGCTCAGGCGCGGACATTGTCATTGAAGTTATTGGCGGAATCGAGCCGGCGAAGTCACTAATTGAATCTGCTTTTGCAAACGGCTCCTCAGTGGTGACAGCTAACAAAGCGCTCCTAGCCGCACATGGTGCTTCGTTGCACGCACAGGCTGAGGCTGCGGGCGTTGACCTGTTTTATGAAGCAGCAGTTGCTGGTGCGATTCCGCTGCTGCGGCCACTTCGTGAATCACTTGCCGGCGACAAGGTGCGTCGAGTGCTCGGAATTGTCAACGGAACAACAAACTTTATTTTGAGCAAGATGTACGACGACGGCGCCGACTATGCCGATGTTCTGGCTCAAGCTCAAGCTCTTGGATATGCAGAAGCCGATCCAACTGCTGATGTCGAAGGCTATGACTCAGCAGCTAAAGCGGCCATCCTCGCTGGTCTTGCATTTCACACGAACGTGACCATCGACGATGTTTCTCGTGAGGGGATGAGCAGCGTATCGGCCTTAGACATTGCGGCCGCTAAATCTCTTGGCTGCGTCATCAAACTGCTGGCTATTGCCGAACTAACTGATGACGACAATGGAATCATTGTTCGGGTTCATCCAACAATGGTGCCTAACAATCACCCATTGGCTAGCGTTCGAGATGCCTTCAATGCAGTATTTGTCGAGGCTGAGGCTGCTGGACAAGTTATGTTCTACGGTCGCGGTGCCGGTGGTGAGCCAACCGCAAGCTCAGTGCTTGGTGATGTGGTCGCAGCAGCTCGTAACAAAGTTGCAGGCAGCGTAGATCCTGGGCAAAGTGATTACGCAGATCTACTCATTCACAGTATTGGTGAGGCAAAAACTTCGTACTACCTAAATCTGCGAGTTGCTGATGAGTCCGGCGTATTAGCCGCAATTGCAAACACCTTTGCGCAACATGGCGTTTCGATCCAAGCTGTTCGCCAAGATGATGTCGGCGCTGATGCCAATTTGATTATCCGTACGCACAAGGCAACCGATAGTGATCTGCAAGCAACGGTGGCTAGTTTACGAAATATGGCTGAGGTACGCGACGTCCTTGGTGTGATGCGAGTAGAAAGTGGAGTCTCAGCATAATGGCACATCAATGGCGCGGAGTTATCGCCGAATATCGTGATCGACTTCCAATTAATGACGGTGATGTTGTGGTCACCTTGGGTGAAGGTGGAACTCCACTCATTCCGGCTTGTGAGATTTCAGAGCGCACTGGCGCCGAGGTCTATCTAAAAGTCGAAGGCATGAATCCAACCGGATCATTTAAAGATCGTGGCATGACGATGGCCATCACGGATGCCTTGCGCAATGGCTCGCGCGCAGTAATTTGTGCGTCAACCGGAAATACCAGCGCATCGGCTGCGGCATACGCGGCGAAAGCTGGAATGCGCAGTGCCGTGCTGGTTCCGCAGGGCAAAATTGCAATGGGCAAACTGGCGCAAGCAGTTGTGCATGGAGCTACTATTTTGCAGGTTGATGGAAACTTCGACGACTGCTTAACTTTGGCTCGGGACTTAGCACAGCAATATCCAGTGGCACTGGTTAATTCGGTGAATCCAACTCGGTTGCAAGGACAAAAAACAGCGGCATTTGAAATTGTTGATGCGCTCGGCGACGCACCTGACATTCATTGCTTGCCAGTTGGCAACGCGGGAAACATCAGCGCTTATTGGCTGGGATTCAACGAATATTTCAGCGATTCAGTTTCCACCAAGTTGCCCAAGATGTGGGGTTTCCAAGCAGCTGGTTCAGCGCCATTTGTTGCCGGTCACCCGATTGATAAGCCAGAAACCATTGCCACCGCAATTCGCATCGGTAACCCTGCTTCATGGGATTTTGCAGTAGCAGCTCGTGATGATTCCGGTGGCCTCATCGACAGTGTTACGGATGAACAGATTTTGCAGGCCTACCACCTTCTAGCAGAGCGCGAAGGATTCTTTGTTGAGCCTGCAAGTGCAGCCAGCGTGGCCGGCCTTTTGCAACAAGCTGAACGTGGACTTGTCCCCAAGGGTGCCAAAATTGTTTGTACTGTGACGGGCAACGGCCTTAAGGACACGCAATGGGCGCTCAACGACGCAAGCGATCCGATAGTTGTCCCAATTGATGTGCACCGCGCCGCTGATGCACTAGGCCTTGCGTAATGTCGCGCATTGCAACCATTTCCGTGCCAGCCACTAGCGCAAACCTAGGGCCAGGCTTTGACTCACTTGGTGTTGCACTTGAATTACGCGATGTCGTCAGCGTTGAATTAACAGATACTCCGGGAATCAGGGTACGGATTTCAGGTGAAGGCGCAGATCGCTTGCCAACTGATGAGCACCATCTAGTGGCGCAGGTTCTTAGTAAAGCGCTGGTTGATCTGGGCGTGGAGTTCACCGGGATTGATATCACTTGCACAAATAAAATTCCGCAGGGCCGCGGCTTAGGCTCATCGGCTGCAGCTGTGGTGGCAGGTCTCGCCGGTGCGTCTGCCCTGGCGAATGATGGCGATGTCGATTTGGACTGGGTGTTCGCACAGGCTGTTGTTTATGAAGGTCATCCCGATAATGCTGCCGCTTGCGCATACGGCGGCCTTACCGTGGCATGGACCGCCGAGCATCCACATGCGCGATCGGTGCAAATCTTGCCAGACATCCAAGCGATAGTCGGCGTTCCTTCAGGCGAACTCTTAACTGAGCATGCCCGCGGACTACTGCCCGAGTCGGTGCCACATGTTGATGCGGCTTTCAACTCCGCTCGCAGCGCATTGCTAATTATTGGACTGACCCAGGACGCATCAGTTTTACTAGCGGCGACCGATGATCGTTTGCATCAGAATTACCGCGCCGAGGCTTATCCAGATTCGATGGCAGTCGTCTCGGCGCTCAGGTCGGCTGGCGTGGCGGCTTGTATTAGTGGCGCTGGACCGGCCGTTTTGGCTTTTGCCATTCATGGACAAGATGATTATGCGACTAAAATTATTGAAAATGCTGATTTCTCTGCGCATAATCTACCTTTTGCCAAGCGGGGAATCACCATCGCTTAGCGACTTTTCGGCAGAAATCTGTCATTTACTCCAGTTTGTTGCTGATATTGGCAAGGCTGGGCCTGCAGATGCTAAGGTTGTGTGTCGGTGAAAATCTTTCGCCAATGTTCCCTCGAAATCATATGAGATTTTCGCTGTTGAACTGTTCATTATCCACATCATCTAAAGGACACATACGTGACCGATACAGTTACCCCTGACAAAGGGTTAAACACCATGCTGCTTCCTGAATTGAAGGCACTAGCAACAAAATTAGGCGTCGATGGCGCTACCGGGATGCGCAAGGCTGACCTAGTCTCGGCAATCTCGGCCAAACAGTCTTCCGGCGGCGGCGCTCGTCGCTCAGCTAAGCGCGACTCAGGTGCACCTAAGGGTCGTCAGAAGGCAGAAGCTGCTGAAGAAGTTCAGGAGTCCGCTCCAGCGCCAACTGCAGAAACAGAATCAGGCGACGAAGATCGCCGAAGTCGTGGTCGCGATCGCGGTGACCGAAATAACCGTGGCGACCGTGGTGACCGTGGCGACCGTAACGACCGTGGGGATCGCAATGACCGTGGGGATCGCAATGACCGGAACGACCGTGGCGACCGGAACGACCGAGGTGATCGGAGTAACCGCAATGATCGTGGCGACCGCCGTGGCCGCGACCGTGGTGACCGCAACAATCGTCGTGGCAACAACGACTATGACATTGAAGTGAATGAAGACGACGTGCTGTTACCAGTAGCAGGCATTGTCGACATCATGGATAACTACGCTTTCGTTCGCACCTCTGGCTATCTTCCAGGCCCGAACGACGTTTACGTTTCTATGGGCCTAGTAAAGCGCTTTGGTCTACGCAAAGGTGATGCCGTAACCGGACAGGTTAAGCAGCCTCGTGAAGGCGATCGCCCACAGAAATTCAATCCGCTGGTCAAAGTGGATTCGGTAAATGGACAAGAGCCGGACGAAGCGCGTAATCGGGTTGACTTCGGCAAGCTAACTCCGCTTTACCCACAAGAACGCCTGCGTCTAGAAACTACTGCGTCAAACATGAGCACTCGGATTATCGATTTGGTAGCACCAATCGGTAAGGGTCAGCGTGGACTTATTGTTTCTCCACCTAAGGCTGGTAAAACCATCATCCTGCAGGAAATTGCTAACGCGATTTCAGCAAATAATCCAGAAGTTCACTTGATGGTTGTCCTAGTCGATGAACGACCAGAAGAAGTCACCGACATGCAGCGTTCGGTTAAGGGTGAAGTTATTGCCTCAACCTTCGACCGTCCAGCTGAAGATCACACCACAATTGCAGAGCTTGCAATTGAACGCGCAAAGCGTTTGGTCGAAATGGGTCACGATGTAGTGGTTCTCCTAGATTCAATGACTCGTCTTGGCCGCGCCTACAACTTGGCTGCGCCGGCATCTGGTCGCATTCTTTCCGGTGGTGTGGATTCAGCTGCTCTGTATCCACCAAAGAAGTTCTTCGGTGCTGCCCGCAACATTGAAGAAGGTGGCTCACTTACTATTCTCGCTACTGCTCTTGTTGAGACTGGCTCGCGTATGGATGAAGTTATCTTCGAAGAGTTCAAGGGCACCGGCAACATGGAGCTTAAACTTGATCGCCGTTTGGCTGATCGACGCATCTTCCCAGCTGTTGACATCGAGTCTTCAGGCACCCGCCGTGAAGAGATTTTGATGGCACCAGATGAGCTGAAAATCATCTGGAAGCTTCGCCGAGTTCTGCATGCTCTTGAAGGTCAACAGTCGATCGAACTCCTGCTAACTAAATTGCGGGAAACCAAGAGCAACCTTGAATTCTTGATGCAGGTCCAAAAGACCATGCCTGAAGTTTCAAACGGTTTGCCGAATGAGGATGTCTCAAGCTCCGACTAATCCCTATGGAGTTTTGATTAGCGGGACCTTCGGGTCCCGCTAATTTTTTGTTTCAAAACCCGTTGAAATTTTCCAAACCCAAATTCTGGCCAGGTATAAATCGTTTAACTGTGCGCTGCGTTGCATCAAAATAGCAAGTCCAGCCACACTCCTTGCAGGCAAATTCAGGATCATCATCAGAAATGCAGCAGCCTCCGCTGACCACTTCCTGATCTGCGGCGGCTTCATCGGCAAGGAATCCGTAACTAATGGACCTAATTGTGCCGATGGCGTTACAACCACCGCATTTTGCCGTGACCATCCATGACCTAAGCGCGCTCATGCCACCCCACCTTCTTCAACCTGTTGAGTTGGATCCACTTGAGCCATTAGGCCGTCAACTTGTTCGGCGATAGGGTCTACCACGCCAAAGAGCTCCTCATAAGTATTGCGATTATCGTCATGCGCAGCGATAGCGGTGACTCGGCGATCCGGTTCTATTACCGCCGTCTGCCCAACAAGTTTGGCCATCTCCGGTTGGTCTGTCTCCAGATAGTAGGCCATCGCCTTATGCGCCGACATCAGCGCACTATGCGGGTCGCTTGATTTAAGAACTTGTGCTCGGATGTGATGAAAGACTGCCCGACACTCTTCATTGGTTTGGGTTTCATCATCAATCAACAATCCCGCGTTTGCAGCCTCAAGTGCGAGGGCGCTGTGTTCCATCATCAAGTGCGCTTTGGCCGCATAGGCGTAGCGCAGACCATCGAGCAGGAGCCACGGATCATTCTCAGCAGAGACATCGTCGAGAATGTTAATTACCTGTTCCGGCTCTTCAATCCCAAGCAGCGCATCGAAGTAATAGGGGAGCATCGCATGACGCTCTGCTTTGAGTCGACCGATTTCTTGTGATGTGAGGTAGGCAATGGCGAAGTATTCGCTTGCGCTTTCGCATCTTTCATCAAACAACTCGAGAATGCCAAGACCCACATTGGTGCGTACTTTTGTCCGCAAACGCCGGGGGAAGAGATCGGCTAAGGTCAGAGCCTGCCTGAGATGCTCGCGGGCTTTCTTCGGATTACTCGTGATGTGACACAGACCAATCTCGGTCAACACGCTGGCTTGGCGCTTCGTGTCACTTCTGTCGTAATAGCTTTTACGCGCTTTTTCCAGGTTGACCAATGCCTGCGCAAAATCGCCACTTATCAATTGGGCTTCCCCAAGTAAGGCATCTGCTTCGATTTCACAGCGTGGACATGAGCAGGTCTTAGCAAGCGCCAGGGCCTTTTCGGCAGAATCTAACGCCTCCTGCGGCGAACTGGTGG
>Ga0304729_1000953_pt1 | contig 19879 bp, 19 predicted proteins | sample C_131016_MF_Meta_FD_190475 | JGI IMG/M metagenome (GOLD analysis project Ga0304729, IMG submission 190475) | Freshwater microbial communities from Lake Croche, Canada to study carbon cycling - C_131016_MF_MetaG (v2) (version 2) | ecosystem: Environmental > Aquatic > Freshwater > Lake | place... | reverse complement strand
TCGTGACTCACCAGCTTTGTCTGTCGCTAAAGAGCTGATGGCCGAAGGTGCCCAGGTAGTGGTTCACGACCCAATCGCGCTGCCAGTCGTACGTCGAGTGCACCCTGAGGTGAATTGCGCAGATTCTTTGACTGAAGCTGTTACTGGTGCTCAGATCCTGGTCCACTTAACCGAGTGGAACCAATACCGTGAAATTGATCCAGCTTCCTTGAACGCTTTAGTCGCAGGGCGCGTAATCATCGATGGACGCAACATGCTCGACCGAGACACCTGGATAAACGCCGGCTGGGCGATTAGTTACCTTGGGAAACCTGGTTCTTAATCCGCTGGGCTAAATCATCGCCCTTATCGATGGCGATTTGACGGATTTCTTCTTGGAACTGGGCTAGTTGCTGTGCAACTGCATTGGCGACGTCATCCGTGCCACTTGCAATAATTCGAGCAGCGAGTAGTCCTGCATTTCGGGCATTACCGATGCCTACTGTTGCTACCGGTATGCCCGCTGGCATCTGAACTATAGACAGTAGCGAATCCAAACCGTCTAAATGTGCAAGCGGAACCGGCACACCAATAACCGGAAGCGTAGTCAGGGAGGCAACCATCCCAGGCAGGTGAGCTGCCCCGCCTGCGCCGGCGATAATCACCCGAAGGCCACTATCAATGGCACCGCGGGCATACGCGACCATTTCCTCAGGCATGCGATGCGCTGATACAACTTCAGCTTTAGCGTCGATCCCAAACTCAGCCAAGGTGGCCACTGCTGGTTGCATTACGTCCCAGTCAGAATCGCTGCCCATAATTATTCCTACGAGTGGGGTATTACTCATCAATAACTCCAGTCAAGTAATCGGCTGCGTGCCAAGCGCGTTGCTTTAAGTCCTCTAGGTTGTCACCCAGGGCATTTACATGTCCAATTTTGCGCCCTGGCTTCACCGTTTTGCCATACAAATGTACTTTGATCCCAGGGTCCCGAGCCATCACGTGCCGGAAGGCCGAATGTAAATTATCTAGATCCTTGCCGAGCAAATTAACCATAATCGCGTGTGGTGCAACCATGGCAGGTGAGCCAAGCGGCCAGTCCAATACTGCGCGCAGATGATTTTCAAACTGGCTAGTGACCGCGCCATTCATCGTCCAGTGTCCAGAGTTGTGCGGACGCATTGCTAATTCATTCACCAAGAACTGTGTTCCAGTATCAAAAATTTCAACCGCGAGCATGCCGGTCACATCTAACATTGCTGCAATCTTCAAAGCCATCTCTTGGGCTTTTGCGGTTCGCTGCTCGGTTAAGTCTGGACAGGGAGCAATGACTTCATGACAGATGCCATCAGTCTGCGTTGACTGAACAATTGGATACGCCACACATTGTCCATGGGGACTTCGCGCAACCTGGGCAGCGATCTCACGCACAAATGGGACACGCTCTTCAGCTAACACTTCCTGGCCATGTGCGTGGATGTCGGCGATGACCGCAGCGGCTTGCTCTTGAGTATCAACGACCCAGACACCTTTGCCGTCGTAGCCACCTTTAGCTGACTTCAACACCAATGGCCAGCCCACCTGCAGGGCAAAATCTTCAAGCTGCTGCTCACTGGAAATATGTGCCCACTTAGGGCAGGCGATACCAGCTTCGGTTAATGCAGCGCGCATCATCAATTTATCTTGAGCGAACTGCAGCGCCGACGGGTTTGGTTGCAGATTATGACCGGCAGCAACTAGCGCCTGTAGTACCTCACTTGGTACGTGTTCGTGATCGAAGGTAATGATATCGCAGTCTTTTGCAAAATCTAAAACTGCTTCAATATCAGAATGGCTCGCCACAACTTTGTCTGGGATGACTTGCGCCGCAGATTCCTCCGGTGAATTGCAAAGCACCCTAAGGTTGATGCCTAAATCTATGGCACAAGGCTGCATCATTCGGGCTAATTGCCCAGCGCCAATAACGCCAATTCGCGGTGCACTCACTTACTAGAGCCTACCGCTAACTAGTCCACATGCGTTAGTGGAAAGCAGCCAAGAGAAGGAATATTGCACCTGGTGCGTTATTAATCATGTGCGTGACTGCGCAGGCGATAGTGCTTCCAGTGCGCCTACGCACCTCGCCAAAAACAAGTCCGACTGCGAACAAAATGATGATCCGCTTTGGTTCGAAATGGCATAAAGCGAATACGGCTGCTGCAATCAGATTGGCAAGGATCGGGGTCATCTCTCGCTTAAGTAATGATGTGAGCAGTAGTCCACGAAAGGCAATTTCCTCCACCAGCGGCCCGACTGACATAACCAGTAGCGCGAAGACCGCTCCAGCAACTCCGGTCTCTTTCGTACCTGCGGTGAATGCGGTGGCTGAGATTGGTCCGAATATTTTTTCGCTAATCAATCCTGCGGTGGCAGCCACAGCCAAACTGCTCACACCCGCAACCACAGCTAATCGCAATTGCTCCTGGGTTATCGTCAAGCCAATGTCGATTCGAAATCCATTGCCCTTGTATTTTGCCGCTAGGTACGGATAGCCAACAAAAGCTACCCAAGGCGTTGCCAAAGTCACCAACAGCGCCCAGCTGTGCATCGCATCAATGCGAAAGGCTAAAAGTAAATAGCCAGTAAATGCGCTCAGTACGAGAGCTGCGATGGCAGTGCCCAGCACATCACCGAGTCCCCAAAGCGGATACTTAATGAATTGACCTCTTAGTACCGCGTGGCGGTAAGCCGCAGAATTTCCTGGAAAGAGATAGCGCTCATCTACATTCGGCGCCGGTACAGGCGCTGATTCTTCAGGAAATTCTGAGGATGAAATGCTAACTCCTAGTAACGGTACTGATCGGTTTTATATGGTCCACTAACGTCAACACCGAGGTAATCTGCCTGTGGCTTGGTCAACTCGGTTAGTCGAACGCCGAGTGCATCAAGATGTAAGCGAGCAACCTTTTCGTCAAGGTGCTTGGGCAATACATGTACACCGAGCTCGTACTGCTCACCCTTGGTGAACAGCTCTATTTGCGCTAGCACCTGATTCGTAAACGAGTTACTCATCACGAATGATGGATGGCCTGTTGCATTGCCTAGATTCAGCAAACGGCCCTCGCTCAAAACAATGATGGAATGGCCGTCTGGGAATACCCACTCGTCGACCTGAGGCTTGATAGTGCGACGAATTATTCCTGGGTACTGGGCGAGGCCTGCCATATCAATTTCATTATCAAAGTGACCGATGTTTCCTACGATTGCCTGATGTTTCATCTGACTCATCATTTCAACGGTAATAACGTCACGATTTCCTGTGGCCGTAATGAATAGGTCTGCTGTTCCAAGCACGTCTTCAATCGTTAATACCTGATAGCCATCCATAGCTGCCTGAAGTGCACAGATCGGATCAATTTCTGTAATGATGACGCGAGCACCTTGACCGCGTAGTGATTCAGCAGAGCCTTTGCCGACATCGCCATAGCCACAAACAACAGCGACCTTGCCGCCGATTAGCGTATCGGTTGCCCGATTGATGCCGTCGATCAAACTGTGTCGGGTGCCGTACTTGTTGTCGAACTTGCTCTTGGTGACTGAGTCATTCACATTGATTGCCGGGAACTTAAGTTGTCCCTGGGCAAACATTTCATAAAGGCGATGCACGCCGGTTGTGGTTTCTTCAGTAACACCCTGGATTTCGGCAGCGATCTTGGTCCAACGCGAATTATCTTCGGTCAATGTGCGCTGCAACAGAGTGAGGATCACGCCAAACTCTTCAGATTCGGCCGATGCTGGATCTGGAACAAAGTTAGCTGCTTCATATTCAGCTCCCTTGTGCACTAAAAGTGTGGCGTCGCCACCATCATCCAAAATCATGTTCGGCCCAGTTGCACCCGGCCAGATAAGTGCCTGCTCAGTGCACCACCAGTACTCCTCGAGCGTTTCACCCTTCCAGGCAAAAACCGGCACCCCACTTGGCGCCTCAACGGATCCATTTGGACCGACTACCACAGCAGCAGCAGCGTGATCTTGCGTTGAGAAAATATTGCATGAGACCCAGCGGACATCTGCGCCAAGTTCAACCAGTGTTTCAATTAGCACCGCGGTCTGAATGGTCATATGCAACGAACCCATAATCCGCGCACCAGTTAGCGGCTTACTTGCACCGAATTCTGCCCGCATAGCCATCAGGCCAGGCATCTCATTCTCGGCTAACCGGATTTCATTTCGGCCAAACTCAGCCAATGCTAAATCGGCAACTTTGTAGTCATTCGGGGCAAGTGTCATTGGATACTCCTCGTGGAATTAATAATTCTCCGCAGCACGTCACGAGGCCTCGATAGTAAGCGGTGTTCTTATTGTGTCACGAACGTTTATCCATGGCACATCCGCAGCCTACGTGTTGCCTAATTAAGCAAGGCCAGCTTTTAGTTCATTAATTGGCCCAATCGGAGTTGGATCAATGCCCATAGCGATGGCAGCGTAAACACTGGCCCAATCGGTTGGCAGAACTAGTGATGCGATGCGGGTTAATCGATGGTCACCCTGCGACTGGATTTCGGTAACTGGGATTCCGCGATCACCTGTGATCTGGCGGATCAACTCAACGCGACGGACAACTGCTTCGTGCTCGGCACCATCGCGCAGCATTACTAAATGTAGCGAGCGGCTCACACCATCAATTTCCGGATCAGCGAAAATACTTTCACTCTTTGCCTGGCCAGCAAGCACTCCATCAAAGGTGACAATCTGATTGTGTCCAACTTCAGGAAGTCCGCCGTGTACCGCAGGCAGTTTCGCATTCTCCGCAAGTTGAGCCATGAATCGACCAGTGGCCGCTCTGCCAATTGCGCCAGTTCCCCAAACCATTGGGAAGGATTCAGCAAGGGCCACACCTAGCAATTTTGCTGGGTTCTCGAGCACGCTAACTAGGGGACCACACTGCACAGACAGTGCGTCCATCAAATCGGCAGTCCGATTGAAATCGTCATCACTAACCTGGGCTAGCCCAAGAGAATTAGCCAGCAATAAAAGTGGGGTGGCAATAGTCCAAAGTGAAGCGCGCGGCATGCGGCCCTGTGCATCCAAATTCAGATGGATGGCACCTTTGGTTTGTTCACTGATTGCCGCAAGTGGACTTCCTGGTGCACCAATAGTGATGAGTCGGGCGCCACGCTGACTCGCTTGCTGGGCCACGGCCAAAGTTTCTTCAGTTCCACCGGAGCAAGAAACAGCAACAACCATATCAATCGGTGAGACCCAGCCCGGCAAAACATGCGTGCGCTCAACGGTAATCGGAATTGACGCAGACGGGCCAGCAACCGCACTGAGTACGTCACCAGAAACGCCTGAGCCGCCCATGCCGGCTACGAGTAATGCCCGCGGCTTTCCGCCCTCACTCGCCTGAGCTAACGCGTCACGATCGGCTAGCGCTAGACCCCGCCGCATCTGTGCGCCTGAGCTGGCCACACACTCCAGCATGTTGCCAGGATCCTGCGCGGTTAACTGGGATTGATCATCTAACAATGTGTCGTCGATCAGCACGATTAACTGCCATCCTTCATCAGCGCTAGAACTTCATCACGAATCTGCTCCATAGCCTGCTTGTCGTTGCCTTCAACATTTAATCGCAATAACGGCTCGGTGTTACTTGCGCGAACGTTGAACCACCAGGTCGGGCCAGTCACAGTTAGGCCGTCAAGTGTGTCGAACGTAGCACCACGAGCCTCAAAAATCGTGCGAATATTTTCGGTAACTGCATTGGCGTCTGAAACAGTGGTATTAATTTCACCGCTTGAAACGTAGCGTGAGAACGGAATCAGCAGTTCACTGAGTGTGGTGGATTCTGCAGTCTCACCAAGAGCTGCCAAGGCATGCATCGCAGCAAGCATGCCCGAGTCAGCCTTCCAGAAATCACGGAAGTAGAAATGGCCAGAGTGTTCGCCACCAAATACTGCGCCACTTTCGGCCATAGTTGCTTTGATAAATGAATGACCAACTCGAGTTCGCACTGGATGTCCGCCGTGCTCTAGCACAATTTCAGGTACGGCCTTGGAAGTGATCAGATTGTGAATAATCGTGCTACCCGGATGCTTAGCCAGTTCGCGAGTGGCAATTAACGCTGTCAATGTTGACGGGTCAACAATTTGACCTTTTTCGTCGACAACAAAGCAACGGTCGGCATCACCATCAAAGGCCAGGCCGACATCAGCGCCCACCTCAACAACCCGCGCTTGTAAATCGCGCAGATTTTCCGGATCAATTGGATTGGCTTCATGGTTTGGAAAACTTCCATCCAATTCAAAATACATCTCATCAATCTGCAGCGGAAGCGGGGCAAGAACTTGGCCGCCCAGAACTGCAGGAACCGTGAAACCACCCATGCCATTACCAGTATCAATTACGACCGAAAGTGGTCGGATGTTTTCCAATGGCACAAGATTTCGCAAATGCTTTGAATAATCTTCTAGCATGTCTTGCTCAGTAGCCGATCCCGCTGGACCGTTATAAGTTGGAAAATCTTCGGTCTCAAGCATGTGGCGAATATCAGCCAAGCCCGAGTCTTGGCCGACTGGGGCAGCGCCTGCTCGACACAATTTGATTCCGTTGTACTCGGCTGGATTATGACTTGCCGTAAACATCGCGCCTGGCACATCGAGGCTGCCAGATGCGAAATAGAGCCCATCGGTTGAACACAGTCCGATATTTATTACATCTACCCCAGCGGCAGTAACCCCGGCAATAAACGCTGCCACAAGATCTGGGCCAGTTGGGCGCATGTCATGGCCAACTACGATGCGACCAGCGCCGCCGTCAGCTGCGCGAATCCCGAGAATCTCAACAAAAGCGGTACCAACTTGGCCGGCAAGTTCTGGCCCCCACTGATCAGGAACAACACCACGGACATCGTAAGCCTTGATTAAGGCGGAAAGGTCTCTCACAGGGACAAGTTTAGAGGATTATTGACCGGACGAACTTACCTGCTCAGCCATTTACTGAGCGAAATCGAACCATTTCAACGTTATTTGCAACTAAATGAGTGCCTACTCTGGCACGTCAACGTTGCGCAGTACGCGCAGGTGTCCTCGGCGAGCCACCTCTTCAATGTTTTCGGCTGGGATAACCTGACCCACCTCGCGCACCGCATTGGCCAGCGCTTCTAAGTCATCGGGTTGTGGCAGCAACGCTTGTGGATCTAATTCGAGGCGGACCACTTCCCAACCACGCGGAGCAGTGAGGCGAACACTGTGACTGTCGCACAGGTCATAGCAATGTGGCTCACGGTAAGTAGCGAGTGGACCCAGAACTGCAGTTGAGTCACTGTATACATAAGTCAAAGTCCATGTTGCTACTGCGTTGCATGAAGGTTTTGAACATCGTCGCGTTCCCACATTGGGAACACTAGCCCACCTATGCTGTATTTATGCCCAATGACTCGCGCCGAAGAATTCAGCGCGACCGACATGACCGTGGCCTACATGGTCCGCTGGTGCCACACAGTTTGCCAAAACACAGTTCGCCGGATGCAATTTTTCGTGATCTAGTGCTCAGAGCAATCACCGCATTAGATCGTAATCTTGGGGATGATCTTAAGCATGTAACTTTCAAAGTTGAAGCTGTCCCTAATGCTCAGGACGCCGTGCTAAGCGGCGGAGCAGTGTCCTTGGGTCGGATAGAACGCGGTAATCCGCATGTAGTTGTGCTCTATCAAAGAGCCATTGAACTCCGCAGTGAAAGCCTGGTAGCGCAGAATCGAATTATTAAAGATGTGTTGGCCGAACTTTTGGGACGGCTACTTGGGCTTACGCCGCAAGAAGTTGACTACAGTTACCAGCAAACAAACCGCTAGGTACTAAGCCGGCTTATCCAGCCTGAGCTCGCTTTAGGCGACGGCGTTCCCGTTCAGACAGCCCACCCCAGATACCAAAGCGCTCATCGTTAGCCAAGGCATACTCGAGGCATTCGGCCTTAACTTCGCAGGATGCGCAAACACGCTTGGCATCGCGGGTTGAACCGCCTTTTTCTGGGAAGAATGCTTCTGGGTCCGTCTGGGCACATAGCGCCTGCTCGTGCCAAGAGAGTTCTTCTGATTCCGCTAACGGGAGCCATAACAATTCGCTCACTAGCTTCCTCCTAAACTGGGCCGACTCAAAACAGTCTAAACCCCTTATGTTTCAATAAATTACACTCGTGAAATTCGCTTTAGTCAACTGAAATGCGAAAAATAATTGGAATTTCTTCCCAAATTGACGGAAAACCCTATAAATCAGCCGAAATGACCGCCTTTTTTATGGGTACACTCGTGAAATGAGCAATGTAGGAATAATTCACTTTGTGACAGCGAGACTGAGATTCGCCACGATTTTCGGCACTTTAGCCGCATTAATCGCAGGCGTACTTGTAACTGGCCTGCAAACATCGCCGGCCACTGCTGCCGGTGGAACCGGCACCTGGGGCGCGTGGAGCCTTAATGGGCGTACTGGCGGATCATTGAATCTGAATGTGGGTGGTTTTACTAGCCCCTCCGCGGATTTCACTACAAACGCAAATGGCCTGAGCGCGCCAAGTGGAACAAATGCCTGGCTCAACGACGGCACCGGCCCGGGTGCCCGTTACGGCACTTCCCGCGGTACTGGCTACTTATCGATGGGCACTGCAGCCGGTGGCGCTGATTCGGTAACCACATTTACTTTCACTGGAACTACTCCAACAACTGGTTGGTCATTTGCTCTTGGTGACATTGACGCCGATGCAGTCACCATTTCGGCGACGGATGCCACTGGCGCAATTGTTGATCCGAGCACTTGGTCGGTGACCCCGTTCAACTACTGCAACAACAGCTCGCCCCGGCCGACTACCTGCTCGGGAGTCTCTAGCGATTTGCCGTCTTGGAATTCGACAACTCAGACTGTGACTGGCAGTGGCAATGATACGGATGGCGCCTCGGCTTGGGTCCAGCCGAATGCTGGAATCAAGACCTTGACTTTGCGATTCAAAAAATTAATTGGCTTTCCCACCTACCAACTGTGGTTCGCTGGCGACACAGTTGCTGAGCAAAATTACAAAGTTACGCTCGCTGCCAGATCCTGCCCTACCTTTACCGACATTATGGCTAATCGGTCGCGCAATAACATCATGGAGTCGCTGCAAAATGTCGGCATTGACAGTATTTACACTCGCGCCCCATTTACTGGAGCGGTGCGACCAGAAGTAGAGGATGCCGCAGCCTCCGGCCAGTCCGCCTGCACTCCCCTGTCAGGCTGGGCATTTGCGATGGGCACTGGTATTAATGGCAAGGACTCGGGGAGCTACGGTTCGTTGTCAAAAGTTCGATCCCCGTTGCAAACAGCAACTACTCAAGAAGCAACGCCTGAACTCGATGCCTTCGGCAACGACACTGGCCGAAGCCTTGCTGGCGCTGTTACTTACAACCTAACTGCCAGCCAGGTTGCTAGCCTGGCTAACCGCTCGGTCTGGGTGCAGGGTGGTACACCTGGCTCGCCGTTGAATGGTCGAAGTGACTTGGCGTTTGGCACCTTGCGTTGCGCCGTAGACAATGCCAATGCGGACAATGTGGAATGGATTGGTGTTACTGGAACACAGCGCCACATGTTCTGCTACGCCTACTATGTCGACACCGCCGAGAAGAGCGGCACGATCATCATTCGCAAATCTGTGCCAAGCGGCGCAGCGGGTGTTTCATTTGGTTTTGGTGGAGACGTTAGTTTCTCACCAGGTGGTGCGTTTAGTCTCAACGCTGGCGGTTCTCAGAATTTCATTCGCGCGGCTGGTGAAACTTGGCGCGTCAGCGAAAATAATCCAGCAGCGCCATTCGAATTAACTGACATTACTTGCGCGTCGAGTAACAGTCTTTCCAATATCACCAAGGACTTGGCAACGAGGGAAGTTGCTATCACCCTTGGCGTGGCCGATACCGTAACCTGCACTTACAAAAATGAAGCAAAGCCAATAGCTGGTTTGACCATCTACAAGGTCGCAAATGGAGCAACCGGCACATTCGGTTTCAGTGTGGATCAGGGACTGGCCAACAAGTTCGCTGGAAATGTGTCTGTAACCGAAACAGGTACTGATACGTCGGTCACAAATTTAACCGGATTAGCACCCGGCGCGTATACCGTCACAGAAACGTCCCTGCCAAACACTCCTGGTGGCACTTGGGACAAGCCATCGATCAGCTGTGTTGATAGCACGGGAAGCGCAGTGAGTGTTAGCGACACAGTGCTCTCCGGCGCCAGCCTGACGCTAAACGGCAATGACACCGAGTGCACTGTGGTGAACAACTTCATCCCAAATGCAAAAATAAATATCATCAACAAAATTGTCGGTGGATCAGGATCGATTTCTGCCGGCTCAACTTTTGTCGCGACCAACTCAATGAGTCGAAGCGAAACATCTGAAATATTGATCAACACTGCTTGGGGCGAAGGCGGCAAGCAAGCGGCACAAGAAACTGGATTGCCATTTGGTGATTACACAATCACCGGAACTGCGCCAATTGATACCACCACTTCGACTTGGTCGTTAGATTCATTGGACTGCTCAGGTGGTTCTAACTTCGACATCCAAGACACAAGCGTCTCGCTGGCTCTTGACTCATCTTCAACTTCCGCCACAGAAATTACCTGCACCTACGTGTGGAGATTAACCGCGTTGGCCAATGTCACTATCAATAAAATCAGCGAAGGCGACGTGGGTACATTCACGCTAACTGGTGAAATTGACGGTCAGGTGAACTCGGGCGAGGTCACTACGGAAAGCACAGGAGTAGCTGCGCAAGCGCTCTCCTACGAATCATTGCCAGAGGGACGCACAGTTACTCTTGGCGAAATCGATATGCCAGTTGCAGCTGATGGACAGTGGAACGCGGACAACGGTGGTTCGCCGACTTGGGTGTGTGTGGACTCCGCTTCTAATCCAGTCGCGATTAGCGACGCGAATCAGATTACTTCCACAAACTTGGATGTAACTTGCACCGCGACAAACACTTTCACCGTGGATCCAAATCCGACTCCAAGCGAAACACCTGATCCGAGAATCAGTGAGACTGGCGAGGTCGTTTACAAGTACAACACGCTACCCAAAACTGGGGGCGCGTTGCCAGCAAAATCATTTTGGGCGCGCACTTGGCAAACGATCAAGGGACTGTTTAGTTAAAGCAATTGGTCTCGTGATTCGTTTTGAAAAGTAGTCGGCGATTACCTCGTGCACTGACGCTTGGTTTTACCCTTGCCTTTGCGCTGGTCCTGGCCGTGGTCCTGACTCGGAGTAACGAATCTGTCACAGTGAGCGGGGTGCACGTTTCTGCCCTGCCAACTTTTGTGACTACTACTAGCAGCCCTAGTCCAGGTGCTCGAGTGCCAATTGGTGAATTGACAATTGCATCGGCGGGTATTTATTCACTACCCATCACCCGAGGGATTGACCAAGCAACGCTGAACACTGGAATGGCTGGGTCGTACCCGTGGTCTGGACCAGGTAACTCAGGTGTATTTGCGTTAGCGGCCCACCGAGTCGGCGCCGGAGGGCCGTTTCGTCATTTAGATCAAGTGCATGTTGGTGACCGAATCGCTATTTCTGTGGGCAAGCAAGAGTATTTGTACCGAGTGACATCCAACGTGATAGTTGACCCGAGTGACACCTCAGTGCTTAAAGGCCCAAAGGACGAGTCGCGCATCGTGCTAATCACTTGCACACCGCTTGATACCTTTGCTCAGCGGATCGTGGTAACTGGAATTCTCATTCCAACGACAAGTGCTAAGTAGACACGAGCAGTACCGATTGGTTCGATCCCGTCCCTAATCAAAAGAGACGGTGACGCAAGAGGTGGCCAGGGACAAGTTTCGAAAAAAGTTTTCGAAACAAATAAATACATCCCATTCCTGGCTGTTTGATGGGGTTCCCCCATCAAACATTGGATCGCTAGAACAAGGAAAGCGAATCGCGAAATACAACCGAGGTGGCCAGGGACGGGATCGAACCGTCGACCTTCCGATTTTCAGTCGGACGCTCGTACCAACTGAGCTACCTGGCCTACCGGTATCACCGAAGTGACACCAAGCGACCCCGACGGGACTCGAACCCGCGACCTTCGCCGTGACAGGGCGACGCGCTAACCAACTGCGCTACGGGGCCTCAATTCATCTCCCTATTGTGGCAGATGTCTTTCGGCTCGTTAAATCGTATGACTTACCGGTCTTGCGTACCCCCAACGGGATTCGAACCCGTGTTACCGCCGTGAAAGGGCGGCGTCCTAGGCCACTAGACGATGGGGGCCTGATGCCATTATTGAAACTGGCACGACTTGAAAGCATACGGTAAATAGCGGTATTTGGGCAAAAGCGGGGTTTGGCCCTACACAAGGTTCGCCCCGCAGTTCCCCCGTGACATCGAGTCGGCTAGAATCAAGGCACAGTTACTAACAAGCAAACTTGTGGTTGCTGGTCAAACAAGTAGTTCTCACGGTTAAAAAGGGGGCTGAGCCATGGGGCGCGGCCGAGCCAAGGCGAAGCAGACAAAAGTCGCTCGCGATTTGAAATACAACTCACCAAATACTGATTTGAGTGCACTGCAAGCTGAACTTTCTGGCGGTGCGCCTCAAGTGCCTGCTGGTGATGGCGATTCTTATTTAGAATCGCAAGAGATCACTCAAGATCCCTACGCACAATATTATGAAGATGAATCTGAGGAAGATTCTGAGGATTCTGACGAAGACTAGTTGAGATAACTTCCAACTAATTGCACTACGCCACCTGCGCCGCCTTTTGCTGGCGAGTCAGACACATCATCAGTCGTGCGTTCGCGCACAGTACCTACTGCCCATGCAGGCAATCCCTGATGCTGCAACAGCTCTAGTGCGGCTTCTGCCTGACTGTTTGCGACAAACGCCAACATGCCAATGCCCATGTTAAATGTCTTCTCAGCTTCGAGCTGTGCCAAATTTCCACGTTCCTGGAGGAACCTAAATATCGGCAGTGGCGACCAAGTGCTTCGGTCCAAATCCAACGCTAAATTTTCTGGCATTACTCGAGCAACATTCGCTGCAATGCCGCCGCCAGTGATGTGACTAATCGAATGAACTTCAACACGGTTGATTAGTTCGAGTAGATCTTTACTGTAAATTCTGGTGGGCTCTAGAAGTTCTTCGCCTAATGTGCGACCCAGTTGCGCTACCTGATCGTGTACATCAAGTTTCGCCAGGTTGAAAGCGATATGGCGAGCTAGAGAATACCCATTGGAATGCAGTCCACTGGAGCCGATGGCAATCGCGACATCGCCACTAACAACCTTTTCGGCTCCTAGTAATTTATCAGCATCCACAATGCCGGTGCCAGCACCAGCAATATCATATTCATGTTCACCAAGTAGGCCTGGGTGTTCAGCAGTTTCACCGCCGACCAGAGCGCAACCAGCAAGTTCGCAGCCCCGAGCAATACCGGTCACAATTGCAGCGACTCGTTCAGGGTGAACTTTCCCAACCGCGATGTAGTCGGTCATAAACAACGGCTCGGCGCCGCAGACCACCAAATCGTCAACAACCATCGCCACTAAATCGATGCCAATAGTGTTGTGCACGCTCATTCGCTGAGCCACATCGATTTTTGTCCCAACACCGTCAGTTGAGGTTGCTAGCAGTGGCCGACGCATTGATTTGAACGAGCTGATATCAAACAAGCCAGCAAATCCACCAAAGTCACCGACAACTTCTGGACGACTAGTTGCTCCTATTGCTGCGCGCATTAGCTCGACAGCGCGCTCGCCAGCTTCTACATCAACGCCAGCACTGGCGTAGGACAATGGCTCGGTCACGGGCGACGAATCGCTTCCTCGATTGCGCTGATTTGTTCATCAGCAATTTCAAGTCCCTCAAGCGAGTGCTTACCTAAAACTGATTCTGGTGGGAGCTCTACCGGATAGACACCATCGAAACAGGCCCGACATAGGCGATCTTTAGCAATTCCTGTTGCGCTAATTAATTCGTCTAATTCGATGTAGGCCAGTGAATCAGCACCGATAGATCGTCTAATGTCACCCACCGTCAGCCCATTGGCAATCAGCTCAGCCTTGCTAGCGAAGTCAATTCCGTAGAAACATGGCCATTGCACAGGTGGGCTTGAGATGCGCACATGTACTTCAGCAGCTCCCGCTTCACGCAACATCTTCACAATGGCTCGCTGAGTGTTGCCGCGGACAATGGAGTCATCCACTACAACAATGCGCTTGCCTTCAATTACTTCGCGTAGCGGATTCAACTTCAGCCGAATTCCAAGTTGACGGATTGTCTGACTTGGTTGAATAAATGTGCGTCCAACATAAGCGTTCTTAACTAAGCCTTGGGCGAATGGAATGCCGCTACCTTGGGCATAACCCACTGCTGCTGGGGTGCCAGATTCTGGAACTGGAATCACAATGTCGGCATCTACCGGCGCCAGCGACGCTAGCCGGCGCCCAACCTCAACTCGAACTGCGTGCACAGGTTGGCCCGCAATCGTGGTATCTGGCCGAGCAAGATACACATACTCGAATAAACAACCCTTAGGTTCGGCAGGAGCAAAGCGCGACGAACGCAGTCCATGCTCGTCAATTGCAATCAGTTCACCGGGTTCAATTTCACGAACAAATGAAGCGCCAACAATATCTAAAGCAGCGGTCTCAGAAGCAATAACCCAGCCACGCTCGAGTCGACCGAGAACTAGCGGACGGATTCCCTGCGGATCGCGAGCACCATAAAGGGTCTGATCGTCCATGAACACCAAACTGAAAGCGCCGCGTACTTTTGGCAACTCATCCATGGCTGCGGCTTCCATGGTGTTATCTGGATGCGCAGCCAGTAGCCCAGTCAAGATGTCAGTATCACTCGTGGCGCCGCGGCCAAGATCGGCAAAAAATTCAGATGTATCGCTTTGAATGGCACGTAATCGCTCGGCCAATTCATGCGTGTTCGTTAGGTTGCCATTATGGGACAGCGACAGATGGCCGGTTGCAGTGGCGCGAAAGGTTGGCTGGGCGTTATCCCAACAGCTTGAGCCAGTTGTGCTGTAGCGCGTATGGCCGATAGCCAAGTGACCGTGTAATGATTCAAGCGCGGCTTCGGTAAATACTTGGGAGACCAAGCCCATATCTTTAAAAACGGTGGTGTTATGGCCATCGCTTACCGCAATGCCAGCCGATTCTTGTCCGCGATGTTGCAACGCATACAGGCCAAAAAAAGTAAGTTTGGCTACTTCTTCACCTGGCGCCCAGACTCCGAAGACACCACACGCGTCTTGCGGACCTTTTTCGCCAGGCAACAATTCATGTCCGAGTTTGCCATCGCCTGCCACTTGTTCAGTCTATCGGGCAACTGTGGGCAGGGCTGCCTCGATATCGCCACGAGGGGTCTACGCGAAAATAGAGGTGTGTACTTAAACTCTGACCTCGGTGACTTGGCCAAGCGTGCCTTGGCTGCTTCCAATGACCAGGTATTGATGGCCGAGGCAGTGCGCAAATCGATGGATGCATTTGCGGTACTGCACCCCGGTCGGTCCGTTGAGGTACGGGTGCCGCCGTATCGAGTTGTCCAGATCTTGGGCGGTGCCACACATCGGCGTGGAACTCCCCCAGCAGTGGTCGAGATGCAGCCGACTACTTGGCTTGAGTTAATCGCTGGCCACTGCACGTGGTCTGCTGCGGTTAGCGCAGGAAAGATACAAGCAAGTGGCGTTGGCAGCGACCTTGCTGAACTATTTGGCCCGAACTAGCCAAAAAGTGCAGGTAGGGTTTTTTCACTGGCCTGGCTTAAGTCACTGATGGTGACACTTACTTCGCTGCCATAAATATTTTCCAGTCGAAGTGCCTGGCCACTGAGTCCATATTCACTGCCGATTTGTGAATCAACCACACCAATACGAGTTGCCGCGAAGTTGCGAGCTTCACACATCGCCGAGAATCGCATCTCTTCACTTCGTGGCACTACAACCACAGCTCTAGTTGCGGATTCACTCCACATAAAGACAAATGGGTCCAAGTCTTCTGGCACCCAAAGGCGAGCTCCGATGTTGGATCGAATTGCCATCTCAACTAGTGTCTGGATCACTCCACCGTCACTGACATCGTGGGCCGCGCTAAACATGCCATCACGCGATCCGGCCACCAAGATCTCAGCTAATGTGCGCTCTTTAGTTAAATCCAGCACCGGCGGCAGACCACCAAGATGCGCATGAACTTCATGTGCCCACTCTGAACCAGCCAACTCGTCAGTAGTTTCACCGAGCAGGTAAATGAGTTCGCCATCTTCCTGCCAAGCCATCGGTGTGCGACGGGCTACATCATCAATCACACCTAGCACGCCAACTACAGGCGTTGGATGAATCGCTACTTCACCAGTTTGGTTGTAGAACGAAACATTTCCACCCGTAACTGGAGTGCCCATCTCAAGACAAGCGTCAGCAAGTCCAGTAACAGCTTGTTCAAACTGCCACATCACTGCTGGATCTTCGGGTGAGCCAAAGTTCAAACAGTTAGTTACCGCAAGTGGGACTGCGCCGGTCACGGCAACGTTGCGGTACGACTCGGCAAATGCCAGTTGGGCACCTCGGTACGGATCAAGTGCGGCGAATCGAGCATTGCAATCGGTTGATACTGCTACGCCAAGGCCAGTTTCTTCATCAACACGAATCATGCCGCTATCTTCTGGTTGCGCCAACACCGTGTTTCCTCGGACGTAACGGTCGTACTGTGAAGTCACCCAGGTCTTGGCGGCCAAGTTGGGCGCAGCAACCATGCGTAATAAAGTGTCCCGAATTTCGCTGGCCGTCGTAGGGCGAGCTAACCGCTCTGCAGTTGGCGTATCGCTCTGACGAGCATCTAACCAAACTGGGCGAGCAAATGGGCGGTCATAAACGGGGCCGTCATGAGCTACTGATCTTGGTGGAACATCAACGATTTGCTCACCGTGCCAGTCAACAGTGAGTCGGCCTGAGGCATTAACCTCTCCGATGACAACAGCCTCAACATCCCACTTTTTGCACACTGCCATGAACTCTTCTACTTTGTTCGGCAGTACCACAGCGCACATCCGCTCCTGTGATTCACTCATCAGAATCTCTTCGGGCGAGAGAGTGTGATCGCGAAGTAAAACTCGATCGAGCCAAACGTGCATGCCGCCTTCACCATTGCTTGCAAGTTCACTCGTGGCACATGAGATTCCAGCACCACCAAGGTCTTGAATTCCTTCAACCAGGCCGGCGTGCAGCACTTCAAGGGTGCATTCAATCAACAACTTCTCCATGAACGGATCGCCAACCTGCACACTTGGGCGCTTAGCTGGTCCGTCTGCATCAAAAGTTTCTGAGGCCAGGACGCTCACGCCACCGATGCCATCGCCGCCAGTGCGGGCCCCGTAAAGGATTACCGAGTTTCCGACACCCGATGCCGCAGCAAGGTGAATGTCTTCATGTTTCATCGTGCCGACACACAGGGCATTGACTAGTGGGTTGCCCTGGTAGCTCGGATCAAAAACAATTTCGCCACCGATGTTAGGCAAGCCAAGGCAGTTGCCATAGCCGCCGATACCAGAAACCACACCTGTGAGCACCCGACGGGTATCCGGATTCAGTGGATCGCCAAAACGCAGCGGATCCATGACCGCAACTGGTCGAGCGCCCATCGAGATGATGTCGCGGACAATTCCGCCAACTCCAGTTGCTGCGCCCTGATACGGCTCAACATATGACGGGTGATTGTGTGATTCGACTTTGAAGGTCACAGCCCAGCCATGTCCGATATCGACAACGCCTGCATTTTCACCAATACCTACAAGTAGCGCGTCACTATGTGGCGCTTTTTCACCAAACTGACGCAGATGCACTTTGCTCGACTTGTAACTGCAGTGTTCAGACCACATAACGGAGTACATAGCAAGTTCAGAAGATGTTGGGCGTCGACCCAGAATCTCCTTAATTCGCGCGTACTCATCTGGCTTGAGGCCAAGTTCTTTGAATGGCTGCTGCGCAACTGGTGTCTCTTTAGCGTTGCCTACGGTATCGATGCTCATACAGAAACTGCCTGCCCCGCAAGTAGCGTTGTTAGCACTGAGGTGAAAAAGCCAAGTCCATCGGTGGTCGGGCCAGTCAGGTCTTCAACTGCATGTTCTGGATGCGGCATCAAGCCCACAACATTGCCCGCAACATTTGTAATCCCGGCAATGTCACGCCGACTGCCATTCGGATTTAAGTCTAAGTATCGAGCGATAACTCGGCCTTCGGCTTCAAGCTGGTCGAGTGTGTAGTCATCTGCAACAAAACCACCCTCACCATTTTTAAGTGGGACCACAATTTCCTGCCCCAACTCGTAATCACGAGTCCAGGCTGATGAGTTGTTTTCGATTTTCAATTTTTGATCCCGGCAAATGAAGTGCAAATGATCATTTCGGGTCAATGCGCCTGGCAATAGGTGCGATTCACATAAAATCTGGAAGCCGTTGCAAATGCCCAGGACTGGCATGCCGGCATGCGCTGCTTCAATCACTTTTTCCATTACTGGAGCGAAACGAGCAATCGCGCCACAGCGCAAGTAGTCACCGTACGAAAATCCGCCTGGCAACACAATCGCATCGACATTATGCAAATTAGCATCGCCGTGCCAAAGGGAAACCGCATCGGCGCCTGCAAGCGTTACCGCGCGGGCAGCATCGTGATCATCTAACGAACCGGGGAAAGTAACAACGCCTACCCGAGCGGTCATTGGTTAACCTGCACAGTGAAATCTTCAATCACTGGATTGCTGAGTAATGTTTCGGCGATGTGGTTAATCTCGGCAAGTTTTTCTGCAGTGATCTCCGCATCAACGGTCAAGATGAATTGCTTGCCTTGCCGGACATCTGCAACCCCAGAAAGGCCCAACCGGCCAAGTGCGCCAAGGACTGCTCGTCCTTGTGGGTCTAGGATTTCCGGCTTTAAAAAGACGCTGACTACAACGGTGGCCATAATTCTCCGACTTAGATTTGTGGACTGTCTCTAAGTCTACTGACGTCTGGTCGCCACGAGCTTGGCGGAGGCAAGTTTGGCTAGGCAGCTAGCCGCTCTTGGCTACTGAAGTTCGTGCCGGACGATGCCCGTAAAAATACTGCCCAGCTTGTTAACGTAAGTGTCGGTTAGGTGATTGCCGTCTCGCCAAACTATGACGCCGTCACGCACCGCCGGACACAGACTCGGGCTACAGAAGGTTTGAGTTAAATCGATGCCAACTGCATTCGCAAGGCCTGCTACGGCCGCGGTGCTGAACTTGGTTGCTGGCAGGTACGGCTTTAACAGCTGGGTACAGGCGCTAACCACTCGGGCTGACAAACAATCAATCGGATCTTGCGGGAAAAACGGTGTATCCCGAATCACGATTACTTTGATTCCCGCGCCGGTAAAGGTGTGAATTAGCTGGCGGAATCCCTGTTTATATAGCAATGCGCCTCGTGCTTGGGTTGACGCATGATTAGTCAGCGGGTCAACCACATCCAAGGTTTTCAATGTGCTAACTACGAATAGAATATCTGGCTTTTGCTTCAACAACTCTTTCACTGCATTTTTTCGCCACTGGTTGCAGGCCGCCCATGGTCTACTTCCTTTCAAGAAAGTGACATCGGCAACGCTGCACCCAGAATGAGTCATCGATAAAAATCGTGAGTTATTAGCAGTTGCTGCTTGCAGGATTGCATCAAAATACTGGTTGGCATGTGAATTACCGAATGATGCAATCAAGAATTTTGCTTGCGGATTACCGTATGTGCAGTGTGCGGGCAGGCTTGACTGGTCAACACCCGCGTGGCAGCCGTCGGAATATGTTCGTGGCATATCAAATCGAGCAGAAGCCACTTGTTTCTGGTTAAGTTTCTGCACATCTGATGCCAGAACTGGTGGCGTATTTGCTT
>Ga0304729_1000951_pt1 | contig 19906 bp, 23 predicted proteins | sample C_131016_MF_Meta_FD_190475 | JGI IMG/M metagenome (GOLD analysis project Ga0304729, IMG submission 190475) | Freshwater microbial communities from Lake Croche, Canada to study carbon cycling - C_131016_MF_MetaG (v2) (version 2) | ecosystem: Environmental > Aquatic > Freshwater > Lake | place... | reverse complement strand
ACGGAAGCGGCTAGACGCCGAGTTATTTTAAAAAAATGTTCTACTACGGAACGATCGTTGGACACCCAGATTTGTTTTGTCACTCCTGAAGGCGGAAAGCTTACTCCCTTTCAATGGGGGTGGCGCTACGAACCCGTCGTTCGTATGATCTTTGAAGCCTCAGGGGCTGAAGGTCCTGTGGATGATTCATTGGGCCGCATTCGCCACCCTACCCACCCTCGGTTAGCCGCGAGTCCCGATGGAATTATTACCACCGGTCCCAAAGCGGGTCGATTGGTCGAAATCAAATCCCCTATTAGTCGCAAATTGACTAAAATTATTCCACCTGATTATTGGTGCCAAATGCAGTTACAAGCAGAAGTCTGCGATGTAGAAGCCGTTGAATATATTGAAATTCGTATTGGACTGGGCCCCCCTCCAACACCTTATTCCTATGAATATGTTGGAGTTGTTTCTGTTACTGGAACTGACCCAACCTCTTACACCTATCATTACTCTCCGTTACTAAAGTCATTTGAGGAGTATACGCCGCCAAAGGATGCGGTTGAAGTCTGCCAATGGCATATTGTAGATCGCTACCAGGAAACGGTAGTAAGGAATCGCATTTGGTGGAAAGAGGTGGGATATCCTGCCTACGAAGCCTTTTGGAAGAATGTAGAAGAAGAACGTAAAAAACCGGTAGTACCGGCAGCACCCGTAGATGTGGTGTTTCTGGAGGATTAATTTTTATTCAGGCAAATCAATGGAGCCGACGTGGCCCCATCCTTTGGGAACAAGGGCGGGGCCGTTGCATTCCACCAACCCACCTGGAAGAGGCAACCCTGTAGGAATAGTAGCACCTACACCCAGTGTGGGAGCGTAGAAAGTTCCTAGCATTTCATGAAAAGGGGCAGAACAATCATCGGGGTGAGTCCGTTTGTAATTATTGGTTCGCTGGTAATAACTTCTTGAAGGTTTCAATTTCTCTCCTTGATCCGTAGCCAAACAGGTTTGAGAGGGAATCTTAGCCCAAGCATCTTCCGCCGTTTGCTCCGATTGAACCGGAATGAAATCAGATAGAAGTTTTTCGGTACTCAGGGAGAGGGCAGCACCAGGACTGAGCCGACTTGGATCATCCGTTCCCAAAGGAGCCATATCCACCTCCCCTGACCCTGATTCAAAATTCTCTATTCCTATTTTTCGAAGAACTTGTGTAATCCAATGGTATTTATATTCTAAAATCATTCCTACTAAAAATATAATTCCAATTACTACAACTGTAATAACTAAATAAAAAATAGGAGTACGTAATCCTAATATGGTAGCAGCCTGGTAACTTCCTACAGCAATGGGAATTGCTTCCAAACCGGACATATTCTACTAATAGAAGGGATATTTTGTTACGCAAATTATTATTGGTAAGATTAGAATCGACGCAATAAGAGTATATTCTATGAATAAAAATGAAGAAACCTCTCTGCGGTGAAGGATGTTCATATTTCGAATCTAATGGCAGAAACCATGGAAGTTGTCAAGCGCGATGGATCGAAAGAACCGGTCGCCTTTGAAAAAGTGCAGAAACGGATTGAAAGTCATTCCCACGGTTTAACCATTAATCCCACTTACATTGCTCAGCAAGTATTGATTCGCATTGTAAATGGAATTAAGACTTCTGAATTGGATACGATTACTGCTAAATTTGCAGAATCTCTGAGCACCACGCATCCCGATTACGGGGTCTTGGCGGCTCGAATTGCGATTTCCAATCATCAAAAGTGCACCGCTCCTACCTTTGTGGGAGCTATGGAACAAGTGGCAGCGGTCAAGGATCGCAGCGGAGCTCCGGCCAATCTTTTAGCCGATGAGTTCCTTGCAGTTGTTTGTACGAATGCTGAATTGATTGAAAGCAAGATTGTGTACGATCGTGATTTCCTCTTTGATTATTTTGGATTCAAGACCTTGGAAAAAGCCTATTTGCTACAAGATAAAATTGCTGGAATCGTCTTTGAACGTCCTCAGCATCTTTGGATGCGGGTCGCCCTCGGTATATGGGGAACGAACCTCAAGAAAGCCTTTGAAACCTACGAACTCCTTTCCACCAAGCAATACACTCATGCCACCCCTACTTTATTCAATGCAGGAACGAAACGACCGCAACTCAGTAGTTGCTTTCTTCTAGGAATTGATGATAGTATTAAAGATATTTACAAGACTCTAACAGATTGTGCATTAATTAGTCAGTATGGAGGAGGCATTGGAGTTCATGCTCATAGCATTCGTGCTGCGGGTTCTTTAATTCGTGGCACGGGCGGAACCTCCAACGGGATTCTTCCCATGCTTCGTGTGTTTAATAATACAGCACGGTATGTGGATCAATGCTTTGATGGTAAAACATGGATTCACACTTCCAAAGGATTGAAACAGATTGCTACGATTGAAGCGGGAGATGAAGTTCTTACCAGTGGAACGGAAGAGATTACCGATGTGGATGGAAAACATGCTGTTGGACCCCGAACGCCTCGCTTTTGCAAGGTGCAACGACGGGTTGAACATTCCTACGACGGTCCCATTCTTCATGTCTCTGTAACCCATAACGAAGGTATTCTATCTATTACAACTGTAACCCCCAGTCATCCTGTATTAGCGGTAAAAGCCGGTTCAACTGATTATTATCCAATTGGAGAACTCAAAGCAGGTGATTCCATTGCTATGATTAGTACAACACCCGAATTAGTTGAATATGTGGGAACCATTGTTGGAATAGTTGAATCTACTTTTACAGGAACTCTTTACGACTTAGAAGTGGAAGAGGTTCATGATTATTTTGTAGATGGATTTGGTATTGCTCATAACGGGGGCGGCAAACGCAACGGTTCTTTCGCGTTCTACCTCGAACCGTGGCACGGGGATGTGGAAGCTTTCATTGATATGAAAAAGAATACAGGAGCGGAAGAGGAACGTGCGCGTGATCTCTTCTACGCTCTATGGATTCCTGATCTCTTTATGGAGCGGGTGGATGCCAATGCCGAATGGACGCTGATGTGTCCTGATGAATGTCCAGGACTTTCGGATGCTGTCGGCCCTGCCTTCAAGACCCTTTACGAAGGGTATGAAAAGGCTGGAAAGGGTCGCAAGACTATCTCCGCTCAGAAACTATGGTTTAAGATTCTTGATTCTCAAATTGAAACAGGAACGCCGTACTTGCTGTACAAAGATGCCTGTAATTTAAAATCCAATCAACAAAATTTGGGAACCATTAAATCCTCTAACCTCTGTGTAGCACCTGAAACTCGAATCTTAACCGATAAGGGATCCTTTCCAATTGATTCATTAGTAAATAAATTGGTGAAGGTGTGGAATGGGTATGAGTGGTCTGAAACGATTGTTCACCAAACGTCAGATCATACCAAACTTCTAACAATTGTTGTGCGTGATCTAGAAATTAATATGCTAGAGGGAGTTAGTTGGGTCTCTGAAAAACAACTTACTTGCACTGAATATCATAAATTTCTGTTGCAGGGAGAGGAGGAGCGCATACCCGCCGCTCAACTCAAAATAGGAGATCGTCTTCGCGAATGGATTGATCCTCAAGAAATTACACATGTTCAACAAGTGATGGCAATTCGCCAAATAGATCGAATCGATGCTACCTATTGCTTTAATGAGCCCATTTACCACCAAGGAGTCTTTAATGGAATCCTCACCGGCAACTGCTCTGAAATTGTAGAATACAGTTCTCCTGAAGAGACGGCTGTTTGTAATTTAGCCTCGATGAATCTTCCTGCCTACGTGAAGGACGGTGCCTTTGAATTCAAACGATTTCGTTCTGTAGTAAAACAGGTTGTGGAAAGTTTGAACCAAGTGATTGATATTAATTATTATCCCATTCCTGAAGCAAAATTGAGCAACATGCGCCACCGTCCCATTGGGATTGGAGTGCAAGGATTGGCGGATGTCTTTGCACTGCTTCGCATTCCGTGGGAATCCTCTGAAGCTGCTGTATTGAACAAGAAGATATTTGCGCACATGTATTATGCAGCCGTAGAATCCTCTATGGATTGCGCTCTTCGTGACGGTGTGTACGAGACCTATGCCGGTTCACCGGCTTCTAACGGCAAACTACAATTTACATTATGGGGGCAGGAACCCCTTGCAGACCCCGAGTTGGACTGGGATTATCTCTTTCATATGATGGGAAAGATTGGTCTTCGCAATTCATTATTGATTGCACCGATGCCAACTGCTTCTACTGCCCAAATATTGGGTAATACGGAAAGCATTGAACCTTTCCAACAAAATTTATTTACTCGGCGAACGTTGGCGGGAGAATTCTTTATGGTGAATCGCCATTTGGTTCATGCTCTTTGCGAACGAGGCCTCTGGACACCTGAATTGAAAGATAAGATTCTGGTTCGGAACGGATCGGTGCAGGGATTGGCGGAAGTTCCTGCTGATCTCCAAGCTGTCTTCAAGACGGTATGGGAAATTAAACAAAAAACATTAATTGATTTGGCGGCAGATCGTGGACTTTATGTCTGCCAATCGCAGTCCCTTAACCTATTTATATCCGACCCTACGTATCCCAAACTTACTTCTATGCATTTCTATGCCTGGAGGAAAGGTCTTAAAACGGGAATTTATTATTTGCGGACACGAGCTGCAGTAGGAGCGCAACAATTTACGGTAGCTCCTACGGCTGCTGCTGCTACTGCTGCTCCCAAAGAGGAGGAAAAGGAGTGTTTGCTCTGTTCCTCTTAAAAAAATGATATATTTTTTATCCTAAACAGATCTATCAAATCAATAGAGAAGAATGAAGAACTTTTGTCCAACGGATGGAATGAAATTAAGAATGTCTCCTTCTGAAAAGGCAGATTCTACCGAAGTTCTTCTAAAATGTATTGCGTGTGGATATCAAGAATCCATGAAACCCACGACGGAAGCAGAATCTTTGATTCTAAAAACAGTCTTTAATAGTGGATCTTCTGCTACAGGAGCTTCTTCCGGTGTAGGAATAAATGATTATACTATGATTGATCCTACTCTTCTTCATGTTAAAACGTTGCAATGCCCCAACGAATCCTGTAGTAGTCGAGCAGATCCTTCCAAACAAGATGTAATTTACATTAAGACGGATCCCACCAACATGAAATATACCTATATTTGTACAAATTGCAAAACGCAGTGGACTTCCTAAAAGAATTTTAAAGGAGAATGTAAGATGAGTGGATCGACAGGTGGAACCAAAGTCCCCGTAGGACCCATGAAAAAGATTGTGAGTCTAGTGGATCGAGGAGCCTTTGATGAATTTACGTATCCACAAGACTCCAAAGAAACTCTCCTCTCTCCTACCGTTACACCGTATCGAAATTTTACACAAACCATTGAAGAACTTCCCTTTCTTGGAGAGGTTCGATGGGGGCAGCGAATTAGTTTTGAAATGCCACGACCGGTTCCCGCTGATTTTTTATCTTGGGTAGCGCTTCGTCTCAAACCAAACTCATGGATTCCCTACGACACAATTCAAAAATTGCAAAGTGGTATCTTTACGTATGCCGATCCCAGTGGAGCTTGGTGTTGGGCCAATTCCTTAGGAACGGTAGCCATTGCGGAAGCGGAGATGGAAGTGGATGGAGTCGTGTTAGAACGATGGAATGGGGATTGGATAGATGTCTGGAATCGAACAGCTCATACCAGTAATGAAGGTCTAGGATGGGATGAAACCTTTGCGGTCCATGCAGCCTCTCAATATACCTCCTTCGAACCGTCTGCAATGGGAATCTATCCTTCTGAAGATGGGTATATCACTTGTTTTTTACCTTTTTGGTTCTCTCGTTGGGTTCATACAGCGTTTCCTTTGATCGCTTGTGAACGGCCCATTCGATTTAATATTACTTTACGACCCTTTTCACAGGTAGTTCGAAAAGTAGCAACCCCTCTCACCTGTAATGAAACTCCTATTGGTACCTCTTTTGTTGTGAATGATTGTAGTCGTCCTTATTGTTGGACACGTACTATGCCGAATCTCACCACCATTCCTCTTTTTGAAAGTGCTTCATTATTATGTGGATTTGCAAATGTTGATAATGATTTTCGAAAAAAAGTTCAATACGAGGTTCAAGAATTATTAATGAATCCGGTGGTAGTGCATACCTTTTCTGAACCTCTTACCTATGTGAGTGGTGTGCAGGGATTGGATACCATTAAGATTACTTTGCCGCTGGAAATAAATGGAGCGACCCGTCAACTCTTGTGGTTTCTTCGTAGAAAGGCTGTCACTGAGTTTAATAATTGGACCAATTATTCTGCAGTGTTGGAGAAGGAGCGGGATTTAGTGTGGAATCCATTGGCGCCGTTGTTAGTTCGAGCTCAATTGCAGGTAGGAACTGCGGTATGGGTCAATCAAGAGGAAAGTTGGTGGCGACAACGAGGAGGATTAAAGGAACGGGGCGGCATACGCACCTTGGGTGCGTATATCTATGCGTATTCGTTTGGAACTCGTCCCGATTTGTGGCGACCTACCGGATCGATTGACGTGGATCGAGTCGATGTTCGGTTGCAGTTAGAAGTAAAACCTCCTGGTGGGGTGACGGATGGAGAATGGGAAGTAGTTGTTTTTAGTGTATCGCAAAATTGGCTCCGGTTTCAGAAAGGATTGGCTGGATTGGTGTTTATGGAATAAAAATGATTATTTTTATAATTAAATCAAAGGAGTTAATTATAAAATGAAACTTTTATGGGAGCGAACGCGTGAACGATTTCGAAAAGATCTTGAAAACGCAGATCAATTGCTACAATGTACCCAAGAGGCCCTTCAATTATTGAATGAAATTCAGACTGAAAAAGGACTTGATTTTATTCGAGCCTGGCTGAACCGCGATGGAGAATTTCCTCTTCTCTTTGAATATAGTAAACACTATGGAAGACATATACCTTTTGGATTGGTTCGTGAAGATGAAACTCCTCGTATAGAAGCGACTCTTGCAAAAGAATTATTTCTACGATTAAAAGAATTGAGTTATCAACCTCAAAAAGAGGTGGAAGATTTTATACATACGATAGGGCAGTTAGAATTAATAAAATATATTAAGTAGAATGAAGCATTCTTTTTTTGAAAGTAACACTGTTCACTATTCTATAGTAAATGGAAAAAAGAGTGGACAGGAGAAACATGTTCAGATTAAAAATGGAATAGGGGAAAAGGAAATTAAAAAAATAGAAAATGGAAAAGTTGTATCCAATCTATCCGTCCCTTTGAGCTCAGAAGAATTGGAAAAGGCGCAAAAGAATATTTTTATGCCTACTTTTTGGAAAAACTGCCATCCCGGCAATGCTTCTTGTACTATTCGGAATAACGCTGCGTCCAAGAAGAAAACAAGGAAACGCCGTCGACACTAGGGATGTGGTTAGAATTATTGCTTTTATTTGTCATAGTAATTGGTATAGCTGTATTATTTTATAGAGGGGCTGTGCACGAATTTCAGATACTCCAACATGATTGGTCCGATGATTTAAATTGGGCGACTCTCTTATCTGAACGGGCGCCGGTAGTCATTCGTGATATTCCGGTAGAATTGGTGGGAGGGTGGCGGAAGTCTGCGGTGAGCCGACGTTCCTGGCCGATCCTTCTTCACAATGGGGAAGGGCGGGTTCGAACTCCTTGTTCGGATTGGATTTCAACTCCTCTTGCACAAGTAAACAATCGTGAGATGGAGAATGGAGAACGAGTCGCTCGTTCGGCGGGAATTCCAGAGTTGGTGCAAGAGTGGCGATCCGCAGGATTGTATAGATGGACGTGGATTCCTACCTCTTCCACTTCCGTTCAGTTATTGCCACCGGTGGAAGGAGCCTGTTGGCCCTTGCAGCAAGTTCGGTGCGATTGTAAATGGATTGTTGCTACGGAGGGTACCCCCTTACGATTATGGTTAGCACACGAAGGATCGATTCCTGCTGATATGAAGGTAGAAGGTCGTAATCCTTGGACCTTGACCACGCAGGAATTTCCTTGGATTGTAGATATAAAATTTATGGAACTTCGTCTCCGTCCTGGATGTGCCATTCTTCTTCCTACCCATTGGTGGGTCGCTGCTAAACCTGAACTTCCTATTGTAAGTAATGCTCCTACAGTTGGAGATGGATCCTGGTTTTGGACCGCAGATCTTCATACTCCTGTATCATGGATTATTAGTTCTCTTAAACAAATAAACCAAAAAAAGAGTAAGAAGTAGAAAGAATGTCAGACGAAGAAGATTCTACAGAACCTGTAGATTTAAGTAGCACCTTTAATGAACTTGTTAGAGCGTTAGAAGACTGCAACGTAGATTTCATTGATGAAATGATTACAAAATCGTTGATTGCTCCTTTAGCCGATGCAGAATATGTAGAAGCTGGTACATTTGGATCCAAACCTTTTTTACTTCGAACTGAGATTGCTAAGAAACTAAAAAAAGAGAGTATACCGGTCAAAGACAGATATACCCTCTCAGAATATGCAGCCCTTCTAACATCCTATTGTATCCGTGAGAACTGCATTGATGTCTATGGAATTATTACTCCTACTCCGTTTTTATGTAAATTGTTCAAGATATCAACTGATTCTTGTACAATTTTAAAGTTTATGGAATTGGCGACAAAGATTTTACTCTAATGAAAAGGCTACGGACTCCCACATCATCCTAGGATCTTTTGCACAGACCATTTCATTTAAACTCCATGGATGTTGTCCACGATGTATAAGAGCGTTGTTGCATTTTTTTAAAATATACTCATAATCTTTTATATATTTATAGGCGTCTTCTTCGTTTTTTTGAATTAATTGAAGTGATTCCTCTCGTAGCAGATTGAATACATCCTCTGAATGTATAAAAGAAGGTTGTATAATTCTAGATAAATTCATTCGTATAAATTGAAACTCTTCTTGGAGAGATTGTAAATATGCTGAATATGAATTTTCTTTCTCCGTATGTGTTTTTGTACATCTGTAAAAGAGATATTGTTTATCTTTTTCTGAAAGAGTTTTATATGTTTTAGAAGCGATGACGGTATCTTCAAATCGGTGATGATGAATATAAAGGCAGGGGGATCCTATTTTTTTCCAATAGTAATAATATTTTTTAATTGGTTTTGATTGTATAATTCGTTGATTCTCTAACCAATGAAAGAAACAAGATTTGTAAGGAGATCCGATGTGTCTAGCATCAGGTGGCAAATGCAGAAGAGTTCCAATTACACCAGGAGCAGGTGTCCATCGATCATTCTTCCAAACAATTGATCGATACATACATTGATTCCAAGCTGTATTCACCATTGCCATCTTGGCCCGATCCTTCCTATCTAGAAATTCTACTATTATCGGCATCACATCTCCTGGTAAATAACTCATTGTAATACTTATAGACTCTACTAGAGTCTATAAGTATTTATCAATTTTAACAATTATTCCATATCTATATCATACACGGGTACAAATTGTTCAGGAAGATTTTCATCCAGAGGAAGCAGTACTGTATTGTCTGGAATTGGCATGAGAGGAGGCGGCATATCGTCCTCCGAATCAGGTGGAGAAGAAGGGAGAGGTTTCTTTTCTTCTGCTGCTTTCCTCTGCGAAGTCTCAAAAATGGCTGCTGCAATCTCTTCCAGTGAAACTAACGGTGGCATATCGGCATACAGATCCTTCTCCTCCTCCTTCTCCTCTTCCTTCTCCTCTTCTTCCTCTTCTTCCTCTTCTTCCTCTTCTTCAACATGCATTTTGTTTACCGCAGCACGTTTCAAAATATAATACGATCCTACTGCACTCATAGTAATATATTCAGCAATATAGGAATACGGATACCCGATCGTAGCTTCAATAAGTAAAAATGCACCGTTCAAACCAAGAAGTATATAAGGAATCGAGTTGGTAGAAAGAGTAATTCCCGCAGTAATACCAAGCATAAAGAGTGCTGCCATTTTCTATATATAAATAGTATATTTGGTTTAGATTGGAAAAAGTTGGAAAAAGTTGGAAAAAGTTGAAAGTCTTTCCCGGAAAATCCAACCCGATAAATAGACCATGGACTCTCCTACCGAAATTAGTTCGGTTGCTGCAGTCAGTACAGTTCTTACCATTGAACCGGCCGTAGCTCCTCGCCGCAAACGGGATTACGATGCCGAGGAAGAGATTCTTCGTGACAATCCAGGTCGCTTTGTGATATTTCCTATTGTTCACAAAGAAGTTTGGAGTATGTATGAAAAAGCAGTCGCCTCCTTTTGGACAGTTGCAGAAGTAGATCTTTCCAAAGATGGAAAAGATTGGGAAAAATTAACCAAAGACGAGCAACAATTTATTTCACACATTTTAGCTTTCTTTGCCGCTTCGGATGGGATTGTCAACGAGAATCTAGCCTCTCGCTTTATGCGAGAGGTGCAAATTCCTGAGGCCCGTTGTTTCTACGGATTTCAGATAGCTATGGAAAATATCCATGGTCAAATGTATTCTCTCTTGATTGATACTTATATTAAGGATTCAACTGAAAAATCACGACTGTTAAATGCCATTGAAACCATTCCTTGCGTGGAGAAGAAAGCCAAATGGGCTCTTCAATGGATTGAAAGTGAGGAAGCTGATTTTGCGACCCGTTTGATGGCCTTTGCCATCGTAGAAGGCATCTTCTTTTCAGGAGCCTTCTGTGCCATCTTTTGGCTCAAGGAACGCGGGGTGATGCCAGGATTAACCACCTCTAACGAATTTATTTCCCGTGACGAAGGTATGCATACCAATTTTGCCTGTTTGCTCTACGGTATGTTGAAACATAAGCTGTCCAAGACAAAGGCTCATTCCATTATGCGACAGGCCGTCATGATTGAAAAGGAATTTATTACCGAGTCGTTGCCCTGTGCACTGATTGGCATGAATGCCAAGATGATGTCCTCCTACATTCAGTTTGTGGCCGATCGTCTCTTGGTCCAACTGGGCTATGAAAAGCTGTACGAAACCGCCAATCCCTTTCCCTTTATGGAACGCATTTCATTGGAAGGAAAAACTAATTTCTTTGAGAAACGAGTGGCTGAATATGCCAAGGCGGGGGTAGGGTGGTCCGTGGAGGATAAGAAATTCTCCACCGAAGAAGAGTTTTAATAAGTAGATATATGCCTGAAGTCATCGAAGTATTAACCTACCTTGATTTTTTAAAGAAAAGAATCAAGGGAGAGACGATTACAAAAATTTCAATCTTGAAAGGACGGTATAAGACGCATGGACCGTTTGAAGGATATGAAGCACTCCTACGTGCTCTTCCTCTCCGTGTCACCGAGATTCAATCCAAAGGAAAATTTTTATACATTACGTTTGAAAATGGTATGGTATTGTTTAGTACACTGGGATTAACAGGAGGATGGGTGTGGGAGGATTCAGAGTTTATTACAATTCGTGAAAAGATTTCCAAAGAGGAACGAGAGGCGTATCACCGGGAAGCCCTCAAACATCGAAATGTAGAATTTCAAACTTCGAAAGGATCGTTGTTCTTTTATGATGTTCTTTCCTTTGGAACCTTAAAAGTTGTAACCACAATAAAAAATGTAGAAACTAAATTAAATACATTGGGACCTGATATTACAGAAGTTTCATGGGACGAATTTCAAGATCGTATGGATCGTGTAAAAGGTGAAAAAGTAATTGGAAACGTTTTAATGAATCAAAAAGTGGTAGCAGGAATTGGAAATTATTTACGAGCTGATATTTTATGGCTTTGTAAGATTTCTCCCTTTCGTAAAATGGAAACTTTATCGACGACCGATTTAAAACGAATTTGGAAATATAGTGTTTTTTTGGCTTGGGCGAAATATGATTATAAAAAAGGGGTACGAAGGGGAGCTATTCCTGAAAAACATCCAAACCTTCCTGAAGACTATGATCGTGATTTTTATGTCTATCGTCAAGCAACGGATCCTCAAGGACATACAGTAAAAGTTGAAAAATTGTATGAAGGTAGCCAAGTGCGATATGTATATTGGGTACCCACTGTACAGGTCTAAACCAATTTCTCTTTTTACTAATTATACCATGGACTTCATCTTTCAGAAAGGCACCCATCCCGATGATGTCATTTCCCTTCGTCGCCGTGATCAAACCTCTTACACGGTTGTAGTCAAGAATACTACTGAAGGATATACATCCACTAGTGTTCTACAGGATTATGAAGTAAAGCAGTATCTAGAGGTTCTGTATCTTTCGGCTCTGGAGGATGAGCGTCCGTATGAGTATGTGCAGATGAACTTTCCCAATCTTCCAGGTATTCTTCGCAATCTCCAGAAGGATCGGTACGACTATAGCTATCTAGGCTATGATTTCTCCTTTCTGGATACGTTTGCCTATATGATTACTACCAGTCTACAACTAGAGGAATGGCCGACGGTGACCAGTGCGTAACTCCTGTTTGGTATGTTTACAAACTACGAGGGGAAGCTGGTCGAACCTATGTAGGAGCTTCTACAGATGTGGAACGGAGGCTACGACAGCACAACGGTGAACTTGCTGGAGGAGCCCGATCTACCCGTAGTGACAAGAATTGGAAAGTTGAAAAGGTGTATGGACCGTTTGCTGATCAAAGCTCTGCTTTGAGTTTTGAAGCCAATTGGAAAATAAACCGTAAACGGTTTGGATCTGATTTTTTACCTTTATAATGACTTTGACACGGCAATTCCCATACCCAAAAAGGTTCCACCTGTCGATCGTACAACTTCTTCATATTGATCTACGAATTCAAAAAAGGTAAACTGATCGGCTTCCTTCCGTTTCAGTTCATTCCAAAATTGTACCACTCCAGGGCACATGCAGCTGACAATATCATGAAATACATAAATATTTCCTTTTCCTTTAGTTACTTCATAATCGTTTTTAACTCCTTCGTAGGAGTGATCACCGTCGATGAAGATAACATCAAAGGTTTGATCTTTCAAATACGCTTGAAACTCGGAACTCCTAGAGCTAAGTTTCAAAAAAGTGGCTTCTTTGTTCAAGGCGGTGTAACTGCTGACGGGTGAATCAATAATATCGACAGCAACACTTTTAGTAATGGGCTGAAATCGTTTGAGATATTCGGTCGTCAGAACATAAGTTCCTCCCCACCGACATCCAATCTCCAAATAGGAAGAGATTGAATATTTTTGTAAGAGGGTGAGATACTTGGAAAATTGGTTAGGATATTGCCAAATGAGAAGGCCTCCTCCGTTTCGTTTGACTATCTCGGGCTGCTCGTGCAAAACTTCTTTGTTAAATCCCAGAGTAGGAATAAAAGATTCTAGAAAGGCGGTATCGGTCAAAGACTCTTTGGAAGCTTCGCGGATAAGATTGATACGGGTGAGATCCATATTTTAAAGATACGGCAGCATTTTTTACCTAGAGTTTACCGCTGTTCATAGGGAAGGACGCCGTGTTGTCACATAACAAACTTCTCCACTATCATAATGAACTACATAATAGGTAGCACCTGATAAAAGGAATAACACCATTGTAATGTGATTCTCAATTCGACGAATTATAAATACACTTGTATCTTTATAAATTATATAATAGGCCACCAGATTTGTAAGTGCTCCACCTAGTAGTACATACTGAAGAGGAAATATAAAACTTGTTACAAGTACACTTATTATTATACAGAGTGTAAAACACAGATAGTGTGATCGAATTTCTTGATCGACTGCATATTTTGCCAATTGTTCGTGGGTGGCGGCGGACATCTGTAAAATTATATCAATTGTAAAAAAATCTATACATTTGATCAATTTTCTAAGATAGGCTTAAATTTATACTCAATGATAGATTTTAAAAATGCCGTCTATCTGCCTGAATATGATTGTGAAGAATGAAAGTAGAATTATTCAACGACTCTTACATTCAGTAGTGAGTATTGTTGATACTTATTGTATTTGCGATACGGGGAGTACGGATGATACCAAGAAAGTAATTACTGAATTTTTTAGTAGTCGAGGGATTTCGGGTGAAGTGTTTGACGAACCGTTTCAAAATTTTGGGTACAATCGAACGGTGGCCATGCAACGAGCTGCTGGGAAGGCTGATTATCTACTATTACTGGATGCAGATATGATGTTGGTGATTTCTCCAGAGTTCAAGAAGGAGGAGTTGAAGGAAGGAGCCTATCAAATTACGCAACAAGGTGGTACGTTGTTGTATTACAATACGAGATTGATTAAGAGTACAATTGGTGCTACTTGTGTAGGACCCACTCACGAATATTACAACATTCCAGGAGGGTATCAAACGGCCAAACTTCTAACCTTATCGATTCGTGATATTGGGGACGGAGGAGCGAAGAGTGACAAGTTTGAACGAGATATTCGATTGTTGAAAGGGGGATTGGAGGTGGAACCGAAGAATGGTCGGTACATGTTTTACCTAGCGAATAGTTATCGTGATAATGGAAAGAAGGAAGAAGCCATTGAATGGTATAAGAAGCGAATTGCAGTGGGAGGATGGGCAGAAGAGATTTGGAATTCTGCCTACCACATTGGAACTTGTTATAAGGATTTGAAGAGGGATGCAGAAGCTGTATACTGGTGGTTGGAGGCCTATGGAATGCGTCCTTCTCGTGCTGAATCGATTTATCAACTTACTAAATATTATCGAGTTTCTGGAAAACATGCTCTTGCATTGCATTTTTACAAACTTGGAAAAGAGATTCCCTTTCCCAAGGAGGATGTTCTCTTTATTGAAAAGGATGTATACGAATATTTATTTGATTATGAAATGTTGGTCATTGCCTATTATGTAAAACATCCATTGGATCATCGATCGATTTTGAAATTGATTGGAAATAATTTTTGTTATGAGAATGTGATGGCCAATTATTTGTTTTATGTGCCCAAATTGAAATCAATTGGAAAAATTGTAGAATTTACAAGAACGGGGAGCAAAGAGGTAGGGGGAGTGGTACGAGAGTTTTTTAGTTGCAACCCTTCTATTGTTGCAACGAAGGAGGGATATTTGATGAATCTACGGATGGCGAATCATAAAATTACACCTACAGGCGGATATACGGTAGGAACGATGGACAATAAGATTGTGACGTATAATATTCGAATAAAATTAGACAAGGAGTTTACATGTTTTGAAGAGACTGAATTGCTTCCTACTGTAACGGATACTCAGTATGTGGGATGCGAGGATATACGATTGTTAGAGGGCGAGGAGGTATTGTATGCTGGTATGATTCAGGATTCTGCGACGAAAGCGTTGGTCATGGGGAGTGGTGTCTACACTGATTTTATGGAACTTCCGTATGTTTCTTGTAAATCTCCAACGGGGAGATCGTGTGAAAAGAATTGGGCGTTGGTACGCAGGGGGGATGGATTGGTTCAGTTTGTGTACGAATGGTCCCCTCTTACACTCCTGGATCGATCTGGATCGATTGTGTCGAAGAATGCAAATGTACCAAGTTGGTTTCGGCATCTTCGAGGTTCTTCCTGTGGTGTTCTATGGAAGAAGGAACTTTGGTTTCTTACTCACGTGGTGGCTACTGTAGCCAATGCTCCCCGTATTTACTACCATATGATTGTTGTACTGAATGCAGATACGTTGGAATATGTAAGAAACTCTTACCTATTTCAATTGGAGGGTGCCACTACAGTAGAATATGCTCTTGGGTTGGTCATTCAAGAGGGGAAGGTAATTATTAGTTACAGCAAGATGGATCGTGAAGCGATTGTAGGGGTGTATCCCTATGGCGAGTTTTGCTTTAGGGTGGGATTGTAGCCTACTGTCAACCATTTTTTACATTTCTCTACTATCCATATGGTAAAATTGCAAAAAATTGATATAGAGTGGCTTAGAGAAATATATCTTCTATAGTATAGAGTATGCCGAAGAAGATATCAGGATCAAAGAGGAAAGAGTTAAATAGTGCACGAGCCGCGGATGCTGCTTCAGGACGTGCGGAAGGAATTCTATTTGGTCGAGTGATCAAACTATTGGGAAATGGTCAAGTTCATGTAATGATCCCTACGGTTCGACATGGGCCCAAAACACTCTTAGTTCGTCTCCCGCGTCTCTTTGCAAAGAAAGGATCCACTCCTTTATCGAATGCAAGTGTTGTAAGTTTCTTTGCTGGAATCGAGTTTGATCCTGAAAAAGAATTAACTGGAGGAGATGCAGTCGTGACTAAATATATGTTTGATATTACTTCAATCTTGGATGATAAATTAGCTCAATTATTGTGTAAAGAGGGTACCATTCCAGAATGGATGATACGATCGGATGCAGCGGATACGAGTAAATCAAAAGAGGAGGATACCTATGTATTTACAAAAGAGGCTGAGGAGGAAGAGAAAAAGGAAGAGGATCTTCCCAAAGCGGAACCACTCAGTTCTCGCTTAACACACCTTGAACCAGATGCTATATTTAACTTTGATTAAATCGATTCAACAAAGATTGAATTTTTGAATATTCTTCTTTCAATTGTAAAATTTTTTTTTCCAATTGAGGAATTTCATCATCGCGTCCTTCAGCAGCATACTCGTACACATCTTGTTGAAGCATGAAGAGATCGTCGAGATAGATGCACGTGAGATCTTGATGAACTCTCTTGAATGTGCTATACAGTAGTTCCATTCTGGAATCTCTGCATTTAGTGGACAAGAGTAGCATAGTATATGCTTTCAGGACTCCAACATCCTTATGCGATGTTATTTCCAAAGATACTTGTTGATAGACTCGTTCCGAATAAGACATTGTACTTTATAGTTTAGTCAAGGAGACTAGATTGATCAATTTTATTCTATTGCTTTTTTTGCCAGTTGAACCCATGCTACATCACTGGCGAGGAGTTGCGAGGGAGACAATCGTAGCGCCCATTGAAATTGGGTTGACCGTTCCAACGCTTCTCCATCCACTGCAATGTAGACGACGGAGGAATCGATGTGGAGTTTGGTACGCCCCCAGAAGTCTTCCATCGTGAGAAGAGTTCCATCGGCTCTACGGGTTCCTTCCGGTTCTCGCAACACGACTACGTCGTGTTCCCGTTGATGCAACATGATTTCTTGGTCCACCCGTTGAGCGATCGCGGAGGCGTAGGAAGGGGCACCAGGGGCCACGACGGCGGACCATTCTTTTGCAGCTACCTCCCATGCAGGATGGTGGGCATGACGAGACCAACCGATGTAAGAGGAGGGACCGGGAGCCACGGCAGTGGTAGGAGATACACGGGGTTCCTCCGGATTAACTCCAAACAAAGCTGCTTCTGTATGGTTCACCCGTTCCATCATGCAAGGACCTGTAAACAGAACTGAATCACCGTCTACATACAATCCGCCCTGTGAAGCCAAGAGAGCGGCTCTCGACCATCCTTTCCACAACTTGGGAGGAAGTTGCTCATACTTGGCAGGGAGAGGAATCGTAATTTTACTAGCTACAGCTTTGCGGCCCTCTACCACTTCAATACGAAAGGCGCCTTGTGTTTTAAAAGCTGCTTGAAGAGCAAGTTCTGTATAGCCACGATTACTGGCACGGGCATTGCGATCTTCAAAACTGATCCAGCGGCGACTGTTGGCCTGATCGTCCAAGACAAACCACAGAGTGGGACGGGGGTCAATAGCGGTTGGAAGAGTTTGAAAGACTTCCGACTTGTAACGAACTACTACTCCTGCTGCTACCAGACAGGCAATGATGGCACCGTATACAATCATAGAACCTGTATCCATTCTATATTCTACATGGAATATAGAATGGATGCGTCGCAATACTTACGCTACAAAGTGCAATCCATGAATCAGTATATTAAACGGGGAGGACCGGTCGATGCCGGACTCCACACTATGCGATTGACCCAACGGGCTACCTCTCCTGGTGTCTTCTTCTCTCCCATCAATCAGAATGGACCGGTGGCAATTCCTGCTTGTTGTACTAAATCACCTGGTTATTCGGATACAGAGTCTATGCCGGTAAAGATGCCCTGTGTTGGTGGAGCTTGTACAGAAGTATCAAGTATTGCAGCAACTCCTTACTTGTATATTACTGGTTGCCCCATCCCTTACATGAGTACAAATACTGCTATCATAGGAGGTGATTATTGCTATCAATCAGTTCCTTCTAGAGATAGGTACGTATCTCAACAACAGGCTTGTAGGATTAAACAATTACATTAAGAATGGCTATACCGTTCTTTAGAATGATAATTTTTAAATTATCATTCTAAAATAGAAACCAAACTAGATAAAGAAAAAAGAGCTCCGCTCTTTTTTCTTTATCTAGTTTAGAAATGGCAAAAGTTTCACGCAAACAGTGCCGATCCTTGCGAAAGAGGCGCACCACACGGCGCCAACGGGGCGGAGGAGGAGATGGTGGGCCGAATAGGGTGAGTAATCGTCCAGTCGGTCTCGGTGGAGGGGCCGCTGCTGGAGGGGCGGGTGCTCCCCCGGCAGCTCCGACATCAAATGTCATAATAACTAAACTTTCAGACCTTGTTGGACCTGATCCTATGCCGCTGACATCCTTCAATAATATTACAGAGGTAAATTTGGAAAAAATGTCCATCAACGACGCAAATGCGAAAGCTCTTGCCGATGTGCTTCCCTTTCTGACAGCGCTCACGACGCTGAATTTGAACGGCAACAACATCGGCGACGTGGGCGCAACCGCCCTTGCCGGTGCGCTTCCCTCCTTGACGGCGCTCACGACGCTGAATTTGAACGGCAACAACATCGGCGCTGCGGGTGCGATAGCTCTTGCCGGTGCGCTTCGCTCTCTGACGGCGCTCACGACGCTTAATTTGTGGGTCAACTCCATCGGCGACGCGGGTGCGATAGCTCTTGCCGGTGCGCTTCCCTCCCTGACGGCGCTCACGACGCTGCATTTGGGCAACAACTTTATCCGCGATGCGGGGATGAACGCTCTTGCCGGTGCCCTTCCCTCCCTGTCGGCGCTCAAGATACTGGGTTTGAACAACAACTCTTTCAACGAGGTAGGAGCAGAGGCTCTTGCCGGTGCGGTTCGCTCCCTGACGGCGCTCACGACGCTATATTTGGGTGGCAACAGATTAAACGCTAAAAGTAAAGCTGCAATTGAAGCTACTGTTGGTGATAAGTGCAGGGTATACATTGGATGATACTTTACAAAGTATCATTCTAAAATAGAAACCAAACTAGATAAAGAAAAAAGAGCTCCGCTTTTTTTTCTTTATCTAGTTTAGAAATGGCAAAAGTTTCACGCAAACAGCGCCGATCCTTGCGAAAGAGGCGCACTTCTCGCCTTCGACGGCGCCAACGGGGTGGAGGAGGAGATGGTGGGCCGAATGGGAATGATCCGGCCTCAATACCCCAACCGCCACTATCCGCTAATAGAAATGATCCAAGGATTGGTCCCGATGAAGGAGCAGCCGCTGGTGGGGCAGGTGCTCCTCCAGCAGCATCTGCAGCTCCAGTATCAGGTGTCGTAATAAACAGTCTTGCTCAACTTTCCATTCTCACTCAATTTAATACTATTACCGTGCTGAATTTGGAATTCAACAACATCGCCGATGACGCGATCACCCTTGCCGCTCGGCTTCCCTCCTTTACGGCGCTCAAGACGCTGAATTTGCACGGCAACAAAATCAACGACGCGGGTGCAATAGCTCTTGCCGCTCAGCTTCCCTCCCTGAGGGCGCTCACGACGCTGAATTTAAGCAATAACTCCTTCCGCGAAGCGGGTGCGATAGCTCTTGCCGATGCGCTTCCCTCCCTGAGGTCGCTCACGACGCTGAATTTGAACGGCAACAACATCGGCCACGTGGGCGCGGAAGCTCTTGCCGGTGCGCTTCCCTCCCTGACGGCGCTCACGACGCTGCATTTGAGCTACAACTCCATCAACGACGCGGGTGCGATAGCTCTTGCCGGTGCGCTTCCCTCCCTGACGGCGCTCACGACGCTGAATTTGCGTGTCAACAGCATCGGCCCCGCG
>Ga0304729_1000950_pt1 | contig 19923 bp, 20 predicted proteins | sample C_131016_MF_Meta_FD_190475 | JGI IMG/M metagenome (GOLD analysis project Ga0304729, IMG submission 190475) | Freshwater microbial communities from Lake Croche, Canada to study carbon cycling - C_131016_MF_MetaG (v2) (version 2) | ecosystem: Environmental > Aquatic > Freshwater > Lake | place... | reverse complement strand
AGCATGCTCATGTCCAAGAAGTTGTAGACCACACACCACACGCTCCGCTTGAGAGCCCAAAGTGGTTAGCCCCAACGATGGTGGCCGCATTCTTGATCGGCTTATTCTGGATCGTGACTTTCTACGTCAGCCAGACTCGCTATCCAGTCCCACATATCGGTGCCTGGAACATGTTAATTGGCTTCTCATTTATTGCTTTCGGCTTCTCGCTAGCCACAAAGTGGCGCTAGTCGCGTTAAGCCCCGAGTTAAAGTCTCAGATTAAGTAGTTATCCACAGGTCTCTCCACAGATGTGGAGAATTACAGCCGTGTAATTAGGCCAGCGATTATCTGCGGCGAGTAAGTAGCAATTGAGCGGTAATTGCGCCGCCAACCAAGCCACCTAAATGGGCGCGCCAATCAACGCCACCCAAGATAAAACCCAGGGCAAAGTTCAAGCCAATAATGATTGCGATTTCACGAACATTGGCCCCGATGGTTTTTCCCACAATTAGAAAAGCACCAAATAATCCGAAGATTGCCCCAGATGCTCCGACTGATGCATGGTTTGAATTGTTTAGAAATACCGAAGCTAGCGAACCGGTTAATAACGAAACTGCAAAAATAGTTAAAAATTTATTTTTTCCGTATGCGTATTCAATTGGTGTACCCAAAATATAAAGTGAATACATATTAAAACCTAAATGCATCAATCCACCGTGAGTGAGTGCAACCGTAAAAAGTCGATACCACTCATTGCTGTACTGCAGATAATCGCGACCTGGCAAAAGCAAGTCAACTTGCAAATTTGGAACTAATTGTTGAATTAAATAAGCAGCACAGATAATTGTGATTAAAGCATTTGTTGCTGTGCGTTTATTTAACACGATAACTAATTAAACTTTTTTAAGTTAATTAAGCGACAGTTACAGAATTAATTTTAATAGGTGTAACTGGACGATCTTGCGCACCAGTTTTAGTTGTAGCAATTGCGTCTACAACTGCTTGGCTAGCTGCATCCTTAACTTCACCAAAGATGCTGTGCTTGCGGTTTAGCCAAGTTGTTGGTGCAACAGTTATAAAGAACTGTGAACCATTGGTGCCAGGGCCTGAGTTAGCCATTGCTAAAATGTATGGGCGGTCAAAAGTTAATTCGCCGTGGAACTCGTCTGCGAAACGGTATCCGGGACCACCGGTGCCTTGACCAAGTGGGTCGCCACCTTGAATCATGAAACCATCAATAACGCGGTGAAAAACTGTGCCATCGTAAAGATTGGCGGTTGATTTTTCGCCTGTACGTGGGTCAACCCATTCACGTGCACCTGTTGCTAGTTCAACAAAGTTAGCAACTGTCTTTGGTGCGTGATCAGGAAAAAGTTCGATAACAATGTCGCCCAAAGTTGTGTGCAGTGTTGCTGTTGTCATTTTATTTTTCCTTTACGTTTTTTATTTAGAAATGGGTGCGAGAAAGTGTTACTTAAGTGGAGACCAGGGGAATCGAACCCCTAACCCCCGCCTTGCAAAGGCGGTGCTCTACCAATTGAGCTAGGTCCCCGTGTTGAGCGGGGGGTGGGCCTAGATGGACTTGAACCATCGACCTCTTCCTTATCAGGGAAGCGCTCTAACCAGGCTGAGCTATAGGCCCGTAGATAATGGATTCATCTACGGTAAGCGCCAAAGGTTACCCCGAAGTCGCCTGTTACCCAAACTCGAGCGTATCTAATCAGATTCTGGCGCAGATGTCGCACCCGAGGATTCCTCAGGGTTACATGTCACCGATAAGAGTTGAGCGCCTTCATCGAGGTTTACTAGGCGAACCCCCATGGAATCGCGACCAGTTTGGCGAACTTCGGCTGCCGGTGTGCGCATTACCGTGCCGCCTGATGTGATGGCCAAGATTTCGTCTTCATTGCGCAAGACGAGAGCGCTAACGAGTGAACCTCGTGAGTTTTCATCGATCTTGGCAGCTTTAATTCCAATACCGCCACGACCTTGCAAGCGATATTCATTGAGTGGAGTCTTTTTACCATAACCACCATCAGTTGCAGTGAATACGTAAGTGTCGCCGGCATGTTGAGCTGTAATGCGCGCCATTGTTAAAAGTTCGTCATCGGCGCGGAATTTCATTCCGATAACTCCACTTGTTGAGCGACCCATTGGTCGCAGGGATTCATCGTCTACAGCAAATCGAACCGACATTGCTTTTTTGGAAACCAGCAACAGTTCGTCACCTGCATCTACAAGAGCTGCGCTAACAACTTCGTCGTCGCCTTTTAGTGCGATTGCAATTAAGCCGCCTGCACGTGGTGAGTCATATTCCAACAGCGCACTCTTTTTAATTAAGCCGCCTTTAGTTGCTAATACTAAATGTGGTGCCGCGTTGTAATCTTTAATAGATAGAACTTGAGCAATGTTTTCATCTGGTTTAAATGCCAACAAGTTTGCAACGTGCTGACCGCGCGCATCTCGCCCAGCATCTGGTAACTCGTGAACTTTGGCACGATAAACCCGACCTTGGTTGGTAAAGAACAATAACCAATCGTGAGTTGATGCAACAAAGAAATGGTCGACGACATCGTCTTGTTTTAGTGAAGCACCTTTAACGCCACGGCCACCTCTTCGTTGTGATCGATACAGATCAGCCATAGTGCGTTTTGCGTAACCACCGCGGGTAATTGTGACAACCACATCTTGATCTGGAATTAAATCCTCGGCCGAGAAGTCGCCTTCGCTTGCCACGATCTGAGATCGGCGTTCATCGCCATACTTAGTAACAAGTTCAGTAAGTTCAGTCGCAATAATTTCGCGCTGCTTTTCTGGGCTAACTAAAATCGCATTTAATTCAATTATTTCCGCCATTAATGTGTCATATTCGTCGTTAATTTTCTGGCGTTCAAGGGCTGCAATACGACGTAGTTGCATGTCGAGAATTGCATTAGCTTGAATTTCATCTACATCAAGCAGCTTCATTAAACCGGTGCGCGCTTCTTCAGGTGTGGTCGAGGCACGAATTAAAGCAATTACGGCATCTAGGGCATCTAGGGCTTTTAAGTAGCCTTGCAGTATGTGAGCACGTTTTTCTTTTTCAACCAACCGGTATTTAGTGCGACGCACAATTACTTCAACTTGGTGATCTATGTAGTACTTAATAAATTCATCAAGGCGCAATGTGCGAGGCACGCCATCGACAAGTGCCAGCATGTTTGCGCCAAAAGTATCTTGTAGTTGGGTTTGCTTGTAGAGATTATTTAATACAACTTTTGGGATGGCGGCATTCTGAAGCACGATTACAAGTCGTTGGCCTAAACGCTCGTTACCTTCATCGCGCACATCGGCAATACCTTTAATCTTTCCATCTTTAACTAACTCGGCAATTTTTAAAGCTAGGTTATCTGGGTTAACTTGATACGGAAGTTCGGTGACAACTAAACAGGTTCGCTTATTTATTTCTTCGACTTGAACAACTGCACGCATTGTGATTGAACCGCGACCGGTTCGGTAAGCAGATTCAATTCCGGTACGGCCAACAATTAAAGCTTTAGTTGGAAAGTCGGGGCCTTTAACAATCTTCATTAATTGTTCTAATAGTTCTTCTGGTTTAGCTTCTGGGTGAGCTAGCGCCCAAGCGACACCTTCGCCAATTTCACGCAAGTTATGTGGTGGGATATTTGTGGCCATACCAACTGCAATACCGGCACTTCCGTTAACTAATAAATTTGGAAAACGCGAAGGTAATACATCTGGTTCTTGTGAACGGCCGTCGTAGTTTGGTGAGAAATCAACCGTGTCTTCGTCAATATCGCGCATCATTTCCATAGCGATTGGTGACAAACGTGCTTCGGTATACCGCATAGCTGCCGCGGGATCGTTACCTGGAGAACCAAAGTTTCCGTTTCCATCAACCAATGGATAACGAAGTGACCAGTGTTGAGCTAACCGAACGACGGCATCGTAAATAGCGGTGTCGCCATGAGGATGGTAGTTACCCATTACGTCACCAACGATGCGAGAAGACTTGTAGTAACCCTTGTCTGGGCGGTAACCAGCGTCATACATTGCGTAAAGCACGCGGCGGTGTACGGGTTTTAAACCATCGCGAATATCTGGCAAGGCTCGGCCAACAATTACCGACATGGCATAGTCAAGATATGACCGAGCCATTTCTACTTGCAGGTCAACGGTCTCTTGTCGATCGTAATCTTTATTTAATTCATCCATTTAAATATCCAAGAATCTAACGTCTTTAGCGTTGCGTTGAATAAAAGAACGACGTGGTTCAACATCTTCGCCCATTAGGACTGAAAATAAATCGTCAGCAGCTGCTGCATCGTCGAGAGTCACTTTAATTAAAACTCGATGTTCAGGATCCATCGTGGTGTCCCAAAGTTCCTTGGCTGGCATTTCACCTAAACCTTTGAAGCGTTGAATTCCGTCTTCTTTTGGTAAACGTTTTCCAGCATCTAAACCAATTTTGATCATGCCATCGCGCTCGCGATCCGAGAAGGCATATTGCACGGGTTCTTTGCCGCCCCATTTCAATTTATAAAGAGGTGGTTGAGCTAAGTAAACAAAACCGCCTTCGATAAGTGGTTTCATAAATCGGAACAGAAGCGTCAGCAATAAAGTGCGGATGTGTTGACCGTCAACATCAGCATCGGCCATCAAAATAATTTTGTGGTAACGCAGATTAGCCACATCGAAATCATCATGGATGCCTGTGCCTAATGCAGTGATTAGTGCTTGAACTTCATTGTTTTGTAAGACGCGATCAATTCGTGCTTTCTCGACATTTAGAATTTTTCCACGGATAGGGAGTACGGCTTGATTACGTGAATCACGACCACCTTTTGTCGATCCGCCAGCGGAGTCACCTTCGACAATATAAAGTTCGCATTTTTCTGGATCGGTCCACTGGCAATCTGCCAACTTGCCGGGCATTCCGCGGCCTTCTAGTAATCCTTTACGGCTGCGAGATAGATCTCGAGCTTTGCGGGCCGCAACTCGAGCTGCAGCTGCGTCGATACTTTTACGAACAATCTCTTTACCTTCACCTGGGTTCTGCTCAAACCAAGCAGTTAAGGCTTCGTTTACACACTTCTGGGTGAATGATTTTGCTTCGGTGTTTCCTAGTTTTGTTTTAGTTTGACCTTCGAATTGTGGTTCGGCCAATTTGATAGAAACAATTGCGGTTAATCCTTCGCGAACATCGTCGCCGGTTAAACGATCTTCTTTCTTTTTAATAAATCCTTGATCTTCACCAAATTTATTTACAATTGAAGTTAAAGCGGTTCGGAAACCTTCTTCATGAGCGCCACCCTCGTGAGTGTTAATTGTATTTGCGAAGGTATAAACCGATTCAGAGAAACCGGCATTCCATTGCATTGCGATTTCGAGTGACATGCGCGCTTTTTTATCTTCATTTTCGATAAAGATAATTGATTTATGGGTTTCACCGCGAGTGGTGTTTAAATGTTTAACAAAGTCTGCGATTCCACCGTCGAATTTGTAAACCACACTTAGTTGTTCGCCTTTTTCATCGACGTGCCCCGCGCGAGCATCAGTAAGAGAAATTGTTAATCCGCGATTTAAAAAAGCCATTTCGCGGAAACGGGTTGATAAAACTTCAAAAGAAAAATCAGTAGTGTCAAAGATTTCTACCGATGGCCAGAATTGAACAGTTGTTCCGGTGGTAGAAGCGGGTTCACCTTTGGCAACTGGTGCAGTAGGAACACCTAATTTATATTCTTGTGTCCATGTGAATCCGTCACGTAGAACTTTCACTGCGAGATCTGTACTTAGAGCATTTACGACAGAAATGCCGACTCCGTGTAATCCACCAGAAACCGAATAACCACCATCTCCGAATTTTCCGCCCGCGTGTAAAACTGTTAATACAACTTCTAGTGCTGGTTTTTTCTCGATTGGATGCATGTCGACCGGAATACCGCGACCGTTATCAATTACCTGAACACTGCCATCAGCCATCAAAGTGACATTAATTTCGGTACAAACTCCAGCCAACGCTTCGTCGACTGAGTTATCAACTACTTCGTAAACTAGGTGGTGTAGGCCTCGTTCACCGGTGGAGCCGATATACATGCCCGGGCGCTTGCGGACCGCCTCTAGGCCTTCGAGGACAGTGATCGCGCTGGCGTCGTAATTGCCCGACTTTTCGACCACAGGTGGTACTCCTTTGGTGTTACTTAAGTGCTAAAACGCCCTAGCAGGCGGCTAGGGATAAATCCCGTAGCAGATACCTGTAATCCTAGTGGTAAAAGAGGAGTAGATCTAGCCGTTATTCGCCCTGTGGGTACCTTTTAAGCGATCTTCAACGGGTTATTTAGGGTTCCTATTGGAAAATCGAAGAAATAACCGTTTCTCGCCATTTTAGCTCCCGATTTTTTTGGGTTAACCGTAAGTGTCGCGGGGCCCACGAGCTCCACGAATTGTGCGAAGGCCGCGTTTCCAGGTTGGGCCCTGAGGTCCGATTATTGAGAGTTTATCAACCAATGCCCCAGGGGCACTTTTTTGTAGTGAAGTTAAAACATCGTTGCTAATTAAATTTAATTGGGTTGCCCAAGCAGTTGATGAAGTTCGGATAGTTAATACACCTTCAAGGATCGCAATTGGTTCGGCGTGCTCTGCAATATCTGCGCCAACAATATTTTCCCAGTTTGCAAATAAATTTCCTTCAGCGATACCACTTTGCCACTCACGATCTTGAATTAAGTTTTTTAAAACATCGCTTATTAATTGTGGGTCGGTTGGATTTAAGTTTACTTCGCGGACCGGTTTAACTTTTTTTATATATCCGGTTTTATAAGATATAAATAAATCTTTCGCAAGGTCTCGTTTGGCCAATTTATTTACCAGCTCTTACGTTGCCTTGCGTTACATAAAATTTAGTACTGTTTAAGTCTTCGGGTAAATCACTCTCAACAGCTGCGGTGATTATTGTTTGTTCCGCCATTTTTGTGGCCGCCACTAATTGCAATCTACGAGAGGTATCAAGTTCAGCAAAAACATCATCTAAAATTAGAATTGGGTCAGAGCCTTCTTGTTTTAGTAAATTAAAAGATCCTATTCTTAAAGAAATTGCCATAGACCATGATTCGCCATGGCTGGCATAGCCTTTTGCTGGGAAATCACCGATTTGCAAATTTAAATCGTCGCGGTGTGGCCCAATTAAAGTTGTACCACGTTCGATCTCTTGATATTGAACTTCTGATAACCGGTTAGTTAAAACTGTAACATTATTCTCGGGGCTGTTTGATAAACCTTCAGTACTAGATTTGTAAGAAATGCTTGCGGGTTTAACTTCATTTAAATTACGATAGTTATTTGTAACAAAAGGGTTTAAGGCAGAAACTAAAGATATTCGTTCAGCGGTTAAGTTAGCGCCAATATTTATTAGTTGCTCACTCCATGGTTGTAGAGCGGCGCTACTTGAACGGGTTTTAAGTAAGGTGTTTCGCTGTTTTAGGACGCGTTCATAATCAGCAATAACGCCTGCTAAACGTGGGCTTCGGGTAATTAATAAACGATCTAGAAAGTCACGGCGGTTACCTGGGTCGCCACGGACCAAGTCAAGATCTTCTGGGGAAAAGTAAACTATTTGGCAAGCACCCAAAATTTCCCGTTGGCTCCGGGTTGGGTTTTGATTAATTCGAGCGCGGTTGGCTTTACTAACATTAATTTCTAAATCTACTTGAAGGGTGCGATCTTCACGTTCTATCTCAGCTCGAATAATTGCTTGTGTGGCGCCTAGTGAGATTAAAGGTTGGTTGTTAGCTACACGGTGCGAGGATAGAAAACTTAAATAAATTAGTGACTCAGCTATATTTGTTTTGCCGCTGCCGTTGTCACCGATAAATGTGTTTACACCAGGTTGAAGATTTAGCTCTAAGTCTTGGTAAGACCTAAAATCTTTAAGCGCTAATTTTGTAATGCGCATCTTGAGTAATCTATCTGTTAAATAATTTACTTAAGATGCGTAACGCATTGGCATTAACAAATAGCGGTAGTTCTCAATGGCCGCGCTATCTTTTTCGGTGCGCCCCATTAAAATTGCTGGTTTGTTTGACCCGGTGAAAGATATTTGAACATAGGGAGTGCCCACTGCGTTTAAACCATCAGCCAGGAAAACTGGATTAAACGCGATTGAAATATCTTCGCCGTTTAAAACTATTTCGATGGATTCGGTTGCTTGCGCTTCTTCGCCAGCACCTGCTTCGAGAGATAGTGAGCCGTTTGTAAATTCCAGACGTAGTGGAACGGTTTTGTCGGTTACTAATGCAACACGTCGAACTGAATCTAAAAACGGTGCCACTTCTACAACTGCAGTCGTTGTTACGTCTTGTGGAAGTAAGTGGCGGTAAGGTGGGAATGTGCCATCTAACATCCTTGAAGTCATTGTTTTTCCTTCGCCAGCAAAACCGGCTAAACGATCATGGCTCGCTGCAGAACCAAGTGAAAGCGAGACTTCTTTTGAGGTAGTTAGTGATTTGGCAGCGTCAGCAAGTGTTCGGGCGCGAAGAAGTGCTGTTGTTTCAACACCTGGTTTTGATGGTTGCCACTGTATTTCGCGTACAGCTAAACGGTAGCGGTCGGTAGCGGCCAAAGTAACGGTGTTTTCATTAACTTCAACATGTACGCCGGTAAGGGTTGGAAGTGAATCGTCGCGGCCAGCTGCAACTGCTACTTGTGCAACGGCTGTAGCGAATGTGTCACTTGCAATTACTCCTGTGCTTTCAGGAAGTTCGGGCAAGTTTGGATATTCGTTTATTGAAAGAGTTGGAAGTGTGAATTTAGCGCTTCCGGATGTTACTAAAACACGTGAGCCGTCTAAAGTTATTGTGATTGGTTTGTTTGGAAGTGATCTTGTTATTTCAACTAATAATTTACCCGGCACTAAAACTTTCCCGGTTTCGATAATTTGAGCCGCGAAATTACCTTTGCTAGAAGTTTCTAGATCTGACCCAGAAAGCTCAACATTTGAACCGGTAGCGTCGATTACGATTCCTAGTAGTTCGGTTTTTATTGGTCTAGTAGACAAACTACGAGACACCCAATTTACGCAATCAGCCAGGGCGCTCTGTTCAACAATAAATTTCATTTGGTTAGCCTTCTCTCAGTTGTATAACTTTGCAAGTTTTTATTTTTAAATAAATGTTTTGGTTTAAATTAAAAAACGGGAATCGCACAAGTGTTTTTATATAGTTATATGTAGTAGTAGTAACCACAGTGTTTAGCTGTGGGAAAGTTGAATAACCCCAAGTCAGAGGCGAATTTAGAGAAATAAAACTGTGGGAAAACTTGTGAATAAAACCCCGTGTATTCGAACGGCCAGTTTTAACAGATAAAAAACTAACATCCATTAACTTGTTTACCCACATAAAACCCCTCCTTTTCCACAGTTATCCACACGTTATACACAATCTGGGGGTAATTCCCCGCAAATCAGACAAATGCCTATTTTTGAGCTTGTTGTTTAATCCGGTTAGTTAATTCAGTGACTTGGTTATAAATCGAGCGGCGCTCAGCCATTAACTGGCGGATTTTTCGGTCTGCGTGCATAACCGTTGTGTGGTCTCGGCCGCCAAACATCTGACCGATTTTAGGCAACGACAAGTCGGTTAGTTCTCGGCACAAATACATCGCAATCTGGCGAGCATTCACTAAAACCCGGGAACGAGATGTCCCACAAAGATCTTCCAAAGTAAGACTGAAATAAGAAGCTGTTTGAGCCATGATCGCTTGACCGGTGATTTCAGGCGCCGCATCAGTCGGCATTAGATCTTTCAAAACAATTTCAGCCAACCCTAAGTCAACACCTTGGCGGCTTAGTGAAGCAAAAGCAGTAACACGGATTAACGCACCTTCAAGTTCACGAATATTGGTAGAAATTTTGCTAGCGATGTATTCCAAGACATCACCCGGGGCGTTTAATTTATCTTGGGCTGCTTTTTTCCGAAGAATTGCAATACGGGTTTCAATTTCCGGAGGTTGAATATCTGTTATCAAACCCCACTCAAACCGACTACGCAATCGGTCTTCCAAAGTGGTTAATTGTTTTGGTGGGCGATCACTAGAAATAACAATCTGTTTGTTGGCGTTATACAACGTGTTAAAAGTATGGAAAAACTCTTCCTGGGTGCGCTCTTTGTTTTCTAAGAATTGAATGTCGTCAACCAACAAAATATCTAAGTCGCGATAACGGCGTTGGAATGCAGACGCCTTGTCATCACGAATTGAGTTAATAAAGTCATTAGTAAATTCTTCAGATGAAACATAACGTACACGGACATTGCCATATAACTCTTTTGCGTAAGCGCCAATTGCGTGCAACAAATGAGTTTTACCCAACCCGGAATCACCGTAAATAAATAACGGGTTGTAAGCTTTTGCGGGTGCTTCGGCAACTGCAACCGCAGCTGCGTGCGCGAACCGGTTTGAAGAACCAATAACAAAAGTTTCAAAAATATATCTTGGGTTTAATTGAGATTGTTCAGAACTTTTACCACCTACTACTGATGTATTGGAATTATCATCTCGTCCAGTACCTGATTTAGGTGCAGCAATTTCAAACTCAACTTCAGGGGCTGGTTGGTTTTCGGTTATTTCCAAAGTTTCATCAATTGTGACAGCAATATTTGCTCGTTCATTTAATTCTCGCGAGAGAACTTCACCTAAAACTGAACGAAGTCGAGTTTCTAAAACGTCTTTAGCGAAAGCATTTGGTGCTGCAACCAATAAGTTTGTAACTCCGTTGCCTGGCAGCAAACCAAGTGGTTTTGTCAGTGTTAAAAAAGCGCGGTGTTGAGGGGCGTCGAGCGCTACAGCATCGATTACGCGTCCCCAAAGGGCGGTGAGCTCAAGATCTACAACTTCCACCGTTAATACCACCCGTCATTAGCCCTGCAAAAGAATCCACATGTTTATCCACAGCCTGTGGGTCTAAAGAAGAGGTTTACCCTTTATTCACTTAGAAACCTGTGGATAGATAGCGAAAAGTAGAGGCTATTAGAAATAAAAGCAACTGCTTATCCACAGAAAACCCAATAGACCCCAGCCAGTAGCTCTACAACGGCCAGTTTGACCGATTTATCCCCAGACCCGTACCGTTACCTCCTTACCTGAGCACGCTTTGCAGTTACGCAAAGCCCCTTTAGATTTCCAAGGAGTCCCTATGACAAAGCGCACCTTTCAACCAAATGTTCGTCGTCGCGCCAAGAAGCACGGTTTCCGTGCTCGTATGGCTACACGTGCGGGCCGCGCAGTTCTAGCAGCACGTCGTGCAAAAGGACGCACACGCCTTTCGGCCTAATTGCTAAACAAAGTTAGACCTAGGTTTAATTTTTAAATGCTTGCCAAAAAGGCTCGTATTTCTAACAGCGCAGATTTCGCTAAAACAACAAAAAGCGGACTTCGTTCAACGAGTAACTCTCTTGTGGGTTACCTCTATCTATCAAACTCAGACGGACCGGCGCGTTGCGGTTTAATCATCAACAAAAGTGTTGGTAACTCGGTTGTACGCCACAATGTAACCCGGAAGCTCCGGCACATTATTGCCGAACACCTTTCAATTATTCCCAGCGGGTCACTTTTAGTTATTCGCGCATTACCTGCTGCGCCGAACGCCAATCTAAAAAAAGAAACAACGGAAATTATTTTTAAATTAATAAAAAAAGCCGATGAACGAAGCACGGCTGCATTATGAGAAGTTTATTAATCGCAGTAATACATTTTTACCAAAAATTTATATCACCAATATTGGGACCAAGGTGCAAGTATTACCCGTCTTGTTCTTCATACACCGAGATTGCTATTGCGAATTACGGGCTTAAAGGAGTTGCAATTGGGGTTTGGCGCATTTTGCGATGCAATCCTTGGTCTAACGGCGGAGTTGATTTTGTAAAAGGCGTACCGACAAATACGCAAAAAACACACGAGAGAGCACCGGTGCTATATATATGAATACCATCCTAAACCCTTTATATATTGCGGTTTCATGGGTAATTATTTCCATACACAAACTAGTCTCACCTGTTTTTGGTAAGACCAGTGGAGTTTCTTGGGCATTATCAATCATCGGTTTAGTCGTATTAATCCGAATAATTTTAATTCCACTTTTTGTTAAGCAAATTAAAAGCCAGCGCGCACTAACCGCGCTACAGCCACATTTGAAAGAGATTCAAAAAAAGTACAAAGATGATCGCCAAAAGCAATCAGAAGAAATGATGAAGCTTTACAAAGAACATAAAACAAACCCACTCGCTTCATGTTTCCCAATTTTGGCGCAAGCACCAATCTTCTTCTCGTTATTCACTGTATTAAACGGAATTGGAAAAAACCCACCAAAAGCTCACGGAGTTTTGACTCAACTCGATGTTGATAATGCGGCCAAGGCAACTATTTTCGGTGCAAAAATTTCACAAACTTTCCTTGGTTCAACCGATGGAAATGTAAAACTCGTTACTGTTTTATTAATCGCATTTATGTCATTAACTACTTTCACAACACAACGTCAATTAATGGTTAAAGGAATGCCAAAAATGGATTCCTCGAACAATATGATGTTGCAACAGCAGAAAATCATGTTGTATTTATTCCCAATTATTTTCGCGGTATCTGGTGTTAACTTTCCAATTGGTGTTTTGATTTATTGGTCAACGACAAATCTTTGGACATGGGGACAACAGTTCTATGTAATTAAAAGAAACCCAACACCAGGATCTCCTGCATATGAAGAGTTACAAAAAAAGCGTGCAGCAAAAAATCCAGCTGCCTCAGCTGAAAATATTGATGGCGCCACTGAAGGTTCAGTAATTGATCCGGATATTAAAGGTCAACGCCAGCAACCAAACAAAAAGAAAAAGAAGAAAAAGTAAATAGGGCAAAAGCCACAAATACTATTAAAAACTACAAATAGGACAGGAAATATCGATTATGGCTGAAACAGAAGCAGTTGTGGAAGAAACAACCGAAAAGGCGCTAAAGCCAGGGCAAAAAAGCCCAAAAACCATTGCCAAACTAGAAGAGGAAGGCGATATTGCCGCCGACTACCTGGAGGGCTTGCTTGATATTGCAGATTTAGATGGCGATATTGATATTGATGTAGAAAATGACCGTGCAGCTGTAGCAATCGTAGGTGGAAAGCTAAACCACTTGGTCGGCAACGCTGGCGAAGTTCTAGACGCCCTTCAAGAGTTAACTCGTCTAGCAGTACAAACCTCAACAGGTGACCGTAGCCGTCTAATGCTGGATATCGAAGGTTTCCGCTCAGGCCGTAAATCTGAACTTAAGAAGCTAGCTGAGAAAATGGCCGAAAAGGCTAAATCTTCCGGCGAAGAGATCCGCCTAGAACCAATGAATGCTTTTGAGCGCAAAGTCATCCACGACACCATCCAGGATCTTGGGTTAAGTAGTGAGTCTGAAGGCGAAGATCCAGATCGTTTCGTCGTTATCTTCCCTAATTAATTAGTTACTGGCAGCCGCCATGGAAGTTTCACGTGAAACAACCCTTTCTCAGGAAGAGTTAATTGAGCGCTATTTCCCTGCTCATAAAGCCGAGATTGAAAAATATGCTGAATTTTTGATCGGCCCTGGAATTGAACGAGGTTTAATTGGCCCTCGTGAGGGGGAGCGGATCTGGGACCGCCACATATTCAACTGCTTACCGGTAACCAATCTGATTCCAGAAGGATCCTTGCTCTTTGATATTGGATCAGGGGCAGGTTTACCAGGTTTAGTAATCGCGCTTGCTCGACCAGATTTAAAAATTACCCTTATTGAGCCGTTGCAAAGGCGAGTTGACTTCCTAGAAGAGGCGGTCCAGTTGCTAGCAATCGAAAATGTGGCAGTCATACGCGGGAAATCTGAAAATGTTAAAAAAAGTGCCAACTATGTCACGGCGCGAGCAGTAGCCCCGCTTGAGAAGTTAAAGAAAATTACCTCGCACATGATCAAGCCAGGTGGTGCTTTACTGGCCATGAAAGGTGAATCTGCTGCGGAAGAGGCTAAAACTGTGCCTGGAGCTGAAGTAATAGAGGTAAAACTTCCCGGTCTTGAGCTTGGCCGCATCATCAAGGTGGCTAAGTAATCTCAAAGGTAGTTAACTACCCTCATGAACTCCGTTGATTCACGTGAAACATCACCGCGTGAAGTCAACCCAATTGAATCCGGCCGAGTGAGTAAAACAGTAATCGGGATTCGCAAACTTAAAGAACCTATGCCAGCCCCGGCTAACACCCGAGTTTTCGTGGTCGCCAACCAAAAAGGCGGGGTCGGCAAAACAACCAGTACGGTAAATATTGCAGCAGCCCTAGCAATGGGCGGGTTAAGAGTTTTGGTTGTTGATTTAGACCCACAAGGAAACGCCAGCACCGCCCTTGGTGTTGAACACAAAGAGAGCCCCGGGGTTTTCGAAGTATTAATGGGGACTGCTGAAATTCAAAACGTAGTACAAAAAGTTGTTGGCTTTGCTCACCTCGACTGCATTCCTTCTAACACTGGTCTTGCTCAAGCTGAAATTAATTTAGTACCAATGGTTGCACGCGAAATGCGGTTAAAAGATGCGATTGAAGAACTACTTAATTTTAGATTAGCAGCAGGAACTAACTACGACTACATTTTTATTGATTGCCCACCAAGTTTAGGTTTATTGACGATCAATGCCTTTGCTGCAGCCAAAGAATTATTAATTCCAATTCAATGTGAGTACTACGCGCTTGAAGGATTGACACAATTACTTGAAACCTATTCCTTGGTTAAAAAAAGATTAAATCCAAATCTAAATCTTTCAACCATTATTTTAACTATGTTTGATAGCCGAACAAAGTTAGCAAACGATGTTGCGGAAAGCGTTCGCCAACATTTCCCAAACGAATTAGTAAATATTCCGATTCCAAGAACTGTTCGAATTTCTGAAGCGCCTTCATACAATCAAACAATTATGACCTATGACCCAGTATCACCAGGCGCGGTTGCGTACATGCAAGTTGCAAGAGAGATAGCGGAGAAGAAGTAATGGCAAAACGCGGTGGCCTCGGAACTAATTTAGATGCTTTAATTCCAACTTCCTTAACCGTAGAAGGAAAAGAAGTTGGCCAACAAAATGAAATTGATATTAATTTAATTTCACCTAATCCAAAACAACCACGCACTGTTTTTGACGAAGAAGCACTTAAAGAATTAATGGTTTCAATTAAAGAAATTGGAATTTTGCAACCACCAGTTGTTCGCGAAGTAAACGGTGGTCGTTTTGAATTAATTATGGGAGAGCGCCGATACCGTGCTGCCAAAGCGGTCGGGTTAAAAACTATCCCAGTAATTATTAGACAAACCCCAGATAATGAATTATTACGCGAAGCTTTAATTGAAAATATTCACCGCAGCCAATTAAACCCGCTTGAAGAAGGCGCGGCATACGCTCAACTTTTAACAGATTTTAATTGCACCCACGAAGAGCTTGCACTAAAACTTGGTCGCTCTCGCCCTCATCTTTCTAACACCATGCGACTACTATCCCTCCCGCCAACAGTACAAAACCGGGTTGCACTTGGAATAATTTCAGCGGGTCATGCGCGTGCACTTCTAGGATTAACCGATGCGGGCGAAATTGAAAAATTAGCGAATCGAATCGTCGCCGAAAATCTATCGGTCCGCTCTGTAGAAGAGATTATTTCAATATGTGGAAGTGGTAAAAAAACTTCTAAACGGAAAAATCAAAAAGGAAATCCTGAGCTTAACGAGATTGCTGAAGAGCTTGGAGATTATCTAGATACTCGCGTGAAGATTGAAGGCAAAGTCGGAAAAGGAAAAATCGTAATCGAATATTCCGGTGGCGAAGATCTACAAAGAATTATTAAAGAGATTAAGAATTAATTTCTAGATTTCCACTGCGGCGGGAAATCTCTTGGTTAACCACACCAGCCAAAGATTTAATACCTTCTCTAATTCTTTCCGGAGTTGGGTGACAATAAGAGAGCCGCATAGACCAAGTTCCGAAACCATCTGCGTAGAAGGCCGTGCCAGGAACATATGCAACCTTGGCAACAATCGCTTTTGGCATCATGGCTTTAGTATCAACTTCTGGTGGCAAAGTAACCCAGACATAAAAACCGCCACCAGGTTTAGTCCAGGTAGCGCTTTTTGGAAAATATTCATCAAGTGATTCAAGCATCGCATTGCGGCGCATTTTGTACTGCTCACAAAAAGAGGCAATTTGGTCACGCCATGGTTGATTAGCCAAGTAGTTAGAAATTGTCATTTGAGTGAAATTTGATGGGCAAAGAATTGAAGATTCACTTGCGATAACCAATTTGTCTTTTAGAGATTGCGGAACTAGCGCCCAGCCAACTCGCAAACCAGGAGAGATTGTTTTAGAGAAAGAACCCAAATAAATTACATTCTCAGAATCCTCGGCACGCATCGCATTTGGCGATGGCTTATCAAAGCCAAGCAGCCCATACGGGTTATCTTCGACTACGAAAATCTGCTCAGCACGGCAAATTTCCAGAATTTCAGTGCGGCGGTTAGCGGGCAAAAGAACACCCGAAGGATTTTGGTAATTTGGAATTAAGTACAAAAACTTAATTTTTCGGCCTGCTGCACGAACACTTACGATCGCTTGGCGAAGAGACTCAGGCACCATTCCATCGTTATCGGTTTCAACGTGAACAACCGATGCCTCATATTGGCGGAAAGTTCCGAGTGCGCCAACATAAGAAGGCGCCTCGGCCAGAATGACGTCGCCCGGATCAATAAAAATTCGAGAAATTAAATCTAAAGCTTGTTGTGAACCAGTAGTTACGACAACATCATCTGGATTCGCACGAATTCCTTCGAGTGCCATAACTTCACAGATTTGTTCACGTAACTTTGGATGACCTTGACCGCTACCGTATTGAAGTGCTTCTTGGCCTTGCGTTAGAACTAAGTCAGATACAACCGATGCCATCATTTCCATTGGAAGTGCAGAAAGATTTGGCATTCCACCAGCCAACGAAACAATTTCCGGACGCGATGCAACTGCGAACAAAGAACGGATTTCACTAGCAACCATTCCGGTCGCTCGGTTCGCGAAACGTTCCTCTAAATTTTGAGGGGTTCCGGTGTGAAAGCGAGTGGTTAAGTCGGACATCTGACAATCATTCCATATAGATGAGCAATTATGGGCAGCATTTAGTTAACCCAATTAATTGCTTCGCAGACCCGCTTTTCTAAGGTCAGCAAGTCGCAACATTCCAGTCTTGGCATCATCTTCTGAGGCTAAATAAAGGCGTTGTATCGCAACCACAATTGACTCAGCAATTACATCGCGGAAATCGGCGCGACCCAACCGTTCGGCATCGCCAGGGTTAGTTAAATACCCTAAATCAACGCGAACGGTCGGAGCTTTAGTTAAACGCAATAAATCCCAGACTTTGGCATGAGAATGGCAGTTAACTAAATCAGTTCTAGCACATATCTCTCGCTGAACTAATGATGCAAATCTTTCACCGACAACCGAATGAAGTGAATGTAAATCACTGCCGTAATAATAAGTAGCAATACCGTGAGCATTTTCATTTGGATAGCGGTCAGCATGAAATGAAATAACTAAATCCGGCGAAGTCTTATTGGCCAAATCAACACGCTCTTGTTGGCTTGGACAATTATCTTTCCCGCGAGTTAAAAAAACACTAACCCCCAAAGCTAACAAACGACCTTCTAATCTCTGTGCGACATCATAAACAATTTCAGCTTCTTCAATACCGAATCCGATTACTCCGCGATTATTACCGCCGTTGCTTGGATCCAAAACAATAATTTTGTCAGCCAAAGCTGGCCCACGATTTTTTTGCGAAACACTTTCACGTAATTGCACTGGCGCACCACCACTAACAATCGTAGTTAATCGCAACAATGCAATAATTGTGGCTGGGCCACATTTACCGTCGACGGTTACACCAACAGATTTTTGAAATTCCTGAACCGCCGCAGCTGTTCTTGAACCGTAAATTCCATCAACTCGTCCGCAATCGAAACCCATTTCAACTAATCGGTTCTGAAGGGTTGCAACATCATCACCACGCATAAGCGTTGGAGAGGTTATATGCAGAGATCGATCACCAAGTTTCCAACGCGATTCTTCGAGTGCGCGCGAAGTTACATCGTCGATTAAACCGGTAACAGTTAATCCGCGAGCCTGTTGAAAGGAGCGAACCTCATCTGGCGATAACTCTTTCATGATGGTCGCAGATCTAAGGAATTAATGGCTTAGATAAATCCTTCAAGCTCTTTAAGAAGCGCTGGCTTTGGCTTTGCACCAATAATAGTTTTAACAACTTCGCCATTGACGAAAACATTAAGAGTTGGAATTGAAGTGATTCCATACTTAATTGCAATTGCAGATTCTTCATCAGTGTTTAGTTTTACAATCTTGATCTTGTCGCCATGTTCGGTTGCGATTTCGTCGAGGATTGGTCCAACTGCGCGGCAAGGACCACACCATTCAGCCCAAAAATCGACTAAAACTGGGGTACCGCTACTCAGAACAACATCTGCGAAATTAGCAGTTGTTACAGGGGTTGCTGCGCTCATTTTGACTCCTCGTTAAAACTTCTTGTGAATGGGTACTTTAGTGGTGCGATAAGAATTTTTCAGCATCTAGCGCTGCTTGGCAGCCCGAGCCTGCCGCAGTAATTGCTTGACGGTAGGTGTGGTCAACTAAGTCGCCACATGCAAATACGCCCTCAAGATTTGTGCGAGTTGAGCGCCCCTCGACGGTTACGTAACCCTCGGCATCGAGAGTGATCTGCCCCTTGATTAATTCATTTCGTGGATCATGACCGATTGCGATGAATAAGCCCGTGAAATCGCGCTTCGAAATTTCACCAGTAACCGTATTTTTAAGTGAAAGCGCTTCAACTTTATCTGCACCTAAGACATCGGCAACTTCAGTATTCCAAAGAATTTCAATTTTTGGATTTGCTAACGCGCGTTCGATCATAATTTTTGAGGCACGAAGCGAATCACGGCGATGAATTAAAACAACTTTACTGGCAAATTTTGTTAAGAACGTAGCTTCCTCAACTGCGGAATCGCCACCTCCGACAACAGCAATTGTTTGTTCGCGGAAGAAGAAACCATCGCACGTCGCACACCAAGAAACACCGTGGCCAGATAAACGCTTTTCATTCTCTAAACCAATTTCTCGATAAGCCGAACCCATTGCCAAAATTACTGCCTTAGCTTTGACCGTGTTTCCAGAGCCATCTTTTAAAACTTTAATTGGACCCGATAAGTCCATTTCAACAATGTCATCTGTAATTAAATTTGCCCCGAAACGTTTTGCTTGCTTTCGCATTGAGTCCATTAAATCTGGACCCATAATGCCATCTATAAAACCAGGAAAGTTTTCTACTTCAGTGGTATTCATAAGCGCTCCACCTGCTGTAACTGAACCCTCATAAATTATTGGATTTAATTGTGCACGTGCTGCATAAATAGCGGCGGTGTAACCGGAAGGGCCGGAACCAACAATTAATAAATTCGATACGTCACTCATGGCTTCACCATAACCGTTCTTAGCTGGCTTTTATTCCTTATTTAATGTCGAGCCGCGTGAAGAGCGCAACAGATTGGTAATCGTCGAGATTTCGGCAACTCGCAACAACTTCGCAAAAAGGAAATAACCCGTGGCGCTAACCAATAAAACTGCAATTAACGCCAATGGTCCGCGCCAGTCGAAAGTGCGGATCAGCGCAAAAATCGGTGTCATTCCCAACAAAGCCGCCAGAATTAGCTTTAAGTGTTGGCCGAGGAAAAGCGAATATTGCACTCTGCCAATATGTTTTTTCATTAAGTTCAAAGTAATAACGATTCCAACAAGGTAGCTAATTGAAAAAGCAAAACCAAGACAAACTGTCACATATTCATGATTAACAGTATTTAAGAAAA
>Ga0304729_1000944_pt1 | contig 19979 bp, 22 predicted proteins | sample C_131016_MF_Meta_FD_190475 | JGI IMG/M metagenome (GOLD analysis project Ga0304729, IMG submission 190475) | Freshwater microbial communities from Lake Croche, Canada to study carbon cycling - C_131016_MF_MetaG (v2) (version 2) | ecosystem: Environmental > Aquatic > Freshwater > Lake | place... | reverse complement strand
CTGCCCCCCCGCAAGGCGCCTCACTATCAGGCCGTTACCCGGTCGATCCAGCCCTTAAGGAACGAGCCTTCATCGGTAAAGCGGACTATGACGCGCTTTATCAGCAGTCGATTAAGGATCCAGATACGTTTTGGCGCGAACAAGCCTTAAGCCTTCTCGATTGGGATCAGACATTCAAAACCGTCTCCTCCGCAGATTTTAGAACCGGCGAGATTCAATGGTTTAAGGAAGGTCGCCTCAATGCCAGCGTCAACTGCCTGGATCGCCACCTTGAAACACGGGGGGATCAAGTCGCTCTTCTGTTCGAAGGCGATGAGCCTCATATGATTCGGCGTATCACCTACCGAGAACTCCACGGGGAGGTCTGCCGTTTGGCTAATGTCCTCAAAGCGAAAGGGGTTACGGCCGGCGATCGGGTCTGCCTTTATGTCCCGATGATCCCTGAGGGGGCGATCGCCATGCTCGCCTGTGCCCGCATTGGGGCGGTCCACTCGGTGGTCTTTGGGGGATTTTCAGCGGAGGCCTTAAAGGACCGGATTCTGGATGCCGGCTGCCGCCATGTGATCTGCGCCGATGAAGGACGTCGTGGCGGTAAGCCCGTCCCTTTGAAACGGCAGGTCGATGAGGCTCTGCAATCGTGCCCCGAGGTGACTTCTGTGATCGTCATTCGCCATACCGGCGGTCCGATTGAGTGGACGAGAGATCGTGACCTTTGGTATCACGAGGCCATGGCCGAGGCTGAACCCATCTCAGAACCGGTGTCGATGAACGCTGAAGACCCTCTTTTTATCCTTTATACCTCCGGTTCAACCGGCAAACCCAAGGGCGTCCTTCACACAACAGGCGGCTATTTGGTTCATGCGAGCCTTTCGCACCGAGCCGTTTTCGATCTTCGGGAGGGGGACATCTACTGGTGTACAGCGGACCTTGGCTGGGTCACCGGCCACAGTTATGGGGTGTATGGCCCCCTCTTAAATGGCGCGACCACCCTCCTGTTTGAGGGGACGCCGACCTACCCCGATCCCGGTCGCTTCTGGGACGTGATTGAGCGCCACCGGGTCAATATTTTTTATACCGCCCCCACCGCGATACGAGCGCTGATGGGGCACGGCAATCAGTGGGTTCATGCCCATCGGTTAGAGAGCTTGAGGATCCTCGGTTCGGTGGGTGAGCCGATTAACCCTGAGGCCTGGAGCTGGTACTACCATGTCGTCGGTGACTCCCGCTGCCCCATCGTCGATACCTGGTGGCAAACTGAAACCGGCGGCATCATGATCACACCACTGATCGGAGTCACCGATCTTAAACCCGGCTCTGCCGGCTTGCCCTTTTTTGGCGTAGAACCCGCGATATTGAATGAAGCCGCCCAGCCGATCGAGGGGCCTGGTGAAGGCGTCTTGGTCATTAAAAACAGCTGGCCCGGCCAAGCAAGAACCCTTTACAAGGACCCTGATCGCTTCTTCGAGACATATCTTGCCCCTTACCCCGGGGTTTACTTCACCGGCGATGGCGCCCGCCGGGATGAGGATGGGTTCTACTGGATTACCGGCCGCGTGGATGATGTCATCAACATTTCAGGGCATCGCTTAGGCACGGCTGAAATCGAAAGCGCTCTGGTGCTGCATCCCAAAGTCGTCGAGGCCGCTGTGGTTGGCTATCCTCACCCCATCAAGGGTCAAGGCCTCTATGCCTTCGTCACGCTCGTCCTTGATGTCGTCCCTGATGACGCGCTTAAAAATGAATTAATGGCCCTGGTTCGGCATGAGATTGGAGCGATTGCAAAGCCCGAAGTGATTCAGTGGGCGCCGCAGCTTCCCAAAACCCGCTCTGGAAAGATCATGCGGAGGGTCCTTCGAAAAATTGCCGCGCGCGAGGTTGATCAGCTCGGCGATCTATCGACACTGGCTGACGCCAGCGTGATCGCCGATATTCTCGAAGCTCGAAGCCTCCTTTAAAGGATGGACAAAAGACCTCATCCATAGCTCATCGAATCAGGGCCTCTCATGAAACCTTACCGCCGAATCCTCATTGAGGAATGTGGGGACCCCCTCATACCGATTCCTCAAGACTTTTTCTGCTTTACCGAACCCCACCCCTACGAGGCCTTTGGGGCCCCTTATGACAGTGATCACCCCTGGCAACTTCGAGCCGGCGTTATCGAGAAACTGCTGATCGCGGCAACAGTCCTCCATCGCCAAAAGAAGGGTTTTAAACTGAAACTCTTCGATGCCTATCGGACTAACCGGGTCCAATCCTTCATGGTGCACCATGAGTTCAAAACCCTTTCAGGCGGGCTTTCGCCATCCATGGTCCCGCTTGATCAGCGCGAAGTCCTCTGGCAAAAGACTTTGAGAATCTGGGCCGAGCCCAGTGACGACCCCCTCACCCCACCACCGCACAGTACCGGGGCCGCTATGGATCTCACGCTCATCGATGGAGATGGGCAGGAGATCGACATGGGATCCCCTATTGATGAAAATTCAGACCGCTCAAGCCCCGATTATTTTGAGGCGCGCGATGGGGTCGTCCATCTGAACCGCGGCCTTTTATTCTCTGTGATGAAAGAGGCAGGATTTACCCGACACCCTGAGGAATGGTGGCATTTTAGTTTTGGCGATCAGATGTGGGCCTTCCTCAATCAACCCAGAGAAGACGACAAGGACCCTATCGCCCGCTATGGTCGAGCGGATCTTCTGGCTAAAGGGCCTAGAACATAGGCCTAAAAGCGCTTGGCCAGGCTCTCAGCAAGCCAGGCAGCCAAGGCTAAACATCCGGCACCTAAAAGGCCCTGGATGACCATAAAGAGAACCAAACCTGAAAGCTCCGGCGGCCTTTCAAACCTAAAAAGCCACCAAAATGTCATGGCAGCCACCATAAAAGATAGGCCCAAAAGATCAAGAACTCGCCGGCATAAAGGCTCACAGGCGATCGAATCTAACCACAGATGGATCCCTAAAGCCGAAATTAAAAAAAGCATCCAAGGGAGTAAAAAGCCTATCAAGAAAAGCTGTGGCGACCACCAAATGATGGTGGGAGAGGCGCCCCGAGCTAAAAACATGCCGAGCCAAACCCCAGCCAAACAAAGGAGAACACTAAGACCTATATTGAGGAAAGCCCGCAGCGGCGCGCCCCCCTCAAAAAGATAAAGGGTCTCAATGGCGAAGGTTGAGAAGGTCGTATAAGCCCCCAAGGAACCCACCAGAAGGGCTAGCCGATATTCCCCTTGGAAAGAGACTCTTTGAAGGATCCACTCGGCAAGGAATCCCATCAGAAAGGATCCCGTCACATTGATGAAGAGGGTCGCCACTGGGAATCCCCGGCCAAAGGCGGCAATGAGGGCATTGGCCACCATAAAGCGGCTCACGGCGCCCATCGAGCCCCCAAGGGCAATCGCCAAGATCTGTTTCAATGGGGTCGCCTCCTTATTCCAGTACCGCGAGATGGTTGAGGGCGATCAACTCCTTGAAGGTATCGTTATCGAGCTGGGACAACCAAGACTCGTCATTACCAACGATCAGTGAAGCGACCTGCTTTTTTTCCTCAATCAGTCGATCGATCCGTTCTTCGAGGGTGCCCATGGTGATGAATTTATGGACAAAAACATTCTTCCTCTGACCGATCCTGAAGGCCCGGTCGGTCGCCTGATCCTCGACCGCCGGATTCCACCAACGGTCAAAATGAAAGACATGGTTGGCCTTGGTGAGAGTAATACCAACCCCTCCGGCGCGCAACGAAAGAAGGAATAACCCAGGACTTGTTTCAGGATCCTGAAACTCCGCGATCATCCGCTCCCGCTTGGCGGCTGGAACCCCCCCATGAAGATAAAAAACCGGGCACTCAAGTCGCTCCCGAAGGTGCCGCTCAAGATGGCCGCCGATTTCTGCGAACTGGGTAAAGACCAGCGCCGACTCCCCCTCGCCAATGACATCCGAGAGCATATCTGAAAGCCGCTCAAGCTTCGGTGAACGATCCCCACTAAAACGACTGCCATCATGAAGGAATTGCGCGGGGTGATTACAGATCTGCTTCAACCGCGTGAGCGTTGAGAGGATGAGTCCCTGCCGGCTCATGCCATCGGCATCGCCAAGACGCTGCTCGACATCCTTGACCACCGCTTCATAGAGCGAGGCTTGCTCCTTACTGAGATGGCAGAATTGTCGATTCTCTAATTTTTCAGGGAGATCCCGGATGATCTCCGGATCCGTCTTCACCCGTCTTAAGACAAACGGTTCAATCAGCCTTTTGAGCATATCCGCTCGACGAGGGTCGTTGTCCCGCTGAATCGGTAATTCATAGCGCTGCCGAAATTGGGCCTGTTTTCCGAGGTAGCCTGGATTTAAGAAATTGAAGATGGACCAGAGATCGAGCAGCCGGTTTTCGACCGGCGTCCCGGTGAGCGCCAAGCGGTGATCTGCCTGCATTTTGAGAACTGCCCGGCTTTGAGCCGATGCCGGATTCTTGATGTTCTGGGCTTCATCAAGGACCACCCGCCGCCAACGGATCGCCGAGAGGATTTTTTCATCGCGCCGAGCGAGGGCATAGGAGGTGATCACCACGTCGGCCTCAAGGCAGGCACTTTCAAAGGCAACGGCATCGCGGACTCTGACCGTACCGTGGTGGATGAAAGCCCGAAGATTGGGCGTAAAGCGCTCCATCTCCTTCTTCCAGTTGCCAATCACAGAAGTCGGTGCAATCAACAAGGTGGGTCTTAATTTTTCGCCGTCCTGACGCTCCTCAAGGAGGCGAGCTAACACTTGAATCGTCTTTCCAAGGCCCATGTCATCCGCCAGGCAGCCATTAAGACCAAGACGTTCGAGAAAACAAATCCAGGCGAGACCCCGCTTCTGGTAATCCCGAAGCTGCGCCTTAAGGCCTTTGGGGTTGTCGAGGGGTTCTAACTGACTATGGTCATTCAGCTTTAAGAGCATCTCGGCGAGGGCGTGATGGGGCTCGACCTCGAAAAAATCAACATCCTCGGCCGTCTTTCTCATGAGATCAGGGAGGCTCAGGCCCTCTCCATCATCCCGGTGACGTTGCCAAAATTCGAGCATCTCACGCATTTTTTCGCGATCGAGCGCCAACCACTGGCCTCTGAATCGCACTAATGGCGACTTACTTTCAACCAGCTGCACCCATTCCGCTTCAAGGACCGCCTCATCACCCAACGACAGGTCATAGCGATAGGCCATCAGATGCTGGAGATCCATCGCATTACGCCGGTTTGCACCAGAGGGGGATGCCCCAGAGGCCTTGAGACGAATCTTCGCTCGCCGGCGACCCTGAGGGGTCCACCACGCAGGGACCAACACCGTGAAACCGGCGTCCTCCAACACCCAGGCATCTTCCTTCAAAAAGGCAAACGCCTCATCAAGGCTGAGATCGATCCCTGAGGGCTGGGCTTCATCAAGCCCTTCCCAAAGCGGCGGATAGATGCGAGCCGCCTGCCCCAGGGCGAGGAGGAGATTCTGGTCGAACCCCCGGCCGCACAAAGCCCGGAAGGCTTTCTGATCCTTGGGATCTAGGAGCCAGTAGCGAGATAAGGAAATCTGGAGCGAGGGGTCCTTTCTCGGGGCCATGAGGAGATCGAGGCGCCAGGGGTCGACCTCGGTCGCGGCTTCCTGCAGCTTCAGGAGCAAGGTGAATCCTGCCTCCCCGCGGCGCGCAGCAAGCTTTCGGCGCCAGCTCTGCCACTCGTGATAGAGGGCGAGGCCGTCATCACTGATGAAGGGCTGCCGGGAGGGGAGCTCCTGACGGGCGGCATCAATGAGGGAACCCCGGATTCTCCGATCCAGTTTCGTGCTGACCGAGCCTTTGGTGACCACCTGCTGGACCAGGACCTCCGCACAATGCTTGAGGAGACTGTTTTTCTCATAAGGAACGCCGCCCGCGTACTGACAACCATCAGGCATCAGCAATAAGGCCTCTTTGAGGAGGTGGTCATAATCATCAGACACAATCTCCCAACCGGCGTGCAGCTCATAACCTTCAGGTTCCAAGGAGCGATAAAGAAGGCTTGGAATATAGCGATCGCGCAGAATGATCGACTTGATGTTCTGGCTAAAGTAATGCCAAAAGAGAAGATCTGAGCCGGGCCTGACCTCAGCACCACAACAAAAGGCCAAAAACCGGAGGTCACCAAGTTGGCTGATCGGCCTCACTTGCCGATAGGCATCGACCTCATAAAGACCCAAGGCCGCCTCTTCAGGCGGTGCCTCATGATCCTTCTCAAACTCAGGCGCCGGACATGGACAGTAAAGCACCGTGGGCAGCGCCACCGATTGAACCCCAAAATGAAACCGGCGTTCATAGGCGGATATCGAAAGACCCAGCATCCGCTCCAGAAACTCAATCAGATCGATCTTTGGGAGATGCCGGGGATGCTGTAAGGGCGAAAGGCCTTCCCGGACCACATCGTCTTCGACCCACAACCAGAAATCACCCCCCTGGATAAAGTCATCGGTGGATTCTGGAACCCAGGAACAGTGGAGGACTTTCATCAAGAAGAATCTAGAGGGGCCAAAATCCGTTATTGTAACGGGTTGAAGCCAAGATCAACCGGTCACGATCCGGTGAAGGCTCAAGAACACCCCCATCGATTGGTTATAAAGCCCATGTGTCTTGCTGTTCCAGGACAAATTCAAAGCCTTGTAGAATCTCCTGATGCCCCATCCACCGCTCGCGTGATCTTTGGCGGCATGACGATGGACGTCTCCCTCGCCTTCACGCCTGAGGCAGGCGTCGGCGATTATGTGATTGTCCATGCAGGATGTGCCATCGCCATGCTGCATGAAGCCGAGGCGCTTGAAACCCTTGAAGCCTTTCGCGCCCTCGGTGAAGGCCTTGCTCGGGCTGAACCCTCATGACGACCTCCCGTGACTTTCGGCAACCGGCCTTGGTCAAACATCTCACCGAAGCCATCGCGCAACGGGTGACCCGTCCCTGGACCTTGATGGAGGTCTGTGGCGGCCAAACCCATAGCCTTCTCCGCTACGGCATCGATCGGCTGCTCCCTCCGGGGGTAGAGCTCCTTCATGGCCCGGGATGCCCGGTTTGCGTGACCCCAAGCGAGGGCATCGACCGCGCCATCGCCTTGGCTCTCACGCCAAAAACGATCATGACCAGCTTCGGCGACATGCTAAGAGTGAGAGGCTCGACCACTGATCTTCTTTCGGCGAGGGCTCAAGGCGGCGATGTGAGGGCTCTTTTAAGCCCTCTTGATGCGCTTCGAATCGCAGAAGAACACCCTGAGAAGGACGTGGTCTTCTTTGCTGTCGGCTTTGAAACCACGGCCCCATCAACGGCCATCGCGGTTTCAGAAGCAAAGCGCCGTAAGATCCACAACTTTTCCCTCCTGGTCCGCCATGTTCGGGTAGCGCCTGCCATGGAGGCTCTCCTCCTTGATCCTCTAGCAAGAATGGATGGATTTCTAGCGGCGGGCCATGTGGCTACTGTGATGGGAACCCAAGCGATCGATCAACTCGCGAATCGCCACCAGATTCCGATCGTTGTTACAGGCTTTGAACCCATCGATCTTCTCGGGGGGATTTACCAATGCTTAAGTTATCTTGAAGCGGGACGCTACGGGGTATCGAACGCCTATCCGCGCGCGGTGAAAGAAGAGGGCAATATTCCTGCTCAAACCCTCATCAAAGAGGTTTTCGACGTGATCGATCTTCCCTGGCGAGGCCTAGGTCTCATCCCGGCTGGAGGCTATCGCCTGAGCCCTCGCTACCGGGATTATGATGCGGAGATTCGCTTTTCATTGGGCCCGGTCAAAGAAGATGCTGAAAGTGCTTGCCGAAGCGGCGATGTGCTTCGAGGAATCATCAAACCTGATCTCTGCCCCGCCTTTGGCACCTCATGCACCCCAGAACACCCCTTGGGAGCCACCATGGTCTCTGGGGAAGGGGCCTGCGCAGCCTATTTCCAATACCGGGGTAGCAGCCCAGCGCCCACTCGAGCGTCGGGCTAATAACGCCGATAGCGGGTCATGACAAGGGTGGTCAAAAGAGCGGCCAGAAGGCCTCCAATTTTATTCGTTTGGGACGTTATCAGCGCTGATAGAGAGGCGATGCGCTCCTCGAGATAACGAAGTTCGATATCCCGATCAATCAGTTCTTTTTGAAGAGCGACCTTATTGCAGCTTGGCTTTCGTTTGACAAGCACTCAAAAGGTTTTTAAGCCTTACAAAAAGTGAGGTTCTTCTAAGAAAGAAGACGCCACTCGGTAAAGCCAATGCCTTGGTTGCCGCCAACAAAGAGATTGTCCATCACAATATCGGCTTTATAGGGTGAGAGCGCGACGGCACTCCCGAGGGCTAAAAGAGGTCCACACAATCAGCCTAGCAGAAGCCATCGTCCGTGCGCCTCCAAATAGGCGATCACATCAGAAAAAGAAATCTCATCCTGATTCAGGGATTCTGGATAATCCATAATGAATGACCTCAAGGGTTCGAAAAGGATAGATGGGAGAAAGGATTCAAGGCCCATTAACCATAGCAGTCACCATAGACCCATGACATCTCGGTCTCTCGGCAAGCATTCCATCAGAATCATGAAGGGCTTGTCGTCATTAATCTTAATGACGACAAAAAAAGACCCTTGATTTAGCGTTACACTTCTAAAAAAAAGACGCGATGAGGGAGATCCCATATGGCTCCTCTTAAAAGCGCGAAATATCGATGAATTGAAAGCGGGGTGCCTTTTGGCGTATGCCTTCAAAAAAAGATAATCAGAACCTGATCAAGAGATCTCCGGGCACTGACAACAGCATGGATGTGCTTGTGCGCTCCATCTATGAAGTCGCCCTTGATCCGGGCCATATTCGGGAGGTCCTCGGCGATATCAGGACCCACCTCGGGGCTAGTGCCTTTAGCATGTTCAATCTGGACGGCTCACCGGGCCATCCAGCCGTGACGACCGATGGCCTTTCAGACTCATGGCTGAACGACTACGAAACGCATTGGTGGCAACACGATGTCTGGGTTCAATCTGCCCATCAGCAAAACCTCATCACCGGAGGAACGACGGTGATAGGCGCCCAACTCATCGAACGAAGAGATCTCATCAAAACACCTTGGCACAACGAAGGGCTAGCCCCTAATAATATCGGCGATGTTCTCTGCACATCGCTGTGGCAGGAAGGGGTACCCTCACCAAGAATGGCGCTCTCGTTCTATCGCCCCCTTGAATCGGTCGATTTTGGGGACCAAGAACGACAACTCTTGGGGCGTCTTGCGACCCATCTGACGCAGGCTCTGAAATTCGCCGAGACCCTGGATCTCTTTCATCAAAATAAGGCGATTAACGATGCCTTGATGAACAACACACCCCATGCGGTGTTTCTTCTCAGCAAGGACAAGCGCATCCTCTTCATGAATCCGGTGGCCGAAGCATCCCTTCAACAGGGCTCCATTCAGGTCGGCTTGAAGAATGAACGCCTCCTAACAGTGGGCCTTGATTCCGCCCCATCGCTTGATGAGGCCTTTCAATGGGTGGACCGAGGATTGATGGCGCCGATGGTCTTTATTGCGGGGCATGGGCCTTTAGGGCCCCGCATGGGATCGGCGAAGCTCCTTCCGATTAGCGATAGGGCCGGCGCTTCTCTCCATCACGCCTTTCCGCGCTATCTTCTGATCGTTGATACCCAGCCCCCTCATGATGAGAGAGCGCTTCACCTTTTTGGGTGTCTTTTCAAGCTGACTCCGGCCGAACAGCGGATCCTCCGAGAGATTCTGGAAGATAAAAGCCCCTCAAACATCGCAGAAACCCTTGGAACCACCCTCCCGACGGTTCGGACCCATATCCAAAGAATTCTTCAAAAAACAGGCGTCAGGCGCATCACAGACCTCGTCCACCGGGTCAGTCAAATTCGCCTCAGTCTTTGAGATTTAAGCGAACTTCGGGACATAAGATTCGGGTGGTATTCTTTCGGGGCCTGAAAGACTTCTTGATGGAAAAGGCCCCGCCATTCCTGAGGGATCCTCCTACTGCCTGACAGACCCATGAGAAACCAACATTTTACGCTCCGTGCCATCACTGAAAAGCCAGCGCAACACCATCGGCTCGCCATCGCCCTCATGCTCTTAACCGGGCTTCTGGGAACAGGCTGCGCCGCCAACACCCCAAAGCAGGGCCTCGCCGAAAAAACCCAACCCTACTATCAAGACGCCCAACTTTGCAGAGCCAAAAGTCCCGACAAGGCGTTACCACCCGGTGAGGATCCCGCCGCTCATGTTGATCAAGCCGCCTATCTAAAATGCATGAAGCAGGCAGGCTATCAACAAGAAGCAAACACCGATCCCTTACTCGCGGCTCTGAAGCGCTGCCAAAAGGAAGGGACAAAAACGGTCTCTGCGAGCGGCGAACAGGGGCAATTGCCGCCGACGCCAACGGCCGTTAGAAGCTGCCTTAAGAGCCGAGGGTTTCCAAGTACGGGCGAGGCACCTGCCGCCAAAACCCCTTCGATGAATGGCTCTCAAAAGCGGCTCGAAGGACCTGAACCGCCCCCATCCAAGGGCTCCGTTCAAACGGTCATCATTCCGAAAAGGATTCCAGGCGTTCAGTAGTCCCATGGACGATCCTACCAGCTGCTCCCTCCATCACAACGACTATAATCGGGTGGTCATGGCGCATGGCGGGGGTGGACGGCTGATGCAACAGCTGATTGAAACCTTGATCGGCCCCCTCTTTAGGAATCCGCATCAGGAGCTTTGCCATGACAGCGCAATAGTCCCCTTGGGCCAAGAGCGCCTGGCCTTTACGACTGATTCCTTTGTCGTCAAACCCTTATTCTTTAACGGGGGAGATATCGGAAAAATCGCCGTCCTCGGCACCGTCAACGACCTGGCCATGGCCGGCGCTCAGCCCCTCTACCTCTCAGTCGGCCTGATTCTAGAGGAGGGCCTCCCCCTTCAAGACTTAGAGCGGATTCTCATGTCCATGGCCTGCACGGCTAAAGCCGCCGGCGTTCATCTGGTCACCGGGGACACCAAGGTGGTTGAACACGGCTCTGGGGATGGACTTTATATCAATACCTCAGGTATCGGCTCGCTCAGAGCCGGAATCCCACCGATTCATCCCAAGGCGATTGCCGTCGGCGATGCCGTCCTGATCAGTGGCGATATTGGCCGCCATGGCCTTGCGATCCTCGCCGCACGCGAGCATTTAAGCCTTGAGAGCGACATTCAATCTGACTTGAGGGACCTTTCTCGGATGGTCAGGGCGCTCCTGGATGCGGGTATCTCCATTCACTGCCTTCGAGATCTGACTCGAGGAGGCCTTGCGAGTGCGCTGATCGAAATCGCTGAAACGGCGGGGGTTCAGGTCGTGATCGAGGACACCGAGATCCCTATAAATCCTGACGTTGAGGAAGCCCTTGAGCTTCTCGGCTTTGACCCCCTCTTTGTCGCTAATGAGGGCTGTTTTGCGCTTTTCTTGGCAGCTAAAGAAGCCCCAAGGGCCCTTGAAATCCTAAAGCTGCATCCAGAAGGGGTGGATGCTCGACAGATTGGATCGGTGACAGGATTAAAGCCTCAAGGCCAAGTTCTTGCGAGAACGGCCTTTGGAACCGAGCGGATGCTGACCCGACTCAGCGGCGAACAACTCCCAAGAATCTGCTGACCATGAGGGATTAGCCGAGTAAGCCCTCGATCAAGGCATGCTGGGCGTTCGACTGATGGAACATCTTGAGGCGGCTAGCAAGGACGACCGCCCGGAGTTCATCGAGAGCCTGATCAAAGACATCGTTGATAATCAGGTAATCATATTCCCCATAGTGGGACATCTCAGAAATAGCATCGGCCATCCGTCGACGAATAGTCTCGAGATCATCCTGTCCCCGCCCGCTGAGCCTTAATTCCAGAGAATCCCTCGAAGGCGGGAGGACGAATATGGTCTGGCAAGCTGGCATCAAACCTCGGATCTGCCGGGCTCCTTGCCAATCGATTTCAAGGATGACATCTTTTCCTTCTTGGAGCGCCGCCTCCACAGTGGCCTTGGCCGTCCCATAGTGGTTATCAAATACCCGTGCATGTTCTAGAAATGCGGCCTCAGCCACCATCTCACCAAAGTCTTCCTGGCTGACGAAGACATAGTCACGGCCATCAACCTCTCCCGGGCGCTGGGTCCTCGTCGTATGAGAGACTGAGACCACAATGCCATCGAGTGACTTCAGCAGCTCTTTCACCAAGCTCGTCTTCCCCGCGCCTGAGGGCGCTGAGATGATGAATAAAGTGCCTTGTCGGTGTGAATTCGTCATGATGCTTCCCCGAAGTTCAAATCAAAGACCACTTGCCCCTGAAGGAGCGTCGCCATAACCCGTCCCTTGAGCGTTTGCCCCCAATAGGGCGTGTTCCCCCCAAGGCTTCGCCAAGTCGAATCGTCAAGGATCCATTCCCGTTCGGGATCAAAGATCGTAATATCAGCCAGCGACCCCGGTGCCAAGGTCCCCGCACTGAGACCCAACACCTCCGCCGGTGATTGGGTCAGTGATTGAATGGCCCTAGGCAGCGTCATCACACCTTCCCGAACCAAAGCCAAGGTCAAGGGTAACAACGTCTCAAGGCCGGCTATTCCAGGTTCTGTCGCGGGAAAGGCATCGAGCTTCGCATCCGGCTCATGGGGTTGATGATCCGAGCAAAGGCTACCGATCACCCCCTCTTTAACCGCCACCCTCAAAGCCTCTAAATCCTCTCGTGTCCTTAAGGGCGGGGAGAGATGGTAGGCGGCATCAAATCCCTCTAGCGCTTCCTCTGACAGATGCAATTGGTGAACGGCTACATCGGCCGTCACCGGAAACCCTTTTTCCTGGGCGCGCCAAATCGAGCGCATCGCCCGCGCACTGCTGATCTGAGCAAAGTGGACCCGGGCTCCGGTTTGTTCGATCAGGGCTAACACTTGGGCGACCGCCACCGTCTCCGCCGCGTAGGGAATGCCTTTAAGTCCCATGCGGGCAGCGACCGGCCCCTCATGCGCGCAGCCCCCATCTTTGAGATCTGGATCTTCGGGCCGAACGATCACCAGAAGATCATGGCTGGCGGCATATTCAAGCGAGCGTCTTAACACCAAGGTATTGGCGACTGGATGGTGCGCGTTGCTGACCGCCTTGCAGCCCGCGGCCTTCAGCGCACTCATTTCACTCAAATCCTGCCCCTTGAGACCTCGGGTTAGAGCGCCCACCGGATGCAGCCGAACCAAGCCCCCCGCCTTCGCGCGATCGAAGAGCCATTGAACCACCGCCGGGGTATCCACCACCGGGAGAGTATCCGGCGGAATCACGAGGGTGGTAACGCCCCCTGCAATCGCCGCCAGGCTCTCACTTCGAATGGTTGCCTTATGTTCAAGCCCTGGCTCCCTGAGGCGTGCACTGAGGTCAACGAAGCCAGGGCTGACCACACACCCTTGCGCTTCAAGGCAACGGTTCGGGGTAAACCCATCGGGCGCCTGGCCTAAGGCCTGAACAACACCGTCTGCAATGAAAAGATCAGTGACCTCATCGAACCCTTGCGCGGGGTCAATCACCCGGCCGCCTCGAATTTTAAGCTTCAAGGTCATGCCACTCCCCCGGCACCCTGGTGATGCATGGCCATCGACATCACCGCCATGCGGATGGCGATGCCATGGCTGACCTGTTGAAGAATCACCGACCGTTCGCCATCAGCGACCTTGGAGTCGATTTCAACCCCGCGATTGATGGGGCCTGGATGCATCACCATGACATCAGGCGCCGCTTGCTCCAAACGCCCTTCAGTCAACCCAAAACTTGCATAATATTCATGTTCACTGGGGATGAAAGCGCCCGTCATCCGCTCCCTTTGGAGTCTCAGCATGATGACCACATCGACCCCTCGAAGTCCTTCAGCCAGATCATGAAACACGGTCACGCCTAAGGATTGGATGTCGGCTGGAATCAAGGTCCTGGGGCCCACCACCCGAATCTCCTCAGCGCCCAAGATCTTCAAGGCCGCTATTTCGGAGCGAGCCACCCGAGAATGGAGGATATCCCCAACAATAGCCACCTTAAGACGATGGAAATCGCCCTTGTGCTTTCGAATGGTATAGACATCTAGCATGGCTTGGGTCGGGTGCGCATGCCGGCCGTCACCGGCGTTGATCACACTGATGTGCGGTGCTACGTGCCGTGCGATGAAATGAGCTGCCCCACTTTGCGCGTGGCGGACCACAAACATATCGACGTGCATCGCCTCAATATTTCTGATGGTATCCAGCAGACTCTCCCCCTTAGTGGTGGCCGACGTCTCGATATTGACATTAAGCACATCCGCCGAGAGACGCTTGGCCGCGAGTTCGAAAGTTGTCCTGGTTCTCGTGCTGGTCTCAAAGAAAAGGTTGACGATGGTTTTGCCGCGAAGGAGCGGCACCTTCTTCACGGTCTGCTCGGTGACGCTTGCAAAGGAGTCTGCCGTATCCATGATCAATTCAAGAAAGGCACGATCAAGGCCCTCCACCGTCAAAAAATGGCGGAGTTTGCCATCCGGGCCTCTTTGAAGGGTGTCTTTTTTAGCCGTCATCGGATCATACCGTGTGCATCGAGAGCTTAAGGGAATTGGGCCCCATCAACTTGATGCGCTGACCTTTCGAGAGAGTCAAGGCGCCACCTCGGCAATCAGGTCGCAAGGGGATCTCACGGCCATTTCGCTCGAGAAGAACCCCCAGCACCACGGCCGAGGGACGCCCATAATCAAAAATCTCATTCAGCGCAGCACGCACCGTTCGGCCGGTATAAAAAACATCATCGATCAGAAGAATCGGCCGGCCGTCCACCTTGAAGGACATCTGGCTTGTTTGAACCTTAGGGTGCATGCCGATCCTTGAGAAATCATCCCGGTAAAACGAGATATCAAGCTTCCCCAAAGGCTCCTTGATCTCAAGCCGGCGATGCAAGGCTTCAGCAATCCAGGCACCCCCACTGTGGATGCCGATCATCAAGGGATTTTCAAGCGCGCGCCGCTCGATTTCAAGTCGAAGTGCTTCCTCGAGCGTCTCCAGTAAATCCTCGACCTTGGGGACATCAATCATCAAGGGATCCTCTAGGAGCCGTGTGATCAAGCCAGGTCTGAAGAATCAGCTGGGCTGCGATTTCATCCTTGACGTCACGGAAGGCCACCGACTTTCGGTGGCCTTGGGTGTAAAAGAGCGTTTGCGATTCCCGGGTCGAGAGCGCTTCATCCATGATGTGGACGGGGCGCTGGTAGCGCCTCTCAAGATCTCGGCAAAAGGTCTTGATGAGATCAATCACGGGATTTTTCTCAGTGGTTTCGACAATTGGAAAGGGCACTCCAACGACAAAGGCGACCGGCTCCCAGGCATCGACCAATCGGCCAACGCCGCGCCATAAAACCTCTGGGGTATGAGATCTGATGGTCTCCAGGGCCCTCGCGGTGCCGGTAATGCGCTGCCCAACCGCCACACCCGTCTTCTTTTCACCGAAGTCGAAACCGAGAAAGGTGGCGTAGGCCGCATCCTGTGTGGACATCGCCTCAGCCATGACCCGGCTGCATCGTTAAAAGACCGATATCAATGCCCAACTGCTCCGCTGCAGCGCGCCACCTTAAAGCCGCTGGCCGGTTAAAAATAATAGACTGCTCGGCCTCGGTATTGAGCCAGGAATTCTGGCCCATCTCCGCCTCAAGTTGCCCTTTACCCCAGCCGGCGTAACCTAAGGCCAAGAGCATGTGCGAAGGCCCTTCGCCAAGACTTAGGGCCTCAAGAATATCCCTCGATGTCGTCAGGGCCAAGGTCTGTGAAATTTTCAAGGTTGAATTCCACTCGCGCCCCGCTTCATGGAGGACAAACCCTCGCTCCGGCTGCACTGGGCCTCCGAAATAGACGGGCATTTGAGCGAATTCATCCTTGCTGGAGGTGATGCCCATCTGTTCAAGAACATCACCCACCGTGAGATCCGAGGGGCGATTGATGATAATCCCAAGGGCACCTTCCTCATTGTGCTGGCAGAGATAGGTGACGGTTTTTGAAAAAAAAGGATCCTCAAGCCCTGGCATTGCGATCAGGAACTGGTTGGTGAGGTTGGCGGTGACTTCAATCATGGGTCATAGTATCGGTTCTGAAACCCCGGGCGCGCAAGCGCCGCCATCACCTAGCAATAAAAGACCCACGCTCTCACTCAGCACCTCGCGTTTCAAGGTGGTCTTGCCCATCAAAGCGCCAGGTCCTCGTGATCACCAAGATATCCACCTCGCTCAAGATATCGGGGGGAAGGGGGGCGAAAGGCGCGGCCATTCTGACAATCTCCCTCGCGGCCTGATCAAGGACCTCATGGCCTGAAGAGGTCTGAACTTGCGCTGAATAGAGACTGCCATCGGGGCGGATCCCCACCGCCATGACCAGAACGCCTGAAAGCTTCTCTTTTCGAGCTGCTTCCGGGAAATTAAGGTTCCCGACCCGCTCGACCTTCTCATGCCAAGCCGCTTCATAAGCCGCCACAACCGGCTGATGCGCCCTGACCGCCGAGGTATAGACGATTTTTTTCTGATTGAAATCACGCGTCTTGTCTCGGGTGATCCCCGCCGTCACCTCGGCAATCTGCTGACTCAAAAGCCCTCTTGAAAAAACGGGGCGCTTTACCTCACTCGGGGGTTCGAGGGATGTTGAAGGAGATGGCGGCTGGCCAGAAGACGGCCTTGGAACCTTTATAGAAGCGCCCTTATTTTCTAGGGGGGATGGGGCCTTTGGCTTGGGGGGGGCAGGTGGCCCTTTCGGAGCTAAAGCCTCTGCCCTTTGGCGGGCAGGGGGGGCTGGTGTGGCAATCAATTCAAGGGTCATGGCTTGACGTCTCGGAGGAGGTGCTTCCCTCATAAAGTAGACCCCTGAGAGGATCAAGGCATGAAGCGCCAGCGCGACCAGGAGCGCTATGAAAAAACGAGACCTTGAAGGCATATCTGAATTCAGTGGCGCTCCTTGAGAAGCGCCTCGATGGCATTAAGCAGATCGCCAGCGATATTGAGGTCAAACTGGCGATCCAGTTCCTGAATACCGGTTGGACTGGTGACATTGATTTCGGTCAGCGACCCACCGATGACATCAAGCCCCACGAAAATCAGCCCTCGCCGGCGAAGTTCAGGTCCTATCGCCTCGGCAATTTCGCGATCCCTTTCGGTGAGGGGCCTTCCCTCCGCACGGGCACCTGCGGCAAGGTTGCCTCGGCTTTCACCTGGCTGAGGAATCCGAGCGAGCGCATAAGGCACCGGGACCCCATTGACGATCAATATCCGCTTATCCCCATCAACAATCTCGGGAAGATAGCGCTGAGCCATCACGAAGCGCTGATTGTGCTCGGTCATCGTTTCAAGAATGACGCTTAGATTGGGATCTTGTTGAGCCACCCTGAAGATCGAGGCACCGCCCATGCCATCGAGGGGCTTTAGAACGATTTCACCCTGCTCTACAAGAAAGCTTCGGAGCCTTTGCGCGTTTCGGGTCACCAAGGTCGGTGCGCAAAACTCCTGAAACCAGGCGGTAAAAAGTTTTTCATTCGCATCTCGAAGCGACTGAGGCTTATTCACCACCAAAGTTCCAAGAGACTCCGCCCGCTCAAGGAGATAGGTCACATAGACATACTCTTGATTAAAGGGGGGGTCTTTCCGCATCAAGATCACATCCAGGGAATCGAGCGGTGCGTCCTCATCCTTAAGAAATCTAAACCAGCCCTGATCCTTTTTTTCGACATCAAGAGTCCGCATCCTACCGAAGGTGCGGCCATCTCGAAGATAAAGATCGCTCACCTCCATGTAGCGGAGGTCATAGCCACGGGCCTTCGCTTCCAGCAACATGGCAAAGCTTGAATCTTTGGAGATTTTGATGGTATCGATAGGATCCATGACGATCCCAAGTTTCACGGTCATGCGCGGTATCCGAAGAGAGATGGGGGCGATCACTTGACTTTACCTAGGGGAATGCCTTATAAAGTTTGGCTTTTCCTTACCCAGCCAGGCGAACCGAGGTTCATCCATGTCCAGAATATGCCAAGTGACGGGCAAGGGCCGTATTGTAGGCCATAACGTCTCTCACGCTAACAACAAGACCAAGCGCGTCTTCAACCCGAACCTTCATGAACATCGGTTCTGGGTTGAATCTGAAAATCGGTTCGTCCGTTTGAAGGTGTCCTGTCAGGGCCTTCGTACGATCGACAAGAAGGGCATTGATGCCGTCCTTGCCGATATCCGTAAACGCGGCGATAACGTCTGATCGAGGAATCACTATGCGCGACAAGATCAAACTGGTATCGAGCGCCGGCACCGGCCACTTCTATACCACGACCAAAAACAAAAAGAACATGCCTGAAAAGATGGAGATCAAAAAATTTGATCCCGTGGTCCGTCAGCATGTGACTTACAAAGAAGGCAAGATCAAGTAAGGTCATAACGACCTCCAAGATCCAATGGCCCACCGTTGTTCGATGCGCCCGGGATTATTGCCTCACACTTTGCGTCCTAGAATAATCTCTTGGGGATCCCGCCTCTGGCGGGCTCTTCGACGGATAACAGGTGACGATGCCTATACCCGCTATCTCACTCATTTTGAGAGCCATCATGCTGGGGATGGGACGTCGCCCCTAAGCCAGAAAGCCTTCACCGCCCAGGAACTCGAAAGGCGCTGGAACGGCATCAAGCGTTGCTGCTAGGAAAGCCCCTCATACAGCCCCAGCCTTTTTGAACTCAGAGGCTCAGGGTCTTCGCGTTGATGGCCATCATCGAAAGCATTTCCTCATCAGGGAAATCGGCCCTGACATCTTGAGGCTTGCTACAATACCCTCATGAAGCACCGGATTGACCCCAAAATTGATTGTGTTTTCAAGGCCCTCCTTGGCGCCGAAGAGAACCGAAATTTGTTGGTGCATTTCCTGAATGCCGTTCTCGCCCTGGAGCTTAAAGCCCCTGTAGTTGATGTCGAAATCTTAAATCCCTACAACGAGCGGGAGTTCGTTCTCGACAAGCTGAGCATCGTGGATGTGAAGGCAAGGGACCGGGAAGGACGCCTATTCCAGGTCGAGATCCAGTTGGTGCAATATGGTCATCTCCCCTCGAGAATGATCTACAGTTGGGCCGATATTTACAGCCAGCAATTAAAGAGCGGCGATGGTTACGATCTTTTAAAACCGACCTACTCTATTTGGCTCTTAGATGACACACTTGTGACCAGCGATAAGGACTATGTCCACAGCTATAAGCTAAGGGATAACAGAGGCCAAACCCTTTTCGACCATGGCGGCATCTGGCTTTTTGAAATAGAAAAGTTTAGTGCCCAACAGATTGCCAACGAGGAACAACGTTGGCTCAGATTCCTCAAAGAAGGTGAGCGGCTGGATGATCAGTCACTGCCTGCCTGGATGTCCACTCAAGAGATGGAACAAGCCATGAGTACCCTCAGAAAATTTTCGGAGAAAGAGCGTGATTACCACGCATATCAAGGCCGTCAGAACTTCCTTCGGGAGCAACGAACCATCCAGAAAGAATTAGAGACGGCACTCACTGAAAACCAAGAGCTTCTGACTGAAAAGGAAGCAGCCACGGCGGAAAAGGAAGCAGCCGTGGCGGAAAAGCAAGCAGCCGTGGCGGAGAAGGAAACAGCCGTAGCGGAGAAGGAAGCAGCCTTGGCGGAAAAGCAAGAGGCCTTGGCGGAAAAGCAAGAGGCTCTGTCGGAGATCGCTCGCCTTAAGGCTCTCTTGGAGCAACAAGGCACCTCGCACTAAGGCTCGGCAATACCCCCGTATCGCTATACCCGAAAGAGGGGTCCCGTGGCCTCAGAGTCCAAAAAGAAGGTGAGCGGCTGGATGATCAGTCACTGCCTGCCTGGATGTCCACTCAAGAGATGGAGCAAGCCATGAGTACCCTCAGAAAATTTTCGGAGAAAGAGCGTGATGACCACGCATATCAAGGCCGTCAGAACTTCACTTCGGGAGCAACGAACCATCCAGAAAGAATTAGAGACGGCACTCACTGA